>Ga0209066_10005171_pt1 | contig 13878 bp, 13 predicted proteins | sample All_14_2_FD_187198 | JGI IMG/M metagenome (GOLD analysis project Ga0209066, IMG submission 187198) | Freshwater microbial communities in response to fracking from Pennsylvania, USA - Allegheny Zone_MetaG_DW_15 (SPAdes) (version 2) ...
GGCTGCCTTCGTACGACGGCATGGATGCGACACCCAGACCGATGCTGCCACTGAGGCCCAGCTTTGCCTCGTTGGGCGGTGTCTGGGCCGTCGCGCTTTCAACGGCGAAGATGAGCAGGCCGACCAACACCGCCTGCTGCGCGACGGTTCGCATGGCGACGCCCGCGAGCAAGGGGTTGTGGTGGTGACGGCTGAGGTTTCGGGGGCGGTGCAAATTGACCACGGTACTGCCCGGGAAACGGGCGTTGCGCTCGGCCAACGCAACCGCGTGGGCGAAAGACGAGACTTCGGAGAGCGAGGCGATAGTGAGAGACGACATGGACACAGGCGAACGTTGTTTGAGGTGCCCGGATGTTACTCATACAAATATTCGATGTTAACCAAGAAAAATGCAGCTTATGTATACATAAAAGCATGGAATCTGGGCTAAAACCAACTCAAGGCCTTTCTGGAGACCGCCGAAACCGGATCACTGTCGGCCGCTGCGCGCAAGCTGGGTCTGACCCAGCCGACCTTGATCCGTCAGATCGCTGCCATTGAGGGTGCGAGCCCAGCGGGGAACATGGGTTCGATCAGCTGTGCCAGGCCTTCGGGATAGAACACCGGCGGACCCAGCCCAGAACGCCCAAAACCAACGGCATGGTGGAACGTTTCAATGGACGCATTGCACATCTCCTCAAAACCAACCGATTCAACGGCGCCGAAGACATGGTCCAGACGCGGATACGGTATGTGGCTCTGTACAACCACCACTGGCCTCAGTCAGCGCTCAAAAGCACAACACCGATCCAGGCCATGAAGCTTTGGTACGCTTTTCATGTCCATATCGGCAGACTCAAAATGGTTCATGCGACGGTTGGCTGCAAGGACTTTGGCACTGCACGCCGCCGAATCACCCACTCACCCCAAGCGATGGTGATCAGCCACATGCCGACAACGACGATGTCAGACAGCAGCCCTTGCAGGGGTTTGCCGGTGATCAGATAAATCGGGAACATCACCAGCGCGACAGGTCCAGTCCCCATGCCCATGACGTATGCACGGATCATCCAAACCCGATGCTGACCCATGTTTCTCTTGCGTGCAGCCATGACGCCCAACGCCAACGCCGTCATCAGAGCCAGGCTGAAGACCCCTCTCGCGGTATCCAGAAGCGCGGTTGCGACACTTTCAACCTGCCACAGCAGCCCCAGACCTGCCAGCGCCATCGTCCATCCTGCCAAGACGAAGACCCGTCCTGACAGGCGATGCAAAAGCCCGAACCGATGGCGAAGTGCAAAAACCAGTTGCACCGGTCCGAGCACACCAAACAAAACCCCGCCCAGCGCATGCAGGAAATACAAGACCGGAGCAGCTGCCAGCCTCAGCGCGTCGGCAGGCAAAGCGCCCAGCGGAATCTGCACAACCAGAACGGCCGCCGTCAGCACCGGAATGCAGGTACACAGCGCCAAAAGCCAGGCCAGCGGCACGGGTCGCGTGAAGACGCTCAGCATGTAAAAAACCTTTCAGGCGGCTTTCTGCCGGCAGTTTGGGTGGCACAACCCATCGACGCACGGCATGTCAAAGAACACCCCGAACGATCCCGATCAACGCAAGGCTTGAAACTCAACACCGGCCTGCAGCCCTCAACCGCACATTGCATCCATCGCTGAGTGGATTGCTGGGCGTTGGGGTGTTTCATGGGTTGACTCGGGCAAAGCAGTTGGCAACGGGTATGGTGGAAAGGCTCTGCGACACGGCAGAAAGCGAGGGCTGGTTGGTGGGTATCTCGTCCCCCAGCAAGCAGAGTTGGTTGCCAGACCGCAAGGTCCAGATGGCACCCAAACGGGTACCGGTCACGGGCATGAAAACACCCCAGTGCGCCGCCAGACTTTGGTTGGCCTCGGAACGCGAGATCGTCACAACGCCCAGCAGGGTCGGACCCACCAAAAGCGGGGTGCCCACACAATCCGTTCCGTTGAAGGTTTGAACCCCTTCGCTGTGCTCCAGCGTGTTCTGGCTGGTGGTGCGGGCACGAAGAAACTTCTTGAACGATTGCGCACCGGCCCTGACGCAACCTTTTTGCACCCAATCCCCTGCCAGCGTGTTGAGCGAGGGCACAGGGAAGCTGCCACCGCCGGGAGGGTCGTCTCCATCACCACCGCCACAAGCACTCAAAGCCAGGGTGGCGCAGACAAGGACCCAGGTGGCGGGCGAATGCAAACGGGCTGAAAAAAGATGGAGATCCGGCATAAAAACTCCTGTGTGGTGGGAGATGGCGATGGGAATGGAAATGGGAATAGGAAAAATCGACACGCAAGCCCACCTGAGTCGGACGCATGTCCAACCTCCATCGGAGACGGCTGTGGGTGTGTGAAGCGGGGAAATTCAGGCCGGCTTGCGGGCCACAATGAAGGCCCGAATGTCTTTGCCTTTTGTGCCGTGCCGTTCAACCGCAACGACCTCCAGGCCTTGCGCCGCGATAGCCGACCGCAGTTGATCCCCGTTGAAACTCAGCACGTGCGGCGCCTTGCCAATGGCGCGCATCAGCGGCAGCGCCAGACGGGGAATGAGTGGATTCATCTCGGCAATACAAGGCGTCTTGGACACCAGCAAGCCCCCCGGGCGCAGGGCTTGCGCCGCCTGTTCCAGAGCTTGGTCCAGGTCGCTCACCAAGTGCAGCAGGTTGAAGGCCAGCACGGCGTCGTAGGCCCCTGGCTGCAACACCGGCGCGTCGGCGTCGGCCACCTCAAAACGCAGGGACGGCACCGGCTGCAGCGCCAGCTTCTCGCGGGCGATGGCGATCATGGCGGTCGAGACATCGGTGGCCAGCAGGCTTCGGGTCGATGGGGCGAGTCGCAGTGCCGTGGTCCCCGTGCCACAACCCAACTCCAGCACGTCGTGATCGCACGACAGCAAGTCTTGTACGCGGCGCAACGTGGCCTCATAACCGGCCTGATCAGCAATCGGGTCGGCCGCATACTTGCGCGCGATGCGGTCCCAGAAAACGGCCTTGCGGGAAGCAGCGGCGCTGTCGGCGAACAGCTGGGCGGCATCGGGGGCTGAAACAAGGAAAGAAGACGGCATATGGGGTGTTGGAAACAGAAGCAGGCAAAGCACAATCGGCAGGACTTGGATGCTATCCATGCACAGCACCACAGGAAATAGCGTTAATTTGCAGGGAAGATATACATTGGCGTATGGAAAAAATCGACTGGAACCAGCTCAGGGCATTTTTGGAAACCGCCGAAACAGGGTCGCTGTCGGCGGCTGCTCGCAAGCTGGGCCTGACCCAGCCCACCTTGAGCCGACAAGTGGCCTCCATCGAGCAAAGCATGGGCGTGACGCTGTTCGAGCGCGTAGGCAAAACCATGGCACTCACCCCCACCGGGCTGGACCTGCTGGAGCACGCCCGCCACATGGGTGCCGCCGCCGAGGCCCTGGGCCTGGCGGCCACCGGCCGTTCGCAGGCGGTGGGCGGCGTGGTCTCTGTCTCAGCCAGCGATCTGGTGGCTGCCGTCTTGCTGCCACCCCTGGTGCGCAAGCTGCGCGAACAAGAACCGGGTATCGCGATGGAAATCGTAGCGACCAACGCGTTGAGCGACCTGCAGCGCCGCGAGGCCGATATTGCGGTCCGCCATGTCAAGCCCGAGCAGCCGGACCTGATCGCCCGGCTGATCCGCGAGGCCACGGCCCACTTTTATGCGTCCGAAGACTGGGTCAAGCTGCACGGCCATCCACGCAGCGCCGAAGAAGCGGCCCACCTGCCTTTTGTGGGGTCGGATCGCTCAGGTCAGTTTCTCGGCTATCTGCGCCAGCATGGCCTGCCGCTCACCGTGGCGAACTTCAGCTGCTACGCCGACCACTCGGTCGCACACTGGGCGCTGGTACGAGAAGGCATGGGCATTGGCGTCATGATGGACGAAATCGCCAGCGGCACACCGGGCATCGTGCGCGTACTGGACGACGTGCCCCCAGTGCGTTTCCCCATCTGGCTGGTCACCCACCGAGAGCTGCGCACGTCTCGGCGCATTCGGGTGGTGTTTGAGGCGCTGGCTCAGGGGCTGCTGGAACATCCCCTGGGCAAATCAGCGGACGAATCGCTACAGACCGTCAAGCCTTGAGGTATTCGGCCTTGGTGCCCAGCCAGCGGGCAATGTGCTTGTCAGCCGCCGCTGGGTGCTGCGCCAGCATCTGCGCGGCGGCGCTGCGCGCCCAGTCCAGCAGATGGCTGTCGGTGGCCAGGTCGGCGAAGCGCAGCATGGCCGCGCCCGACTGGCGCGCGCCCAGAAACTCACCCGGCCCGCGAATTTCCAGATCGCGCCGGGCGATCTCAAAACCGTCGTTGGTCTCGGCCATGGCTTTGAGGCGTTCGCGCGCCGTTTCGCTCAGGCGCCCGCCGTCGGGCGGCGAATAGAGCAGCACACAGGCCGACGCCGCCGCGCCCCGGCCCACGCGCCCGCGCAACTGGTGCAGCTGGCTCAGGCCAAAGCGCTCGGCGTGTTCAATCACCATCAACGAGGCGTTGGGCACGTCCACCCCCACCTCAATGACCGTGGTGGACACCAGCACGCCCATGAGCCCGGCGCTGAACAAGGCCATGACGGCTTTTTTCTCGGCCACCGGCATGCGCGAATGCAGCAAACCGACCAGCACGCCCGAGACACCCAGCGGCCCTGAAGACGTTGCCGCCGACGTTGACGAAGACAGCGCCGTGTTTTCGGCCACGCCGTCCCATGGCGCCAACAAAGGCTTGTCGGACACCGTGCCCCGGTTCAGCGCTTCGCTCAGCTCGGCGTGGGTGGCGGTGGCGTTGGACAGGTCCAGCGCCTCGCTCTCTTCAATCAGCGGGCACACCCAGTACACCTGCCGCCCCTGCGCCACCTGGGCGCGGATGCGCTCGATCACCTCGTGACGGCGCTGGTCCGACACCACCTTGGTGACGATGGGCGTGCGCCCCGGCGGCAGCTCGTCGATGGTGGACACGTCCAGGTCGGCGTAGTAGCTCATGGCCAGAGTGCGCGGAATGGGCGTGGCGGTCATCATGAGCAGGTGCGGCTCTTGGGCAGGGACTTCGACAGGCTCAGCGCGAACCGATGGCGCGGCAGGCGACGTGAGTTCAGGCCCAGAACGCAGCGGAACCAGCTCCGCCGGGCCGCCAGCGTTGCCCCTTGAGGGGCTGAGCGGCGACACGGCGTGCACAAGCGATGGGGGTGGTCCCATCTTGCTGCGCAGCGCCAGCCGCTGCGCCACGCCAAAGCGGTGCTGCTCGTCAATCAGGGCCAGCGCCAGGTTTTGGAACACCACCTGGTCTTGAATCACCGCGTGCGTGCCCACCACCAGCGCCGCCTCGCCGCTGGCAATGAGCGCCAGCATCTCGGTGCGCTGTTTTTTCTTCTGGCTGCCGGTGAGCCAGGCCACGCGTTTGCCCAGCGGGGCCAGCAGCGGCTCCAGCCAACCAATGAGTTTGGCGAAATGCTGTTCGGCCAGGATTTCGGTGGGCGCCATCAGCGCGCACTGCCAGCCCGAGTCGATGGCAATGGCCGCGGCCAGCGCCGCCACCACGGTTTTGCCCGAACCCACGTCGCCCTGCAACAAGCGGTGCATGGGCACCGGGCGGCCCAGATCGTGGGCAATTTCTGCGCCCACGCGGCGCTGGGCTTCGGTGAGTGCAAAAGGCAACACGCCCAGCAACTGCTCGTGCAGGCCGCCTGGGTGCGGACGCAAGGCGGGTGCGCGCAAAGCGTCGCGCTCGCGCTTGGCGGTCAGTTGCGACAGCTGTTGCGCCAGCAGCTCTTCGGCCTTCAGGCGCTGCCAAGCCGGGTGGCTGCGGTCTTCCAGCGCGTCCAGCGACACATCCGGCCCCGGCTGGTGCAGGTAGCGCAGGGCTTCGCGCAGTGTCCACGGTGCGCGCACCACGGTTTGCAGGCTGGCCAGCAGCTCGGGCGGCAGGGTTTCGTTCAGGTCGGCCCGCGTCAGCCCGCTGGCCACCACCTTGCGCAAATACACCTGGGGCAATTGCGCGCTGGTGGGGTACACCGGCGTGAGCGCCTGCGGCAGTTCGCCACCGGCGGCGTGAAACGCGGGGTGCATCATGCTGCGCCCCATGAAGCCACCGCGAACCTCACCGCGCACCCGCACCCGAGCACCCACCGCCAGTGTCTTGTGGTGCGAGGGGTAAAAGCTGAAAAAGCGCAGCGTGATGACCTCCGAACCGTCGTCCAGCGTCACCAGCAACTGGCGGCGTGGCCCCAGGCTGATCTCGCTGTGCGTCACCCAGCCCTCCACCTGCACGGTTTGGCCCTCGCGCGCGTCGGCCAGCCGCACGATGCGGGTTTCGTCCTCGTAGCGCAGCGGCAGGTGCAAGGCTAGGTCGATGGGGCGCACCAGCCCCAGCTTGCGCAGGGCTTTTTGTGGGGCGGAAAGCGCTTTGCGGGGGGCTGGCTGGGGCGCGTCTGGTGGCATGGGACAATTCTGCCTGTCTTTTTATCCACCCTTTCCCCGGCTTATTGACCTTCCCCTTACTTGGAACGGGCCCTGTCCGGCCCTCAAGCACCATGCACCACGCAACCCCCGCCTCGGCCCGCGACTTCGTTGTCGCCGACTTCGACTTCCAGCTGCCCGAACACCTGATTGCCCAACACCCCGCGCCCGAGCGCAGCGCCTCGCGCCTGCTCGACGCCAGCGGCCTGCACGCAGTGGACCGCATTTTTCGCGACCTGCCCAGCCTGCTGCAACCCGGCGATCTGCTGGTGTTCAACGACACCCAAGTCGTCAAAGCCCGGCTGTTTGGCAGAAAAGCGTCCCCCCTGACGCCGCATTCGCGGCGCCTCCCCCAGGGGACCCGGACCGGCTTGGGGCGGCCCGGCGCCGATCACGAGGCCAGCGGCGGCAAGTTGGAAGTCTTGATTGAGCGCGTGCTGCTGCCCCACGAAGCGCTGGACGGCTCGGGCCAAGAGGTGGTGGCGCACATCCGCGTGAGCAAAAAGCCGCAACCTGGCGGCTTGCTGCACATGGCCGGCGGGCTGCACGGCGGCGGTTTTGATGCCGTGTTTCTGGGCCGCTGGCCCGACGACCACGGCCAGCTGTTTCGCCTGCGCCTCCAAGGCCCCGCCGGAGAAACGCCCTACGAGCTGATGGCGCGCCACGGCCATGTGCCGCTGCCGCCCTACATCACGCACACGGACGACGCCGACGACGAGCGCCGCTACCAGACCGTGTTTGCCCGCGTACCCGGCGCCGTGGCGGCCCCCACCGCCGCGCTGCACTTTGACGAAGGCGTGCTGGCCGCCCTGCAAGCGCGTGGCGTGCAACGCGCCAGCGTCACGCTGCACGTGGGCGCGGGCACCTTTGCGCCCATGAAGGCCGAGCGCATCAGCGACCATGTGATGCACCACGAGCGCTACGCCATTCCGCCCGAAACCCTGCAAGCCATTGCCGACTGCCGCGCGCGCGGTGGCCGCGTGGTGGCGGTGGGCACCACCACCGTGCGCACGCTGGAAAGCTGGGCGCACACCGGGCACACGCAAGGCGACACCAACATCTTCATCACGCCCGGGTTTCAGTTCCAAGTGGTGGATCTGCTCATCACCAACTTCCACCTGCCCAAATCCACGCTGATGATGCTGGTGAGCGCCTTCACCGGCTATGAACGCGTGATGGACCTGTACCGCCACGCGGTGGCACAGGGTTACCGGTTTTTCAGCTACGGCGACGCCATGCTGCTGTGCAAGAAGTAACGCCGCTGCATCCGTTTGACGACAGCCGGGCCCACCATTTGGCAGTGACTTGGCTTTTCGTAACGTTTTTTACCGTATTTGCAAACAGGGTCAGGCATTCGGTGCTCACAATGCCTACCCATTACCTTCCGCCAGAGAACGAGCGCCAACGTGATTGAAATATGTGTACGCCTGGGCCTGGCCCTTCTGCTTTCGCTGGGTTTGGCGCTTTTGATGGCCTGGGGTTGGGACCAGTCCGATCCGGTACCGTCCATGGAACGCAGCCTGGTTGACGCCAGCACCCACACGGCCCCGCCCCAATGACACGAAGCCCCATGCGGCAGCCTATTCGCACCCGACGCCCGCGCTCCATGAAACCTTTCTGGCTGGCAGCCACAACCACCCTGGTCTTCACGTGCGGGGCCTCCTTGGCCTGGGCTGCGCCCGGTGACGACGATGCACTGCGCATCGCCAACACCCACGGCTGCATGGCCTGCCACGCGATGGACCCGGGGGCAACCGGTCTTGACGGCAACACCCTCTCAGGCCCCGCCTGGCGCCATGTGGCTTCGCGCTACAAAAGCGTGAAAGGCGCGCAACAGCAACTCACCGCCACCGTCATGACCGGCTCCAGCCCCGCCAGCGCGGGTGCCAGCCCCTACAAAAACCATTGGGAAGGCCGGGTGAGCGGCCCGTTCATGCCGTCACACCGCTCGGCCATTGCCGAAGTGGACGCCGCCCAACTGGTGGCCTGGATTCTGGCGCTGGACATCCCGCAATAAACCGACGCACCCCACGGTGCAGCGAAGGATCCGCGCGCCGTAAAGCGGCTGGCGCCGCCCCACAGCCCGAGCGCACAGGCCGTCCGTACAATGCCGCGTTGCCTGGAGCTCCCTTATGCTGAAATTTGACCTGCTGAAAACAGACGCCCCCGAGGGCGACTATCTGGGCAGCCATGCCCGCCGTGGCCGCCTCACGCTCAACCACGGCGTGGTCGAAACCCCCATCTTCATGCCCGTGGGCACCTACGGCACGGTCAAAGGCGTGGCGCCGTCGAGCCTGGAAGACATGGGCGCGCAGATCATCCTGGGCAACACCTTCCACCTCTGGATGCGCCCCGGGCAAGACGTGATGAAAAGCTTCGGCGGCCTGCACGGCTTCGAGAAGTGGAACAAACCAATCCTCACCGACTCGGGCGGCTTCCAGGTCTGGAGCCTGGGCGCCATGCGCAAAATCACCGAAGACGGCGTGACCTTTGCCAGCCCCGTCAACGGCGACAAGCTCTTCATGTCGCCCGAGGTCAGCATGCAGATCCAGACCGGGCTCAACTCAGACATCGTGATGCAGCTCGACGAGTGCACGCCGTATGAAACCAACGGCCACCTCACCACCGAGGCCGAAGCCCGCAAGAGCATGGAAATGAGCCGGCGCTGGGCGCTGCGCTCCAAAGCCGAATTCGAGCGCCTACAAAACCCCAATGCGCTGTTCGGCATCGTGCAAGGCGGCATGTTTGAGCACCTGCGCCAAGAGTCGCTGGACGCGCTGGTCGAGATGGACTTCCCCGGCTACGCCATTGGCGGCGTGAGCGTGGGCGAGCCCAAGGCCGAGATGCTGCAGATCATGGCGCACACCCCCCACCGCCTGCCCGCGCACAAGCCGCGCTACCTCATGGGCGTGGGCACACCCGAAGACCTGGTGCAAGGCGTGGCCGACGGCGTGGACATGTTCGATTGCGTCATGCCCACCCGCAACGCCCGCAACGGCACGCTGTTCACCCGCTACGGCGATCTGAAAATCCGCAACGCCCGCCACAAAACCGACCACCAGCCGCTGGACACCACCTGCACCTGCTACGCCTGCGCGGGCCGCCCGATGGACACGCCCGCCGGGCGCACCGGCGTGAGCTGGGACGCGGGCGGGCGCGACGGCTTCAGCCGCGCCTACCTGCACCACCTGGACCGCTGCGGCGAAATGCTCGGCCCTATGCTGGCCACCATCCACAACCTGCATTACTACCTGAACCTCATGCGTGAAGTACGCGAAGCGCTGGACGCGGGGCGCTTCGGCGCATTTCGGGCGCAGTTCAAAGCGGATCGGGCGCGGGGGGTGTAATTTCACATCCTTCATCCGTGTATTTCAAACATGTATATGCCTGAAATACAGGGGTGTTTGAGCGAAAAACCATGGTCAGCCTACGCAATATTGCTTTGGGTTAACGATGTATATACTACACGTAAATACATCCCTTAAGGAGCAAACGCATGACTTACGCCCGTGTTTTTCAGTCTGGTAACAGCCAGGCGGTGCGCCTACCCAAAGAATTTCGGCTCAACGTGGATCAGGTCGAAATTTTTCGCCAAGGCCGCGACATTGTGTTGCGCGAAGTCCCCCTGAGCGCCGCCGTGGTGTTTGATCTGCTGGCCAGTCTGCCCGCCGATTTCATGAGCGATGGGCGGGACGACACCCCACCGCAAGAGCGGGAAGCATTCTGATGGCCGACCATTCCGCTGTCCGCTACCTGCTCGACACCAACATCTGCATCACCATTGCCAAAGGCCAGCCCCTGGCGGTACGCGCACGTTTTGAGCAACACACCCTGCACGACGTAGCCATGTCCACCATCACGCTGGGCGAATTGCGGTTTGGGGCAGAAAAAAGCCAGTCCCGCGAGCGCGCCCTGAGCGTCATCGAACAACTCACGCAGGTGATACCGGCCTGCGCCCTGCCCCTGGAAGCAGGTGAACACTACGGCCAGATTCGCGCCGCCTTGCAAAAGCAGGGGCTTCCCATCGGCAACAACGACTTGTGGCTGGCCGCGCATGCGCGCGCTCAGGGCTGGATTCTGGTGACCAATAACACCCGCGAATTTGCGCGTGTGCCTGGCCTGCTGGTTGAAAACTGGGTGGATTGAGCCGTTGTCAGGACTCAAACAACGACCCCCGCTCATACAGTACCCGCCCCACCCGCTCAATGTGTTCACGCCCGGCAAAACCATCGGCTGGCAAAAAACGTGTTTTAAAAGCTATCACCAGGCAATGCGTCAAGCGCAATTGCCTTCCAGCACCAACTACGGTGCTTCTTGTTGAAGTTGAGAATGGCCGTTCCAGCGACTTTTTGACCGTCTAGGAGCTGGCATTCCACGACCAGCGGCGGGGAGATAAAGATGTCGCTGTCGGTGAACCCCATACCGTTGGACCGGCGGCATGTCTCGTTGAATTCCTTGCGGACCTGGGGGCTCGGTTTCTCGTGCGTCGCCTCGACATGCAGTACGCGGTACATCGTCCCCTTGTCAGTCGACCGCTTGGAAAGCCTCACTGAGATCGCATCGCCTTCCCTGAAGGGAACGTGCAGTTCGGCCAGGGGAATGACGCCGTTAATCGTCCGGTCGACGATGAAGTGCAACACCTGTTTTTCCTTGTTCACGTGATCGACAACGCCAATCCGGGTGGAAAAAATATCCCACTGGGCTTGTGTGGACCGGGCCTCAATCGCATAGATCTGGAACCGCTTTTTTTCGTCGAACTCACCCTTGACCCGCAGACCATCGCCGGTCGCCATGCCCTTGAGCCCGAACTTCCACTCGGGAATGCTGGCCTCCAGCGGATCGGACTGCGTCTTAATGAAAATTTTGCGCTTGGGCTTTTTTTCTATGTCCGGGATAACGAAGCGATCGCCCAAATTAGCCGCGATCCATGGCAGTTGCTTCAACAGCAGCGATTCGGCGGCACCAGCATGCGCCCTGTAGTAGTCGATGTTGGACGCGTTGGCAGGCGTGGACGCAAACCACGGCTGCGAGGCAATCCGCTCAGCGGCGCCACAGGCCAGGTCATCTGACGCCTGCGCGGCAGTCGGTAGACCAAGCGCCCGTTTAAGCTGCGCGCCATGAAAGCCACCGCCCCCACCGTTCCCCGCCACATCCTGCCCGTGCTGGTGCTGGCGCAGTTTGCCGGCACCTCGCTGTGGTTTGCGGTGAATGCGGTGATGCCCGACCTGCAGCGCGAACTGGGCTGGCCCGCCACCGCCGTGGGGCCGCTCACGTCGGCGCTGCAATTCGGCTTTATTGTGGGCACGCTGGTGTTTGCCCTGCTCGCCATTGCCGACCGCTTTGCCCCGCGCCGGGTGTTCCTGTTTTGCGCATTGGCGGGCGCGGCCTGCACCGTGGGCGCCTGGGCCACGGTCACGCACTACGAAGCCCTGCTGGCCTGGCGCTTTTTCACCGGGGTGTTTCTGGCCGGCATCTACCCGGTGGGCATGAAGATCGCCGCCCAGTGGTACAACCGGCCCGGCGGCAGCGGCCTGGGTGCGGCGCTGGGTTTGCTGATTGGTGCGTTGGTGCTGGGTTCGGCCAGCGCGCACGCATTGCGCGCCCTGAGTGGCAGCCTGCCCTGGCCCACGCTCATGCTGGGTGTGGCTGCGCTGGCAGCGGCGGGCGGTTTGTTGCTGTTTTTCGGCACCAGCGACCCACCGCACGCCCACGCCCGCGTGACCACGCTGCAATGGCAGGCGCTGGGCACGCTGTGGACCGACGCCCGCGTGCGCGCCTCGGTGCTGGGCTACTTTGGCCACATGTGGGAGCTGTACACCATGTGGGTGATGGTGCCGCTGGTGTTGGCCACGCGGCTGCAAGGCACCGATCTGTCGTGGGCGGCTTTCTGGGTGCTCAGCGCAGGCGCGCTGGGTTGTGCCGGTGGGGGCTGGGTGGCGCTGCGCTGGGGCAGCGCGCGCGTGGCCTGCACACAACTGGGCCTCAGTGGGCTGTGCTGTCTGGCCACACCATTCGCCATCGGTGCGCCCGCGCCGGTGTTTTATGGCTGGCTGGTGCTGTGGGGCATCACCGTGTCGGGCGATTCACCGCAGTTTTCTACCCTGACCGCACGCAACGCGCCGCCGCAGGCCGTGGGCAGTGTGCTGACCCTCACCAACAGCCTGGGCTTTGCGCTGTCCATCGTGAGCATTTTGCTGTTTGTGTCGCTCTCCCAAACCGTGAGCCTGGGCGCGCTGCTGCCTTGGCTGGCCCTGGGCCCGGCGCTGGGGCTGTGGGCCATGGGGGGGCTGGTGCGCGAAGAGCTGCGAGCCGCCTCACGGACGCCGTAGAAACCGGCATTTCGTTGGCGCTGGCATGTGCCCACCACAGGTGATCAGCACGGGTTGACCACCACCCGAATGCCTTGACCCGGGGGCACAATGGACGCGATCAGCCCGCACGCTCCGCCCCAACGCCCCTTCATACGATGCATCCGCCAGACAAAGAGCCTTACTTGATCAGCTCCGATGGACCGATCAACCGCCGAACCGCCCTGCTGGAACAGCGCCAGCGAGAAGAAACGCCAACCCCAGTCAACCCCGAGGCGCTTGAACGTGCCCTGAGGGCACACCGGCGCAACGCGCTCGGCGCACCACTGGCCCAGCAACTGGCGGCTGTGGAGCGGCCCGCGACGCAGCAGGCTCCCACGGGGTTGTTCATCGGTTCCGGCGTGGTGGTGGCGTGTGGTGCAGTCATTGGTCTTCTGGGCGTCATCCAGTCCTCCGGCACCACCGTTGGGGGCGGCGTTGCGACAGGCATGGTGGGCCTGATGGGGTTGTTCTGGGCACGGCGCCGTGCCGGAAACGGCAGCGATGCGACCTGGCCCGTGCAGCCACTCTTTGACCCTGAAACGCTCGACGCCTTTGACCGCGTGCTGGACGAAGCCTGCGCCGAACTCGGCGACGCTGCCATGCACCCGCTCATGGACATCAAGCAATCCATCGCCAGCATCGCCCGGCATGCCCGGGGCGTGGACGAGCACTTCACCACCGAAGACCGGCTGTTCCTGCGTGAATGTCTGCGGCGTTACATCCCCGATACGCTGGAGGCTTTTCTGCGCGTCCCGGCGGGGCAACGAAACACCGCGTTGCTCGATAGCCAGACCACCGCAGAAGCCACCCTGCTGCGACAGCTGCTGGCATTGCGCGAAGAGATTGCGCAGCGCGAAAAGAAAATCGGCCGCAGTGCGGCCGAAGGTTTGATGCAACAAGACCGGTTCCTGGCGTCCAAGCGGTCCCGCTGAAGGTGAACGTTATGCCGCGTCTTTGCCGCCGTCCGCTTCACGCGCCGCCGCCATGCGACGCGCCATCAAGTCAGCTTCCTGAGCATCTCGCACGGTTTTCGACAACGTGAAGGTGGAACTCACGAGGAACAACC
>Ga0209066_10005175_pt1 | contig 13876 bp, 3 predicted proteins | sample All_14_2_FD_187198 | JGI IMG/M metagenome (GOLD analysis project Ga0209066, IMG submission 187198) | Freshwater microbial communities in response to fracking from Pennsylvania, USA - Allegheny Zone_MetaG_DW_15 (SPAdes) (version 2) ...
CCGGCCAGATAGTCGACCTGAGCGGCACTGTCGCGGCGTGCGGGGGACTGTGAGGCGCCCCGCGCAGGGGTTTCAAAGCGGCCATAGTCGTAAACGCCGTCGGCAAAGAACTCCGAGGCGGCACAGTCGAGCGCGAGCGCAACCTGTCCGTCCTGTCCTCCCCGGCCCGGCGTGTACCCTGCCGCTCCGATGGCTTGGAGGATTGTGTCGAGGGCGTCCTCTGCACTGGCGAAGGCCGGTGCGAAACCGCCCTCGTCGCCTACCGCCGTCGATAGCCCCCGCTTTTTGAGGAGCCCCCGCAGCGCGTGAAAGATCTCGGCCCCGGCGCGCAGGGCCTCCCGGAAGCACGGCAGGCCATACGGGCGGATCATGAACTCCTGAAAAGCCACGGGCGCGTCGGAGTGCGCACCCCCGTTGACGATGTTCATCATGGGCACGGGCAAGACAGACGCGGACTCGCCGCCGAGAGAGCGGAAGAGGGGCAGCTTGGCCGTTCGCGCCGCCGCGCGCGCGCTGGCCAGCGAGACGGCCAGCAGAGCGTTCGCGCCGAGCTTGGCTTTCGTCGGCGTGCCGTCCAGTTCGATCATGCGGCGGTCCAGCGCGGGCTGGTCGGCCGCATTCATCCCGACGACGGCTTTGGCGATGGCCGTCTCAATGTTCGCGACAGCTCGCAGCACGCCTTTTCCGTTGTATCGCGACGCATCGCCGTCCCGCAATTCAAGGGCTTCGTTCTCGCCGGTCGATGCGCCCGAGGGTACGGAGGCGCGGGCCGAGATGCCGCAGGCGAGACGCACTTCGGCCTCGACGGTGGGATTGCCGCGTGAGTCGAGGATTTCGCGAGCGAGAAGGGCTTCGATCCGTGTGTCCATTTCGACCTCCGGGTATTCGTTTGATGGGTTAGGTTTTTCCGTATCCGTGAAAACGACTGAAACAGAAAGGGTTCTCTCACGCGAGGCCGCGAGCGACAAGGTCATCCTCTTCCAAGCCGAGGTAGTGGCCGATTTCGTGAAGCAGCGTCGTACGCACTTCATGCTTAAACTTTACAGGATCGTCCCCTGCCTCGTCACGCAAGTTCTCAATAAATAAGCGGATTGCACACGGCAGGGGGTCTGCGCTTTCGAGGCTTTCGCCGAAAGGGGGGCCGACAAAGAGCCCGAGCAGCGCGGTGTCGTCGCCTGCCTGCAGTTCCTCGCCGGGAGAGGGATAGGGGTCCAGGGTCACCGCGAGCGAGGCAAGGCAGTCGCGGAGGTCGCTTGGAAGCGCGTCGAACACATCGCGCGACACGTCATCGGCCCATGTGTACCAGATCGTATCGGTCCTCTGGCCGTTTTGCGAGTTCATGCCTTCGTTCCCTTTATTTGACTCTTTAATACGCCATTTCCGGTTGTCCGTCAAAGCAAAACAAGATATGCAAATGCACGGTTGACAAGGCGACGCGCTTTTATTAAATTATCACCCGTTTTACACGCTCTGGGGGATTAGCTCAGTTGGTTAGAGCACTTGCTTGACATGCAAGGGGTCGGTGGTTCGAGTCCACTATCTCCCACCAGTTTTTGCCCTCGTTTTTATTGAAAAAGCCCAATAAAAGCGGGGGTTTTTCATTTATAGCCGTTTCTCCTCTGCCGTGTGGCACACTTTGCCACAAGGTGCCAGTAGCCAGTGTTGCACCGGCTACTGGCTGGCGGGCTTCTTTTCATCGCGATCCTGCTCCTGAAGTCCATGCAGATGAAGTCGTTGTGGCAATGGAACCTCTCCAACCTGGCGGCCATGCGGAGCTTCAACCTCCTGACATGCCGCGGCTTGTGGACATGGCTAGCCGACACGTTCGAAGTTCCCATCCGGGAGCCCGACACTGTACAGCTGACTCTCGCCATGTAAAACTTTAGACAGCATTTTCCGAGACCTCAACCTGAACAACCAGCACGAGGCGATCCGCTGCCAGATCGTGAGGGAGCTCGTCCTGCTCGACCCCGGCGCCTACGGCAACGGGAAACTGACCCGCTTCAACCCCGTCACCGGCGAAGCTTGGACGCCGCTCGTCATACGCGGCGATTACTCTGCCATCACGACCTTAAAGAAAGCCTTTGAGCGACCGTTTACGGGTACACGCACCTCGATCCTCGCCCCTCCCGCCGTGAAAGCCTCATCCGTGAACTCCGACCAACCATCGGCCGTAGGATAGCTTATGTACTCGGGCGTCCAGTTCATGAGATCCGTGCTAACCTGTACCACATACCGGCGTCCCTGTTCGGTGTTGAAACTCACAGTCAATGTCTCCATATCCAGCCGCACGGCTTCAACGCGAATCGCGAGGACTGCCACTGGCGCCGGGGAAACATGCACGTGTCCGGCCTCATCCACAATCTTGATAGTGTAGGAACGGCCAACAGCCAGACCGGTCGCCTGAACGGTGTACCGGTTGGCCCCTTCACCCACGATCTGCCAGGAGGGCACACGCCCGACCTCGACCCAAGCATTGCCGATCCAGGCAAAAATCACGATATCGTCGTAGCCAGATTCGTTCACCGTCCAAACTTCGATCATTACGCCGTTTGCGGTGGCGTAAAGGCTGATATCGATGGCCGTCGAAAGCGGGTACAAGGAAAACCCGAAGTTCAATGTTTCGGCTGGACGCTCCGCGAGAACGCCATATCCGGACGTCACGTTGAACACGATGACTGCATCTAGGCCTTCGGTGTCGGCCAGAGCGCGGTTACGTCGCTCATCTGAGCTCTCGGGCACCGCGCTTAGCGTCGCATCCACGCGCGACACCATCACCGACACCGTGCCTAGCGGCACATTGTCAAACTGGTAATAGCCAGTTGCGTCTGTGTTGGTTGAGGCGATCACCACCCCGTCCACCATCAGTCGCACCAGCACGTTCGTGAGCATGCCGTCGTCCGTGTCGCGGATCATGTCCGCGTCGCGGTCCTTAAACACGTAGCCCTTCAGCAGCGCGGGGAGGTACATTCCGGAATCGACATCGTTTCGCGTTTCGCCGGAGATGACCGTCACGGAGCCGCTCCAGCCTGCGGCGTTCATGTCGCTGTCCAGCGAGGAGTCTCCGCCGGCCTGCACCAACGTATTGGTATAACCGGTAGGCGGGACCGTCTGCACATAATATGTGCCGGGCAGCAGGTTCGTGAACGCATACACCCCGTTCGTATCGGTCTGGACCGACGCGACCAGGTTGCTGACGCTGTCGTAGAGCCTCACCGTCACATTGGTCAGGCCGGGTTCGCCACCGTCCTGCACGCCGTTGCCGTCGAGATCTTCCCAGACCAGGTTGCCGATGACCGCGCGCGGATAGTAGCCGAAATCAACATCGAGACGCCCCGCGCCCGCATCCAGTTCAACCACGGCGCTGCTGTCCGTGCCGACTCCGTCGAGGTCGAAAGTCGGATGCGCGACATACCCGGCCGGCAAGGTAGCGGTATCGACGGCCACCCGATAAGTAGCTGGGGCGAGGCTCTCAAACTTGTATTCGCCCAAAGCGTCCGTCGTATCCGAAGCCACCAGCGCGTCATCCGCTGAACCCAAGATTCCGTCCGCCCCTGCGGAATAGAGGCGCACCGTGACATTGGATATCCCCGGCTCGCCCGCATCCTGCACGCCGTCATTATCCAGATCGAGCCAGAGCCGATCACCCAGATACCTGTTAGGCTGCGTGTCCTCGAAATCGCGGGCGACCACGTTCTGGTTCGGCAGCAGCCCCGCCACAGAGATGATATTCGGGTTGCCGCCATCCGCATCGGCCAGACTGACCGTACCGGACGGATCGGTCTCCGCCACGCGGTAGTTGCCCGGAACAAGGCCGGTGAAACTATAGCTTCCATCGGCTGCCGTGACCTCGTTGGTCTCCGAATCGTCCTCTGTTCCGAAGATACCGTCTGCGCCCGCATAGAGCAGCGTGACGGTCACATTCGCCAAGGGCGACTCGCCGGTCTCGGCCACTCCGTCGCCGTCGCCGTCCACGACTTTCCCGCTGATACTGCCATACTGCGCCTGATAACCAAAGTTCTTGTTCGGCACATTGGCCGCAGGCATCGTGAACGTGTTGCTGTTGTCCAGCGTAGCGTCGGGATCGCCCGTCTGCACATAGGCCGAACTGGGCAGCGTGCCGGTGTCCGTCGTGACGATCACCGTCGCTCCGGCGGGCACGCCCGACAGCGTGTAGTTGCCGCTGGCGTCGGTCGTTACGGTGTACAATACTCCGTTCACCGAGATCGTGACAGCGACTCCCGCCAGCCCCGGCTCCGTGCCGTCCTGGGTGCCGTTTCCGGCCGTGCCGCCGCCCGCGCCATTGTCGCCGTAGATCGTGCCGCTCACGCTGTAGGTCGTTGTCTGGGCGGGATAGCCGAAGTCCAACGTCAGCACGGCGTTGCCGCCCATGATCGTGGCCGTGCCCTGGCTGTCGGCCGCGCCGTTCGGATCGGTCGCCGGAGTCCCGGAATAGCCAGCCGGCAGCGTGTTGGTGGACGCCTGCACCAGATAGTATCCGTCCGCAAGGCCCGTGAACATATAGTTCCCGGTCGCGTCCGTAAGCGCCACCTCGAGTAGCGTCTCGTCCCCGTTCAGCGCCGAACTGTTGTCAGGGTTGGCATACAGACGGACCGTCACATCGGCCAAGCCCGCCTCGCCAGCCTGCTGGCCTGGCGTCCCGTTCGTGTCGGCGAAAACGGTATCGCCCAGCGTGCCGCTGTCATCACGCCCGAAGTCGTTGCCCGAGTACTCGACCCCCGCCTGCACAGACAGGTTGATCGACAGCGGCGTTGTCGCTGCCGTGACAGACGCATTCTGACTGTAGACGTCATCGGCCAGATAGGTGAGGGTGTAATCGCCAGGAGGGGCCACAAACACGTACGTTCCGAAAGCGTCCGTGCGGTTCGTGATCGACACCGGCTGCCCCTGGTGGTCGAAGCCCGTCAGGACCACCGTGACATTTGTGAAGAGGGTTTCGCCGCCATCGCGCAAGCCGTTGTGGTTCACATCCCAGTAGACGTGCCCGCCGACCTTGGTTGCTTCCATCAGGCCGAAGTCGATATCCCGTACCGCCAGGCTCTCGCCGGCTCCGACGCCGAGAGTCACCTGCAATTTCTCTGCCACGGTGTGCACCATCACATTGTTATTCCCCGTGACCGGCGAAGGGATTTCCTGCTCGGAGACGAACACGATGTAATCGCCGGGCGGCAGATTCTCAAAGAGGTAATGTCCGGGGGTTTGCCCCGGCTGGCACGGATACAGGGGCGACCCGTCACAGGTCATATCGTAACCAACGATCCCCTCGCCCTCGTCAACCACACCGTTGCCGTTAAAGTCCGCGTAGAGAACCGCCGTCGCGTTCGGTGCCGGTCGCGGGCCGCCTTCATAATCGGTCTCGTCCTGCAACCCGTTACCATTGGTGTCGTACCAGATAAAGTCTCCGATGGAGCCCGTCCAGTTGTAGCCGAAGTCGAGCGTGTCGTAAACGCGCTGCGTCGAGTTCAGTGTCACGGTCGCCTGATGCGGCGTATTCGTTCCGTTCAAGTCATAGGTTGGAGCCGCGGAAGCGCCGAGCGGGAAAACGTCGCCGCTGTTAGGCGAGGCCACCAGGCTGTTCGTGTTTACTGACACCCGGTAATCGCCGTCGGCGAGCCCCGTGAACACGTATGCGCCGTTCGTGCCGGTGACGGTCGCCGCGACTTCTGTCCAAACCCCGCTGACGAGTTTCTCGAGAACCATCGTCACATTCGTCAACACGCCCTCTCCCTCACCCTTCATGCCGTCGTTGTCGGCATCGATCCAAAGGGTGTCGCCGATGGAGCCCTCACCGCCTCCCGCTGGCTGCAGCCCGAAGTCGGCCGCGGTGTACTGCTGGCCGGCCGTCAGGCCGTAAACGCTTAGCGTTCCGGGCGTGGTGGCCGCATAACCGCCGGGAACCGTGCTGAAATCATACGAAACCAGGTAGTTTCCGGGCGAGAGCCCCTGCACGTGGTAAGACCCGTCCATTGCGGTCAACGCCGTACCGACGGCCGCACCGTCCGGAACCCCGTCCATATTCGCATCGAGATACACGTTGACCCGCACGCCGGCGACACCGACCTCATTCGCATCCTGCACGCCATCAGCGTCGGCGTCCAGCCAGACGCGGTCGCCGATCGAGCCCGTCGTAGCCGTATACGCCTGCGGCGACTGGACGCTCAGCGAGGCGCTGGCGGTCAGGCTCGCGGTGTTGGTGACCGGCCCCGGGGTGGGTGCCGGGTCATTCACTTTGGCTTGGAATGTCAACGGCGCGGTTGTCAGGACAGTCTGTGATGCGCCGGTCCCGAAGGTGAATCCGGCGGGCCCCGTCGGCGCGCCGCTGAAACGCACACTGCCGATCCCTGATCCTGCCGCAACCTGATAAATGTAACTGAACGTGCCGCCGATCGAGTCGGCCCTTCCGCTTGCCGGAGTCGGCCCGCTGACTTGGGTCGCTGAGGCGGTGCCGGTCGCTGTCACAGTCAGGTTCGCGGGCGGCGTCACGTTAGCGCTCACATCCGAAAGGACGGTCAGGGACACCGTCACATTCCGCGTGCCGGACAACAGCGCGGTGTCGGCCGCCAGCCGGGTCGTCGTCGTGCCGCCAGCCGGTGTCGTGTAGCTGATCTGCACGTTGTCGAAATCGATGCTCTTTCCCGTCTTGCCTCCGTTCGAAATGCGGATGAAACGGATCCGCGTGTCTTTGTTCACGCTTCCCAACAGGCTGATCAAGTTGAACGTCTTGCCGGTAAACGCCGCCGTGCCGAGGGTATAGGAGTCGAGTCTCATCCAACTTGCCCCGCCGTTGACGGAGGCTTCCAAAGCGATGACGTCGGACGTGCTGTCGAGCGTGTTGTTCGCCATGTCCAGGCTCAATACCGCGTTGGTCGTTTCCGACAAGTTCACCGAACGGTAGATGGACACCGGAGCCGAGTCTTTCACTCTCAGTCGCCCGCCGGTGACGAGAATATTTCCGGCACTCGGGGACCCGCCGTCGCCCGTCTCGAGCCATCCGCCCGCCCATTGCATGGTGCCGTCGTTGTTGTTGTACGCGACAGTTGCGAACGGGTCCCTCACGGTGTAGGTCCCGGAGCCGCTCGTCGAATAGCAGACGACCAGGCCGGGGCCGGGCGTTGCAGCCGTCGCCGTTTCCGAACTGTAGAACTTCAGATCGCCCGCGTCGGTTCCCGAGGCGACCAGGACGACCCCGTTGTTCGCCACAGTCCCGGAGCGCCAGGCGCGGACCAGATCGGTGACGTCGAATTCGAGCGTCTGACCGGTCGCATAGGGGGCGTTGTAGCTTCCGTACGACACCGTCGTGTCGTAGTCGTTCGTGCCAAAAATCCCTGTGGTGAGCCAATCGCCCGCGCTACCCGTGCCGTCCGAGTCGTTCCAGGTGGCCCCGTTGGCGGAAGACGTGCCCTCGGTCCAGGACGTCTTCACCCGGCGCAGGGTCACCGTGTGGTTGCTCGTCCGCGCCGTCCTGACCATGAGCCGAATGACGGCGCGGTCAACAACGTCATTCGCGGCTAAGGTCGGCAGCGTGAACTTCATCAGCGCCGCCTTGATGCTGCTGGCGTTTGCGGGCCGGGTGACCAACTCGTTGCCGCCGCCGTACCAGGTCGTACCGTTCGCCATACTGACATAGGTGTCATCCGCCTCGGCCGTAGTCGAGCGTGTGATCGCCGTCGGCTTGTATCCCGGCGTGACGCCCGCGCCGTGCGCTGCCGCGACGGTCGTGCCAAGCGACCACTGTACGTTGCCCGTCCCGCCGACAGCCGGCTGGCTCGTCGGCGCGGGCGCGGCGTTGCCGTAATAAGTGGTGCCGTCCGGTACCGCGTCGGCGACCAGCACGTTTGTCAACGCCAGAGCCCCTGGAACATACGGCGCGATCGTGTATGTCAGGATGCCGTTGGCCGCTTCGTAACTTCTATCGACCGCCTTATCGAGATAACTGACAAAAGGGAAATCGGCGGACAGATACGCGTCGCCGGGATTCAATGCGACGTTGTATTGCGCGACCGTTCCGGACGCCCCTGCGGGAATGTCCGTATCCCCGGCAAGCACCTTCACGATGAAGTCACCTGAGCCGAGATCGCTGAAAAGGTAGTTGCCGCTCAGATCGGTCACCGCCGTACTCATCACGGGCTCGTCGGCGATGCCGTTGCCGTTCTCGTCCAGGTAGAGCTGAACCGTGACGTTCGGGAGCGGCGAATCACCCGCATCAAAGACCCCGTTTCGGTTCGCATCGTAATAGACCAAATCGCCGAGCGACGCAGGCTTCGCGCCGAAGAAACCAAAGTCCGCGTCCGCGTATCGTTCGCCGGGCAGGAGTTGGGCGGCCGACACGGCGACCTCTCCCGGCGTGCTGATCGTGTAAGGGTTGGGGTCGAAGAACGCCGTGAGATCGCTGTCTGTCTGATCGACCATGACAATGTAGCTTTTATCCGGATCAAGCCCTTGGAACACGTAGAACCCGGTCCGATCGATCTCTCCATCCGCGTCCGCATCCATGGTCAGGCCGTCGGAGGTCGCGGTTGTCGCGGCCAACAAATCGCCAGAGTCTCTGACACCGTTTCCGTTGGTGTCCTCGTACAACCAGACGGTGACGTTCGTGACGCCGACCTCGTTCAGGTCTCGCATGCCATCCTTGTTGTTGTCCGCGTACACCATGTCGCCGATCTGGGCCGAGTTCGTGCTCGCCGCGTTGAAGCGGTAGCCGAAGTCCGCATCGAGCCGTGCCTCGTCGATTCCGAGCGTGACCACGAAGTTCGTCGTGGCGGGCAGCCCGTTGGGATCGGCGCTCAAGAGAAAATCCCCGACCGACGTGGGAACCGCGACTTGGTAATTGCCGGCTGTCAGCCCAGTGAACAGATAGAGCCCGCTTGCGTCCGTCGTCTGAGTGCCGATAAAGGTTTCATAACTGCCGTTCGTATCCGCATCCTTGTAGAGGCTGACCGCGATGTTCGAAAGTCCCTCTTCACCCGAATCCCAAGTGCCGAAATTGGTCCAGTCGTAAAAGATCGTGTCGCCGATCTTGCCGCCCGCGACGGTGACCGGTGCTTCGGGAATCGGCGGCTGTCGTTTACCCTCATAAAGCAACTCAACGTTGTTGTGGTACGTGCCGGGCTGCACGGTCGCGCCTGCCCGCGCGGTGAATGTCAGGGTCAACGTTTTGCCCGCCTGAATGCCTTGGTTCATTGTAAAGGAAGCGATTGAGGGATCAGTCGCGCCGACGGTTACCGTCGGGCTCGCGATTGCAGCGCCGTTCAGCGTCGCATTGGTCAGCGCCAGGAAAGTGAACCCCTGCGGGAGGTAATCCCGGACTATCAGCGGCACGCCGTTCAACCCCGTGCCGACGTTTGACACGGTGATCGTATAGGTCACGGTGCCGCCCGCAGCCACCGCGGAAGGCGTCGCGGTCTTGCTCTTTTCTAGGATCGCGCGCGCGCCGACTTCAACAGACTGATCCGCGCTTGCGATGACTTCCGTACCGCTTCGCGCCGTGACATCGTTGAACAGCGTACCGGTGGAAGTCGCCTTTACCCAGTTGGTGATCACAATCATCGTGTTAGGCTGCACCGTTCCCAAGTTCCACGTGGAGACGGGGGGCGAACTGCTGGTCGGAGGGGGTACGCAACTCAAAAAGGTCATTCCAGACGGCAGCGTGTCGGTCAGCGTGATGTTCGGAAGCGCAACGGTGCCGTTGTTGGCAAACATGATCGTGTAATAGAAGGTTTCGCCCGCCGCGACCAGCGACTTCGACACCGTCTTTTGCAGCAGAGTGCAGGGTGAAAGCGAGACCACCGTCGGATCGAAGTAGCGCCAAATGTGATCTTTGCCGCTGTCGGTGCCGCCCGCATCACCCCCGAACGCGTCGCCATAAATCTTGGCGCAGGTCGCGCTCGGCTCGCTTAGGATCTTGATCTTCACCGCAGACAGCTCCGGGCGCCCCAGTTCAAGTTGCCCGATCGCGAAACGCACCGCCTTGGTGTCCGCCGGCAAGGGGGTAGCTGGATCCAGACCGTATCCCATAGTGCTCGCGTCGATGGCCGCATAGCCGAGAGAGGAACTGATCAGCCCCGGCTGGTCTTGGGAGATCTGGCTGCCCGGATAGCGGATGCGCTGCCACGGCCCGATCTTGATGGACGACTGGATTTTCTGGGCCGTAGTACCCGACGTGTTCGTGAACGCGGCATAGTCGAACTCCCACGCGTAGCCCGACTGGGGGCCTGCCACAACGTTCCCCAATCCCCACGGCGTGTTGCCGCGGCCGTCTACGTAATCGATGACCGGAGCCACATCCGCACGGCCGTAAGCCCTCAGCTGGTAAGAATCCCAGAGGGTCATCACGCCCAGCACGGTCGGATCCACAACATTTGCCGCGTCCCACTCTCCCACGGTATCGCCGGAGTTGTTGCGCATCGGCTGGGCCCCCCCGGTCACCGCCGCACCAAAGCTGTTGAATGCCGTCCTTGGGTCCGCCGAGTAGAAGATTCCCGTATCCGCATAGACACCGGCGATCGTCCCCCGGTGCAAGCCGGCCGCCGTCACCGGCGCGTAGGCGGCGTCTAGCCCGTTTAAACCGGGTAGGGAGTAGCCAATCAATTCCGGCGTGCTCTTGGCTCCGACCGGTCCGGCACCGATCGCGATCGGCGACTGCCCTTTCATGGGAATTTCCCTGAACCCGCGCGGGTCCGCGCCATCCGCGAACACGTAGGCCGCGTCAACCACCTGCGCCCACGGCGGCACATAAAACGTCTGGTAACCGCCGACTCCCGTGGTCGTCCCCGGACCGGGCGTGGTCTTGATGACCACCCAGAACTCATCGCCGACCTGCACCAGCCCCTGGTTGGCGGAGGCCCGCTGCCCCATCACCCCGATAAAGTCGTCGGCGTAATGGATACTGGTCGCACGCGTGTCCAAATTATGCGCCAGCGTTGACGAGACAAAACAAAAAGTCCAGGCCGTCGCCAGCATCGTTCTTTGAACCCGCCTGCCCCAATTGCCAATCGTTGCTCTGATCATACGCCACCACACCCTTCTTTATCGGCCCCGACCTGATTTAAGCACATATGCACCTGCACCAGTTTCAAGATACTGTCTCGCTACCGGGTTGTCAATATCCATGCAGTATGAAGTCTTTTCCGTATTGTCTCCATAACCCGTTCAACCACATTGCTCGAATCCAGCAATTCACGGACATCATCGGCCCGCTGCACTGGCGGGCAGGAGCGTGCGGACATGAGGGAGGCGAGGGCGCTGCGTGAGGCGAATACGGCCGCATGGGCTTGCGGCAGGCTGGTTTTCATCGGCGAGTCAGGAGCGAAGACGAACATGATCCGCCGCCGGGGCAGGGCGGCTTACCGGATGATGACGACCGACTCGGGCCCGTGCAGCACGTTGAGCCTGCCGGTTCCCGCGAAGTGCGTGTTGTCGATATATGTGGCGCTGCTGCCGGATGCGCCCCACGTTCCCCGCCGGGCACGGGTGTTCCCAAATTTGAGCGTGGCGACGGTCTCTTGGAAACGGCCGCCGACATATACCTTCGCGTTGCCGTCGGCGATGCAGAGCGCGGCGTTGTCGGCGATCGCGGTGGCGCTCTTCAGCGACAAGGTGCCGCCCGCGACGATGACAGATGGGCTGTTGCCGAGACTGGAGCCTGAAGACACCTCGAGCGTGCCGTTGCTGACGATCGTTGTCCCGGTGAAGGTGTTGCCGGCGCCACTGAGGACCAGGGTGCCGTCGCCGGATTTGACGAGGCGGAGAGCGCCGCACAGCTGGCCGTTGTAGTAGAGCGCCGACGCGGTGTTCTGTTGGACCGTCAGCGTGGCGGGAAAGGCGCTGCTGTTCACGATGCGCCGGAGTCCGTACGTCACGGTGCCGTGATTGAGCTGGCCGACGGTCTGGTCATTGCCGTTCAGTTCGACGGTCGCGATCGGCGAGTACGCCGAGCCGAGCGAAAGGGACGACGTGGGCGGAAGCGCGTTTGCGGCGTCCAGCCGCAGTGCGGCGCCGGCGACCTCGAGGGCGCCGAAGGTGTTTCCGGCTGACGCGAGCACGACGGTTCCGGTGCCGTTCACGAAGAGCTTGCCGGCGTTGCCGAGATTGATCGGCCGGTTCGTGACCGTTAATTCGGCGTCGGCGTCGGGCACGAGAAAAAGTTCGGTCGCTCCGGTCACGCCGCCGGCTAGAGTGAGCCGGCTGCCGGAGCGGACACGGATGCGCGAGGGCGCCGCGGGGCTGACCGGGCCGAGCCAGGCGTTCGTGCCGTCGGTGGAGCACAGCGCGCCTGCGCCGCCGGGGGCGCCGTCGCCGTTGAGCGTGAGCGGCTCAGGCAGGGTCACGCCGCCCCCGACCTCCAGGCTTGCGCCGCTGCTGACGACGGTGTTTCCGCTGGGGCTGCCGAGGGCGTTGTTGTGGACGACGCGCAGCACGCCGCCGCTGGTCACACACGTCGCGCCGTCATAGGTGTTGTTGCCGGTGAGCGTCAGCGATCCCGCTCCCGCCTTCGTGATCCCGAAGGCGGATGCGCCGTCCGAGACGGATCCAGAGACGATGAGGGCGGAGAAGGCGGTGCCGATGTTGTCGACCCGCCAACCTTGGTTGGCCGCCAAGGCGATGTTGGCCGCGACCGTATAGGTGCGCTGTGTGGCGCTGTTGGGGTTGGCTGCGCGCAGCCCGTCCGCTCCGACGGTCAGCGTGCCGCCGCCGTCGGCGAGCGTGAAGTTTCCGTCGAGGTGGAGGCTGAGTCCGCGGATGCTGGCCGGGGTGTTGATTGAGGCCGCGCTGCCGCCCAAGGCGAAGTTGAGGAAGGCCGTTCCGTCGAAGGGCGGGGTGACGTCGAGGTCCCAATTGGCGGGGGTGTTGAGCAGGGTGTTGGCGCCGCCCGCATCCCAGCGCATGCCGGGCGCATTGACGAGCGCGAGCGTGGGGAGGGTCGCAAGGGGTGTCCACGAGGAAGCGCCGGAGGCGTTGATGGCGCGGACACGATACGCATATGGGGTGTCGGGTTGCGCCGTGGTGTCGGTGAACGTGGTGGTATTGGTCGCGAGCGTTTGTATCAGCGTGAAGGCCCCGCCGTTTCCGCTCCGCTCCACTTCGAAGCCCGTTTCCGTGGTTGCGTTGTCCTGCCAGCGCAGCAGGATGCTCCATCCCCAGCCGTGGGCTGCGGTGAGGAACGAGGGGCGGTTGGGCAGGGGGCTTGCGGCAGACAGCTCGAGTGTCGGGGGCGCGTAGGTGGCGTGTTCGTGTGCGGCCCAGTCGGTGCTGGCGCCGTAATACTGGGTGAGTGCAAGCGTGACGAGGTTGTTCGTGCCGCGGTTGTCGTACAGGGTTGCCGCGTCAAGCGCGACCGAGACGGTCTCGCCTGCGGCAGGAAGGCGTTCCTCGTAAAGCTCGCCGAGGTATAGAACGGAGCCGGAGAACCAGTAGTACGACGTGTTGTTCTGCGGGGCGTTCGACCAGGTGATGCCGCTTTCGTCCCAGGGATCGGAGGTTTCGCTGAGCTGAGCCACCATGATGTCGTAATATCGGTACAAATCGAAGAAGCGTGCGTCGGCAAAGGTGAGCTTGAGCTGGGCGGTGGAGAGAGCGCCAACTCCGGAGAGGTTGAAGCGAAGGTAGGTTTTCGCGGCGTTGGTCAGGGTTGTCCACGTCACCTCATCGTAATAGTAAAAGCCGGCGACGGTCACGACGGGGGTGGTGCCCAGAGGGGTCGATGCGGCGTCGCGCTGAAGGGTGGCGTCCGCACCGCCGGGGCCTTCGGTGGTGAGGGTGGTCACCACATTCGGGCGCGGTGTTGCCGCATAAACGATCGAAGAAACGGTCCCCGTTCCGCTGGAGTTGTAGGCGGAGACGCGATAGGCATAGGCCG
>Ga0209066_10005177_pt1 | contig 13867 bp, 9 predicted proteins | sample All_14_2_FD_187198 | JGI IMG/M metagenome (GOLD analysis project Ga0209066, IMG submission 187198) | Freshwater microbial communities in response to fracking from Pennsylvania, USA - Allegheny Zone_MetaG_DW_15 (SPAdes) (version 2) ...
CCCGCCACCGAGCGCGAAAACGCGAAGATGGACGAGAGGATGGCGTATTCGGTGGTCGCGCGGGCCTTGCTGGTGATGCCCATCAGGAAGGCCAGAAACGCCCCGGTGCCCAGGCCGCCGGTGAAGCTTTCAAGGCCGCTGGCCGCATAGACCGCAAACTGGTAGTGTGTACTTACTTGTACGCCAGCATCGACGTGTGGGACATACAGGGCCGCCAGCGCATAGCCCAGATTGGACAGCGCCTGCGCCAGGCCCAGCACCCACAGGCCCTTGAAGATACCCGCCCGGTCCACATACCAGCCGCCGACCAGGCCTCCGGCGATGGACAGCCCCAGGCCGATGTTGACGCTGACCAGACCGATCTCGGCCGTGGTGAAGCCCGCGTCCACCCAGAAGGGTTTGACCATGAAGCCCATGGCCGCATCACCCAGCTTGAACAGCAGGATGAACAGCAACACCGCCAGCATGCCCGGGCGGGCCAGCAAGGCCACCCAGGCGCCAAAGACGGGGCCGTCCGCCAGGGCTTGCGCTTGCGGGCCTCGGGCAGCCGTCACCATCAGGGCCGCGCCCGTGAACATCAGGCCCACCGGCACCGCCCCTTTGAACCACCAGGTGCCACTGACGGCCTGCACGGCCGACCAGCCCGCCACCTTGGCCAGGGGGCCCAGCACGGGCCACAGCAAGCCCACCATCACCAGGCCCAGGGCCACCAGCCACAAGGGTTGCTGGCGCATGGCCGCCCATTCACGGGCTGAGGCCCCTTCTGGCCGCGCCACCCGCTCAGCCTGGGCCGGCGCCGTCAGGATGGCCAGGCCATTGAACACCATCACCACGGCCCCGCACAGGTAGGCGGCCGTCCAGTTGGGCTGGCCGGGCTCGCCCAGGGTGCCCGCCACCACCAGCAGGCCCCCGGCGGTGAGCATGCCCACGCGGTAAAAGCCGATGCGCAGGCCGTTGGCCACACCGTATTGGCCTTTGTTCAGCAACTCGATGGTGTAGCCGTCGGTGGCGATGTCATTCGTGGCCGAAAGCAGCGTGAAGGCCGCCAGCAGGACCCAAGGCCAGGTCGCGCCCTGCCCCAGGGCTTGCGGGTTGGCTGCCAGCGCCAGCAGCACCAAGGCCATGCCGGCATTGGCCCCAGCTATCCACCAGCGGTGGCCCCGCCAGGCGTCCACCAGCGGCGCCCACAGGAACTTCACCGTCCAGGCCAGGCCCAGCAGGCTGAGCAGACCGATGTCGGCGGTGCTGACGCCAGCCTGGCGCAGGTTCACTGGGAACAGGTCGTAGAACAGCCCCAGCGGCAGCCCCTCAGAGAAATAGAGCAAGGCCACCCAGAACATCAGGCGACGCGGTGTGGACGTGGGTTGAACAGGCGGCGTGGCCTGGCTGGCGGGGGACGATGACATCCGCCGATTGTAGGAACAGTAGCGAGCCGGCCATGCGCTACGCTTGGCACCCATGTCAGCGCACCCGCTCCACCCCTTGAAATTTGCCGCCAACTTGTCGTGGCTGTACACCGACCTGCCTTTTCTGGACCGGTTTGAAGCGGCCGCACGCGATGGCTTTGAAGGTGTGGAGTGCCTGTTCCCGCACGAGCACCCTCGCGACGAGATCGCCGCCCGCCTGCGTGACCTGGGGCTGCAACTGGTGCTGTTCAACGCCGTGCCAGGCCATTGGGCCGCTGGCGAGCGCGGGCTGGCCAGCCTGGCAGGGCGCGAAACCGACTTCCAGTCCAGCGTGCTGGCCGCACTCGAACTGGCCACCCAGCTCGACTGCCCGCGCGTGCACCTGATGGCCGGCCTGTGCGACAACCTGCATCGTGATGCCGCCTGGGCACGTTATGAAGCCAATCTGCGCTGGGCCGCAGAACAGGCGCGCCAACACGGCCGCACGGTGCTGATCGAACCCATCAACCCGCGCGACATGCCGGGCTACCTGCTGACCCATCAAGCCGCCGCCCACGAACTGGTGCAGCGCATTGCATCAAAGCATCTGCAGGTTCAAATGGACCTGTACCACTGCCAGATCGTGGAAGGCGACCTGAGCATGCGCCTGCGCCAATGGCTGCCCACAGGCCAGGTGGGGCACCTGCAAATCGCCTCTGTGCCCGACCGGGGCGAGCCAGATAACGGCGAGCTGTTCTACCCGCACCTGTTTGCCGAGTTGCGCGACCTGCAATGGCCAGGCTGGATCGGCTGCGAATACCGGCCTCGGGCTGCCCCAATGGCCGATCAACCCGGCGCGGCCACCACGCAAGGCCTGGGCTGGTTCAAGCAGGCCATGACCGCCTGATCTGATCGGTCCCCCCATTCACACGCCCCACACAAAGGCCCCCGCATGAGCGCCACATCAACCTTCCCCGCCACCCTCCGCACCCGTGATGGCCTGGACCTCGTCACCCGACAATGGCCGCTGGCGCCCGGCCCCGGCACGCAGGGCGTGGCCGTCATCGTGCACGGCCTGGGTGAACACATCGGGCGCTATGCCCATGTGGCGGCCTACCTGAACCAGCAAGGCTGGTCGGCTGTGGGCTATGACCACCGTGGCCACGGCCACTCGCCCGGCAAGCATGGCGTGCTGTCGCAAGACGACGACCTGCTGCACGACCTGGCCAGCGTGATCGACGCGGCCCGAGCGGCCTTCCCGGGCCAGCGCCTGATCCTGGTCGGACACAGCCTGGGCGGTGTCATCGTCGGGCGCTTTGTAGCGGCCCTGGCAACGCCCAAGGAGGCTGCGGTCTGGTCGCGCCCGGTAGACGGTTTGGTGATGTCCTCGCCCGCGCTGGACGTGCCCATCAGCGCCATCCAGAAGGGCCTGCTGGCCACGATCGGCAAGCTCACGCCAGACGTGGCCGTGGGCAACGGGCTCAAGCCCGAATGGGTGTGCAACAACCCGGCCACCGTCAAGGCCTACCTGGCCGACCCGCTGGTGCACGACCGCGTCACCGGGCGCCTGACCAGCTTCATCATCACGGCGGGCGAGAACGTGCGCGCCCGCGCGCCGCAGTGGGCGGTGCCCACGCTGATCATCTGGGGCGGCATGGACCGCTGCGTCAAACCCGAGGGGTCTGCGGCCTTTGCCGCCACTGCGCCTCAGGCCCTGGTGAGCAGCCAGGCCTTCCCGGCCTTGTCCCACGAAATCTTCAATGAACTGGCGCAAGGCGCCGTGCTGAAAGTGATGGGTGATTGGCTGGCGCGCGTTTTTGCGGGATGATCGCGGTCTTTGCTGTTTCCGCACCCCACACACATCATGGCGATCAAGGCCACCATCTTCAAAGCCCAGTTGCAACTGGCCGACATGGACCGCAACGTCTATGGCGACATCGCCGTGACCATCGCGCGCCACCCGTCCGAAGCCGATGAGCGCATGATGGTCCGTGTGCTGGCGCTGGCCCTGGGCTGGCCGGCGGACACCTCGGAAGGCACGCTGGAGTTCGCCAAGGACATGTGGGAGCCCGACGAGCCCGCCCTGTGGCACAAGAACTTTTCAGACGAGATCCTGCACTGGGTGGAAGTGGGCCAACCGGATGAAAAGCGCCTGATGAAGGCCAGTGGCCGCGCCCGCAAGGTCAGCTTGTTCGCCTTTCAAAGCAGCACACCGGTGTGGTGGAACGCCATTGCGAACAAGCTCACGCGCGCGCAGAACCTGACGGTGTGGCAGGTGCCCAGCGAGCAGAGCCAGGCCCTGGCCACCCTGGCCAAACGCACCATGCAGTTGCAGATCTCGGTGCAAGACGGCACGGCCTGGGTCAACGATGGCGAGCAGACCATCGAGATCACACCGGTCAAGCTGATGGGGCCGGCTTAGGGGCTGGGTGGCGCCTGGGCAGCCAACAGTTCACGCAGGCTCGGCCACATCCTCACGCAGCGCCCGGCGCAGCACCTTGCCGATCGTGGTCTTGGGCAGTTCAGGCACGAACACCACCACCTTGGGCCGCTTGTAGCCCGTGAGGTGCTGCGCGCAATAGTCCCGCACCTGCTGCTCGGTCAGGCTGGCCCGCTCGCGCACGATGAACAGCTTGACGGCCTCGCCCGAATGCGCATCAAGCATGCCCACCACGGCGCACTCGCGCACACCCGGCATCAGGGCGATCGTGTCTTCCACCTCGCTGGGGTAGACATTGAAGCCCGAGACCTTGAGCATGTCCTTCTTGCGGTCGATCAGCCGGATATAGCCGTGCTCGTCCATCACGCCAATGTCGCCGGTCCGCATGAAACCGTCGGATGTCATGACCTTGGCCGTCTCATCGGGCCGATGCCAGTAGCCCGCCATCACCTGCGGCCCGCGTACAGCCAGCTCACCGGCCGTGCCCAGGGGCAAGGGCTGGCCGGCATCGTCCAGGACCACCACCTCGGTTGAGGGCAAAGGCAAGCCGATGCTGCCGGTGAACCTAGCGGGCAAGGCCGGGTTGCAGGTCACTCCCGCCGTGGTCTCTGACAGGCCATAACCCTCGCAGATGATCTGCCCAGTCTTTTCGCGCCACAGCTTGGCCGTGGCCTGCTGCACAGCCATGCCGCCGCCCACCGACTGCAACAGGCTGGACCAGTCCACCCGATCAAAGTCGGGGTGGCGGGCCATGGCGCCAAACAGCGTGTTGACGGCAGGCAAACTGTGAAAGGGCTGACGCGACAAGGCCTTGAACAGGGCCGGCAGGTCGCGCGGATCAGGGATCAGGATGTTGCAGGCCCCGATGCGCAGACCCAGCATCAGGTTCACCGCAAAACCGAAGATGTGATACAGGGGCAAGGCGGCCACGAAGGTGAATTGCTCGCCTGGCGGCACCTGCTTGAACAAGGGCGCATTCCAGGTCTCGGCCATCAGCATGCTGGCCACCACATGGCGGTGTAGCAGCATGGCGCCTTTGCTCACGCCGGTGGTGCCACCGGTGTACTGCAACACGGCCAGGTCATCCGGCCCGGCTGCCACCGGCTTGAAGCCATGCGCCTTGCCGCGGCCGAGCGCCTGGTTGAAAGGCACCGCGCCGGGCAACTCAAAAGGCGGCACCAGCTTGCGCACATGTCGCACCACGTGGTTGACGAGCCCACCCCTCACCAGCCCCAGCATGTCGCCCGCGCTGGCCAGCACCACATGCTGCACGGCCGTGCTGGCCATGACAGCCTGCAGGGTGTGCGCAAAGGATTCCAGCACCACGATGGCCGCACTGCCCGAGTCACTCAATTGGTAGGCCAGCTCTGGCGGCGTGTACATCGGGTTGACGTTGACCACCACCATGCCAGCCCGCAGGATGCCCAGCACGGCCACGGGGTACTGCGGCACATTGGGCAGCATCACCGCCACGCGTGCACCCGGGGGCAAGCTCAGGCTTTGCAGGTAAGCGGCAAAGCGGCGCGAAGCCACGTCGATGTCCGAAAATGTCCAGCTTTGTCGCATGAAGACAAAAGCAGTTTGGGTGGCGTGTTGCGCCAAGCCCTCATCGACCAGCTCAAGCAGCGAACGGTTGGCTGAGGTGTCGATCGTGCCCTCGACGCCTGGCGGATAGTGCTTCAGCCAGATCTTCTCCATGACAGGCTCCTTGACGTGAGCCAGATGGCCCATGTGCGCGGGCCATTCTTGTACGAATGACCCTGTTGCTGTGCACGGGAAGGCCCCTATAGCCGGGCACAGCAAGCGTGCATTTGTGGCGCATTTCCTGGCACCAACCGGGCCGCTTTCACGCAATATCAAGGCACCGAGTAGTGCTTTCGGACCAGGTCGATGGCACCAAAGGCCCCCACTTTTTCAGACATCGCCTTGGGTGCCAGACCATGTTTCATTGGTTCAGACAGATCAGTGTGACCGCCCGCCTGCGTGGCTTGATTTTGATGTCCGCTCTGGCGATGCTGAGCGTGGCCATCGGCCTGCTGTGGACGGGCTACCAGCAGCGCCTGATGGACAGGCAAAGTACGGTACGCCAGGCCATTGAGCTGGCCCATGCCAGTGTGCAATGGGCCTATGCCCAACAGCAGTTGGGCAAGTTCAACATGGGGATCACGCACAAGCAGGCGCTGATGGCGCTGGACAAGGTGCGCTATGACGGCGGCGAGTACTTCTGGCTCAATGAACTGAACCAGCGTGTGGCGCGCCAGCCGGCCAGGTCGCCCATCGATGACCTGCAGACAGCGCTGGCCATTCAGCTGGCGATCACGGTGAGCGTGGTGGTGGCCGTGACGCTGCTGCTGTGGTCCTTGCTGGAGATCACCGCGCGTGACCTGCCGCCCGCCGACGCGCGCCACCCTGCTTCGCCCAAGCCGGTCGCACAAAGCCCCACCTTCAAACAGGCGAGTGCGCAGATGACCTTGCCTGAGACAACCGACGAGGTCTCGGCGTCGAACCAGGCCGAGACCCCCACGCAGATGGTCAGCCGATTGAGGATGGCGGGCGCGATCTAGCGTTCACACCACCGCAGCCAGCGCCTCGGCCACGCGGTCGACGTTGCTGTTGTTCAGGCCCGCCACGCACATGCGGCCAGAGCGCAGCACGTACACACCATGCTGTTCGCGCAGCACATCAGCCTGCTCGGCGCTGAGGCCCGTGTAGCTGAACATGCCGCGCTGGGTGATGAAGTAGCTGAAGTCGCGCCCGGGCACGCGCTGCACCAGGCCATCGTGCAGTCGGCGGCGCATCAACTGGATGCGCTCGCGCATGCCGCCCAGCTCATCGGCCCACAACTTGTGCAGGGCCGGCGTCTGCAGCACGCGGGCCACGATCTGACCACCGTGCGTGGGCGGGCTCGAGTAGTTGCGGCGCACCGCCGACATCAACTGGCCAAACACCCGCCCGGCCTGGTCCTTGTCGGGGCAGACCACGCTCAGGCCGCCCACGCGCTCGCCATACAGCGAGAAGCTCTTGGAAAACGAATTGGCCACGAAGAAGGGCACGCCCGCGTCGGCCAGGGCGCGGATGGCCTGGGCGTCTTCATCGATGCCGTCGCCAAAGCCCTGGTAGGCGATGTCCAGGTAGGGCAGCAACTGCCGATCGCGCAGCACGGGGATCAGCTCGCCCCACTGCGCCACACTCAGGTCCACCCCGGTGGGGTTGTGGCAGCAGGCATGCAGCAGCACGATGCTGTGCTTTGGCAAGGCCTTGATGGCGTCCAGCATGGCGTCAAACCGCAGGCCGCCGGTGGCCGGGTCGTAATACGGGTAGGTGTTGACCACGAAGCCCGCGCCTTCGAACATGGCGCGGTGGTTGTCCCAGGTGGGGTCGCTCACCCACACTTGCGAATCAGGGAAGTAGCGCTTTAGAAAGTCGCCACCCACTTTCAGGCCGCCGGAGCCGCCCAGGGTTTGCAGCGTGGCGATGCGGCCCTTGCGCACGGCTTCGTGGTCGGCCCCGAACAGCAGATGCTGCACGGCTTCGCGGTAGTTGGGCGCGCCGGCCATGGGCAGGTAGGGCTTGGGGCCGATGCTGGCCAGCATGGCGGACTCGGCCTCGCGCACGGCGGCCATCACGGGCAGGCGGCCTTGTTCGTCGAAGTAGATGCCGATGCTGAGGTTGATCTTGCCGGTGCGCGGGTCTTTCTGAAAATCCTCGTTGAGCGTGAGGATGGGGTCGCCCGGGTAGGCGTCGACGTGCTGAAACATGGGGGCTCCTGGTTGGGCTTGTGCCTTCGCCCCGCATTATCGTGAATAAGCCGCCAAACGCCCTTGTTCACCCGGGATTGCGTGAAGGGCCCCTGGGGCATCGTGTGCATGGCCATTCGCCTGGCCGCGCCCGGAGCCCTTTCATGATCAAACCGACACGCCCTGTCCCCTTTTTGACCCTGGTGTCTGAGCGCTCGCGCCTGCGCCGGCTCGCCCTGGCGGGCCTGGCCACCAGCGCCTTGTTGAGCGCTTGCGGCGGTGGCGGTGGAGGCGGCAGCACCAGCGATGCCACGCAGAGCAACAACACCAGTTCGTCGTGGTCCACGTCGGCCGCGGCCTTCCCCTTCGGCCTGGCCATGGGCGCACCCACCAGCTTGCAGGACAGCAGTGCGGTGGTCGTCGGCGGTCTGGGCATCACCAACCTCGGGCTGAGCGCCACGAAAACCCTGGCGCAAGGCGTGCTGTCCAGCCAGGCCGATGCGCTGGCCACCGGGCGGCTGAGCCTGTCGGGCAGCGCCTTGCTGTCCGTCAACACCCTGTTCGACACCAGCGCGCGCGGCCATGCGGCCTGCTTCGGGCCCAGCGTAGGCTATGTGAACCACGACGACGCCACCGGCACCAGCGGCACCTTGCCCTCCGGTGATGTCGCCATGTGGTCAGACCTGGAGGCGGGCAGCCCCTCTGTGGCCTGTGGTGTGGCCGAGTTGAATGCCCAGTTGCAAGGCCCCAGCGCCCAGACCCAGCAGGCCCTCTTGCTGCTGGCCGGCCTGCGGGCCACCGTGGTAGCCGACACCACCCTGAGCATGCCTTCGGCCGGCAGCACGCTGGACCTGCGCAGCCGCACCAGCACCCTGTTGAGCGCGCTGCTGACGGGTGTCACCGTGCAAGCCGCCAGCGTCAGCCTCAATGCCGATGGCAGCGAGTACAGCTACCGCCTGGTGCTCACACGCGGCAGCGGTGCCAGCGCCCAATCGCTGGACATCACCCTGCTGCACACCCCGGCTGAAACCGATGTGCGCTACGCCGGCACATTGCAACTGAGCCTGGCTTATCTGAGCACCGATGCCAGCATCGGTTGCACCGACCAGCAAGACGGCAGTGGCCGCTTCAAGGTCGCGCGCCTGGGCACACTGGGCTACAACCGCCAGGACCAATGGCTGAGCCTGCGCGCCCGCGCCGGTCAGTACTGCGGCCACCCCACGCTGGCGGGCAGCAGCCACATCGCCGAGCTGGCTACGCTGACCATGTCAGGCGAACTGGACCCGACGGTCTCGCTGTCCGGCAGCACGCGCGGCAGCACCAAGGGCTGGCGCCAGGGCTTCATGCGCATGACGCAGGACTCGGTCATGTCCACCCTGACCAGTGATTTCATCCATGCCTGGCAGGACCAGCCCCAAGGCGGCAGCGGCCACGCGCGCCTGTTCGCGGGCTACACGACCCTGGATATCGGCACCCAGACTCGCACCCTGTCGCTGTTTCATGGCCACACCGACGACATCGGCAGCACCGATGGCACGCTGCTCGGCCTGATCTGCAACGTCGGCGGGCCGGGCGCCACAGCCACGGTGCAGGCCTTGTCGCAATACCAGTCGCTCAGCCTGAGCGGCAGCGCCAGCAACTGGGCCCTGCTCACATCGAAGATCAGCCATGCGCCCACCAACAACTGTCAGGCCAGCAGTGGCATGAACTTCGATGTCGATGGCGACGGCACGGTGGCCAGCGGCGAGGGGGCCAGCGTGGGGTACGACTTGCTGGGCCTCAGTGGCGGCAGTGTCGACATCCAGGACGAACTGCTGCTGATGGGCTTCTTGCCACCCATCTTGCCGCTCTGAGCAAAGGGCTTCGCAAGCTGTGGAATAGTGCGGTGTTGGCCATTTTCCCCACATCGCCCAAGGACCCCACATGAAGACCAAAGCAGCTGTCGCCTGGAAGGCAGGCGCCCCTCTGACCATTGAAGAACTGGACCTGGAAGGCCCGCGCGAGGGCGAGGTCCTGGTCGAGATCAAGGCCACGGGCATCTGCCACACCGACTACTACACCCTGTCTGGCGCCGACCCGGAAGGCCTGTTCCCCGCCATCCTGGGCCATGAAGGCGCCGGCGTGGTGGTCGATGTCGGCCCAGGTGTGAAGAGCCTGCGCAAGAACGACCACGTCATCCCGCTCTATACGCCGGAGTGCCGCGAGTGCAAGTTCTGTCTGAGCCGCAAGACCAATCTGTGCCAGAAGATCCGCAGCACGCAGGGCAAGGGCCTGATGCCCGATGGCACCTCGCGCTTTTCGCTCAAGGGCCAGCCCATCCTGCACTACATGGGCACGTCCACCTTCAGCAACTACATCGTGGTGCCCGAGATCGCGCTGGCCAAGGTGCGTGAAGACGCGCCGTTTGAGACCATCTGCTACATCGGCTGCGGTGTGACCACCGGCGTGGGCGCCGTGCTGTTCACGGCCAAGGTGGAAGCGGGCGCCAATGTGGTCGTGTTCGGCCTGGGCGGCATTGGCCTGAATGTGATCCAGGGGGCCAAGATGGTGGGCGCCGACAAGATCATCGGGGTGGACCTGAACCCTGGCCGTGAAGCCATGGCGCGCCAGTTCGGCATGACGCACTTCATCAACCCGAAGGACATCGAAGCGGCGGGTGGCAATGTGGTGGATGCCATCGTGCAGTTGACCGACGGCGGCGCCGACTACAGCTTCGAGTGCATTGGCAACACCAAGGTGATGCGCCAGGCGCTGGAGTGCACGCACAAGGGCTGGGGCCGCAGCATCATCATCGGCGTGGCCGAAGCGGGCGCCGAGATCGCGACGCGCCCCTTCCAGCTGGTCACCGGCCGCAAGTGGGAAGGCTCGGCCTTCGGTGGCGCGCGGGGCCGCACTGACGTGCCCAAGATCGTCGACTGGTACATGGACGGCAAGATCAACATCGACAGCCTGATCACCCACAAGCTCAAGCTGGAACAGATCAACGAAGGCTTTGACCTGATGAAGCGCGGCGAGTCGATTCGCTCGGTGGTTGTTTTCTAAGCCCTTACTGCGTGTTTGTTCTGGCGCCTTGTTGCGGCAGCGCGGGGCGCGGGCTGGGGTGGCATCCGGCAGGGATTCATGTTGGTGGTCCCGCTTGCAGCGGGACTGCCTTGCGGTGCTCGCGCCGAGGTGGTGCCGGAGAACTCGCTACGCGGCCCAAAGGCCGCTGCGCTCAAACAGCTCCGGCAAGTCAGTTTACGAAGCGCGCTACGCGCGCCCACCTCGACGCTCCGCTCCTCAGCACCAACAAGGCGCCCGGCCGGATACCGCCCCAGCCCTTTTTCGCCCCGCTGGTGGCATGCCACGGTTGCAGTCGTGCCTTGCCATCAGAGGTGTCAGATGAAGCCATCTGCGCCCGCCAGCAACGCACCAACACGCACCAGATATGGCATGCCTCAACCCCGTGACGTGGCCAGCCACGAGCGGGGCGACAAGGGCTGAGTGGGTGGCTGGCGGGGCGCCGTCGGGGGCGTCGGGGCGCGCAGGCCGCGGCGGGTTGCCCCTCGCCAGAGGCCAGGGGTCGGCGAGGACTGTCTGAGCCGCCGAAGGACGGCGAGTTCCGCAGCCGCCCGCCGTGGCCGAGCACCGCAGAGCAGTCCGCTGCGCCAGCGAAGGACCGCCACCATCGGCGCCCTGCCGGCCACCCACTCAGCCCCGCCCCGCGCTGCACCGACAAAGCGCCCCACCCATGGCAAGCCACCCCAGCCACCACCACGCGCCCCACAACATGAAACACTACACTGCCAGGCAACCAAAGCACGATCGACGGCCCCTGCCAAACTGGACCTGACATGACCCTAGAACTGCTCAGCGAACACGCCTGCTTCGGCGGCGTGCAACGCTTTTACCGCCACGCCTCGGCCGCCATCGGCCTGCCCATGCAGTTTGGTGTCTACCTGCCGCCGCAGGCCCTGGTGCCCGGCGCCAAAGTGCCCGTGCTGTTCTACCTGGCAGGCCTGACCTGCAACGAAGAAACCTTCGCCATCAAGGCCGGCGCCCAGCAACATGCAGCGCGCCTGGGCCTGGCCATCGTCACGCCCGACACCAGCCCGCGTGGCACCGACCTGCCCGGCCAGGCCGATGCCTGGGACTTTGGCGTGGCCGCCAGCTTTTACCTGAACGCCACCCAAGCCCCCTGGTCAGCCCACTGGCAGATGGAAACGTATGTGACGCAAGAGCTGCACGCCCTGGTCGCGCACCACCTGCCTGTGGACATCGAACGGGCCGGCCTCTTCGGGCACTCGATGGGCGGGCACGGTGCCTTGACACTGGCTTTGCGCAACCCGGGCCACTACCGCACGCTGTCGGCCTTCGCCCCGATAGCCGCCCCCACCCGCTGCCCTTGGGGCGAGAAGGCCTTCACCGGCTACCTGGGCGCCGACCGTGGGCCCTGGCATGCGCACGACGCCAGCACCCTGATCGCCGAATACCCGGTCGTGCCCTACCCGGACGGCATCCTCATCGACCAGGGCCTGGCCGACAAGTTCCTGCCCACGCAGCTTCACCCTGAGGTCTTCGAAGCGGCCTGCGCCAAGATCGGCCAGCCACTCACGCTGCGCCGCCACGCAGGCTACGACCACGGCTACTACTTCATCCAGAGCGTGGTTGCCGACCACCTGGCGCACCACGCACGCGGCCTGGCCTGAGCGGCCAGCCCGATGTTCACTGCACACCCATGCGACGGCGCAGCCAGCGTGTCATCAGGTGCGTGAAGCCCAGGTAGCCCAGCAGCACCAGCGCCACGATGGGCCAATAGGTCCAGGGCAAGGCCACCAGGCCCAATGAGGCGGCCAACGGTGAATATGGCAGCCAGGCCCCCACCGCGCTGACCGCCAGGGTGGTGGCCATCAAAGGCACACTGGCGCGGCTTTGCACAAAGGGCACACGCCCGGTGCGGATGATGTGGATGATCAAGGTCTGCGACAGCAGCGACTCGACAAACCAGCCCGTGTGGAACAACGCTGCCTGGTCGGGTGCCTGCGCCTTGAAGCCCCAGTACATCACCGCGAACATCACGTAGTCGAACAGCGAGCTGATCGGCCCGACAAACAGGATGAAGCGCGCGATGTGGTTGATCTCCCACTCGCGCGGCTTGAGCAGCTCTTCATCGTCCACCTCGTCGGTGGGGATGGCGGTCTGCGAGATGTCATACAGCAGGTTGTTGGTCAGCACCTGGATGGGCGCCATGGGCAGGAAGGGCAGCATGGCGCTGGCACCCAGCACGCTGAACATGTTGCCGAAGTTCGAGCTGGCACCCATGCGGATGTACTTGAGCAGGTTGCCAAACACCTTGCGGCCTTCGATCACGCCCTCGTCCAGCACCAGCAGGCTCTTTTCCAGCAGGATGATGTCGGCCGACTCCTTGGCGATGTCCACCGCCGTGTCCACCGATACGCCCACGTCCGCCGCTTTCAAGGCCGGGCCATCGTTGATGCCGTCGCCCAGATAGCCCACCACATGGCCGCGCGCGCGCAGGGCCTCGATCACGCGGGACTTCTGCCCCGGCGAGAGCTTGGCAAACACCTGCGTGCGCTCGACCACCTCGCCCAGTTGCGCGGGCGTCATCGCCTCGATGTCACGCCCCAGCAAGAGGTGCTCGACCGGCATGTCCACCTCGCGGCAGATCTTGCGCGTGACGATGTCGTTGTCCCCCGTGAGGATCTTCACGGCGATGCCATGGCGGGTCAGCGCAGTCAGGGCTTCGCGCACGCCCTCCTTGGGCGGGTCGAGAAAGGCGATGAAGCCCAGCAGGACCAGGTCGACCTCGTCGGCCACGGTCACAGGCGGCTGCGTGGCGGGCAGGGGCTTGAAGGCGATCGCGATTACCCGAAAGCCGTCTTCGTTCAGGGCGCGGCTGGTGGCCTGCACACGCGCCAGGTGACTGTCGTCCAGCTCGAAGCGCTGCCCGCCTGACTCGGCATGGCTGCACGCGGCAAACACCTCTTCCACCGCGCCCTTGCAGATCAGCTGACGTTGCCCATGGCCCTCCACCACCACCGACATGCGCCGGCGCTGGAAGTCGAACGGGATCTCGTCCAGCTTCTGATAGTGCCCCTGTTCATGCAGCTTGTCGTGCACCTCGGTGTACTTGAGCACGGCCTGGTCGAGCTGGCTCTTGAGGCCTGACTGGAAGTAGCTGTTGAGGTAGGCGAAGTCCAGCACCGCGTCGCTGGGCTGGCCGTCCAGGTCCACGTACTTGTCCAGGATGATGCGGTCCTGCGTGAGCGTGCCGGTCTTGTCGGTGCACAGCACGTCCATGGCGC
>Ga0209066_10005178_pt1 | contig 13866 bp, 7 predicted proteins | sample All_14_2_FD_187198 | JGI IMG/M metagenome (GOLD analysis project Ga0209066, IMG submission 187198) | Freshwater microbial communities in response to fracking from Pennsylvania, USA - Allegheny Zone_MetaG_DW_15 (SPAdes) (version 2) ...
GGGCGCGCCAGTGGCGTCAACCGATTGGGTTGCGTCCGTCATCAGATGGGCTGGCCCGGCATGTCGTCTCCCATGCGGCGCTAACGCGCTCCAACGGCGCCGGTTCCCCCTGTGTCGGGCTTCCGACGTCTGTGAAAGCATGCCGCAAAACGGGCGCGACGTTAATCCGCATAGACGGATCATCCCGCGATCTCGATCCGGCCTATCCGGGACGGTAGATCCTGTCGAACACCCCATCGTCGGCGAAGTGCGTGGCGTGGGCCGTCTTCCAGCCGCCAAAGGTGTCGTCGATGGTGACCAGCGGCAGGGTCTTGAACTTGCCCGCATGCTTGGCCGCCACGACCGGGTTGCGCGGCCGGTAGTGGCGCCTGGCGATCAGGTTCTGGGCCACAGGGCTGTAGAGGAAGTTCAGATAGCCCTGGGCGGCCAGACGGGTCTTCCGACGATCGACATTGCGATCGATGAGCGCCACCGGCGGCTCGGCCAGGATCGACAGCGACGGATAGACGATGTCGAATTTCCCCGGCAGTTCTTCCTGCGCCAGATAGGCCTCGTTTTCCCAGGACAGGAAGACATCGCCGATGCCGCGCTGGGTGAAGGTGGTGGTCGCGCCGCGCGCGCCGGTGTCGAGGATCGGCACGTTCTTGAACAGCGCCTGGACATAGGCCTGAGCCCTGGCCGGATTGCCGCCCGGCTGCTTCAGCGCCCAGGCCCAGGCGGCCAGATAGTTCCAGCGCGCGCCGCCCGAGGTCTTGGGATTGGGCGTGATCACGCCGACCCCCGGCTTCACCAGATCACTCCAGTCCTTGATCTTCCTGGGATTGCCCTTGCGGACCAGGAACACGATCGTCGAGCTGTAGGGCGTGGAATTGTTGGGCAGGCGTGATTGCCAGTTCGCCGGCAGCAACCGGGAGCGGGTCGCGATTTCGTCGATGTCATAGGCGAGCGCCAGGGTGACAACATCTGCCTCCAGGCCGTCGATCACCGAGCGGGCCTGCTTGCCCGACCCGCCATGGCTCTGGTTGATGGTCAGGGTCTGGCCGACCTTTTCCTGCCAGTAGCTGGCGTAGGCGGTGTTGATGTCCTTGTAGAGCTCGCGCGTCGGATCATAGGAGGCGTTCAGCAGGGTCAGCGGCCTAACGCCCCGCGCCTGGGCCTGACCGGCAATCAGCCCGGGCGCGGCCAGGGCCGCCGCGCCCGCTGAGGCTCCGCCAAGGACGCCCCGACGCGTGGGTTTTTCAAAGCGACGGGTCATTGGGCGTCCTTGGCTCAGCAGGTTCGGGTTAGAATACGTACTGGGTTCGCAGGGACCAGATATCGAGGTCCTGGCCGACCTGGGTTCCGGCGGCGGGAGTTGCGGCGCCGAAGGCCGTCCCGCCCGGCGACAGGCGGCGCACCTCGACATTGCGATAGGCGCCCGACACCATCACGACGCCGTTGAGGTACCAGTTCAGGCCCAGCGAAACGATGTTCTGCTCGCCGCCGCGGATCGCACCGGGCAGGGTCGGGTTGCCGGGGCCGCCGGCCAGGTGGTTCAGGTCGAAGGTCGAGTAGCGGGCGGCGAGCTCGACCGCGCCCCACTGGGCCTTCTTGGGGTTGAACGGCTTGGCCGGACGAGGGTTGTCGAAGCCGGCGGTGACGGGGTTGTAGTTGCGCGGCTCACCGGTCAGGGTCCAGCCGGCCTGGACGTACCAGCCGTCAAACTTGGGGTCGCTGAGCACGCCAGTGCGGCGTTCGACGTCGATGTTGAAATACTCGCCCTGAGCGTAGACGTTCCTGATCTGACCGCCCAGTTCCAGGCCCAGGGCCGTGACGCCGTCGGCGTCGATATTGCCCGTGTCGATCAGGCGCGCGCCATCGACGCGCAGTTCGGGCCGGTCACGCAGGCGGATATTGGTCACCGCGCCGCCGGCCGACGCGACGTCCGGGCCCGAGGCGGCCGGGTTGATGATCAGGTTGGCGTTGGCGCCCACATGGATCATCCAGTCCTTGCCTTTGAACGGCACATAGGCCGCGCGGCCCACAAAGCCGAGCTGCTCGTCATAGGTCAGGCTGGTGACGGTGTTGCCGGTGACGGTGGCCGCCAGGTTCCAGCGCTGGCCGCGAGCCGTCAGGCCGATGCCGGCCCGGCCGTCGCCGCCGGCCAGGCCGCGAACCGTCTCGGCGACCGAAGCGCGCTCGACAAACAGCGAGCCCGTGAAGCTGGAGGCGTCTTCCAGGCTGGTGACCGGCGGAAAGATGCCGACGCGGACCTTAACCGGATAGCCGCTGTATTGCAGCCAGGCCGAAGAAATACGGCCAACCTCTTCGGTGGCGGATCCGCCAAAATCGTAGACCATGTTGTAGTCGAAGGCGCTGAAGACCTTGCCTTCGATGCCGATACGGGCGCGGCGGACATTGAAGCCGTCGCTCATGTCCCGGGCGCGTTCATTCTCGGCGGCGTCGCCGAACGAACCCCGACGGAAATCGGTCGACAGGGGGCCGGCGTCGCGTTGATCGTAGAGGGCCGCGTCAGCCTGGAAGAAGCCGCGGAACGAGGCCGAGAAGGCGCCGTCGTTGCTGGCAATGGTCGGCCGGCCGTTGGACAGGGTCACCGTGGCGGCGCCGGGCGCAGGGCGCGTGTCCTGTGGGCGGGCGGTGGTCGCAGCCTTCAGCTCGGCGATCTGGCCCGACAGGGCGGCCAGCTGGGCTTCCAGCGCGGCGATGCGGGCCTCGGCCTCGGCGCTGGTCTGGGCGTTGGCCGCGCCAGCCATCGTCATGAAAGAGACACCGGCGATCAGAGCGGTGCGCAGGGCTGTGGTATGGGTCATCTTGGTCGTCCCCTCTCGGACCGTCTCGGCGGCCCGGCCTGGCCGAACTAGGGAAAAGGATTATTCCTAGTTCGTGAATAGAGATTAGGAAAACCGACCGTCAGAAAAACTGCAGGCGCGGTTTGGCCTCCCAGGCCGAGGCCGAGAAACGTGAGACAACACAAGGGGATATAAGTTTAATAGGCGGTTAGCCGTGCGGGGACAAATCGTCACAGCCATGCTCACTGTAGAGCCCGAAACGAACAAGCCTCCCGCTGCGATACGCGACGGGAGGCTTGAAATCGTCAGGTCTGCGCCCGTGTAGGGCCAGCGGCCGGCACGATCGCCTAGAACATTGCCCGACCGGAGAGTCGCAGGTTGTAGCGCTTCTGCTTCTTGGCCGCCTCGACCCCGCCTTCCAGAGCCAGGTACGACATCGGCGTGCCGGCCTTGAGCGCGAAGCCCAGGGTGGCGGCGCCCTGCTTGTCGTCCAGCGCAGCCAGGGTGAAGGGGTTGCCGTTCGTGAACCTGGCAACGGTGTCGCCGGTTTCGCCGGCCAGGGTCTGGCGATAGCCCACCCGCACTTCCGGTCGCCACCAGACGTCCTTGCCGAAGTCAGCCCCGAAGGCGATGCCGAACTCGCCAGACAGGTTGCTGGAGGTGCGTTCCTCGACGGTCAGGTCGAAGCCGGCGCCGCCGCCGCTTTCTTTGCGCTCGCCCTCGCGCAGCCAGACATAGTCGACGCGGCCTTCCGGACGGATGAAGTATCGGCCGATCTTGTGTTCATAGCCCGCGCCCGCGAAGGCATTGAGCGTGGCGCCGTTCCAGTCGGCGGTGTTGGCCAGGATCAGGTCGGCCACGCCATCGGCGTTGGCGTCAGGCGCGATGAAGCGGCGTTCGCCTTCGAACCAGCCAAAGCCGCCGCCGCCGCCCGCATTCAGGCGCCAGCCGCCGATCGCCCGGCGCCAGTAGGCGCCGCCCTGGACGAAGGAGGCGGTGGTCTGCTCGCCGACCTTGGCGGCGATATCGTGTTCCTCGACATTGATGTAGGCCAGGGTCAGGCCCAGGGCCCCGCCGGCGTCGCCCATCGCCTCATAGCCGGCCACGAAGCCGAAAGCCTGATTGTCCGAGCCTGGCGTATCGCCGGCGTCGCGACGGACCAGCGAGTTGATTTCCTGAATCCACAGGCTGTCGGGGCCGTAGCGCTCGCCCGGATCGGGCCGCACACCGGTAGCCGCCGAGATCATCTGATTGGCCGCCAGCAGCGACGAGAACAGACCCTCGCCCTGGTCGGGCAGCATCTGGTCATAGAGGCCCAGGAACCCGTCCTTGCCGTTCTGGGCCAGGAAGGCGGTGGCCACGTCGTCATTGTCGCCCAGGGCGGAGAACACGGCGTCATAGGCGCCGGTCTGTGAAGCGCTCATGCCGATCTCTGCGGCCGAGCGGCGGCGCACGTCGATATAGACATTGTTGGCGTCAGCCCGGCTGGACGCGACGTACAGATAGGGCGCATCGGACAACAGGCCCTGACTGATCGAGCCGACCGTCAGACTGCCGGCCGAGATCACCGTGTAGGACGTGGGCTGCTTGACCAGGCCAGTCAGACGAATGCCCAACTCGGCGCCGGTGGCGATATTGGCCGCGCCGGACACCTGAAGCCGGGTGTTGGTTCCTGCGGTCGGATCGGCGGTGAACAGGATCTTGCCGCTCGAGCCGATATCCAGGCTGGTGGCGTTGATCACGGCCGCGTTGGAAATACCCAGGCTGCCCTTGCCGATCGAGATCGCCAGCTGGCCGTCCGAGTCGGTCAGGGCGCCCAGAACCAGTGAGTCGTTGTCGATCCGGAACGTATCGGCGCCGGCGCCGAACGAAATATCGCCAATCACCGAGCCGTTGAGCACGTTGAAGGTGTCCGCGCCCGAGCCAAAAGTGACCGCGCCCAGCATCGACGGCTCGTCGCCATCGTCCACGCCATCGCCGTCCGCATCGGGGTCGGCCACGCCATCGGCCGCATCATCGCCGTCGCTCAGGCCGGCCTGGACCAGGGTGACGCCCGTGGTGTTGCGGCTGACATCGATGGCTACGGCCTTGCCGGTAACCGTCTCGTTGTCCGCCTGGGTGTCGGTATCGTCCTTGTCCTCGGAGTCGTCGGTCGCGACCACCGAGGCCGAGATCTTGCCATTGTTGGTGATGTTGGTCAGCAGACCGGAATAGTCGATGACGCCGTAGGCGTTGCCCTTTTCGCCGCCGACCGTCGAGGTGATCGACCCGTCGTTGCGGAAGGTGGTCATGGAAGCGCCGGCGTCGATGGCGATGGCGCGCGAATCGAAAGCGCCCTCCGACACGCTGAAGACCGACATTGAGCCCTGGTTCCACAGGGTCGGCACGGTGGCGCCGGCCGTCAGCTGCACGCCCGTGGCGTTGGCTTCATAGGCGCTGGAGGCGACGGTCGAGGTCAGCTTGGCGCCGCCAACCAGGGTGACGGCCTGGCCGGCGTTTCCGCCGATCTGAATGGCCGTGCCGCTGACGCCGTCATAGACGCCGCTGGCGCTGACCGCGCCGCGCGCGACCAGGCCATAGGCGTCATCGCCCGTCCCGACCGCGCCAATGGTCACGGCGCGGGTGTCGGAGCCGATCAACAGGGCCGGGGCCTTGCCATAGGCGGTCAGCGAGGCGGCGCCTTCGCTGGCGTCGTCGACGCCATCGCCGTCATCGTCGGTCTTGGTGCTGTCGGTGTCCTCGGGCGGGATGTCCAGAAGCACGCCGCCCGTCACGTTGGCGGTGACGCGCAGGGCCGAGCCGCCCTGCAACAGGTCATCGGCGTCCAGCTTGTTGCGGTCGTCCAGGAGCGAAGGCCGGGTGGTGAAGCGATAGCCGGTGGCGCTGACGCCGCCCTGAACCACGAAGGCGCCGCTGACATCGGCGTCGATCGCAACCCCGACGGTGTCCTTGCCCAAGACCGAAACGCCGCCATTGACGGCGACCTTGCCGGTCACCGGCCCGGCGATGCGGATGCCGGCGCTGTTGTCGCCCAGCACCGTGACGGAGCCGTTGTTGGTGAAATTGCCGACCAGGGCGCTTTCAAGCGAAATGCCGGCCGAACTGTTGCCCTCGATCGAGATGGCGCCGGCGGTCTCGTTGACGATGTCGCCCGTAAAGGCTCCTGGACCGGTCAGGCGCACACCATAGCGGCCAGAGCCCTGGGCGAAGACGCCGTCAGTGTCGCCGTCCGAATCGGCGTCGGTGGGGGTGTAGTCTTCGTTGATCGTGATCGCGGCGCCGTTGCTGACCGCGCCGGTCCGGCCGCCGAGGATCAGGATGCCCGTCGAGTCGCTGACGCCAACCGTGGCCAGCGTCCCGAGGTTGGTGACCTTGTTGTTGCTGTCGAGCGTGATCAGCGCCCCGGAGGTGGTCGGCTTGATCGAGCCGTCCGCCGTCACCCGCACGTCGTCGGCCGCGCCGTTGTTGGCGGTCGACGTCGCGATCGGCGTGGTGCGGGCCGTCGTGACCGAGGTTTCAGCGTAAGCGCCAAACGCCAAAGCCAGGAGAGGAGCGGCTGCGACTGTCGCGACCAGGACCTTGCGCTGCATTACGGACAACCACCTCGGAGAAGAACCCAGACCCTAACTTGCGTCACGTTGCGGCGAAATTGCGGTGAGCAACGCCATCGACACGCATTAGAGCGGCCAACCGTCTATCGCATGGCATGGCGCGGCGCCATATCTGGTTCGTCGAATCCCCACTGGCGAGAATCTGAAGGCGCGGTCCATGTCTCCGGAGCAGCATTCCATTCGGAGTTTCACCCGCTCGATCAGCGGGTCGAGCCTGCCAGTCCTGGTGGGGCCGGCGACGATCCTTGGCCTGGCCGCAATGGGGGCGGTTCAGCCGGCGCCGGCCTGGCTGGCGGCCATCGCCAGCGGTCTGGGGGGGCTATATCTGGCCGCGCGCCATCGCCGGACCGAGATCGAAAGCCAGCCCGCCGCCGCCCAGGCGCCCCTGACGGCGCGCGATCTGCCGCCCTTCGCCACCATTCTGGAGCGTCTGCCCGATCCTCTGATGGTGGTCGCCGCCGAAGAGGCCGACGACCTGACCGGCCGCCGCTTCGTGTTCGCCAACGCCGCCGCCCGCGAACTTTTCCGGATCCAGCGCAACGGCACGCTGCTGGTCACCGCCGTGCGCAATCCCCAGGTGCTGGAGGCGGTGGACGAGGCCCTGTTCGGCAATATCGAGCGGGCCGTGGAGTATGAGACCGGCGGCGCCCAGGGCCGCTCGTGGATCGCCTATGCGCGACCGCTGAGCGAGAGCCCCGATGGGCCGCGCATGGCCCTGCTGGTGCTGCGCGACGAAACCGACGCCCGCCGCAGCGAACGCACCCGCGCCGACTTCCTGGCCAACGCCAGCCACGAGCTGCGTACGCCGCTGGCCTCGCTGTCGGGCTTCATCGAGACCCTGCGCGGCCACGCCAAGGATGATCCGGGCGCGCGCGACAAGTTTCTGGGCATCATGCTGGCCCAGGCCGAGCGGATGTCGCGGCTGATCGACGACCTGATGAGCCTGTCGCGCATCGAGCTGAACGAGCACATCGCGCCTCTGGGCCGGGTTGACCTGGCCATGGCCGCCATCGATGTCATCGACGCCCTGGCCCCGCAGGCCAAGGAGAAGGCCGTGAGCTTCGACCCCGTCCTGCCGCCGCGCGGCGCGGCCGTGGTCGACGGCGACCGCGACCAGATCATCCAGGTGATCCAGAACCTGGTGGACAACGCCATCAAGTACACGCCGCGCGACGGCGTGGTACGGGTCGAGATCTATCCCGGGCTGTCAGCCGACGCGGCGGCGGCCCCCCGCGATCCCGGGGCGGCGCGAATGTCGCTGCTGACGCCCGATCACGCGGCCGGCGAGCGCTATGCTGTCCTCCGGGTCAGCGACAAGGGGCCGGGCCTGGCGCGCGAGCACCTGCCGCGCCTGACCGAGCGCTTCTATCGCGTCGAGGGTCAGAAGAGCGGCGACCGGTCCGGCACGGGCCTTGGCCTGGCGATCGTCAAGCACATCATGAACCGCCACAGAGGCGGCCTGACGGTCGAGAGCATCCAGGGCGAGGGCGCGACCTTTGGCTTCTACCTGCCCATGGCCAAGGCCGGGGCGGCAACCGGAGCCGCGCTGGCGGCGACCGTCGACGCCTGAGCCCCGCCGCCCGACCAGGGCCGGGGAGCCGGCGCTGCGATCAGAACAACTTTCGGAGAGACACGCGGATTACCCGTCCGCGAGGATCCAGATAATCTTCCTGATAGGTGATCGGCGTCGCGCCATCCGACGTCCGCACCGTCTGGCGCGCGTCGAACAGGTTGTCGACCGAGGCGCTGATCCGCGCGCCCCGGAAGAAAGGCTTGCCGCGCAGGGCCGGCTGGGCCCCCAGATCGGCGAACAGCCGCAGGTTGACCGTGGTCAGGGCCGAGAACGACAGGTCCTGCGCGCCCGGGCTGCCCGAGCCGCGCACCACCGTATCCTCCTGCCAGCGCGCGTTGAAACTGGCGCCAAGACCATTGCGGGACAGATTGCCCTGCAGGTCGATCTGGTTCTTGGGCGTGCCGCCGCCAGAGCCCAGCGCCGCGCCGTCCAGCAGGTCCAGCGTCGGCAGGCCGGGCCGGATGACGATCTCGTCGGTGAACTTGACCGTGTGATAGAGCCCGATCTGGAAGGCGCCCGCGCCGGGCGGTCCGCCGCCGCCGAAACCGCGCCCGCCGAAGCCGCCAGGGCCGCCAGGGCCAAAACCGCCGGGGCCGCGTTCGCCGCCTTCACGGCGCACCTGGGCCGCTGGGGCTGTTGGCGGAGCGCCGTCGACACCGGGCCGCGGGGGCGGCTCGGAGGCCGTGCTGGCCGGGCCGGGCGTCGGGCCCGGCTGACCCGCTGCGGCTGCGCCGGCCTGCGCCTGGGCCTGCCTTTGCCGAAACTGGCCGGGCTGCGGCTGAGGCCCGAACGCCTTCTGGAACGTGAAGCCGGTGCGAAGCTCATCGGTCTGGCGGCGGTCGAAATTGATCGGCCGGGCGTCGATCTGCACCAGACGGCCGGCTGCGTCGCGCAGGAAGCGCTCGGGGAAGGCGTCCTCGATCTGGCTGGTCGCGGTCGGGAAGCTGGAAATCAGGTCGTCGGTGCGGGAATTGGTATAGTTGGTCGTCAGGGTCAGGTTGGTCTTGTCGAAGGGCTTGAGGCTGAGGCCCAGCTTGATGACCCGGCCCTCTTCCTCGCGCAGCGCCCGGTTGCCGCCGGTCAGCCGCGAGATCACCGCCGCCTCGCCGCGCCGGAAGTCATAGACCTGCACGCCGGGCGTCAGCTGTTCGGGATCGCCGATCTGCTGCAGGCTGGGCGCGCCCTGGTCGCGGGTGACCGAAGCGATGACCCGCAGCTTCTCGATCGGCGACCAGTTGGCGCCGTAGCCGATGGTGGTGAGGGTGCCGAAATCCGAAAGCCTGTCGGCGGCGAGGTTCAGATTGAGCGACAGATTGCCCAGAGCCGGCAGCACGTCGTTGCGCACGCTGCTCAGGGGCAGGTCGAAGTTCAGCTTGGCGCTGCCGGTGTCGCGCGACAGCTCGCCCGACCGGGCCACGCCGGCCCGCACCGAGTCGCTCTCCAGGCGCACGGTCTCGAAACCGCCCGTGATCGTCGAGGAAACGGCGCCGGCGGGGACGCGGAACAGCGTGCCGCTGAGATCACCCTGCACATCGGCCGAGGTCGAGATCGAGTTGGAGATGTCGCGATAGGCGACGCCGCTGATCACCCGCTCGGTGGTGCTGTCGGTCTTGCCGCGCTCGGCATTGCCGGTCACCGACCACCGCCAGCCCTTGACCGCGCCGATCATGCCGCCGCCGAGATGTCCGGTCAGGCTTTCCGACTGGCGCCGCAGCGGGCCGGTCGCCAGGGTGTTCAAGCCCAGCCAGCTGGTGCTGTCGCTGCCCTCCAGGCTGGCGTTGATCGTGCCTGAGACACCGTCCCTTACAGGACGGGAGAACACGCTGTTGAGCTCCCAGGTGGTCTGCTTGGGGATCAGGCTGCGGAAGGCCGCGTCCGAGCGCGGCTGGACCAGATCGCGCTCGCTCTCGTAGAGCGCGCCCTGATCGCTGACCTTGGCGTCGATCATGAAGCGGTTGTCGCGCTGGATGCGCAGCTGGTTGAGGCGGGCGTCGACCGTGTCGCCGCCGCCCGACTGGGTGGGCAGCCGGGCGCCGGCCTCAAGGGTGGTGGCGCGGAAGCGGCGGCGCAGAACCAGGTTGATCACCTTCTGGTCGGCGCGATAGCCGTATTTCAGCGCGACCTCCTCGGGCAGGATGTCGACCCGGGCAATGGCTTCGGTAGGAATGTCGCGCACTTCACGGAAGCTGGAGATGCGTCCGCCATTGACCAGGATCACCGGACGCCCGCCCGCCGCGCCGCCGCGGGCCGATGAGGTCTGGGGCTCCAGGGCCGTGATCAGGTCTGCGACGGTCGAGACGCCATAGGCGCGGATGTCGCGCGGCGACAGCTGCAGCTCCGGCGGAATGTCGCCGATCACCGAGCCGGGCTGCTGACGCGAGGCGGTCACCGTCAGGGCGTCGACCTCATAGGCGTCGTCGTCCATCTCGTAGGCGTTAGGCGAGGTCGGAGCCGGGGTCTGGGCGACCTGGCGCGCGACGGCCGGCGCGGCCAACAGGGCCGTCGACACCCCCAGCATCAGGGCGATCCGCAAGCGGCGGGCCGCAGGGGCGTCAGGCAGGGCGGTCGCGTGAAAGATCAAGTCATGTCTCCGGAAGGTCTCAGGGCGCGCGCAAGGAGTGCGGGCCGGAACCTGCGCGGAAACGGTGATGGCGGGACTTCGTTGCGGTGCGATGTCAGGACGGCGGCGATGTATTTCAAGCCGGCCACGTTCATCCGGTTTGCGGCGCAAATAGGACTGACGGCGACTGTCGTCAAACCGTCGCATAAACGTCGCATAAGCACAGCGCCGGGCGGGCATAGCTCCAGCCGGGCGGGGCGGCGCGTTGGGCGGCGCCATCGCAACCCCAGCGCAAGACCCCGCCGCACGCATGCTGACCTGGCTCTCGCTTCTGTTCCTGGCGCTGTTCTCCAGCGTCGCCTTCATGCTGGGCAAGCGCCGCGCGGTCGCCAAGGCTGGCGGCGGCAAGCGCGTCCTGCATTCGCTGCCGGGCTATTATGGCAGCTACGCCGCGCTGTGGGCCGGTGTTCCCGCCGCCCTGCTGCTGCTGCTGGCCGCCATGTTCGGCGGTCAGGTCGAGGACGCCATGCTGCAGGCCCAGCGCCCCGCGGTGGTTCAGGCCCTCGAAATCGACCGGCAGGACGTGTTTTTCAGCGACGCGCGCGCCATCGCCCAAGGCGCAGCGCCCAGCGAGGTCGCCTATGAGGGCGCGCTGAAGGCGGCTCTCGACATCAAGGTGGCCGAGGCCCGCCGCATCGACGCCCTGATCCGCTACTCTGTTCTGGGCCTGGCCGCCGTGGTCGCCCTGGCCGGGTTCCTGCTGGCCTTCCCCCGCCTGTCGGCCGACTTCCGCGCCCGCAATAAGGTCGAGGGCTGGGTCGGCGGCCTGCTGATGGCCTGCTCCATCGCCGCCGTCCTGACAACCCTGGGCATCGTGCTGTCGCTGGTCTGGGAAAGCTGGCGCTTCTTCCAGAGCGTGTCGCCGCTGTCGTTCCTGCTGGGCACGGAATGGAGCCCGCAGATCGCCATGCGCAGCGACCAGGTCGCCGCCGAGGGCGCGTTCGGCGCGGTGCCGCTGTTTGCCGGCACCTTCCTCATCATGCTGATCGCCATGGCCGTGGCCGCGCCGGTCGGCCTCTATTCGGCGATCTATCTGTCGGAATACGCCAACCGCCCGGTGCGTGCGACGATCAAGCCGCTGCTCGAGATCCTGGCCGGCGTGCCGACCGTGGTCTACGGCTTCTTCGCCGCCCTCACCGTGGGCCCGCTGTTCCGCGCCGGCTTCAACAGCATTGGCGCCCAGATGGTCGGCGGCCCGCTGGACGGCGTTGGCCAGTACCTGATGCAGGTCCAGAACCAGATGGCCCTGGTGGCCGGCGTGGTGATGGGCATCATGCTGATCCCGTTTGTCTCGTCGCTGTCGGACGACATCATCAACGCCGTGCCGCAGTCGCTCCGCGACGGCAGCTATGCGATGGGCGCCACCAAGTCCGAGACCGTGAAAAAGGTCGTCCTGCCCGCCGCCCTGCCCGGCATCATGGCCGCGATGCTGCTGGCCGTGTCGCGCGCCGTGGGCGAGACCATGATCGTCACCATGGCCGCCGGCCTGCAGGCCAAGCTGACCGCCAATCCGCTCGACACCGTCACCACCGTGACCGTCCAGATCGTCACCCTGCTGACCGGCGACCAGGAGTTCGACAGCCCCAAGACCCTGGCGGCCTTCGGTCTGGGCCTGACCCTGTTCGTCGTGACCCTGGGCCTGAACATCATCGCCCTGCGTATCGTCCAGAAGTATCGGGAACAGTATGACTGACGCCCCCGCCCCTGTCGGTCCCGCCGTCCGCACATCGCAAACCGCCATGGAAGCCCGCCTCAAGAAGCGTCACCGCGCCGAGATGTGGTTCAAGGCCCAGGGCCTGATGGCCATCACCATCGCCATGATCTTCCTGGTGGTGCTGGTCGGGCGCATCGTGGGCCAGGGCTACAGCACCTTCCAGACCCATACGCTGAGCGTGCCGGTCTATCTGAACCCCGAGCGGATTGACCCCGCCGATCTGGAAGGCGTCAACTATGACTTCATCGTCGCCGAGGCGATGATGAAGAAGCTGGGCGTCGTCGATGACGAGTTCGGCCTGACCTCGGGCAAGGTGATGGATCTCACCTCGCGCGACCTAGGCTTCCAGCTTCTCAACCAGTTGAAGGCCGACAAGTCGCTGATCGGCAAGACGGTCACCGTCACCGGCCCGTTCAAGGCCGACGCCGACCTCTATTACAAGGGCCAGATCAAGCGCTCGACGCCCCAGGACGATCGCAAGCTGGACGACCAGCAGCTGGACTGGCTGGACCAGCTGAAGACCGACGGCTCGGTCAAGTCGGGCTTCAATGTCGACTTCTTCACGAAGTCGGACTCCACGGAGCCTGAACAGGCGGGCGTGCTGGGCGCCGTGGTCGGCTCGGCCATGATGCTGCTGATCACCGCCCTGATCGCCGTGCCGGTTGGCGTGATGGCGGCGGTCTATCTGGAAGAGTTCGCCCCGAAGAACCGCTGGACCGATGTCATCGAGGTCAACATCAACAACCTCGCCGCCGTACCGTCGATCGTCTACGGCCTGCTGGGCCTGGCCCTGTTCATCAACTGGCTGCACGTGCCGCGCGGCTCGCCGCTGGTCGGTGGTCTGGTTCTGGCCCTGATGGCGCTGCCGACCGTGATCATCGCCACCCGCTCGGCCCTGAAGGCCGTGCCGCCCTCGATCCGCGAAGCCGCCCTGGGCGTCGGCGCGTCCAAGACCCAGACCGTGTTCCACCACGTGCTGCCGCTGGCCATGCCCGGCGTGATGACCGGCGCCATCCTGTCGCTGGCCCATGCGCTCGGCGAGACGGCGCCGCTGCTGATGATCGGCATGGTCTCTTTCGTGCCCGGCGTGCCCGAAGGCCTGACCGGCGCCGCCACCGTCCTGCCCGTCCAGGTGTTCATCTGGGAGAACGCTTCGGAGCGCGCCTTCCACGAGCGCACCGCCGGAGCCATCATCGTCCTTCTGGTCTTCATGATCATCATGAACGCCGCAGCCGTCATCCTGCGCCGGCGCTTCGAGCGCCGCTGGTAGAAATCCCATGATCAGATTTGCCCTGAACCCTTCCGCCCTCCCCCTCGTCCAGGGACACGCCATGCCCACCGCCAGCCCCGACGACTCCGCCCCGGCCCCTGCGACCCGTCCGGCTTCGGCGCAGACCCAGCCGCACGCCCCGGCGCCGATCGGCGAGATCAAGATCCGCGCCAGGGACGTCAACGTGTTCTACGGCGACAAGCAGGCCCTGTTTGACGTCAATATCGACATCGCGGCCAAGTCGGTCACCGCCTTCATCGGTCCGTCGGGCTGCGGCAAGTCGACCTTC
>Ga0209066_10005179_pt1 | contig 13865 bp, 13 predicted proteins | sample All_14_2_FD_187198 | JGI IMG/M metagenome (GOLD analysis project Ga0209066, IMG submission 187198) | Freshwater microbial communities in response to fracking from Pennsylvania, USA - Allegheny Zone_MetaG_DW_15 (SPAdes) (version 2) ...
GGGCAACGAGGGCGGCCTGCGCGAGGGCGGTCTGGAAGGTGCGGCGTTTGAGCATGGTTCGGTCTTTCGTTCAGACGGGAGAGAGATCGGGGAAAGGGGGCGAAAGCAGGGGGGGCACGTCGCGGGGCGTGTACACGGCCGACCAGCCAGCCGGGTCGGTGAACAGGCGCACGGCCTTGATGCGCTGGCGTGTCGTGAGGCCAAAGCGGTGTTCCACCCCCGCCGGGATGCGCACAAAGTCACCGGCCTGCACCTGCACGCGGTGTTCGTGGCCGTCATCATCAAAAAAAGCGAACAGGCCTTCGCCATCGACGACGTAGCGCACTTCGTCGTCGCGGTGGGTGTGGGGGCGCCCGAAGTTGGCCAGCAGGTCGTTCAGCCCCGGCGTGTGCGGGTGCAGCACCACCAGGTCCTGTGCCTGGTGGCCATACTGCGTGCGCCACGGGCGGATCTGGTCGTCCAATCCTGTCAGCAGGATCTGACGGGCGGTCACCCCCAGGTCGTCCTGGTCCAGCCAGCTCAGCAGCGTGGGGGTGTAGGGCACAGGTTGGTGGCCCAGCTCCACGCCCAGACGGGACAGCAGGGCCACCGTGGCAGTCCCCAGGGTGGTGGCGGTGGATAAATCAAAATTCATAGCTGATAACGCTTTTTGGTAAAGCGAATAAGGCGTTAACGGTGTGAAATTCTGCGAGCCAGCCAGTCGCCCAGGCTCTGCACGGCCTGCACAAAGACGATGAGCACCAGCACCACGGCCACCATGACCTCGGGCAGAAAGCGCTGGTAGCCGTAGCGGATGCCCAGGTCGCCCAGCCCGCCGCCGCCGATGGCGCCGGCCATGGCCGAATAGCCGGTGAGGCTCACCAGGGTGATGGTCAGACCGGCCACGATGCCGGGCACGGCCTCGGGCAGCAGCACCTTGAACACGATCTGCCAGGTGGTGGCCCCCATGGCTTGGGCGGCTTCGATCAGGCCAGCATCGACCTCGCGCAGCGAGGTCTCGACCAAGCGGGCAATGAAAGGCGCAGCCGCAAGGGTCAGTGGCACCACGGCCGCCGCCGTGCCAATGGACGACCCGGTGATGAACCGGGTGAACGGGATGATGGCGACGAGCAAAATGATGAACGGCGTGGACCTCACGGCATTCACCAGCGTGCCCGCCACGTGGTTGAACCACGGGCTTTCCAGCACGCCGCCACGGTCGGTTAGGCGCAGCAGCACGCCCAGCGGGATGCCGATGGCCGCCCCCACCAGACCCGAGATGCCGACCATGGCCAGCGTCTCCCAGAACGACTGGACGAACAGGTCGATCAGCGCGGGCGGAAACCAGTTCTGCAACGTCTCAAGCATGGGACACCTCCTGCACCTGGACCCCGGCCCCGCGCAGGTGGCCGATGGCCGCCTGCAGCTGCTCCTGCGCCCCCCGGGCCAGCACGGCCAGCGTGCCAAAGGGGTGGCCCTGCACCTCGTCCACCTGGCCGTGCACGATGTTCAGGTCCAGCCCGTAGCGGCGCACCAGGTCGGACAGCAGTGGCCGGTCGGCCCCATGGCCGGCAAACACCAGGCGCAGCAGGCTGGTGGCATCCGGCGAACCGGCCCCTCTCGCCCCCAGCAACGCGCGCACCCGCTCCAGCACCGCGGGCGGCAACTCGCGTGGGGTCACGTCGTCCAGCAGGCTGCGCGTCACTTCGTGGGCGGGCTGGCTGAACACGGACAGGGTTTCGCCTTCCTCCACCACTTGCCCCGCGTCGAGCACGGCCACGCGGTGGGCCACCTGCTTGATGACCTGCATCTGGTGCGTGATCAGCACCACGGTCAGCCCCAGTTCCCGATTGATCTGCTGCAACAACGCCAGGATGGATCGGGTGGTCTCCGGGTCCAGTGCCGAGGTGGCTTCGTCTGACAGCAGCACCTTGGGCTGGTTGGCCAGCGCGCGTGCAATGCCCACGCGCTGCTTCTGCCCGCCGCTGATCTGTGCGGGGTAGCGGTCGTGCAGTGCTCCCAGGCCCACCAGTTCGAGCAGCGGGGCCACGCGGGCGCGGATGTCGGTCCGGGACACACCGGCCAGTTCCAGTGGCAGGGCCACGTTGTCGTACACCGTGCGCGACGACAGCAGGTTGAAGTGCTGAAAGATCATGCCGATGTGGTGTCGGTTCTCGCGCAGGCCCTCAGGGCCGAGCGCCGTCAGCTCCACACCGTTGACGGTGACCGTGCCTGACGTGGGCCGGTTGAGCAGGTTGATGGTGCGCACCAGCGAGCTTTTGCCCGCGCCGCTGCGCCCGATCACGCCATACACCTCGCCCGGCGCCACGTGCAGGCTCACGCCACGCAGGGCGTGCACCTCGTGAGCCCGGTTGCGGGCGCTGGCGTAGCGCAGGTGGATCTGGTCCAGTTCAATCATGGATGAAAACCTCGGTCAGCCGCGGTGGGCCTTGTGGGGCACGTACCGGTCGGCCTGGATGTCAGGGGTGATGCCGTGGGTGTGCACCTCGGCGGTGATGGGGAGTTGCTGTGCGTCCCAGGCCGCCCACTGCGTGCGCAACCGTTCGAACACCTCTGGGTGGTGGTTGCGCAGGTTGGCGCGCTCGCGCACGTCGTCCACCACGTGGAACAGGAATTCGTTGTCGTTGACCTGGAGGTACTTCCAGTCGCCATCGCGGACGGCCCGCTGGTTCTGGGCCTTGTAGCGCCAGTACAGGGTGCGCGGGTGCACGGGGGCCTGGCCCAGCAGGACCGGCAGGATGTTTTCGCCGTCGCTGGGGTAATCCGGGTGAGGCGACACACCGGCTGCGGCCAGCAGGGTGGGCAGCCAGTCCATGCTGATGGTGACCTGCCGCTGCACCTGGGGTTTGATGCGCGCCGGCCACCGCAGCAGCGTGGGCACGCGCAGGCCACCTTCCAGGAGCTCGGTCTTCTGACCAGTGAAGGGCCAGGTCTTGGAAAAACGCTCGCCACCGTTGTCGCTGGTGAACACCACCAGGGTGTTGTCGGCTTGGCCGGTGGCCTCCAGCGCGTCCAGCACCTGCCCCACGGCAGCGTCCAGCGCTTCGACGATTTCGCCGTACTTGCGCAGGCTGCCCCCGTCGTAGTGGAAAAAGTCTTTCAGTTCGCGGGCCACGGCCTCGTCACCTGGGCCTTCCCAGGGCCAGTGCGGCGCGGTGAAGTGCAGCGACAAAAAGAAGGGCTGTTGGGCCCCTTCACGCTGGCGCACGTAGGCGCTGGCCTCGTCGGCCAGGATCTGGGTGTAGTAGCCCACCCGTTCCACTGGCACGTCGCCTTCCCACAGGTCGGGTTTGAGGTGCTCGCCCACGCCGGGCTTGTGGGTGAAGTAGTCGATGGCACCGTGCAGGTTGCCGAAGAAGCGGCCGTAGCCGCTCAGCCGTGGGCCGTACTGCGGCGGCAGGCCCAGGTGCCACTTGCCGATCAGCGCCGTGTCGTACCCAGCGGCCTGGAGCAGCGAGGGCAGCGTGGGGTGTTCTGGCGGCAGACCCAGACCGCTGTCGCGCAACGGAATGGGTTCTTCCAACCCGGCGCGCAACCGGTACTGGTAGCGCCCGGTGATGAGGGCCAGCCGCGTGGCCGAGCAGACGGCCGAGTTGGCATACGCCTGCGTGAAGCGCGCGCCCTGTTGGGCCAAGTGGTCCAAGTGAGGCGTGGCAAAGTCGCTGGCGCCGTAGACGCCCAGGTCGGCCCAGCCCAGGTCGTCGGCCAGGATGAACAGGATGTTGGGAGGACGGGTTGTCATGCCAGGACCTTCCTCAATCCGCCTTGAACCCGGACGCCTCGATGACGGGGCGCCACTTGGCGATGTCTGCCAACCGAAGCTGTTCCAGTTGCTGGGGCGTGCGTGGGTCTCCCTCCAGGGACCATTCCTCCAGTCGGGCTTTGACGGCCGGATCGCCCAGTGTCTGGTTGAGTGCCCGGTTGACTGTCTCAACCGCAGCGGGCGGTGTGCCTTTGCGGGCCCACAGGCTGTACCAGCCACTGCCTTTGGCCTGAGGGAATCCGGCTTCGGTCACCGAGGGCACGTCGGGCAGTTCCCGGGTGCGTTTTTCGGTGAAGGTGGCCAGGATGCGAACCTTGCCTTCGCGGTGCAAAGGGGCCAGGCCGGATGTGGTTTCGATGGCGGAGGAGAGTTGCCCCCCGATCAGATCGGAAAAGAGTGCCGGTCCCCCTTTGTAGGGCACGTGCACGATGTCCACGCCCGCTGCCTTGCCCAGCAACAGCCCGAAGAAATGGGGCAGGCTGCCCGCTGCCGGGCTGCCAAAGTTGGCTTTGGCGGGGTTGGCCTTGAGCCAGGCCACCCACTCGCTCAGGTTTTTGGCGGGGTGCGAGGCGGGCACTGCCAGCGCGAACTGAAAGTGAGCCACCAGGCCGACCGGTGTGAAGTCCACCGCCGGGTCGTAACCGGGCTTGCGAAAGACCAATTGCGACAGAACGGGTGTGATGAGCGGCGCGATCAGATAGCTGGCCCCGTCGGCGGGGGCGTTCAACAAAGCCTGTGCGGCGATCTGTCCGTTACCTCCCGCCCGGTTTTCCACAATGATGTGGTGGTGCCTGCCCAGCTGTGGGGCCATCCGCTCTGCCAGCACGCGGGCCAGCACGTCAATGGTGCCGCCTGCGCCAAAGCCCACCAGAATCCGGGCGGCCTCGGGCACGGGTGATTGGGCCAGTGCCCGGGTGGGCAGCGACAGCCCTGCCGATCCGCTGGCCGCGAGCCACAAGGCCCGGTGGCACCACTGTCTGCGCGTCAATCCGCGTGAATGTGTCATGGGGACCTTTGGGGCTCTTACAGCTTGGCAATGGACACTTCGGTCGACTTGACCAGTGCCACCACGTCGGAGCCCACCTTGAGCTGGAGGTCGTCCACCGAACGGGTGGTGATGACCGAGGTCACGATGCCCCATGGGGTTTCCACATCGACCTCGGAGACGACATCGCCTCGGATGATTTCGCGCACTTTGCCTTTGAACTGGTTGCGAACGTTGATGGCTTGAATGGACATGGTTTCTCCTTGAAGGGACTGAGGGGGGTTGAAAATCGGTGGAATCAGATGGCCCAGCGCAGGCCGTGCGCCGCCACCCCGGGCCAGGTCGCGGTGGTGTCGTGGGCTGCGGTTTCGTCCTGGGGTTTTTGCAGCACACGGTCCAGAATGCGTTTTTCCAGTGCGGCAAACGCGGCGGTGCCGACCGAGCGTGGGCGCGGCAGGTTCACGGCTTCGTCCATGGCGATGCGCCCGTCTTCGATCAGGATCACGCGGTCGGCCAGCGCCACGGCTTCCTGCACGTCGTGCGTGACCAGCAGTGCCGTGAACCCGTGGGTTTGCCACAGGCCTTCAATGAGCCTGTGCATTTCGATGCGGGTGAGGGCGTCCAGTGCGCCCAGTGGTTCGTCCAGCAATAGCAGTTGCGGGTGGTGCACCAGGGCACGGGCCAGCGAGACGCGCTGGCGCTGTCCGCCCGAGAGTTTGGATGGCCATTCGTTGGCGCGCTCCGCCAGCCCGACCTGCTCCAGCACCTTCAGCGCGGCTTTTTTGCTTTGCCTGGGCAACCCCAGGGAGGCGTTGTCGATCACACGCTTCCAGGGCAGCAGGCGAGAGTCCTGGAACATGATGCGCGTGTGTTCGCTCAAGCCGTCCAGCGGCTCACCGTCCAGGGTGATGCCTCCGGCGGTGGGCTTTTCCAGACCGGCCACCAGGCGCAGCAGCGTGCTTTTGCCGCAGCCGCTGCGGCCCACGATGGCCACGAACTGGCCGGGTTCAATGTTCAGCCCCGCTTCGTGCAGGACGGTGCGGGATCCATAGGTCTTGGTGAGCTGGTGCACCTGCAGGTGCACGCCGCCAGCTGTCGGGGGGGTGTGGGTGTGTGTCATGGGAGATTTCAGGGTCAGTGCCCGGGTGTCTGGTAGCCGGGGTGCCAGCGCAGCCAGTAGCGCTCCAGGCTTCGTGCGAAAACGTCGGCCAGCTTGCCCAGCAAGGCGTACAGCAGGATGCCCACCAGCACCACGTCGGTCTGCAGGAACTCGCGGGCATTCATGGTCAGATAGCCAATGCCGGCCTGGGCGGAGATGGTTTCGGCCACGATCAGGATGACCCACATCAGCCCCAGGGAGAACCGCAACCCCACCAAGATGGAAGACAGCGCACCGGGCAGGATCACCTCGGTGTACAGCCGCCAGCCGCTGAGGCCGTAGGTGCGGCCCATCTCGATCAGGCCAGGGTCCACGTTGCGGATGCCGTGGAAGGTGTTCAGATAGATCGGAAAGAACACCGACACCGAGATGAGAAACAGCTTGGCGGTTTCATCGATGCCAAACCAGAGGATGACCAGCGGGATCATGGCCAGCGCCGGGATGTTGCGCACCATCTGCACCGTGGAGTCCAGCAGGGTTTCCGCCGTGCGGAAGGTTCCGGTCAGCAGGCCGAACAGCAGTCCCAGCCCGCCGCCGATGGCCAGCCCGGAGAGCGCACGACCGGAGCTCACCTGCACATGGGTCCAAAGCTCGCCGTTGGCAGCCAGTGTCCAGGCGGCGGTCACCACATCCAGAGGTGCAGGCAGCACGCGGGTCGACAACCAGCCATTGACCGCGCTGATGTGCCACAGCCACAGCAACGTCACGGGCACCAGCCAGGGGATGAAGGCGCGGGTGATGGACGTTGTCCAGGCCACCAGGGCCTGCCAGGGCACCACGGCGCCGTGCGCGGGGGCCCAGGGCTGTTCGGGATGAACGGACGCCAGTGCCGAAGGTGACTCCGACCGGATGGGAGCGGATGTGGTCATTGGGCGCCCTTTCGGACCAGATGGGGGCTTTGTGCGGCACCGGGTGGCTGGATGCCCACATGGGGAAACACCAGCTCTGCGAACCGATAGGCCTCTTCCAGGTGGGGATAGCCCGAGAGCACGAAGGTTTCCGCGCCCAGGTCGGCGTATTCCTTCAGGCGGCGGGCAATGGTTTCGCCGTCGCCGACCAGGGCTGTGCCCGCGCCGCCGCGCACCAGGCCGACACCGGCCCACAGGTTGGGGCTGATTTCCAGCCGTGCGCGGTCACCCCCGTGCAGTGCACTCATGCGACGCTGGCCTTCGGAGTCCATGCGGGCGAAGGTGGCTTGTGCCTTGGACACGGTCTCTGGGTCCAGGTGTTTGATCAGGTCGTCCGCTGCGGCCCAGGCCTGGGCGTTGGTCTCGCGGGGGATGACGTGCAGCCGCACCCCGAACTTGACCTTGCGGCCCAGGGCCTCCGCGCGCTTGCGCACATCGTTGAACTTCTTCTCCACCTCAGCCGGTGGCTCGCCCCAGGTCAGGTAGAGCTCCACCTTTTCGGCGGCCAGGTCGTGTGCCGCGTCGGAAGAGCCCCCGAAATACAGCGGCGGGTGCGGTTGCTGCACAGGGGGGAACAACTGCCTGGCCCCTTTGACCTTGATGTGTTTGCCCTCGTAGGTCACCTCCTCGCCCGCCAGCAGGCGGGTCCACACATCCAGGAATTCGCGGGCGTGTTCGTAGCGTTCGTCGTGGCTCAGGAAGGTGCCGTCGGCTTCGAGGTCGCCAGGGTCGCCGCCGGCCACCACGTTGACCAGCAGGCGGCCTTCGCTCAGGCGGTCCAGCGTGGCGGCCTGGCGGGCCGACACCGTGGGGGAAATGGTGCTGGGCCGCAGCGCCACCAAGAACTTGAGCCGTTCGGTCACCGGGATCAGGCTGGAGGCGACGATCCAGGAGTCCTCGCAGGAACGCCCGGTGGGTATCAGCACCCCACCATAGCCCAGGCGGTCAGCGGCCTGGGCAATCTGCTTCAGGTAATGGTGGTCCACCACCCGCGAACGGTGCGTTGTGCCGAGGTGGTGACCATCACCGTGAATGGGCAAAAACCAGAAGATGTTCATATGGCAAATCCAGACAAGGAGGGGAAGTGGGCGCGTGCAGGGGCTGAAGCGAACCCGGTTCGGACGGGATTGCCACAGGCGTGGGGGCCTTGCGTGTGGCGTGTGAAGAGCCCCCAGTCACATGCCGTCACCATGAGCAGGCGGGCAATCCGCCATCGGTGGATCAGGTCCGGGTTGGTGTGAGGTGACATGGCGTTGGCTCCAGGCAGGAGGAGAGGTCAGCTCAGGTCCACAGGGGCGGCATGCCGCAGGTTGAGCTTTTTGGGGATGAGCTTCAGTTCGAAGAAGGTGTCTGCGATTTGCTGCTGCTCGGCCAGGATGTCGCTGTTGACGGCTGCCGTCCCGTAGGCGGCGCGGCTGAGGTAAAGCTCGGTGATGGATGTGTCCAGCCCCAGCACCTTGGTCAGTTCCTGGGCGGCAACGGCCTGGTGTTTGGAGGCCCAGGTGTCAATGGCGTTGATTTCCTGGATCGCGATCTTCAGCACATCGACGTTGCGGGTGGCAAAGTCGCGGGAGGTGAAGTAGTAGCCGCGGTTGTTCACCACTCCCGAGGCGTCTGCCAGCAGCCGGGCGTCCAGGGTTTTCTGGGCGGAGGCCAGAAACGGGTCCCAGATGATCCATGCGTCCACCGAGCCCTTTTGGAAAGCGGCCCGCGCATCGGGTGGGGGCAGGAAAATGGACTGCACATCGCTGTACTTCAGGCCGTGCTTTTCCAGCAGCTTCACCAGGAAGTACTGCACATTGGAGCCTTTGTTGTAGGCCACGCGTTTGCCTTTGAGGTCGGCAACGGTTCGGATGGCCGAGTCTTTTGGCACGATGACCGCTTCCAGCTTGGGGCGTGGCACGGTGGCGCCGGCGTACACCAGCGGCGCCCCTGCGGCCTGAGCGAAGATGGGCGGGGCTTCTCCCACATCGCCGAAGTCGATGGAGCCCACATTCAGTGCTTCGAGCTGCACGGGGCCTGCGTTGAACTCGGTCCAGGTCACGTTCACCCCCAGTGGGGCCAGGCGTTTTTCCAGGGTGCCGCGGCTTTTGAGAATGGAGAGCCACCCTTTCTGGTGACCGATGCGCAAGGTGCGCGTGGCCGCAGATTGCGCCCAGGCTGTGGCCGATGCGCCGAGTGCGGCGGAGGTGGCCACAAAGCGGCGTCGGTTCAAAGTGAGGTTCATGAACTGGAACTCCTGAAAAAAAATCGGCAAAGCTGCGCCCTGCCCTGGCAGGGGCAAGTCAAAAACAAAAAGAGAAGTCAGTCCCCGGTCAGGGGGGACGGGTCAGCACCGTCGGATGGCGTCAGACGCTACATCGCACCTGTGAAAACGGGATCGGCGCAGAGCGCAGGCGGTGCGTGCGCAGCCCTTCGTTGAACAGGGTTTCCACGGCGTCGTCCAGGCGGGTGTTCAGCTCGGGGCCAATGCTGTATTCCCCTGACTCGGACTTGGCGATTTGCGCCTCCGTGGCGTACACACCCGGCAGGATCTGCCGGGCTGCCAGTGACTGCAGCACGGGCCGCAGCGCATAGTCCAGCGCCAGCATGTGGTGGGCGCTGCCCCCGGTGGCCAGGGGCAGCACGGTTTTGCCTTTCAGTCCGCTTTGCGGCAGCAGGTCCAGAAACACTTTCAGCAAACCGCTGTACGCGGCCTTGTACACCGGGGTGGCCACCACGATGGCACTGGCTCGCTCCACCTGGCGGGTGGCCCCCAGCACGGTGGGGTGACCTGCGTCGGCCAGCAGCAACGCCTGCGGAGACAGATCCCTGACCACCAGCCGGTCCACAAACACCCCGTGCTGCGCCACGCGCTGGCCCACGGCCTCCAGCAGGGCGGCGGTGCGCGAGTGTTCGGAGGGGCTACCGGAAATCAACAGAACTGACATAAAGGCTTTCAATGAACGTGTGACAGCGTGGGGTGTGAGAGGCGCTTATTTCTTGGTGTAAATCTGGTCGAACGTGCCGCCGTCGGCAAAGTGGACCTTGGCTGCCTGTGTCCAGCCGCCGAAGGCCTTGTCGATGTCGAACAGGTTGATCTTGGGCAGCTGGGCGGCGTACTTGGCCTGGGCCTTGGGCGAAATGGGTCGGTAGAAGTGTTTGCCGATGATGTCCTGGCCTTCATCCGAGTACAGGTACTCCAGATAGGCCTCGGCCACCTTGCGGGTGCCCTTTTTGTCCACGTTCTTGTCCACCACCGTCACGGCGGGCTCGGCCAGGATGGAGATGGACGGATACACAAAGTCCACCTTGTTGCCGAATTCTTTTTCCAGCAGGTAGGCCTCGTTTTCCCACGCAATCAGCACATCGCCCTGGTTGCGCTGCGAGAAGGTGATGGTGGAGCCACGGGCACCCGAGTCCAGCACCGGCACGTTGGCGTAGAGCTTGCCGACAAACTCCTGGGCTTTGGCATCACCGCCGTACTTGCGCTTGGCAAATTCCCAGGCCGCCAAGTAGTTCCAGCGGGCACCGCCAGACGTTTTGGGGTTTGGGGTGATGACCTTCACATCGGGGCGGATGAGGTCATCCCAGTCCTTGATGTTTTTGGGATTGCCCACGCGGGTCACCAGCACGATGGTTGAGGTGTAGGGCGAGCTGTTGTGGGGCAGGCGCTTCTGCCAGTCTTTGGGCACCCAGCCACCGTTGGTGTTCAGCGCATCGGTGTCACCGGCCAGTGCCAGGGTGGCCACGTCGGCGTCCAGGCCGTCGATGATGGAACGGGCCTGTTTGCCCGAGCCGCCGTGCGACTGCTTGATGGTCACGTCCTGCCCTGTTTTGGCTTTCCAGTGTTTGGTGAACGCGGCGTTGTATTCCACGTACAGCTCGCGTGTGGGGTCGTACGACACGTTGAGCAGCGTCAGGGGCTGCTGGGCCAGTGTCGAAGCGCTCGCGCCCAGCAGGGCTGCGGCGGTCAGCCAGCGGTGGAAGGTGCGGCGGGTGGTCATGGGAGGGATCCTTTCAAAACATGCAATGCCATGAATGGTGAAAGGAATCCCTCATAAAGGGAACGACTGAAATCTCAGTTGTTAATTACAGAATCATCTGAGCAGAGGTTTCCGCCACCTCAACCCGGTTGCGCCCCAGGGTTTTGGCGAGATACAGCGCCTGGTCGGCCCGCGCGAGCAACAGGTTCAATGGCAGGGTTTGCCCGGCGGGCAAGCACACCAAGCCGACGCTGGTGGTGACGGGGGTGGGCTGCCCAGGGCCGTGGGGTGCACCAGGGGCGGGGGTGTCGGCCAGGCAGCGGCGAAGCTTGTCTGCCAGGACCCGCGCGCTGACGGCATCGGTGTTGGGCAGCAGCACCACAAACTCTTCGCCCCCGAACCGGGCCACCCGGTCGGTCTGGCGGATGGACTGGGTCATCAGGTTGGCCACGTGCTGCAGCACCGCATCGCCTGCGGGGTGGCCAAAGGCGTCGTTGATGGCCTTGAAGTGGTCCAAGTCGATCATCAGCAGCGACAAGGGGGTTTGGTCGCGCTGGGCACGGGCCAGTTCCTGTTCGGCCAGGCGCAGAAACTCGCGCCGGTTCAGCAGGGCGGTCAGTGGGTCACGTGTGGCCAGTGCTTCCAGTGCCAGTTGCTGCTGCCGGAGGGTGCGGTTGCTGTCGGTCAGGGCGCGTTGCAGCAGTTCGGTCTGCGTGAATTTGCGCCACAGCAGCACACTCACGGTCAGGGCTAGCACGCTGGCGGTGGCGGCATTGACTTGGTTGGTGAGCAGGCTGGCCGGTGTGGAAGGGGCCTGGCCCAGGCCCCACGCCAGCAGGCTCCAGGCGACCAGAAACAGGGCAAAGGCATGCAGGGGGCGCAGCAGCAACACGATGGCCACGCCAGCGCAGGCGTTGAGGTAGGCACTGATGTTGGTGGTCACCGCCTGGTCGATCACCGTCAGCGCCACGGCCCAGACCAGCACGCCCAGTGCCACGGCCTCGGGCAGCCAGCGGATGGGGCGGGGGGTGAGGTGCCCGCGCAGGCCGTGGTGGGCCAGCCCGCCTGCCACCAGCATGAACACCGCCATGGCCCCGTGGGTGTAGGCGACCCCCTGTGCCCAGCGGGTGTGCACGGGGTCTGTCGGGGTCATCACCCAGAGAAACACCACGATGTGTGCCAGGTTCAGTCCCACCATGACCCCGGCGGCGGCCCTGATGTGCGACAGGCTCAACCGCCGGGCCGCATCTGCCACCGTGTTGCCTTCCTGGAGCCATTGCCGAAGGGTGGCGCGCAAGCGCTTCAGGGTCGTCTGGGGTGAGGTGTGACGCATGGCCCCGATTTTCGGGGCATTTCACGAAGGGGCCGCAGCCCTGCACTCAATCGGTGCGCTGGGCGTCCTGCAGGGCCTGAACCTGGCGCCACAACACCTTGCCGGATGCGGTGCGGGGCAGTTCGTCCACAAACGCCACGGTGCGGGGGTATTTGTAGGCCGACATGTGCGCCTTTGCCCAGGCCACGATGGCCTCTTCGGTTGTGTGGCTTTTGGCCTCCTCACGCAATACCACAAAGGCTTTTGCGCTCTCGCCACGGTAGCTGTCTCGGGCGGCCACCACGCAAGACTCCTTGATGGCCGGGTGCCGGTGCAGCAGGGCCTCCACCTCGGCGGGCCACACCTTGAAGCCGCTGGCGTTGATCATGCGTTTGAGTCGGTCCACCATGTGGAAGTGGCCATCGCCGTCCACCCGGCCCAGGTCGCCGGTGCGGAAGAAGGGGGTGCCGCCGATGTCCACAAAGGCGTCGCGGGTGGCTTTGGGTTGGTTCCAGTAACCCTTGAACACCTGCGGGCCGTGCACCACGATTTCACCCACCTCGCCCGGTGGCAGTGGGGTCAGTGTCACGGGGTCGATGACGCAAGCCGTCGTGCCGACGAAAGGTATGCCCAGGCACTGGTTTTTGGGCGCGTGCATGGGGTTGAGGTGGGTGGGGGCGGCGGTCTCGGTCAGGCCGTAACCTTCGATGTAGTCCAGCCCGAAGCGTTGTTTCAGGTGCTCGGCCACGGGTGCGGGCATGGGCGCGCCGCCACCGCCGATGTAGCGCAGGCTGCGGAGGTCGAAGCTCTCCAGCGCCGGGTCGGCCAGCAGGTCGATCACCATGGTGGGGATGTTGGGCCAGTGGGTGACCTGTTGTGCCGCCATGGCGGTGGCGGCTTGCCGCCGGTCCCAGCGGGGCAGGATCACCAGCTGGCAGCCGTGGCGGATGCTGGCCAGCATGCCCATCACCAGCCCGGTGATGTGGAACATGGGCACCACGATCAGCGTGGTGTCGCCAGGCCGCATGTCCAGCCACGGGGCAGCGGCCATGGCGTTGTGCAGCAGGGTGGCGTGGGTGTGCATGCAGCCTTTGGCCGCGCCCGTGGTGCCGCTGGTGTAAGGCAGCAGGGCCAGGTCGGCCCCGCGGGCGCTGAGCGGTGCGGGTTCGGCCTGTGCGTCCAGCCAGTCGCGCCAGCGGTGCACGGCCAGTCCTTGTGCCACGGGCAGGGCTGGGCGCTGCAGCAGCCAGTCCCGCCACGTGGCGGGCCAGCCCGTGGCCTGCGCTTCTGCCTCTGCCGGGAGGGCATCGGCCAGGTCAAACACCACCAGGTGCTGCAAGGCCTGTTCCTTTGGCAGGCTGGCGCTGGCTTGTGCCATTTCCGGGGCGATGTCCGATGAGGCGATGGCCACGCGGGCGCCGGCATCGGCAATGCAATGGACCAGTTCGTCGGCCTTGTTCATGGGGTTGACCGGCACCACCACACCGCCCGCGCGCAACACCGCGTGAAAGGCCACCACGTATTGCGGGCAGTTTTGCATGAACAGGATCACGCGGTCGCCTGGCCGAACGCCTTGCCGTTGCAGTGCCCCGGCCAGCCAGAGGGCATCGCTGCCCAGCTCGCCCCAGGTGAAGTCGCGCCCCAGGAAGTGCAGGCCCACCGCCTGCGGCTCGGCGCGCACCCGTGCGTCGAAGCCCTGCCAGAGCGATTCGTCGGGCACGTCAATCTGCGTGGGGACACCCTGCGGCCAGTGGGTGGCGGGCGGTGTCGTGG
>Ga0209066_10005180_pt1 | contig 13864 bp, 12 predicted proteins | sample All_14_2_FD_187198 | JGI IMG/M metagenome (GOLD analysis project Ga0209066, IMG submission 187198) | Freshwater microbial communities in response to fracking from Pennsylvania, USA - Allegheny Zone_MetaG_DW_15 (SPAdes) (version 2) ...
TCTCGTGCAGCGTGGGTAGCAGCCCTGATCGTCATTTTTTTCCTCGGGTTTGCGATCCGCTTCTACGACCTCACCGACCTGCCCCTTGATTTTCACCCCACCCGCCAAATGCTTTCTGCGCTCAAGGCGCGAGGCATGTATTACCAAACCCTTACCGATGCCCCCACCGAAGAACGGGCCTTTGCCATTCAGCAGTGGAAATTTCGTGCCTCAGTAGAACCTGAATTCTTTGAGCGCATTGTAGCCTTTACCTATCAATATACCGGCGAAGAGCTTTGGGTTTCGCGCCTATATTCCTCCGCGTTTTGGATGGTTGGCGCAGTCTTCCTATTTTTGCTGGCGCGTAAATTAACCTCAATCGATGGTGCGCTCGGTACCCTCGCCTTTTATCTTTTCCTTCCATATGCAGTCACTGCCAGCCGCAGCTTTCAACCTGATCCCCTCATGGTTATGCTCATTATCCTTTTTTGGTGGGCGGTCTATGAATGGGCCAACCTATTTGCCGCGAAGAACATTCACGAACTTGGCGTTTCAAAGAGGAGCTGGGTTTTTGCCATTCTTGCAGGTCTATTCGGCGGATTTGCCATCTTTATCAAATTTGTCGCAGCTTTCTTTGTCATTGGCGGCGGAGTGGGGGCACTCCTGCTTGGGCGTAGGTCACTGCCTCAGGTGTTGAAGCAGCCCCAAGTGTATGTTATGAGCGTCTTGGGCATCCTGCCAGGCGCGGCATATATTGTTTACGGCGTTTGGATCGCGGGCTATCTTGGTCAGCAGTTCGGCGGACGTTTCATTCCATCCTATTATCTAAGTCCATCCTATTATTTTGGATGGGTCAACATGCTCAACCTGGTCATCGGTGCCGTTCCTTTGATGCTGGCACTACTTGGGATATTTTTCTTCGATAGTGAAAAGCGGCGCTTCATGCTTGCGCTGTGGGCTGGGTACGCCCTCTTTGGCCTTTACTTTAACTATCACATTTCCACTCACGATTATTATTCCCTACCCTTGATACCTATTGTGGCGCTATCCATTGCACCTTTGGCAGAATTCTTTTTTTCAAAACTTATCCAACGCACCAGCACACGCTTCCTGCGCATCACAGCCATCGGTCTTCTCTTGTTTGGCATATCTGCTTCTCTTTGGAATACCCGCACCCAAATGAAAACAGTTGACTATCGCCCCGAAGCGAACATGTGGGCCGAGATTAGCCAAAAAGTGGACGGGTATAATCTTGCAGGCCTTACACAGGATTACGGCTCACGTATGGCCTATTGGGGCTGGCGTAACATCACCTCCTGGCCAACTTATGGTGACCTACTCTATCACGACGACCTGCGCGGGGCGCAGCGTGATTTCGAGAATCAATTCGCGAATATTGCCGCGAAGAAAGACTTGTTTGTCGTCACCGACTTCACCGACTTGAAACGCCAACCGTTCCTCAAGCAAAAATTGGAGCAATATCCCATCTTTGCCGAAGGTGATGGCTATATCATCTACGACCTAAGAGAAAAATAAACTTTATATGACGATTACCCGCTCTCAGATCATAAAATACCTTCCCTGGCTTGGCGTTTTTGCAGCATCTGTTGCGATTGCTGTGTATATGTATTTTGGCACCTTTACCCGCTACATGTCCGATGATTACTGCCTGTTGGTGGATTTGAATTCAGGCAATGTCTTCACTGCCAGTTGGAATAAATATCTCAATAGCTCGAACCGTTTCTCTAACCTATTTGTGCTTGGCATATGGGAACTATTAGGCTCGAACAATATTGCCTACATCCCTGCCTTGTTAATCGTGTTGTGGGTGGGTGGCCTGTTCTGGTTATTTAATGAGGTGAATAAACTATATAGTGCCAAAATAACTGCACCCGTTCTGTTGTTATCTGCAGAAATTCTGGCCGTATTCACTTTTTATACTACTCCCAATCTGTTTCAATCCGTTTATTGGCGCCCAGGGCAGGTGACATACTTTACCCCATTGGTGTTATTCTCATTCCTTGCTGCATGGCTTGTTCAGGTACTTCGCCTTAACCGCTCCACCCTTGGGCATTTTATGCCCTTTGCATTTTTAGCATTCTTCATTGGCGGGCTTTCAGAGACTATTGGCTCCTTTCATATTGCCATCGTATCACTCGCCATTGTTGCTGTTTTCTTTCTGGATAAATCCCCGCGCCGCAAATTAGCTCTAAATTTGTTGGTCGCGATCCTGATTGGGGCGCTCGCAGCGTTGCTGGCCATGCTCTTCGCTCCTGCTAACGCCATCCGTATCAGCGAAGATGTGCCTTCACCTGGCATTTTTGTAGTACTTTCCCGTTCGTTGCAGTATTCTTATTCCTTCATCTTGAATACCTTAAGAGTTCTACCTACCCCTTCGTTGGCTGTGTTGGGTATCTCTGCTCTAACTTCATACCAGTTTTTTACTGAAAGGCCGGTGGGCAAAGTCAACCCGCGTTTTTGGCTGGCTTTTGTGTTGATCCCTGTCCTTACGTATGCTTTGATCTTCACCATTGTTGCCCCCAGTGCTTATGGACAGTCCTACCCTGTAGAACGTGTCCGCTTTCCCGCACATTTTGTTTTGAACGCAGCTCTGATTTCATTTGGTATTTGTGTGGGGTATGTTGCAGCCATGCGGATAAAACTTCCGCACTTTGCACATCAGCTTGCTCTTCTCTTTGCTATATTAATCATGTTCTATCCCTTTTGGATGATTCGCCAGCCCTTGCAGACATATTCCGTTCGCCGTATCTGGGCACAGCGTTGGGATGAACGTCAGGAATATCTATATAGCCTGATCGCTGCTGGTGAAACAGAGCTTGTCATCCCTTCCATGGATGGCTATGAAGGCACAAAAGAATTGGACCTGAAAGCGAATTTCTGGGTCAATCGTTGCGCGGCTGAATATTATGGTGTCACTTCGATTGCCACTTTTTCTTTGCATCCCGAAGAGATCAAGGACTTTTTCAGTGAATAATATCAATCCCATCCTTGTCACAGGTGCGCACCGCAGCGGCACAACCTGGGTTGGCAAAATGCTTGCCGCCGATGCCGACACTGCCTACATCAGCGAACCGTTGAACGTCCTGCATCGCCCTGGTGTGTTTCGTGTCCCCGTTAAACATTGGTACACCTACATCAACAATGAAAATGGCTCAGAGTATCTGCCCGCTTTTCGTGAGTTGGTAAATTTCCAATATCACACGTTATTGGAGATCAAGTCCATTCGCTCGCGCAGAGACTTTCTGCGTATGGGGCGCGACTTTCATACTTTTTTTATTGGCAGCTTTCACGGTCAACGCGCCCTACTCAAGGATCCATTTGCCTTATTCTCTGCTCCGTGGTTTGCAGAACAATTGAATTGTCAGGTCGTCATCACGGTCCGCCATCCTGCAGCCTTTGCCAGTAGCCTCAAGCGTTTGAATTGGTCCTTTGATTTCCGTGACTTGTTGAATCAACCCATGCTCATGCGCGATCATTTAGAAACCGACCGTGCCGACATGGAAGTAATTCAACCTGATGATATTGTCAGCCAGGCTGCTTTGCTCTGGAAGATGATCTATCGTTTTGTTCACTCTACCCGCAGCTTGTTCCCCGCCTTCAAAATTGTTCGTCATGAAGATCTTTCTCTCAATCCCATCCCTGGCTATCATGCATTATACGAATCTCTTGGCCTGACCTTTACGAAAAAAGTCGAGAATATTGTTCTCACTTCCAGTAGCTCTGAAAACCCTGCGAAGCTTGCGAAGAATAAAACACATTCTGTAAAGCTCGATAGCCGTGCCAGTCTCGATAATTGGAAGAAGATATTAACGCTCGAAGAGATTATGCGTGTGCGTAAAATTTCTGAACCTGTTTCCTCTCTATTCTATTCAGATAGAGAATGGTAATTCTCAATTTCGCCCTATTAAAATGACCAATCTCCCTCTTGTTTCTATTATCACTCCATCGTTCAATCAGGCTCAATATCTTGAGAAGACGATTCAGTCCGTTCTTGGGCAAGATTATCCAAACATCGAATATATCATCGTGGATGGAGGCTCCAAAGACGGTAGTGTGGATGTGATTAAGAAGTATGAGGGGAGAATTGCCTGGTGGGTTAGCGAACAGGATAAAGGGCAGACCGATGCGATCAATAAGGGCTTTAACCGTGCGAGAGGGGAGATTCTTGCATGGCTCAATTCAGATGACACTTACAATCCAGGTGCAATTACCGAAGCAGTGAAGTACATGCTTGAGAACTCAGAGGTGGGTATGGTGTACGCGGATTGTAACTTTATAAATGAAGATGATAAGTTTATTGGCAAGTTCAAGGCAGCGCAAACTGACTATCGCCGTCTGCGTCAGGGCTACGTTCACATTCCTCAGCAGACCATGTTCTTCCGCGCAAAATACTGGAAGGACCTCGGTCCACTTGACCCATCATTTTATTTTGCAATGGATTATGACCTGTGGACACGTATTGCCGCTCATGCACCCATCCAATATCTACCTGGAAAAATATGGGCGAACTTTCGCATTCATACCACGAGCAAGACCAATGTGGCCGATGTGCGTGGTTGGGATGAAATGCTGCGTGTACATTACCGTGATGGCGGTAGTTTTTTCTCATTGATTGTGGCAAAATATTATTTAAGAAAGATCATTGGCCCGCTTTGGAAGTGGCGCATTCGCAGTGCGTAAATCACGTTTTACGCATTTATGAATGTGCCATGAAATAGCAAAAGAATCTAATTTATGAATTTCATCCTTTCCTCTCCCTCTCTTGAAGATCTAATCCGTCTATTACGTGCCTGGCGTTTTTGGGTACTTGGCGCTGTGCTTGGCGCTTTGTTTGGTGCTTTTATCTATTACATTGCTCCGCCGCCATATCGGGCAAGCTCCACTGTCAATGTGGATTTCAACCTCGAGCAAGCCTGGCCTCAGGATACAGACCGCCAGCAGTTTTATTATCTAGAGCGTGAGGCTCGTAAGTTGGAGGAGATTGCCTGGCATGATGAAATCATGAGGCAGTTGTCGTCAGAATATGCATTCACGTCTGATGATTTGCGTGGCGAAAAATTACAACTCAGCCAGCCTGCTGAAGCAGGCTGGCATTTCTATGCAGATGACAAAGACCCGCAGGTTGCTGCAGGGTTGGCATCTGCTTGGGCTGAAGCATTTGTCCAGCGGGTACAGGCAGAAATTGATGCTGGGAATGTTAACGAATTTGTGAAACTTGAAGTCACTCGAACGGAAAAAGTTCCTAACGAACGGCGCGTTCCTTTGAGTGGATATTTGCTTGCGGGTTCCACAGGATTTCTTTTATTGGCAGTTTTTATCGTACTGTTCTTGAAACCAAAAGAAAAATGAAAAACTCTGTGCTTTCTACATTTTCTTTGGAAAACCTTCCCCGCATCCTTTGGGGCATGGCTTTGTTGACTTTGCCTGTCACCAGTTTTCGCTGGTTCCCGTTTTTGGGTGAGGGAGTGCTTGTCCGTCCGCTGGCATTGTATCCGCTGGCGCTGCTTCTTCCGCTTTTGTTGTTTCAAGCATTTCGTAAAAAGATAAATTTATATTGGGCAGGGGCCTTCGTTGCTCTCGGTGCATTCATTCTCTTTGTAGTTTTTACGACCAGCTTTGGGGTAATGATCGACCCGCCCCCTCTCCGTGGGCAGGTGTATTTCGGGCGTGCTGTTCGCGCATTGGCAACTCTTTTGATAGGGCTTGCGTTTTTCGTCAGTGCTGTATGGATGAACAAAGACGAATCCGACCTGCGCTTTTCAGTTAAGTGGATTTTGGCTGGCTTGTGTTTGGATATCGCCTGGAGTGGATTGCAGGTTATTACGTTTTACACGAACCTGCTTGAGAAAGAGATGGTGACGCACTGGCAACTTGCGTTTTCAGTACGTGAGCTTGTGCGTTCAAATCGAATTTCTGGCTTGGCCTATGAGCCCGCCTGGTTTGCAGGGCAGCTTGCTACAATCTTTATTCCATTCCTGTTTGCCTCTGTACTGACAAATTTTCGTCTCACTCGCGTGAAGTGGTTGGAAGCTGTTTTATTGGCATTATCTCTACTTGTTCTGTTGGCTACCTATTCGCGCGGCGGATTGTTGACCACTGTTGCTGCTGCAGGATTGACATTTCTATTTCTCGGGCGCGATGTGATGCGTTCTGTTTGGGTGTGGTTCATCAATGGCTTTCGTGGCCGCATGTTCGATAAGCTCTTTCGCATCGGGGCGATCATTGCTGTTCTTGTTACTATTGCCGGATCATTCCTTTTCTTGAATCAAAAAGGTTTATTTCGCCGTTTGTGGCAGATAGATGCCGCCAGTCTGAGTGAATACATGGTGGATATCAACGCAGGTGCACGCGGGGCATATTCCACTGCGGCATTCTCTGCTTTCGAAGACTATCCATTAACGGGTGTTGGCCTTGGCGCGAGCGGTTTTTATATTTATCAAAACTTGCCAGACTGGTCATTGACCACCGTGCCCGAAATTGCACGACAACTAAACCCTGAAAATCGTTTGTATCCGAACCCGAAAAACTTGTATGTTCGTCTGCTTGCAGAGACAGGTCTTTTTGGCTTCATTTTGTTTCTCGCATTTCAATTTTATGTACTTGGTGATATGCTTACACTCCTACTCCACAGGGAGGCCTGGGCGCGTTTTGCTGCTACTGCTGGAGTATTTGCATGGCTGGCAATCACCTTTTATAATTTCACTCAAGATTCGCTCACAACGCCAAATATATGGCTGGTTTCAGGCATACTGGTTGGGCTATCTGCTACTTCATTGCATAAGGAAATCACATGATCGTTCTTTCCGTTGGTATGCCGCGCGCAGGTTCGGGCTGGCACTACAATCTCATCCATGATCTTATGAAAACAACAGGCTGTGCCGATGCGCGTGATATCCGCGAGAAGTACCGTTTGCAAAAAATACTTACTGAGGTCAATTGCAATATTGGCGTGTTGTCGCTTCGCAGGCTTGCGATGGTGACTCTACCAGCCTTAATGGGTAATACCTTTGTTATTAAGGCTCATTCCAGCCCGACGAGCGTATCGCGTTTGCTCTCTGCTTTGGGTCTGCTTCGTATCACATACATTTATCGTGACCCGCGCGATGCCATGCTGTCCGCATTTGACTTCGGTCAGCGTGCGCTTACCAAGGGACGCCCCAACGCTTTTTCACATTTATCGGATTTTGAAAAGAGTGTGGACTTTATGATGGAATATGTTCATATTTGGGAAAAGTGGATGAATGAGAAGAATGTTCTAATTGCTCGCTATGAAGACCTGTTGATGAATTATGAAGGGGAATCTTCCAAACTGGTGGAGTATCTCAAGTTGGACCAGAACAATTCTGAAGTCCAGAAAGTGATCGAGCAGTATCGTCCTGGGACTTCTGATGCTCAACAAGGGCTCCATTTTTATAAAGGCAAGATTGGCCGTTTTCGCGATTCCTATACGGAAGAACAAAAACTGGTCTTAAAAGAGAAATTAGCGGCATATTTACCGCGTATGAAGTATGATGTTTAACAGATGTAATCTAGTTGTAACCTCGCCCAAGTTGTCTTTCCGTTCATTTTTGATATGATAGACTGGTATGATGCGCAAATTTGACACCCCCTATATGGCAGACTGGTTCGCCATATCATTACGCTGGATCATGCTCGTGGGCTTGATCGTATCGCTCGGCTTGGGGCAAAAGCTTGAAGTTGGTATTACTTGGCCCCTCGGATTAATGATCGTATGGAATCTCGCGATGACTGCCATGGCAAGCTTGAATCTGCGCCTCAAGCTTCATCGTCGAATCAATATTGCGGTGGACTTGATTTTAGTGGGGGCGTTTTTCTGGTTGCAGGGCGGTTTACGTGGACCCGCATTTTGGACGGGTTTGCTGCCCATTTTGACGGCTTCCATTTATTTTGAGATTTTTGGGGCATTGATCGTCTCGCTATTATTTTCCAGTGTGATTCTGTATGTAGGCTTTCAATCGAATGGAGATTTTTCCATTTCCATCCTTACCTCTGTGATCATGATCGGTTTAAGCCTTGTTTTTGGATTTCTTGGCCGCCGTATGATGCAGCATATGCGTAAAAATCGTGCTTTGTGGATGGATTCGGAGGAAAAGAAACGAGCCATTCAAAACGAGCGTTTACGCGCCATTTATGAGCTGACTTCCACCCTTTCTTCTACATTAAGTTATAAACGCGTACTTGACTCTGCTTTGGATATGAGCGCGGCCGCTCTAAACCCGGATCCCGAGCAATTAGTGAGTGACCCGCTCGTCGGAGTGGTGATGTTGTTCAACGGAGGTAAACTGCGCATTGGATCTGCGAGGCGCTTTACCAGTGCGGATATGCGCATCACCTTCGATGGGGCAGAGGGTATTTTAAAGAAGGCCTTGGACGAAGGTGAACCTATCACTTTCAAGGACATTGGTTATGATCCTGAACTCGGGCGGGTGATTGCACTCAGAACCTGCATTAGCGGATATTGTTTCCCTTTGCGTAGTGGATTCAATGTCTATGGCGTTTTATTGTTTGCACATCCAAACCCAAATTATTTTAATTCAGACCGCTTGAAACTGCTTGACATCATTGGCAGACAGGCAGTGATCGCAATTCAAAATGCACGTCTGTATCAGGACCTTGTGGAAGAAAAGGAACGTATGATCGAGGTCCATGAAGAGGCGCGCAAGAAACTGGCGCGTGACTTGCATGATGGCCCTACTCAATCTGTCGCGGCGATGGCAATGCGACTTAATATCACACGGCGCATGATGGCAAAAGATGTCAAATCTGCCACTGAAGAGATTATTAAACTGGAAGACCTTGCACATCGTACTACCAAGGAAATCCGTCACATGCTCTTCACCTTGCGTCCGCTCATTCTTGAATCTCAGGGCCTGGCAGCCGCTGTGCAATCCATGTCCGACAAGATGATGGAGACATTCTCTCAAAAAGTGGTCGTAAATATTGAAGAGCGTGTTACTACTCAGTTGGAGATGGGGAAACAAGGCGTGATTTTTTATATTATTGAAGAAGCAGTTAATAATGCTCGTAAACATGCTGCTGCTGAAACCATTGCTGTACGCCTAACCCAGATGGAAGTTGGTATTGCCTTGTTGGAGATCAACGATAATGGTGTAGGGTTTGATGTAAAGGCTATGTCTCAGGCATATGACAAACGCAGTAACTCCAGCCTTGGTATGGTCAACCTGCGTGAACGTGCTGAACTTGTCAACGGCCTTCTGCAGATCGACTCGGCTGAAGGTAAAGGTACAAAGGTGCAGGTATATATTCCCCTCACCGAAGAAGCCGCAGACCGTTTACATCATCAACGTCACTTAAAAGCAAGAAGTAAATAATGCCTGAATCTGTTGGAATTTATTATTTTTTCCATGCAGCAGAAAATACAACGACCAATCGCCCGCCTGTGGTCTTGATCCATGGAGCAGGCGGTAATCATTTATCCTGGCCTCCGCAAATCCGCAGGATGGCCGGAGAAAACATCTTCGCGCTTGACCTGCCCGGGCATGGACAATCCGAAGGTGGTGGCAGGCAGTCCATTGATGAGTATGCGGAAGATGTGATCGCGTTCATGAAATCCCTCAAGATCCGTTCAGCGGTTATTGTGGGGGTATCTATGGGTAGCGCCATCGCGCTGACAATTGCATTGAAGTACCCCAAAAAAGTTGTTGGGCTGGCATTACTGGGCGGTGGTGCGAAAATGCGTGTGGCGCCCACGGTTCTTGAAACTGCAGGAAATCCGAATACCTTTGAATCAACTGTAGAATGGATCAACACCAATTGTTTTAGTGAGCATGCCTCGCAGAGTTTGGTGCAACTTTCCAAAGAGAACATGTTGAAAATGCGTCCGCCCGTTTTGCTTGGCGATTTTCTTGCTTGTAATGGCTTCAGTGTAGTGGATCAGATCGAAACAATAAATCTTCCAACCGTCGTTATCTGCGGTGCAGACGACAAAATGACCCCCTCAAAATTTTCTGAATCTTTGCATGGTGGAATTGCCAATTCTACGCTTCACATCCTTGAGCATGCAGGGCATATGGTGATGCTTGAACAGCCGGATGATGTTGCTGATTTGCTAAAGCGCTTTCTAGATGGGCTTCCGGTCCGCAGAAAGCGGACGAAGAAACGCCTCATTTCAGACGGGGTAACTGATTCTATTTCAGAAGCGGAATCTATTCCTTAGACATTAAACCCCAAAGATCTTTTTCAACACAGGGATCGCATTCATAACCGCCAAGCCGCGATGGCTTATGCGATTTTTATGTTCCATTTCCAATTCAGCCATGGTTTGGCTTAGCTCAGGGATGTGGAATATCGGGTCGTACCCAAAGCCATCATTGCCACGTTCTTCCGGGATGATCTCGCCAAAGCAATTACCTTCGACAATTTCTATTTCGCCAGATGGCTTGGCTATCGCAATCGTCGCATGAAAATGTGCCTTCCACGGATGCGGTTTGTCCTTTAAATTTTGCAATAAATAGGCGCGGCGGTCCGCGTCATTTGCGCCGGGCTTGGGGGAATAACGGGCAGAATAAAGCCCGGGTGCGCCATCCAATGCTTCCACTTCAAGGCCTGAGTCGTCAGCAAGGGAGACGAGCCCGCTGGCCGCAGCAAAGGAGATCGCCTTTTTGCTGGCATTCTCTGCATATGTTTTCCCGTCTTCCTCAACATCTAGAAATAAATTAATGTCCGCAGGTGTAATCAGCTCAATGCCGATATTGTTTAGCAATTCCTGTAATTCTTTTACCTTGCCCTTGTTGTTTGTTGCGATAAGAAGTTTATTCATGTGAATTCCATTTGTAGGATAAATTTAGGTCGCAAATTGAAAGCTTCTATTTGACTTTACGAATATTGTTGATCGCCCATTGCGCATGACTTTGGATAAGAGGCTCTTCATCTTGCAAAGCCTTTTCTAGCACAGAAATATCTTTCTCGTCGCCTTTATTCCCAATTGCAACGGATAGATTACGCAAATATCCACGTCGTTTTGAACGTTTGATGGGGCTTTTTTTGAAGCGTTGATTAAACTCGACGGATGACAGAGTCAGCTCTGATTTTAAGACAGGAAGCGGGATTTTCGGCTCGAACGCAGGATCTGCAGGGAAGGAGAAACGATTCCATGGGCAGACTTGCTGACAAACATCGCAGCCGAAAATCCAATCATTCATTTGCGGACGCAATTCTTCAGGAATGTCTCCCTTGAGTTCGATGGTGAGGTAGGAGATGCAGCGTCGCGCATCCACGGTGCGGTCTGGCAGAATGCATTGTGTGGGGCAGGCAGTGAGGCAGCGTGTGCATGTACCGCAGTGGTCAGTGATGATCGAGGCATCGGGTTCGAGGTCAATGCCAAGCAAAATTTCGGCGAGGAAAAATGTAGAACCTGCCTGTGGGTTGATAAGCATAGAATTTTTACCTATCCAGCCGAGACCTGCACGTTGAGCCAGTTCGCGTTCGAGGATGGGACCTGTATCTGTGTAATAGCGATTGGGGATTGGATGCCCGACTAGTTCTTCAATGAAAGCAACGATCTGTTGCAAGCGGGCAGGGATAATGTCGTGATAATCATTGCCGAGGGCATAAGATGCGATGCGGAATGATTCAGAATTGGTGTGGAAATTTGATTTTTGTTGATTAGGGGCATAAGGCAGCGCTAAGACCAGGATTGATTTACATTCAGGGAGAATTTGCTTTGGATCTGCGCGTCGAATTCGGCTGCGTTCTTCAGCCAAATATTGCATTGTTCCATGTTTATTTTCGTTGAGCCATGTGTCGAAGATGTTGTAATGTGTTGGCGGCTCAGAAGAAGTAACGCCAGCCAGGATAAATCCCAGCTGGCGCGCTTTTTCTTTGATGGCTTGTGTTAATGCTAATGCTGTCAACTTACTGAACGATGATCTTGACAAAGACAGCTTTACCGAATGTCACTCCAGCAGCATTGGCCATTTGCCATGCACTTGTATATTCACCGATGGCGGTTGGTGCCTTAAAGTTTACAGATACTTCCACTTCCTGACCAACTTGAACAACTGTGCCAAGTGGTATGGCTTGCCCATCCATTCTTTCACCATAGGAGTAGGTCAGGGCATATCCATCACCCCAGGTACAGGATCCTGTGTTTTTGATCTTCCAGGTTTTTACAAACTCCTGCCCTGGCGTCATGGCGGTACCATCCAGAATAGTGACGTCCACAGTGGCAGGATCAAAGGAAAGATCATCACAAAGTAATCCTGGTGTTCCAAGCGCAATTTGTGTCGGGTCGGTTGAGAAGGCGATAGTTGGTGTCTCTGTTGGAGGCTCCGGTGTGGATGTTTCTGTGGGTGGCATGGATGTGGGAGTAAAAGCTGCAGCTGTCAATGTGAATTCCGCCACTACCGTATTTGCCGCTGAAGTGCGAATCGCCAACACATCGGGGGTTGGTTCAATAGGGGTGGCAGGTGCACAAGCAGTAAGCATGATTGTAATTATTAAAACGAAGATGGATGCTCTGGCTTTCATAGATCCTCTCTTATTGTTCCACCGCAGTGAATTTGATGAAGACAAGCGAGCCAAAGAGATTGCCTGCATCATCTTTTAATCTCCAGCTCCAAACATATTCACCCAATTTGTTTGGTGATTTTAAATTCACAGTGAATGTTCTTTGTTGCCCTGGTTTGGTGAATTCACCATTCTTCGGTATCACCTCATCTTTCCCGAAATACCCAATAGATGCTCCCTCAGGACTGGTAGACCACTCGGGTCTGAATGAGAATGTATATCCTTCATCCCAGTCACAGGTTCCGGTATTCAATAAAGTCCAGCTTTTGTTAAATTCCTTGCCAATCTTAATAGTTGCGCCGTCAAAAGGAGCAGATTCGCTGATCATGATACCGTTATTGCAGCCGTTCTGTGTAGTCAGTGTGGAATAAGCTCCAATGGTTGGTGCAGTGGTTGGTAAGGCCAAAGGTGTCAGGCCGGGCTGTTGCGTATTGAATGCAAAAGGCGTATTGGTGCCAAAAATTGAGATGGTAGGAATCGAGCCAATAGTGGCTGTTGGCTGCGCTGTGTTTGTTGGCAGGGCCGTGGGGGGGAGTGCCTGTGCCGTTTGAGTTTGATTCAGTGCAACTTGTGTAAGTACCACGTTAAAAGCCTGCGTTTGGATTGCCCCCGGGTCTTCGGTGGGTGGCGGAGTGGCTCCCATATTACATGCACTCAAGGCAACAATCATTAACAATGTGCCTGATAGCAAAATTGACTTGCGAGAAATCATATTCATAGCCTCCAGAAATGGTTATCTTTATTATAACGCACCTATGGAGTAGGCGTACTTGTAGGGGTAGCGGTCTCAGTAGATGTGGCGGTGGGTGTTGATGTTGCCGTTGCAGAAGGAGTGAATGTAAAAGTTGGAGTTATGGAGGGCGTTTGAGTGGGAGGCTGGTTGCCCTGCCGAACAATGTGCGGATTAAGCCAGAGAGCATAATCGTTATTGTTCCCGCCATTAGCGCTTACTACAAGGATGAACTTAACTGTTTCACCAGCCAGGCTGCTTAAATCCAGGTCAATCGGGTAATAGTTGCCTTCGTAGGCCTCATGCCAACTGCCAAGAGTCTTAACTTGTCCATTATTTCGATACTCCAGACGGAAAATAACATCGCACTTGGTTGCTTTGTATTGGCAATTCACCAGCGCGCGGAAACGATCACCCGCTTGTACGGTAAAGGCAGGGTACTGTCCACTAATAACCCCATTGTTCTTGTCTTGCGGGTAGGTTAGAAGGCCGGGTTCATCTTTTTTATCGCCATTTTCCATTTTTGGAGCGTTTAATTTCAGCACAAAGCCTTTCGGGTCATCCTCATTACCAGGGCAGGCAAGC
>Ga0209066_10005183_pt1 | contig 13861 bp, 8 predicted proteins | sample All_14_2_FD_187198 | JGI IMG/M metagenome (GOLD analysis project Ga0209066, IMG submission 187198) | Freshwater microbial communities in response to fracking from Pennsylvania, USA - Allegheny Zone_MetaG_DW_15 (SPAdes) (version 2) ...
GCTGCATGAAGGGGCGCGCGTGGCGAACCATACTGGCTCGCCATGGGGGCTTTTCCATTTCCTCGCGGGTAACGTCGCCGACAATCAGGCGCTGAAAGCCACGGGCGAGATGGTGTGGTGGGCAGCCAATGACCTGCGCACGCTGTTCTGGCGTCCGCTGACGGAATGGACGCACTGGCTGGATCATGGCTTGTGGCCCCAGTCCCCCGCGTTGATGCACCTGCACAGTTTGCTGTGGTACGGGGCGCTGATTCTTCTGCTCGCCCGCCTCTATCAGCGTCTCGACACCGGCTCGCCGGTTCGGGCGCGGCTGGCCGTGCTGATCTTCATCTGCAGCAGCCTGCATCTGTCAGCGGTCGCCTGGATTGCCGCGCGCAACCAGTTGGTGGCGGCTTGCTGCGCGGTGCTGTGCATCGGCGCCTTCCATGTCTGGCGCACGCGCCCATCGCCGCGCCACGGGTGGCTGGCCGTGGCCATGTTCGGCCTGGCGCTGATGTCGGCCGAAGCGGGCCTGGCAACCCTGGGTTATCTGGTCGCACATGTGCTGGTCTTCGGGGCGCCTCATCAGCCGCATCAAGCCAGCAGCGTCTGGCGCGAGCGTGTGGCACCTTTGCTGCCCTTCCTGCTGATCATGGTGATCTGGCGGGTGGCGTACAACGCCCTGGGCTACGGGAGCAGCGGTTCGGGCTTCTACATCGACCCGGCGAGCGACCCGGTGCGCTTTGCCGGCAACATCATGCTGCGCTTGCCCACGCTGTTGCTGGCGCAAGTTTTCGGGGTCCCGTCGGCCACGCTGAACCTGCTGGCACCCGCGCAGCAGGCGCTGTATGCGACGGCGGCGGCAGTCGCGCTCGCGCTGTGCTGGTTGGTGGCGCGAATCTATGGGGTGTGGGCCAGCCCGGTGGCACGCTTTCTGGGCATCGGAGGTGTGCTGGCCCTGGTGCCGATGTGCGCGTCCGAAACCACCGACCGCCTGTTGCTCAATGCTGAAATCGGCTTCAGCTGGCTGTTGGCGATGTTGTTCGCGCGCGCGCTGGGTCAGCACCGTCCGCGCCGGAGTTGGGTCACCTTGCCTGCCAAGATCCTGATCGGCCTGATCGTTTTCGTGCACCTGGTCGTCATGCCGATCCAGACCGTCGCCTATGCCGCCCTGCGCAAGCCGCTGTTGACGCCGACCTCTGTGCTGGATCCGCTGGGGCTGCCCGATGGCCGCCAGGACCCGGATGCCCGCCTGGTGCTGTTGAACCCGCCCATGGCGGCGCTCACCTTCTATTACCCGAGCGTGCGCCGCTATTACGGCATGGTCAATCCGGCCTCCATGCACGCACTGGCCAACAGCTTCCACGACTTGAGCCTGACGGTCGTTGATGCGCACACGCTTGAGCTGCGCAGCGCCGGCAACAAAAGCTTCATCGATGCCTTCAGCCGGGACGTGGTGACGCGCCCGTTCAAGATTGGCGAGGTCATCCAGGCTGGCCCGATACAGGCGGTGGTGGCGACGCTGTCGCCGCATGGCACTCCCCGATCGGTCCGCTTCCGCTTCAGTTCGCCGATCACCTCCAGCCCCTGGCGCTTCTATGTCTGGACCGATGCAGGCTATGTGCCTTACACATTGCCCGCCCCCGGACAAACCACCTCGCTGCCAGCGCCTGACCTCAGTCGCGCCCTGATGCGGCAACTGAAGGGGGAGGAGCGGCGTCAGGCCCAGTCATCGGAGTGATCTGAAAATGCCCACGCCAAGATTCGTTCGAATGTGAGGTCAAACCTGGGGGCTCATCACGCGCAGCACAAGCAACACCAGCACCAGCGCCGCAAGCAGCACCGAGAGGCTCTGCCAGAACACGAGGGGATTGCGCTCGATCAGCGCAGGTCGCCGGTCGCGCTGGTAGCGATGCCCCGGTGAGCGCAGGTCGTGCATGAATTCGGAGATGGCTTCCTGGCGCCGGTGAGGCTGTGGGTGAAGGGCACGTTGGAGCACGGCATCGAGCCACAGGGGCAACTCGGGCCGACGGCTGCGCACGGAAATGTAGCGCAAACGGGCCAGGTCGGCGCTGGCGCGCAAGCGCGGGATCTGAAGGCCATAGGGCAGATGGCCCGTGAGCATCTGGTAGGTCAACACCCCCAGTGAAAACAACTCGGAAGCGGGACTGCCCTGCCCGCCCACAAAATACTCCGGTGCCGTGTACTGCAACGAGCCGACGATGGCCTGCGCCTGCGCGTGATCGGTGCCCTCGGTCAGACCCGCCACGTGCGTGGCACCGAAGTCGATGATCTTGACGGTGCCGGTGCGGTCGATCATGAGGTTTTCAGGTCGCAGGTCCTGGTGCAGCATCTCCTTGCGGTGAAAGGCTTGCAGTCCCTTGGCCACTTGCGAGATGAGCTCGCGCACGGTGTTCAGGTCGGGAGAAGGATGGTCGATCATCCACTGCGCCAGGGTCTGGCCTTCGATGTATTCGAGCGCGACGTACAGGTGCCGCCGGGGGCTGTGAAGGGGGCCGGCCTTGACCACATGCACGCTGTCGAGGCGGCGCGCAATCCAGTCTTCCAGCAGGAGTCGGTCGAGGTAGTCGGCCTGCTCACGCAAATCGACCGAGGGGGTCTTCAAGACCACGTGCTGACCGCTGTGATCATCCACCGCCAGGAACACGTGGCTGCGCGCGCTGGTGTGCAGCTCACGCACGATGGTGTAGCCCTCGAAGTGATCGCGGGGTTTGAGTGGGGGCGGCAGCAGCAGACCCTCACGCTGGGCGTGCAGTTGGGTGGCCTCCAGGTCAGGCAGTGCTTCGATCCGCACCAGTTGAACGGTCAGATTGTCGTGACTGCCGCGCTGCAAGGCGGTGTCGGTGAGAACTTCAGCGGCACGGTCGAGCTCGTCGGGGTGCTGGGCCAGTGCGGCGTGTACGGTGACCGCATCCAGGCATTCGTAGGCACCATCGGTGGCGAGCAGATAGACCTCGCCCACCTCCAGGCACCAGGTGCGGTAGTCAATCTCGACGGCTGGGCCGGTGCCCAGCGCACGACCGAGGTAGGTTTCACCGGAAGAGACGCGCACGCGGTGGTCTTCGGTGAGTTGCTCCAGCGCTTGGGGGTGGAGGCGGTACACACGGGTGTCGCCGACATGAAAGAGGTGGGCTGAGCGGCCCTTGAGGATCAGGGCGCTGAAGGTGCAGACGTAGCCACGGTCTTTGTCAAAACGGGCGTCGCTGCGCTGGGTCTGCGCGTGCAGCCAGGAGTTGGTGGCGTTGAGAACGCGCTGCGCAGCACGCCGCACCGACCACGCCTCCGAGGTGCAGTAGTAGTCGTCCAGAAACCCTCTGACGGCAGCCGCGCTGGCCACATGGCTGACAGCACTGCTGCTGATGCCGTCGGCCAGCGCGATGGCCAGCCCCTTGGCGCCGAGCTGCGAGGCCATGGGCGTGGCCGCACCATGGAAGTCCTGGTTGATGGCCTTGCGCCCGGCCTGCGAGTGCTGGCCCAGCGTGACGCGCAATGTCGGACTCATGGTGTGGCCAGGTACCGCGTCTGGATCAGGCGGCCACGCGCTTGGGCTGGGTCTTGTAGTGGGTGGCGTACAAGGTGGCGCCCACAAAGGTCAGACCGCCCACGAGGTTGCCCAGCACGGTGGGAATCTCGTTCCAGATCAGGTAGTCCATGATGGTGAAGTTGCCGCCCAGCATCAGGCCCGAGGGGAACAGGTACATGTTGACGATGGAGTGCTCGAAGCCCATGTAGAAGAACAGCATGATGGGCATCCACATGCCGATGACCTTGCCGGACACGGAGGTGGACATCATGGCGGCCACGACGCCGGTAGAGACCATCCAGTTGCACATCACCGCACGGATGAACAAGGTCAGCATGCCGGCAGCGCCGTGGTCGGCATAGCCCACGGTGCGCCCTTCCCCGATGTGGCCTATTTTTTGACCGATGGCGTTGGGCACTTCACTGAAGCCGAAGGTGAAGATGATGGCCATGAAGAAGGCCACCGTGAGCGCGCCAGCGAAGTTGCCGGTGAACACCAGCCCCCAGTTGCGCATCACGCCGCCCCAGGTGGCGCCCGGCCGCTTGTCGAACACGGCGAGCGGGGTCAGGGTGAAGACGCCGGTCAGCAGGTCAAAGCCCAAGAGGTAGAGCATGCAAAAGCCCACGGGAAACAACAGGGCGCCGAGCAGCGGGTTGCCAGTGTTGACGCTGACGGACACGGCAAAGGCCGCTGCCAGCGAGAGGATGGCGCCCGCCATGTAGGAGCGAATGAGGGTGTCACGGGTGGACATGAGCAATTTGGATTCGCCAGCGTCGACCATCTTGGTCACGAACTCGGCAGGGGCAAGGTAGGCCATGGTGCGTCCTTGAAACGGGGAAGACAAAAAGAAGACGGCGTCCGACACCACACCTGCCAGAGGCAGGTACAGGGTCAGGACGCCGTCATCCAGACAGGCAAGCCATCTTCAGCTTGATGCCTTTGAGAACGCAGGTTCTGTGCCAGCCCTTGTGCGGGGGCAAGGCAGTGCGACACCGCCAACTTGGTGCGCAGCCGGTCAGTTTTGGTGCGTGTCGGGGCGAGGCCCGAAGACCAGATCGGGCAAGGCCAGCGCGGCCTCGGCCACATCCACGAGTTTGCGGTTGTGGTCCATGGAGGTTTTCTGCAAGGCCCGAAAGGCTGCGTCTTCGGTCAGGCCCATGCGCGCCATCAAGGCACCCTTGGCGCGTTCGATGAGTTTGCGTTCGTGCAACGCACGCCGCGCGGTCTCCAACTCGGACTCCATGCTGGCGAGACGAGCGGTTTGCGCTTGCAGCAGTTCTTCCAGAGAGGAAACCTGGGCGGCATCGGGCCCGGCGCTGGCTGTGGGTTCGTCCGCACTGTCAGGATGAGATCCCAGCACTGGCACCGCATCGGGTTGCTCGGCGGTGTTGAAAAAGCGACTGACAGCGTGGGTGTGCGGCGGCGGGTTGTCGCGCAGCTGCCTGAGCAGCCCCTCCGAGTCCCGCAGGTCCTGCTGGGTGGCGTCGAGCTGCGCGGCACAGGCTTGTCGCAGGCCTTCGACGAGTTCGACCTCGCACTGCCACAGCGCGGCAATGCGCACACTGGCGGCCTCGAACCAGCTGTCGCTCAGTCGGGCGTCGAGCACGGTGCCGTGGCGGGCGGTGCACAAGGTGCGACGCAGGCGCTCGAGCATGGCCACATTGGGCGTCAGCTGATGCTGTTGCCACAGGGCTTGGAGGGCAGGCTGCGCAAACTCTTCGAACACCTTGAGGCTGTGCTCCTGTGCATCAATGAGTTTGACAACGCGCAGCTGCTGGGCCTCGCTGCAGGCACCCGAGGCGAAGAGCGCGGCGCCCACGGCACGTTCCTGCCCTGCCGCCTCCTTGCCCTGGATCAGGTGAACCAAGGCCACCAGCTGGCGTGAGATGCCCGGATGGGGCGCCGCATCGGCCAGTTGGTAGACCAGTTCAACCAGGCCGGCGATCACGCGGCTGTACGCGGCCACGGCCTCGTGTGCGGTCGGGATGCGCTGATCAATTTGCTGGCGCAGCACGGCCAGGGCCTGCAGGTCAAGCAGCACCCAGGCCATCAGGGACAGCGTTCGGGCGGTGGCGCCTTGTGTGAGCAGGCCTTGCTCGTGGAACAGGGTGAGCAAGCTGGCTTCGACGGGGCGAACCGCCGCGAGCGCTGCCTGGCGTTCAGACTGAAACCGCTGCCCGGCTGAGGCAAGGTAGATGCTGGTGGCGCCGCGTTCGCGCTGCAAGGCGTCAATGAGCTGCCCGACCACCCCGGCGAGCTCGACTCGCTCGGCCAGATGCCGCACGGCATCGAGCTCCAGTTGTTTGGCACGCAGAACGAGGTGAGAAGCAGACAGGGTCATGAGCAAGCAAAGGGTTCAGAAAAACGCGCGCGGCAGGGAGACTCGGCGCTCAGGCCAACGCCACCCTCACCTGCCCTCCCTGGATGCTGACACGGTGTGCCTGCACCGAGTATGCAGGGGACTCCAGGCATTCGCCGCTGCTCAGCTCGATATGCTGTTTGTACAACGGTGAGGCGACGACGATGCGCCCGCCCAGGCTGCCGATCAGCCCCCGTGACAGCACGCTGGCACCGGTTTTGGGGTCGACATTGTCAATGGCATAAAACTGGTCTTCGCCAACACGGAAGACCGCGACGTGGCGCCCGGCCACCAAGGCGCACACGCCGGTGTTGGGCACGATGTCGTCCACCGCGCACACCGGGGTCCATGCATCCGATGGGGTCGAGGCGTCCGTGGCGGGGGGGAAACTCAAGATGGCTGCGTTCATGTTCGGCTCCTTCCGGTGACGGGGCTCAGGCGGTGATCTCGTCGGTCTGCGTGGCGTGTTCTTCGGGTCGGGCCGGACGGATCTGGCCCCGCTCCTTGACGAAGACAATGCGTTCGTCCTTGGCATCGCTGTTGACGAAGGAGCGGAAGCGCTTGCGCACCTCGGGGTTGGTGACCGCCGTCTTCCATTCGCATTGGTAGGTGTCGACCACGTTCTGCATCTGGGCCTCCAGCTCGGCGCCCAGGCCCAGGCTGTCGTTCAGGATCACATCCTTGAGGTAGTCCAAGCCGCCCTCCAGGTTGTCACGCCAGGTGCTGGTGCGCTGCAGTCGGTCAGCGGTGCGCACGTAGAACATCAACACACGGTCGATCATGCGCACGAGCTCTTCCTTGCTCAGATCGGACACCAGCAGCTCGGCATGGCGCGGCTTCATGCCGCCGTTGCCACACACGTAGAGGTTCCAGCCCTTTTCGGTGGCAATCACACCGATGTCCTTGCCCTGAGCCTCGGCACATTCACGGGTGCAGCCCGAGACGCCGAACTTGATCTTGTGCGGGGCGCGCAGGCCCTTGTAGCGGTTCTCCAGCTCCACGGCCAGGCCCACGCTGTCACCCACGCCATAGCGGCACCAGGTCGAGCCCACGCAGCTCTTGACCGTGCGCAGCGACTTGCCATAGGCATGGCCAGACTCAAAGCCTGCGGCGATCAGCTCTTCCCAGATCAAGGGCAACTGCTCCACGCGCGCGCCGAACATGTCCACCCGCGCCCCCCCGGTGACCTTGGTGTACAGGCCGTACTTCTTGGCAATCTGGCCCACGGCGATGAGGCCGTCGGGCGTGACCTCGCCACCGGGCATGCGCGGCACGACCGAGTAGCTGCCGTCCTTCTGGATGTTGCCCAGGTAGTAATCGTTGCTGTCTTGCAGGCTGGCCAGGTCTTTCTTGAGCACAAAATCGTTCCAGACCGACGCCAGGATGTTGGCGGCGGTGGGCTTGCAGATGTCGCAGCCCAGGCCTTGGCCATGCTTGGCCAGCAGTTCGTCAAAGGTGCGGATGCTGCCCACGCGGATCAGGTGATACAGCTCCTGGCGCGAGTAGGCGAAGTGCTCGCAGACGTGGTTGTTGACCGCCATGCCCCGCTTGCTCATCTCGGCCTTCATCACCTGGGTGACGAGGGGCACGCAGCCGCCGCAGGTGGCCCCCGCTTTGGTGCAGGCCTTCAGGTCGGCGATGGTAGTCACGCCTTCGCCCACGGCCGCGCAGATCTGCCCCTTGCTGACGCTGTTGCACGAACAGATCTGCGCCGTGTCGGGCAAGGCATCCACGCCCAGCCCGGGCTTGGCCTGACCATCGCTGGACGGCAGGATCAGAAACTCGGGCTTGTCCGGCAAAGCGATGCCGTTGAGGGCCATCTGCAGCAAGGTACCGTATTCATCGGCGTTGCCGACCAGCACTGCGCCCAGCAGCTTCTTGCCATCGGCGCTGACGACGATCTTCTTGTAGACCTGATGAATGTCGTCGTTGTAGTGAAAGCTGCGGCTGTTCGGCGTCTTGCCGTGGGCATCGCCGATGCTGGCCACGTCCACGCCCATCAGCTTGAGCTTGGTACTCATGTCGGCACCGGTGAACGCAGCCTGCGCGTCGCCGGCGATGTGGCGTGCCGCCACGCGGGCCATGTCGTAGCCGGGGGCCACCAGGCCGAAGGTTTGGTCGCCCCACGACGCGCACTCGCCAATGGCGTAGACGTGGTGATCGCTGGTGCGACAGTGGTCGTCGATGACGACGCCGCCACGCGGGCCGATGGCCAGCACGCACTGGCGGGCCAGCTCATCGCGCGGGCGGATGCCGGCCGAGAACACGATCATGTCGGTCTCGTGGTAGCTGCCGTCTTCAAAGACCATGCGGTGGCGGTGCTCGGCCCCGTCCACGATTTTCACGGTGCTGCGACTGGTGAGCACGTTCACGCCGAGCGCCTCGATCTTGTGGCGCAGGATGCGCCCACCGCCTTCGTCCACCTGCACGGCCATCAGGCGCGGCGCGAACTCGACCACATGGGTTTGCAGGCCGAGGTCGCACAGGGCCTTGGCGCATTCCAGGCCCAGCAAGCCGCCGCCCACCACCACGCCGGTGCGGGACTTGGCGCCGGCCACCTTCATGGCCTTCAGGTCCTCGATGGTGCGGTAGACAAAGCACTTGTCGCGGTCGCGCCCGGGAATGGGGGGCACGAAGGGGGTAGAGCCGGTGGCCAGCACCAGCTTGTCGTAAGGCAGCACCTCGCCATCGGCGGTGGTGACGGTGCGGTCACGGCGCTCGATGGCCACGGCGCGTGCAGCCAGGCGCAGCGTGAAGCCGGTGCGCTCGAAGAAGCCGGGCTCGACCACGGACAGGTCTTCGGCCGATTTGCCGGCGAAGAATTCAGAGAGATGCACCCGGTCATAGGCCGGGCGAGGTTCTTCGCACAACACGGTGACTTCAGCGTTCTGCAGGCCCGCTTCAGCCAGGCTTTCCAGAAACTTGTGACCCACCATGCCGTGGCCAACGACGACGATTTTCATATGCACTCCTGCGACGCTTGAAAGACAGCGGATAGACAGCCGGGCTGCCAACTTGGGTTCCTTGCATCCAGGGGATGCCCGCCACCGTCAGCGGAAACCACGTCTGTGCATCAAGCCACATCACCTGTGCGCACGCCCAGTGACAAGCAACACGCGTGCCATCCGTCTTGCGACGGTGATGCACGGTATCGGTGCAAAGCGGTGCGTTTACCATGTTGCATGGTCTACGGCATCACTGATCTCACCACCTTCGTGCTTGGCACCATCGTCATCGTGCTCTTGCCAGGGCCGAACTCCCTGTATGTCATGACGGTCGCGTCGCAACACGGTGTATCGGCGGGCTACCGAGGGGCCTTGGGCATTTTCACGGGGGACCTGATCCTGATGACCCTGGCGGCCACGGGCGTGGCCTCGCTGTTTCAGGCGAATCCGGCGCTGTTTGTGGGCTTGAAGTACGCCGGTGCGGCATACCTGGCGTTTCTGGGCTGGGGGCTTTTGCGAGCAGGCATCCAGCGGTGGCAAGGCCCGGTCGCCAACGTCGATGCCCCGCTCCCGGCCCCATCCGCATCGGGGCGCCCCTTCCGGGTGGCCTTGCTCATCGGCCTCATGAACCCGAAGGCCATCTTGTTCTTCGTGTCCTTCTTCATCCAGTTCGTCTCGCCCACCTACCCTCATCCGTGGCTGTCATTCCTGGTGCTGGGCGTCATCGTTCAGGTGTGCAGCATGGTGTACCTGTCGGCCCTGATCCTGGGGGGCAGCTATCTGGCTGCGGTGTTCCGTCGCCGGCGCAAGCTGGCCGCGCTGTGCACAGGCAGCGTCGGGGGGCTGTTCATCGGCTTTGGGGCCAGGCTGGCCGTGGCGGGACTGGGCTGAAAACGAAAACGCCCCCGGTCCGTGGTGCTTCCACCAACCGGGGGCGTTGACGCTGTTCGCGTCAATCGGGTAGATCAGCGCTTCACAGCGGTGGACCCGTCGAAACCGAACACACCCTTGGTCACCTGCCAGAACATGGCGATGGCACCCACGATGAACACCACGTCACCAAAGGTGCGTACCCAACGCAGGGTCACCAGGATGTCTTGCTGCATGAACCCTTCACTGCGCGCGTACCAGAGGCCTTCGTTCACACTGGCGTGGAACTGGATGAGGCCGATCGGCAGCAGGCTGGTAAAGATCATGAGGGCCAGACCGATGTTCAAGCCCCAGAACGCCGTCTTCATGAGACCTTCGCTGAAGCGCAGGTTCGGACGCACATAGCGCAGCACCAACAGGGTGAAGCCCAGCGCCAAGAATCCATACACCCCGAACAAGGCAGCGTGCGCATGCGTGGCCGTCGTGTTCAGCCCCTGAATGTAGTACAGCGCAATGGGCGGGTTGATCATGAAGCCGAACACCCCTGCGCCCAGCATGTTCCAGAACGCCACGGCGACGAAACACATCAAGGGCCACTTCACACGCTGCATCCACTCGGCGCGGTGTTGCAAGCGCCAGTGCTCCCAGGCCTCGTGTCCCAGGACAATCAGCGGCACCACTTCGAGTGCACTGAAGGTAGCACCCACGGCCATGACCGGCGTGGTCGTGCCCGAGAAGTACAGATGGTGGAAGGTACCTGGCACACCACCGAGCATGAACAGAGAAGCGGAGGCCAGGCTGGCGGCGGTGGCCAAACGCTTGGACACCAGGCCCATGCTGGCAAAAATGAAGGCCAGAGCTGCGGTGGCGAAGACTTCGAAGAAGCCCTCCACCCAAAGGTGAACCACCCACCAGCGCCAGTACTCCATCACCGACAGGTGCGTGCGCTCGCCGTAAGCAAAGCCGGCACCGTAGAACAGACCGATGGCGATCACCGAAGCCGTCAGCAAGGCCAGCAGGTTCTTGTCTCCACCCGGGGTGCGCAGCGCCGGCACCATGCCGCGCAGCATCAGCACCAGCCAGAACGCAATACCGGCGAACTTGCCGATCTGCCAGAGGCGACCCAGGTCGACGTATTCATAACCCTGGTGACCCAGCATGAAGCTCCACTCGGCGGGCATGATCTGGGCAATGGCCAGGTAGTTGCCGACGAACGAGCCCACGACCACGACCACCAGCGCCCAGAACAGAACATCGACACCGACCTTCTGCAGCTTCGGGTCTTTGCCACCGTTGATGATGGGCGCCAGGAACAGCCCCGCAGCCAGGAAGCCCGTGGCAATCCAGAACAGCGCACTTTGCAAGTGCCATGTGCGCAACAAGGTGTAGGGGAACCAGCGCGACAGCGGGAAGCCGTAGAAGTCCTGACCTTCAACCGTGTAGTGAGCGGTGGCCCCGCCCAGGAACACCTGAAAGCCAAACAGCGCCACCACCAGGAAGAGGTACTTGCCCAGCGCACGCTGCGAAGGCGTCAAGGGGATCGTGGTCAGGGGATCACGCGCAGGCGCCACGGGCTCTTCTTCGTCCTGTTTGCGCAGGAAGGCCCAGGCCCAGACCAGGAAGCCAATGCCCGCCACCAGCAAGATGACACTGATCACCGACCACATGAGGTTTTCACCGGTAGGTTGGTTGTCAATCAGTGGTTCGTGCGGCCAGTTGTTGGTGTAGGTGGCATCTTGCCCTGGACGTTCGGTGGCGGCCACCCATGACGTCCAGAAGAAGAACCGGGTCATCTGCTCGCGACGGCCCGCATCTGGCAAGGTGTCTTCCTTCATGGCGAAGTTCTTGCGGGTCTGCTGCATGGCAGGGTCACTGCCAAACAAGGTGTCGTAGTAAGCCGCCGTCTGTTGCACAGCCATTTGACGACGCGCACTCAACACCAGCACACCGTCTCTCACCTGATTCTGGCGGTACTCGTTCTTCAGCCGATGACGCAGCACGGCTTGCTGCTCTTCAGAGATCTCGGCGTACGCCTGACCGAACTCGTCTTGCGCAGCCAGATCGAGCCACGTGGTCAGTTCACGGTGCAGCCAGTCAGCCGACCAGTCCGGTGCCTGGTAAGCACCGTGGCCCCAGATGGAACCCAGTTGCATGCCGCCCACGCTTTGCCAGGCAGTCTGTCCATCGAGAATGTCCTTCTCCGTAAAGAGCACGGCGCCATCGGCGCTGACGACCTGTGCGGGAATCGGTGGCGCCTCGCGGTACACCTCACGCCCGAACCAGCCGAGTAAGCAGAACGTGACGCCGAGAACCCCAATCAGGGTCCACCAGAGCTTGCGATAGTTACCCATGTTGACGCCCTCCTTCGCATGCGCGCGGTGCCCGCGTGCAACGATCAAGGGTGTCGGGTCGTGGTCTTGTCATGTACAACTCCTTATGAGACGAGAAATGCCTGTCAGACCCACAGAGCGCAAAACCCGTGCCCGCTGATGATTTCTTTCAAATCAATGACTTAGTTGAATGCAAGGTATAATTCACCCTACCAAAACCTGGTTAAAATGACCTGATATGGTAGATTTCACCGCCCTTCAAACCACCCTGCTGACCGATCTGTCGAGCGAGCTGCCGGCCGCCCTGCGCTTGCAACGCCTGGTCGTGGGCGTGCGCGACGCCTTCGCCTGCAGTGCCGTCGTGCTCTTGCGGCTGGACGGCGACAGCCTGCGCCCTCAGGCCGCAACGGGCCTGGTACACGAAGTGCTCGGACGCAGCTTCACGATGGGCAAGCACCCCCGTCTGGCGCAGATCATGGCGTCGCGCGAGCCAGTGCAATTTGCAGCCGACTGCGAGCTCCCCGACCCCTACGACGGCCTGCTGCAGGACAGTCCGGATGCGCCGCTGCCGGTGCACGACTGTCTGGGTATGAGCCTGTTTCTGGATGGCCGCTTGTGGGGTGCCGTGACGCTGGATGCCCTCGAGCCCGACCATTTCGACGCGCAGACGCTGACGTCATTGCGTGCCTGCGCGCTCTACATCGAATCGGTGCTGCGGGTGTGCCGCCTTGAGCATGATCTGCGCAGCCTTCGCCTGTCACGCCCTGAAGGGGTTGCCGGTGAGAGCGATGCGCCCAGCTCCATCTTGGGCAGCAGCGCGGTGCTGCGGCAGTTGCTGGACGAGTTGGGGGTGGTGGCCGATTCCGAGCTGCCAGTGCTGCTACAGGGCGAGACCGGCGTGGGCAAGGAGTTGTTTGCCCGCTGGCTGCACCGCCATTCCCCCCGGGCGGACAAGCCGCTGGTGTACGTCAACTGCGCAGCCTTGCCAGAGACGCTGGCAGAGAGCGAGCTGTTCGGTCACGTCAAAGGGGCGTTCTCGGGTGCGGGGCAGGATCGGCCCGGACGTTTTGAAACCGCCAACGGTGGCACCCTGTTTCTGGATGAGATTGGCGAGTTGCCGCTGTCGATTCAGGCCAAGCTGCTGCGCGCACTGCAAAACGGCGAAATCCAGCGCCTGGGCACGGATGAGCCCCGGCATGTGGACGTGCGCGTGATTGCGGCCACCAACCGCAAGCTGTGGGAGGAGGTGCGGGCTGGGCGTTTTCGGGCTGATCTGTACCACCGGCTCTCGGTGTACCCGGTGCACATCCCGCCCTTGCGCGAACGCGGGCGCGACATCCTGGTGCTGGCCGGGCATTTCCTGGAGCTGAATCGGGCACGGCTGGGGCTGCGTTGCCTGCGTCTGTCGCCGGATGCCGAGAAAGCGCTGCTGACGTATGGGTGGCCGGGCAATGTGCGCGAGCTGGAGCACGTGATCAGCCGCGCGGCCTTGAAGGTGCTGAGCCAGGCCGAGTCACGCACGGAGTTGCTCAGCATTGAGGCCCCCTGGCTGGGGCTGGACGGCAACGAGGTCGCGGCCAAGGCCGCGGAGAAGCTCGCCCCCGTGCGCGACCTGGGGCCGCTGCAAAGCGCGGTGGACCGGTTTCAGCGCCAGCACATTGAAGAGGCCCTGCAACAGAACCAGGGCAAATGGGCCGCCGCCGCACGCACCCTGCAGATGGACCCGAGCAACCTGCGCAAGCTCGCGCGCAGGCTGGGGATGGTGTGACACATCAGACAAGAAAAAACCCCAAGCGAATCCATCACTTGGGGTCATGTCTTGGCGGAGAGGGCG
>Ga0209066_10005184_pt1 | contig 13859 bp, 16 predicted proteins | sample All_14_2_FD_187198 | JGI IMG/M metagenome (GOLD analysis project Ga0209066, IMG submission 187198) | Freshwater microbial communities in response to fracking from Pennsylvania, USA - Allegheny Zone_MetaG_DW_15 (SPAdes) (version 2) ...
GAACGGGCGGGACTGGGGAAGAATGGGGGGATGCGACTGGGCCGCGGCGGAGAGCACCCCGAGCTCTTCCGCATCTGCTTCGTCTGCACGGGCAACATCTGCCGCTCCCCCATGGCCGAGACCGTCTTCCTCGAGATCGCCGCGCGCGAGGGCTACGACCGCGCGATCGGCGTCATGTCGGCGGGCACGGGCGACTGGCACGTCGGCGAGCCGGCGGACCATCGCACGCTCACGGCCCTGCAGGCGCGCGGCTACGACGGCTCGACCCACCGCGCGAAGCAGTTCGACACGGCCTGGTTCGACGCCCTCGACCTCGTCGTCACCTTCGACCGGACCCAGGAGCGCATCCTGCGCGAGTGGGCGTCGAACGACATCGACCGCGGCAAGATCCAGTCGCTGCTGAGCTTCGACGCCGAGCAGTCCGCGCTCGGCGACGTCCCCGATCCGTACTACTCCGACGCCGACCACTTCGACCACGTGCTCACGATGATCGAGCACGCGTGCCTCGCCCTGTTCCGGCAGATCAAGCCGGGCATCCGACAAGGAGCCGTATGAGCCTGCCCCCCCAGCCGCTGAGCCCCCTCGACGGGCGCTATCGCGCGGCCGTCGCGCCGCTCGGCGAGCACCTCTCCGAGGCCGGACTCAACCGGGCGCGCGTGCGCGTGGAGGTCGAGTGGCTCATCCTGCTCGCCGATCGCGGCCTCTTCGGCGTCGCGCCGCTGAGCCACGAGGATCGGCGCGAGCTGCGCCGGTTCGCCGCCGAGTTCGGCCAGGACCAGATCGACCGCCTCGCCGAGCTCGAGGCGGTCACGCGGCACGACGTCAAGGCCGTCGAGTACCTCATCCGCGAGCACCTCGCCCGGATCGGCCTCACGCGCGTCGCGGAGCTCGTCCACTTCGCGTGCACGAGCGAGGACATCAACAACCTCGCCTACGCGCTCACGATCGGCGAGGCGATCGAGCACGTCTGGCTGCCGCGCCTGGACGGCGTCGTCACGGCGCTGACCGACCTCGCCGTCGCGACCCGCGACGTGCCGATGCTCGCCCACACCCACGGGCAGCCGGCGACGCCGACGACGATGGGCAAGGAGCTCGCCGTCGTCGTCCACCGGCTCCGGCGCCAGCGCGATCGCGCCGCCGCGGTCGTCCCCGTCGGCAAGCTCAACGGCGCGACCGGCACGTACGCCGCCCACCTCGCCGCGGCCCCCGAGGTCGAGTGGCCGGTGCTCTCGCGCGAGTTCGTCACCTCGCTCGGCCTCGAGTGGAACCCGCTCACCACCCAGATCGAGTCGCACGACTGGCAGGCCGAGCTCTATCAGGCCGTCGCCCTCGCGAACCGCGTGCTCCACAACCTCTGCACCGACGTGTGGACCTACATCTCGATGGGCTACTTCCGGCAGGTGCCGCAGGCGGGTGCCACGGGCTCCTCGACGATGCCGCACAAGGTGAACCCGATCCGCTTCGAGAACGCGGAGGCGAACCTCGAGCTCGCGAACGCCCTCCTCGACAGCCTCGCCGCGACCCTGACGACGAGCCGCCTGCAGCGCGACCTCACCGACTCCACGACGCAGCGCAACGTCGGCGTCGCGCTCGGGCACGGCGTGCTCGCGCTCGACAACATCGCGCGCGGCCTCGGCGAGATCGCGATCGACCCGGCGCGGCTCGCCGCCGACCTCGCCGCGAACCAGGAGGTGCTCGGCGAGGCGATCCAGACGGTCATCCGAGCCGAGGTCGCCGCGGGCCGGTCGTCGATCGCCGACCCCTACGCGGTGCTCAAGGAGCTCACGCGCGGGCGCCGCGTCTCGGCGGACGACCTGCGCGAGTTCATCGAGGGGCTCGACATCGGCGACGCGGCGAAGGCGCGGCTGCTCGCGCTCACGCCGGCGACGTACACCGGGCTCGCCTCGGAGCTCGTCGACGTGATCCTCGACTGAGGCGCGTCGGCCCGACGCGGCCAGGCGTGGCGCGGTGCCGACCCGGCTCAGTGCGTCGGGCCGTCCGGTCCCTCGCGGGGCAGGTCGATCTCGGCGCGCTCGGCGCCATCCGGCGCCACCGCGAGGGCGAGCATCGCGAGCACGACGAGCGAGACGATGAACGCCGAGCCCGCGATGACGAGCGAGAGGATCGCGTCGCGCACCGACATGAACGTGATGAGCCCGGCGAAGACGGCGAGGACGCCGGCGATCGCGAGCAGCTCGACCGGTCGCGTGCGCTCCCGCCACGTCGGCGGCTGTGGGTCCTGCGGTGCGATGTCGTCGGGCGACACCTGGCCCTCGGTCATCGGGTGCCCTCCTGCTCCTCGGCCGGGGTGTCGACCCCGCCGTCGTCGTCCGCCCGCGCGTCGGGCGCGGGCGTCTCGGGGTCGACCGCTGCCTCGGGTGCGACCGCTGCCTCGGGATCGGTCGGCGCCTCGGCGTCGCCGGGCGAGCGGGTCGTCGAGCGCAGGCTGATCCCCGCGAGGACGAGGAGCACGCCGAGGATCGCGGTCATCGCGCCGATGATCCCGATGACGATGATCGCGCCCGTGATGACGCCGGCGACGTCCTCGACTCGATAGTGCTGCTCGAATCCTGGCTGCACGAAGAGGATGACGATCGCGGCGATGATCTGGATCGTGCCGGCGGTCGTCCAGTCGCGCGCGTAGGCGTCGGTGTCCTTCGAGCGGACGCCGATGCCCGCCTCGAGCATGCCGCCGACGATGAGCGTCGCCGCCGCGGTGAGCGCGAGCACGGCGGTGCGCTCGACCTCGCCGAGGGCGCCGAGCAGCCCGGCCGCCGCGAGCCCGGCGATGGCCGCGCCGAGGGCGCCGGCGATCCCGCGCCCGACGGAGACGGTGCGCGCGGAGCCAGACGGCAGCAGGCGCGCGGCGACGAGGTCGACGATCGCCGTGAGCCCGGCCCAGGCGGCGAAGACGACGAGGCCATACTGCGCGGAGTGCCCGCCCGTGAAGGTGATGACGACCGCGGCGGCGATCGCCGGCAGGGCCCGGAGGATCGGGACGGTCCAGGGCATGACCGTGCCTGGTGCGGACGAGGCCACGCGATCACCTCTCAGAAGGGGGGTGCGCGGGGCGGTCGACGCCCGCGCGCTGGCAGGCCCATTCTAGGCGCTCGGACCTGGACGGCCGCGCCGAGCGCCTGGACTGCGCCGCCGAGCCGAGCGCCGGCTCAGCCCGCGGCGGGCAGCTCGCGCATGCGCCAGAACGGCCCGACGACGACGGGCAGGATCGACAGCAGCGACCCGACCGCGCCGATCCACATCGTCGGCACCGTGCCGATCCAGGTCCCGAGGGCGCCGGCGAGCAGCGCGGAGACCGGCATGACCCCCCACACGCAGAACCGGACCGACGCGTTCATCCGGCCGAGCAGGCGCGGCGGCGTGATCCGCTGCCGGAAGGAGACCTGGGTGATGTTGTAGAGCAGGACCGCGAACGACATGAGGAAGCCCTGGACGACGAGGATCGGGAACGCGAGCACCGGCACCGCGGCCGCGGCCGGCATCGCGAGGCCGACGAGGGTGAACGCGAACGAGCTCACCGGGATCGCCCGCGCCTCACCGATGACCCGGACGATGTGGGGCGTCGCGACCGCGCCCGCGAAGCCGCCGACGGCGCTCAGCGCGAGGACGAGGCCCATGGCCTCCGGGGTGAAGCCGAGCTCGCGCAGGAAGAGGATCGGCGAGAGGGTGAACATGATCGTCCCGAAGAAGTTCGACACCGTCGTCGTCGCGACGATGCGGCGCAGCAGCGGGTTGCCGAACACCCAGCGCAGCCCCTCGCCGATCGCCCGCCCGATCGGCTCGTGCGCGTGGCGCTCGGGGGCGACCTCGTGATCGCGCGTGCGCAGGAGCGCGACGAGCGAGAGCACGTAGGTGCCGACCGTCGCGAGGATCGCGAACGGCGCGGTGAGCACGCCGACGAGCCAGCCGCCGGCCGCCGGGCCCGCGATCCCCGCGAGCTGCGCGGTCGACTCGAGCTTGCCGTTGGCCTCGGGGATCCTCGACCCGGGCACGAGCGATGGCACGATCGACTGGTAGGAGACGTCGAAGAACACCGTGGCGACGCCCATGACGAGCGCGACGACGACGAGATGCCAGACCTCGAGCGCGCCGAGGAACCAGAGCAGCGGGAGCGTCGCGAGCGCGACCGCGCGCACGGCGTCGGCGGCGATCATCACGTGGCGCTTGCGCATCCGATCGATCCATGCCCCGGCCGGCAGGCCGACGACGAGGAAGGCGGCGACGCCCGCGGCGTTGAGGATGCCGACCTCGAGCTCGCTCGCGTGGAGCAGCAGCACCGCGAGCACGGGCAGCGCGAGCTCGGTGACCTGGCCGCCGAACTGGCTGAAGGCCTGGCCCGTCCAGAACGTCATGAACGATCGGTCGCGCCAGAGGGACGGCGAGTCGACGGCCTCGAGCACGGCCGCCTCGTCGGGCGCCGGGTCCTCCGCGAGTGATCGAGACATGCGGATCAGTCTCCGCGAGTGATCGACGGATGTCAATCCGGTGGGTATCGTGAGCGCATGACGGCGACCGACGACGAGGACGAGGAGTCGCGCGCCGTCCGCATGGCCCGCGCGCTGAGCTCACCGCTGCGGCTGCGCATCCTGCGGCTGTGCGCCTTCGACGCGAGGACGAACAAGGAGCTCGCCGACCTCCTCGGCGTGCCGCCTGGCACCCTGCTGCACCACGTCCGCACGCTCGTCGCCGCGGGGATGCTCGCCGCGGAGCCGGAGCGGATCGGCGCGCGGGGCGCCCGAGAGGTGCCATACCTCGCGACCGGGCTCTCGTGGCATACGCCCATGCCGAACCAGTCCGTCGTGCTCATCGAGACCATGCGCCAGCAGCTCGACGGCGTCGACCCCGAGGCCGTCGACGTCACCTGGCTCGGCCTGCGCCTCGACGCCGCGCACCGCGAGGAGCTCGGGCGGCGGCTGCACGCGCTCGCGACCGAGTTCAAGGAGCGCGGGCCCGACCCGGGCGGCGACGCGTACTCGCTCGTGCTCGTCGTGCATCCCGACCTCAACCCCGAGGCGCCGCCGTCGGCGCCGGCCTGAGCGACCCGAGCGGCGGCCGGGGAGCGACGCGGCCGGCGAGCTACGTCGCCGGGCCCGCCGCGCGACGCACCCGCTCGCGCAGCGTCGCCTCGACCTCCTGGGTCCACTCGACGACCGCGAACGACGTCGCCCACATCGGCCCGTCGTCGAGGAGCGCGTCCTCGTTGAATCCGACCGACGTGTAGCGGGTGTCGAACTTCGACGCCGGCTGCACGAAGGTGACGACCTTGCCGTCGCGCGCGTAGGACGGGAAGCCGTACCAGGTCTTCGGATCGAGGTGCGGCGCCTCCTCGGTCACGACCACGTGGAACCGCTCGGCGATGCGCCGGTCGAGCCCCGACAGCGCCTCGATCGCCTCGAGGCAGGCCGCGAGCTCCTTCTCGCGCTTCGCCGAGCCCTTGAGCCCCTTCTGGGCGCGCAGCTCCGCGGCGCGCTGCTGCATCGCGGCGCGCTCGGCGTCGCTGAATCCGTCGGCGCCGCGGTCTCGTTCGTCAGCCATCGTGCTCGCTCCTGTCTTGGGGTCGCGCCGGTCGCGGGGTCGCGCCGCCCCGGGATGCCGCCGGCGACGTGCCGAGGGCACCACGCCATTGTGCGACGACCAGCCGGGTCCGTCGAGGGTCTCGATCGGCCGACCAGCATCGGGGCGTCATGTAGGGATCGCTCAGACTTGTTCCTGTTGGGGCGGAGAAGCCACGGCGCCAGGGGATGAAATGTCCACGGCTGCCGTCACCGCGCACAGCTCGAAGTGTCCGACCAATGCGCGCATAGCTCCATCGACCTCGGAAAACTCGCATAGCCAGGCTCGCCTTCAAAGCTTCCGGTCTCGAAACTCGACAAGCCCCACCGTGTTTCCCTCGGGGTCGCGTATGAACGACTGCCACTCCTCTTGCCCGATCGGGCCGAGGGTATTCGTATCGTGGGTGAAGATACGGTGCGCCGTCGAGAGAATCTCCACGTCGCCGACGCGCGCGACCGCCGATTCCAAGTCGTCGACACGGAGATAGAGCAGCGCAGACGGCGCTTCCCGCTCGAGGAGCAACCGGACGCCTGCCAGATTGAAGAACACAAGCCCTGGGGGATCAAACGTGGCCACAGGGGGCGAACCGATGAGCGCGGAGTAGAAGGCCGCTGCCCGCTCGAGGTCTTGGACTCTCTGCGCCACCTGGACAAGGGCCGATCCGGTCATCTGTCTGCCTCGCGTCCGTCGCGGACGGTTGCGAGCGATCGCTCAAGGATCTCCCTCAGCACATCCCGATCCACTGCCGACAGCCGGGTGAGGTAGAGGCAGGCGGTGCTCGTGCGATGGGGACCGAGTCGATCGAGCAGATCGGGCCACCTCTCGGCGAATCCCTCCACCAGGTAGAGCGTGTGCTTAGCGCCGGACGCGAAGGCGATCTCGGGTGCGATGCCCTCGCGCCCGCTGTCGTAGGTGTACTCGTATTGGCCGAAGCCGACGATCCGATCAGCCCACACCACGGGGGGCTGTTGCGCCACTTCCTCGAAGAGGTCGAGGAGTTCAGCGACCTCTTCGCGTCGCGGCCCCGTGGCACGGTCAAGCGCCTCTTCGACCCTGGTGTCGGAGGGCATCACGATGCGGCCCCGGCTTTGTGCTGCGACTCTATGTACGCCTTGAGGCGGACCAGGTGGTCGCCGTCTTCTTTTTTCGAGATCGCGGCTACGAGGGGAAGCATTACCCGGCGCAATCCCGTCGCTTCGAGCTCGCATGTCCACTCGATCCGAGTTCCAGCAGCTTCGGGGTGAAGGCGGTATCGGTAGGTAGCAGTGATGCCCTCCGCCTCGCTGGCGATCGCGAATGTCGACGGTGGGTCAAGGGTGACGATCCGCAGTCGACCTGTCGATTCCTTGCCTTTCACGAGACGGGTTTCCTCGATCATGGACCCCTCGGCAAGGGGCTCGTCTGCCACTTTCACGCTCCTCACCACGCCCTCGACGTAGTCGACCGATCGGGTGGGATCTGCCAGGACGGCGAACACGTCTAGCGGGGGTCTGTCGATGTGCTCGGTGAACTGAAATCCGATCATGGCGCTCCTTCTGGATGAGTATGGTGCCGGTGCTCAAGAGGGACATAGGCGTGGGTGTGGCTGATGCGGGCAGCGCCGGTGACAGCTTGGTCGACGTGATGAACCTCGAAGGGTGATGCGCAGCGGAGACGCCACCCTTCTGAGGGCATCCACTGCACGCCGATAGCGGCGAAGGTCTTCGCTATCTGCTCAGCACCGCCCGTATGTCGATGCACGACGCACATCTGAGCTGGCATCGTGCGGTACGAAAAGGGGCGAGGCGGGTCTACCGGACCCGGGACCAACAGTGCGGCGTCGAAACGGATCTGGTCTTCATCAACGACATAGGGGTCGTCGCGTGTGATCCCTACCAGACGATCAGATTCGTGTGGGATGCCGCTCGCGGTCGCGAATTCGCGCAGCTGCTTCCAGGGCTCGAGCGAAGGATGTCCGATCCCGACGCCACCGTACCCGCGATGCCGCAGCACGAGCAGGTGCCATTCGGGAGTGCGCTCCACCCACACGGGTGCCGCGTCGAAATCGAAACGTAGAGTGAGCGGCGTTTTCGCCGTGAAACCCTCAAATGTCTTGCTCTGCTGCGCCACGTCCACATACTCGCGATACGCCCGCACCATCCCCCGGTACTCCGAAGGGCTGAGCTCGAAGCGTCTGACGAAAGCTCGGGTGAAAGTCTCGGGGGTAGCGAACCCGGATTCCAACGCGATGTCCAGCACCGTATCGCTGCTCACCTTGAGTCGATAGACCGCTCGCTCGAGCCGCAATCTCCGGAGATGCGCCTTCGGGCTCTCGCCCACAACAGCACGAAATATCCGGTGGAAATGATGCGGGGAGAGACCGGCGACCGCCGCGATATCGGCAAGCGTCACCGGCTCCTCGAGTCGCTCTTCCACCCACTGAAGCGCTCGACTCACGCACTCCTCATGCCGCCGAGTGGTCGACGGGAGTAGAGGTGCAGACACGCATCGAATCTACGAGCGAGGGTGCTCGACGTCTCGACATTTCTTGCGAATCGACTTCCCCGCCGGGGGTCACTGAGCCCTCCACGCGACCCGTGCCCCGTTTCGCTATCGACAAACCAAACCGGCCGAAATGTCCAGACGGACACACCGTGGACATTTCCTCTGCGAAATGGACAACTCCAAACGGAACCTACACGTCAGTCGCTACGCCCCCGGCGCGAGGTCCTGGAACCGCGAGTAGTGCCCCTGGAACGAGACGGCCACCGTCTTCGTCGGTCCGTTGCGGTGCTTGGCGACGATGAAGTCCGCCTCGCCCTGCCGCGGGCCGTTCGGGTCGTAGAGGTCCTCGCGGTGCAGCAGGATCACCATGTCGGCGTCCTGCTCGATCGAGCCGGACTCGCGCAGGTCGCTGATCATCGGCTTCTTGTCGGTGCGCTGCTCGGGGCCACGGTTCAGCTGCGAGATCGCGATCACCGGCACGTCGAGCTCCTTCGCGAGGAGCTTCAGGGCGCGGGAGAACTCGCTGACCTCCTGCTGGCGCGACTCGACGCGCTTGCCGCTCGTCATGAGCTGGAGGTAGTCGATGACGACGAGCTTGAGGCCGACGCGCTGCTTGAGCCGACGGCACTTCGCGCGGATCTCGACGAGGGTCATGTTCGGGCTGTCGTCGATGTAGAGCGGAGCCTCGTTGACGCGGCCCATCGTCGAGGCCATCGTGCGCCAGTCGCGGTCGTCGACCGTGCCCTTGCGCATGTGGTGCATCGGCACGGCGGCCTCGGCCGAGAGCAGGCGCATCGCGATCTCGCTGCGCCCCATCTCGAGGGAGAAGATGATGCTCGGCAGCTTGTGCTTGATCGAGGCGCTGCGCGCGATGTCGAGCCCGAGGGTCGACTTGCCGACGGCGGGGCGCGCGGCGACGACGATGAGCTGGCCGCCGTGGAGGCCGTTCGTGAGCTCGTCGAGCTCGGCGAACCCGGTTGGCACGCCGATCATGCGCCCGCCGCGGCTCTTCGCCGCGTCGATCTCGTCGGATGCGGCGGCGACGGCGACGGAGAGCGGGACGAAGTCCTCGGTCTCGGCGCCCATGTGCACGCCGTAGATCTCGGCCTGCGCCGAGTTCACGAGGTCGGTGACCTCGCCCTCGCTCGCGTAGCCCATCTGCACGATGCGCGTGCCGGCCTCGACGAGGCGGCGGAGCACGGCCTTCTCGGCGACGATCGACGCGTAGTAGCCGGCATTCGCGGCGGTCGGCACGAGCGAGGTGAGCGTGTGGAGGTACTCGGCCCCGCCGGCGCGCGCGAGGTCGCCGCGCTTGGTGAGCTCGTCGGTGACCGCGATCACGTCGGTCGGCTCGCCCCGGGCGTAGAGGGAGACCGTCGCCTCGAAGATGAGCTCGTGCTTCGGGGCGTAGAAGTCGACGCCGCGCACCGACTCGATCACGTCGGCGACGGCGTCCTTCGAGAGGAGCATGCCGCCGATGGCCGACTGCTCGGCGAGGAGGTCATGCGGGGGAACCCGGTCGCCGCGGTCCGAACGAGCGTCCGGCTCGGGCGCGAGGCCGAGGTGCGCAAGGGACATGAGGGCTCCTGGGTGGTCGGCTCGTCGGGCAGTCTCGCGCGCACCACCGACATCCCCGAGGCCGCCCGACGCCCGCTCGAGCCGAACGCGTCGAGGGACCCGCCCAACGGTATGGTCGCGGTTCCGCGCGTGCAACTCGCCCTGTGGACAGAGGTGTGGAATCCCTGCGCGAAACGCCGGGGCCGTTGTGGGGACCTTGTGCACTCGACTGTGGAGAACTCACCGATTTCGGTTCGGATGGATGTTCTGACCAGCGGTTTTCTCTGAGAGCGCTTGTGTGTGGAAAGTCACCTGAACCCGCACTTGAGGGTTGTGCATATCGGTGCGCACCTGTGCACAGGAGGGTTGACAGCACGGCGCGCGAGGGGGTAGCGGGGCCGAGACGCCGAACGGGCGGCCGGATCGCTCCGACCGCCCGTTCGCGGACTCGTCACCGGGTGTTCACCCGGCCGCAGAGGTCACTTCGCCGCGACCACCTGGAGGGTGATCACCGCGACGATGTCGTCGCGGAGACGCACCGTCGCCTCGTGCTCGCCGGTCGCCTTGATGGCGGCGGGGAGCTCGATCTTGCGCTTGTCGATCGCGCCGACGCCCGCGGCCGCGACGGCGTCCGCGATGTCGGCCGTCTTCACCGAGCCGAAGAGGCGACCGCCCTGACCCGCCTTGACGGCGAGCTTGATGGTCGCGGCCTCGAGCTTGGCCTTGAGGTCCTGCGCCTCCTCGACCGTGGCGTGCTCGCGCGCGGCGCGGGCCGACTTGATCGACTCGATCTGGCGCTCCGCGCCACGCGACCACGCGACCGCGAAGCCCTGCGGCACGAGGAAGTTGCGCGCGTAGCCGTTCTTGACCTCGACGACATCGCCGGGGGTGCCGAGGCCGGAGACCTCGTGAGTGAGAATGAGCTTGGCCATCAGATGCTCCTCCTTCGGCCTCAGCGGCCCGAGCCCGCGTACGGGAGCAGGGCCATCTCGCGGGCGTTCTTCACGGCCGTCGCGATGAGGCGCTGCTCCTGCACGGAGACACCGGTGATTCGGCGCGCGCGGATCTTGCCGCGCTCCGAGACGAACTTGCGGAGGGTGGCGACATCCTTGTAATCGATGACGCCGACGGTGATCGCCTTGGCCGGGGCGGCATTCTTGCCGTCCTTGCCCTTGCGGATCGGCTTGCGGCGGTCGCCGCTCGACTTTCCAGCCATTGGGGTTCTCTGTCCTTACGTTCGATGAGCCCGGCGCGATGGCGCGGGCGTGATCCTGATGCTCAGAAGGGGGTGTCGTCGCTGTAGGCGCCGGGAGCGCCCCAGACGTCGCCGCCGGCCGCCGGCGCAGCCGGGGACGCGGCCCAGGGCTCCTCGACGGCACCGCCGCGCCCGCCGCCGCCCGAGCCGCCGGGGGCGCGGGTGACGGTGGCGTTCGCGTACCGCAGGCTCGGGCCGATCTCGTCGACCTCGAGCTCGATGGTGGTGCGCTTCTCGCCTTCCTTCGTCTCGTAGGAGCGCTGCTTCAGTCGGCCGGACGCGATGACGCGCGTGCCCTTCGTCAGCGATCCGGCGACGTGCTCGGCGAACTCGCGCCAGCACGAGGCACGGAGGAACAGCGCTTCGCCGTCCTTCCACTCGTTGCTCGCGCGGTCGAACGACCGAGGCGTCGAGGCGATCGTGAAGTTCGCCACCGCGAGACCCGACTGGGTGTAGCGCAGCTCCGGGTCGGCGGTGAGGTTGCCGACCACGGTGATGATGGTCTCGCCGGCCATGGCTTACTCCGCGGTCTTCGCGACGGCGGGGGCCTTCGGCCCCTTCGGCGCGGTGCCCGGGCGGGTCGCGGTGCCCTTGGCCTCGGCGGCGGCGGCCTTCTTCTTCGCGAACGAGGCACGCGCGACAGCGTTCTCGGCGCGGAGGACCTTCGTGCGCATGACGGCCTCGTTGAGCTTGAGCTGGCGGTCGAGCTCCACCGAGGCGGCCGCGGTCGAGGTGAAGTTCACGACGGCGTAGATGCCCTCGGTCTTCTTGTTGATCTCGTACGCGAGTCGACGGCGTCCCCAGATGTCGACGGTCTCGACCGTCCCGCCGTCCGCGCGGACGACGTTGAGGAACTTGTCCAGGCTCGGAGCGACGGTGCGCTCGTCGAGCTCTGGGTCGAGGATGACCATGAGTTCGTACTGCTGCTGATGCGTCACAGACCCACCTCCTTCGGACTAGAACGGCTGCAGACGGTCTGCAGCAGGAGGGTGTGAGCGGTCGCCCGGCGCTCGGGTGAGCGTGGGCAACCGAACGAGTCTACCTGAGCGGCGTCGACCCCGCCACCGCGGGAGCGACCCCCGTCAGGACGTCGCGCGCGACGCCCACCACTGCTGCAGGCGACGCTGCGCCTCGTCCTCGCCGAGCGGCCCCTCGTCGAGCCGCAGCTCGAGCAGGAACCGGTAGGCCTCGCCGACCTCGCGCCCCGGAGCGATGCCGAGGATGCGCATGATCGCCTCGCCGTCGAGGTCCGGCCGCACCGCCGCGATGCCCTCCGCCTCGCGCAGCGCCGCGATCCGCTCCTCGAGGTCGTCGTAGGCGAAGTCGAGACGCTCGGCCTTGCGACGATTGCGGGTCGTCACGTCCGCCCTGGTGAGGATGTGGAGCCGCTCGAGCTCGTCGCCCGCGTCGCGGACATAGCGGCGCACCGCGGCATCCGTCCACGCCTGCTCGCTGTAGCCGAAGAACCGCAGGTGCAGCTCGATGAGCCGCGAGACGGAGGCGATGGTGTCCTTGTCGAAGCGCAGCGCGCGCAACCGCTTCGCCGCGAGCTTCGCGCCGACGACGTCGTGGTGGTAGAAGGTCACCGCGCCGCCGGGCTCGATGCGCCGGGTCGCCGGCTTGCCGATGTCGTGCAGGAGCGCCGCGAGTCGCAGCACGAGGTCGGGGGAGCCCTCGTGGCCGCGCGAGCGCTCGAGATCGATCGCCTGCCTGAGCACCGTGAGCGAGTGCTCGTAGACGTCCTTGTGGTGCGCGTGCTCGTCGACCTCGAGCCGCAGCGCCGGCACCTCGGGCAGGACGCGGTCGGCGAGCCCCGTCTCGACGAGGAGGCGGATGCCGGCGACCGGGTCGTCGGCGCGCAGCAGCTTGGCGAGCTCGTCGGCGACGCGCTCGACGCTGACGATCTCGATCGAGTCGGCCATCGCGACCATCGCCTCGCGGACCCGCTCGCTCACGGTGAACCCGAGCTGCGCCGTGAACCGCGCGCCGCGGAGCATCCGCAGCGGGTCGTCGCCGAACGACACCTCCGGCGCCCCCGGGGTGTCGAGCACCCCGGCGAGGAGCTGCTCGACGCCCCCGCCCGGGTCGACGAGCACGCGGTCGGGAAGGCGCAGCGCCATCGCGTTGACGGTGAAGTCGCGGCGGTGCAGGTCGCCCTCGAGCCGATCGCCGAAGGCGACGACCGGCTTGCGGGTGATCCCGTCGTACTCGTCGGCCCGGTAGGTCGTGATCTCGACCCGCTCGCCGCCGACGAGCGCGGCGATCGTGCCGTAGTCGCGGCCGACGTCCCAGGTGGTCGCGGCGAGCGGGCGCACCACGGCGAGGATCTCGTCGGGGCGCGCACTCGTCGTGAAGTCGAGGTCGCCGGTGCGACGACCGAGGAACGCGTCGCGGACCGGACCGCCGACGACGGCGAGCTCGTGGCCCGCGGCGGCGAACGCCGCGGCGAGCCTGGCGACGACCGGCGACGCGGCGAGTGCGTCGAGCCGGTCGAGCGCCTCCGCCATGCTGATCACCGGTCAAGCCTGACACATGGCCATCGCCGCGGGCGCGCACGCAGGCGGCTCCCGATCACGGTCAATAGACTCGTGCCCATGCTGGCGGTGGGCGGTGCGCGCGGACGCCGAGGCGACGCCAGCGGACGACTCCTCGTCACCGGTGCCGCCGCGGTGCTCGCGGCCGGGATGCTCGTGAGCGGGTTGCTCGTGGGCGGCGGCGCGGCGACGGCCGCGGCCCCGGCGCCGGCGGCGACCCCCCGTTCGTCGGCGATCGCCGTCGTCGTCCCGATCACCGTGCCCGCGACCGACCGCGGTCTGCTCAGCGCCGCCGTGCTCGGCGAGTTCACCGCGACGAACCCGGCCGGCCTGCTCACGAGGCAGCTCGACGCCGTCACCGGCAGTGCCGCCACGATCGCCGTTGACCCGATGATCGTCGAGTCGATCCGCGTGCTCGGCGACGAGGCGCCCGCATCCGCCGTCGCCGACCCCCACGG
>Ga0209066_10005185_pt1 | contig 13858 bp, 17 predicted proteins | sample All_14_2_FD_187198 | JGI IMG/M metagenome (GOLD analysis project Ga0209066, IMG submission 187198) | Freshwater microbial communities in response to fracking from Pennsylvania, USA - Allegheny Zone_MetaG_DW_15 (SPAdes) (version 2) ...
TGGTCACCTTCGACCAGTCGCTCTACGAGCTCTACGAGCGCGGCGAACTCACGGCCGAACAGGCGGTGGACAACGCCGACTCGCGCACCGACCTCTCGCTGCGCATCCGGCTGCACCACGGGCAGCGACCCGACACGGGCGGGCTACACGTGGCAGCTGCCTGAAGCCCACGGTTGCGAGTACACGACAGGCGCGGCATTTGCGCACGCTTCGCGGTAGCGCGCCCACTCACAAAACCCTCGGCGCCCGGCGCACAAACCTATGCTGCATTTGCACACTGGCGCGCAGGCGCCTTCTCACCTTCAAGAAAAATTCCCATGTCACTTCCTTCCCTCGGCCTTCGACTCCTGGCCCCGCTGCTGGCCGCCACCGTTCTGGCCGCCTGCCAGACCACCCCACCGCCGTCCGCCGTCTACAGCGGACCGGTGCTGCCGATCCAGCAGGCCGAGCGCGGCGTGGAAATCTTCCTGCCCAGCGCGGCACTGTTCGAAACAGGCAAGAGCGCGCTGAACGCGACCGAAGCCGGCCCGTACCTGGACCGCATCGCATTGCTGGTCACGACCAAGAGCGACAAGGCGATTGCGCTGGAGGGTCATGCCGACAACGTGGGCTCGGTCGAACTGAACCAGAAGCTCTCCGACGAGCGAGCGGCCGAGATCGGCAAGGCGCTGGTGGCCCGCGGTGTGCCCACGGCCCGTATCCGCACCGCCGGTTTCGCGTCACGCCGCCCGGTGGCGTCGAACTCCACCGACGAAGGCCGGCGCCTGAACCGCCGCGTCGAGGTGGTGCTGCTTGAGGAGAAGATAGAGAACATCACCCGGGGCGAGCCGGCGGGCGCATTTGCCTCCGCCTGGGATCAACTCAAGGCCTTGATCGACCAGGGTCTGGTCAAACCGGTGGAAGAGCAATGAGCGCCCCACCGGCCCGTTTTACTGCCAGCCTGCACCGCAGCTCGGAGAGCGAAGGAAATCAAATGAACCTGCAACGCAGACAATTGCTGGCCCTCGGGACCGGTCTGGCCGGTGCGGGCTCGGCGCTCGCACAAGCAGGTGTGCAGGCGGACGCCAGGCCGCGCCCGGCGGGTCGGAAGGTGATCGGCATTGCACTGGGTGGCGGATCGGCGCGAGGCTTCGCGCACATCGGCGTGCTCCAGGCGCTCGAAGAGGCCAAGGTTCCGATCAGCGTGGTAGCAGGCACCAGCGCGGGCTCGCTGGTGGGCGCGTTTTACGCAGCGGGTTTTTCGCCCTGGAAGATGCAGGAAGTGGCGCTCAAGGTGCGAGACATCGATGTGGCCGACCTGTCCTCGGGCAACAAGCGCGGGATGATCGGCGGCTCGGCGCTCAAGCGACTGGTGAATGGTTTTCTCGACAACATGCCCATCGAAAAGATGCAGCGCCGATTCGCAGCTGTGGCGACCGATCTGGCGACCGGCGAGAGGGTGGCGATTCAGCGCGGTGACACGGGTTCGGCGGTGGTGGCCTCGTGCTCGATCCCGGGCGTGTTCGTGCCCACGCTGTTCGAAGGCCGCGAGCTCGTTGACGGCGGGCTGACCAGCCCGGTGCCGGTGGCGGTGGCGCGGCAGCTGGGGGCCGACGTGGTGATCGCGGTGGACGTGGGCGGGCGGCCGAGCAGCAAGCCGCGCACGGGGCTCTACGAAATCATCCTGCAGTCGTTCGAGATCATGGGACGCTCACTGGCGCAGCTGGAAGGCAAGAGCGCAAACCTGCTGATACAGCCCAAGACCGACGATTTCGACGGCTCGGATTTTTCGGCGCGCAAGGAAATGATCGAGGCCGGTTACCTGGCCGGTCAGGCGGCCATTCCCGAGCTGCGCCGACGCCTCGGCATGGCCTGAAGCTAGGGAGCGGGTCGGCCGCGCTCGCAGCGGCCGTTTGCACTGGCCAGGCCGCGGAAATCGCTGGTCCAGGTCTGGGCAGCGGTGTCGATCTGGATGCGCTCGTTGTCCAGCGCGGTGAGGATCACCGTGCCGCGAACCGCGAAGGTGTACACCGGCACGCCGTCGATCAGCACCGAGCGCACGCGTTTCTGGTCGTAGGCGATGGCGACCGAGCGCGTCCAGACGGAGCGGGCCGGCAGGTAGGCGGCCTCGCACTCCAGCACCACCTGGCTCGTTGCCGGCGGTGCCTGGCTGTGGGCGGCCGCGCTGAACGCCAGCGCCAGCACCGCGGCCATCCGCACAGGATTCATTCGGCGCCGCCCTGCGCCATGCGTTCGCTCTTCCAGTAGACGTCGTCACCGCCGTTCATGCGGTTGAGCACACGCGCGAGCACGAACAACAGGTCACTCAGGCGGTTGAGGTACTGGCGCGGTGCCTCCTTGATGGCCTCTTCGTTGCCCAGCGCCACCACGACGCGCTCGGCGCGGCGCGCCACGGTGCGGCACACATGGGCTTGTGATGCGGCACGCGTGCCCGCGGGCAGGATGAATTCCTGCAGGCGCGGCAGCTGTGCGTTGTAGGTCGCGAGCGCTTCGTCGAGCGCGAGCACGGCCTCGGGCTTGAGCAGCTCGAAACCCGGGATGGACAGCTCGCCGCCCAGGTTGAACAGCTGGTGCTGGATCTCCACCAGCAGCGTGCGCACGTCGGGTGCCATGTCTTCGCACAGCAGCACGCCGATGTGCGAGTTGAGTTCGTCCACGTCGCCCATGGCGTGCACGCGCAGGCTGTTCTTGGAGACGCGGGTGTTGTCGCCGAGGCCGGTGGTGCCGGCGTCGCCGGTGCGGGTGGCGATCTGGGTGAGGCGGTTGCCCATGACGGATTCCTTGGTGGCCGCTGTGCGGGGAACCTCGCATTGTGCGGGAATCGGCGCCCGTTACACCGGGCAGGGAAATGTGACTGCGGCAAGCGGAATGTCATGCAGGCAACAGCCGGCAAAACCATTGGCGTCGCTCGGTGTGCTGCTATGAAATGACAGAACCCCGCGCTTCAGGGCACGGGGTCCTGTTCAATCTCAAGGAGTCAAGAACCATGTTTGATCGACAACACCACACCCTGTTCGAAGTCCGCAGCGTCCTGCTGTTCGCCGCCCTGACCATGGGCTCGACCAGCGCCCTGATGGCGCAAAGCACCGCCCTGCCCGCGTTGGCTTCCAGCGACCAGGCCATCAGCGCCGCCTTCACCAGGGCCGACAAGAACGCCGACAAGGCCCTGAGTGCCGAAGAGGCCAAGACCTTGCCCGCGGTGTCGCAGCAGTTCACCCAGATCGACGCCAACGGCGACGGCGCCATTTCGCTGCCGGAGTTCAGGGCGGCCATGAAGGATCCCAAGTCCTGATCGCCTGAACAAAGCGTGAGCCCGACAGGGGCATTGCGCAACGCTTCTCCCGGCGGGGGGCTGGCAGTAAACTGGGCCGTTTTTCGCCCGGCCCAGTTTGGAGACTGCCATGAACGCCCCCGCCCAACTCGCCCATCTGGTGCCCGACATCCAGCAGCGCCCCATGCCTGCGGAACTGTTGGCGGCGCTGCAATCCCGTTTTTCCAGCCAGTGCTCCACTGCCATGGCGGTGCGCGAGCAACACGGCCGAGACGAGTCGGTGTACGACGTACCGCCGCCCGCCGCGGTGGTGTTTGCGCAGAACACGCAGGACGTGTCGGACGCGGTGACACTCGCCGCGTCGCACAAGGTCCCCGTGATCCCGTTCGGTGTCGGCTCCTCGCTCGAAGGCCACCTGCTGGCCGTGCAGGGCGGCATCAGCATCGACGTCAGCCGCATGGACCAGGTCTTGTCGATTAACGCCGAAGACCTGACCGTGACGGTGCAGCCCGGCGTCACGCGCAAGGCCGTGAACGAAGCGGTGAAAAGCGAAGGCCTGTTCTTCCCGATCGACCCGGGTGCCGACGCCTCCATTGGCGGCATGGCGGCCACGCGCGCCAGCGGCACCAACGCCGTGCGCTACGGCACCATGCGCGAGAACGTGCTGGCGCTCGAAGTGGTCACCGCCAGCGGCGAAGTGATCCGCACCGGCACGCGCGCCAAGAAAAGCAGCGCCGGCTACGACCTCACGCGCCTGATGGTGGGCAGCGAAGGCACGCTGGGCGTGATCACCGAAGTGACGCTCAAGCTCTACCCGCTGCCCGAGGCGATCTCGGCCGCGACCTGCTCGTTCCCCACCATCGAGGCCGCGGTGCGCACCGTGATCCAGGTGATCCAGCTCGGCGTGCCGATCGCGCGTTGTGAGCTGATCGACGCCAACACCGTGCGCATGGTCAACGCGCACAGCAAGCTCGGCCTGCGCGAAGAACACATGCTGCTCATGGAGTTCCATGGCTCGCCCGCGAGCGTGAAGGAACAGGCCGAGACGGTGCAGGAAATCGCCAGCGAGTTCGAGGGCAACGCCTTCCAGTGGGCCACCACGCCCGAAGAACGCACCCGCCTGTGGACCGCGCGGCACAACGCCTACTTCGCCGCGATCCAGAGCAAGCCGGGCTGCCGCGCCATCAGCACCGACACCTGCGTGCCGATCAGCCGCCTGGCCGACTGCCTGCTCGACTCGGTGGCCGAGGCCGATGCGAGTGGCATCCCCTATTTCCTGGTGGGCCACGTGGGCGACGGCAACTTCCACTTCGGTTACCTGATCGACCCGGTCATCCCCGAGGAACGCGAGCGCGCCGAAGTGCTGAACAATCAGCTGGTGGCGCGGGCGCTGCGGCTCGAAGGCACCTGCACCGGCGAACACGGCGTGGGCCTGCACAAGATGGACTTCCTGCTCACCGAGGCCGGTAGCGGCGCGGTGGACATGATGCGCAGCATCAAGCGCGCGCTCGACCCGGACAACATCCTGAACCCGGGCAAGATCTTCGCGCTCTGACGGGGCATCGTGTGAACCGTGCGGCGGGCGCTGGGCCTTGGGCATTCCCCCATGCAGGGGAAAAAAGCGCTGAACACCTGCGCACCGCGGTCCTCAGCGCATGGTCCGGCTCCCAGGGAAGATGTAAACTTTAGGGCTCATTATTTCTGGAGGAGGTCTTTCATGAACAGGCTGCTGCTCCCCTTGCTGCTGGCGTCGTCCGCCGTGTTTGCGCAAGACGCCGTGCCCACCGTCCGCATCTGCGACAGCAGCGGTTGTTCCGACCGCCCGCGCGACAGCGCCAGCTTCCAGCCCGAGGCGACCGATCCGGTGGCCGAGCAGCGCCTGTTGCAGCTGACCGAAGTGGCGCGCGACGACCCACGCGCCGCCTACGATCTGGGCCTGCGCTATTTCCGCGGTGACGGTGTGCGCCAGGACAGTTACCAGGCGCTGAAATGGATGCGCGACGCAGGCGAACGCGGCGTGGTCCCGGCGCAGCTGGCGCTGGGCCGCTTCTACCTCATGGGCCTGGAAGAAATGGGCCCCGATCCCGCCGAAGCCGAGACCTGGCTGTCCATGGCGGCCGCCAAGGGCAACAAGGAAGCACGGAGGCTGCTGCCCCAGGCTCAGGCCGCGAAGAAGGACGAAAAGAGCGCCTACGAATGGCGCGAAGCCAACCGCAAAAACTGGTACGGCGGGTGGTACGGTACGTATTCCTATTACTGGTACTGGGGTCCCAACGGCTGGAAATACCGCTGAGTGCACCCAAGAGTGCTTTTTGATCGCTTTTTTTATACGTCAACAGAGAGTCCATCCATGAGCAAAACCACCTCTTCCCTTCGCTGGGCCGCCCTGGCCACCTCCCTCGCACTGGCCGGTTGTGTCACACCGGGCGGCGGCATTGTGTCCACCGGTGGCAGCCCGACCGCGACCACGGGTTCGGCCGGCGGCAGCACCAGCGTCAACGCCAACAGCGGCCTGCAGCGCTGCGATTCGCCGCTGGGCACGCTGGCCGTGGACGACGGCCGTGGCAAGGAGTGGTACGCCAGCTTCGGACGCGAAACCCAGGTCACGACCATCGAGCCTCTGATCCGCCTGGCGGTGCAGCAGTCCAACTGCTTCGTCATCACCTCGATCGGCAACAACCGCACCGAAAGCAAGATCTCCGCGATCACCGACAAGCAGCGCAACTCGGGCGAATTCCGCGCCGGCTCCAACCAGCAAAAGGGCCAGCGCGTCGCCGCCGACTACTACCTGGAGCCGGCCGTGATCATCGACAACGAGTCCACCGGCCAGATCGCCGGCGCGCTCGGTGGCCTGCTGGGCAGCCGCAACCGCAACCTGGGTGTGCTGGCCGGTTCGCTGGAAAGCAAGGCCTCCGTGGTGACCATGACCCTGCTGGACATCCGCTCGGGCGTGCAGATCGCCATCTCCGAAGGCAACGCCACCGCCACCAACTACGGTGCCGCGCTCGGTGCCTTCGGCCCCAGCGCCGGTGGTGCTCTTGGCGGCTTCTCGCGCACCCCGGCAGGCAAGGCCACCGTGGCCGCGTTCACCGACGCCTACAACAACATGGTGATTTCGCTGCGCAACTACAAAGCGCAGGAAGTCAAGGGCGGCTTGGGTCGCGGTGGCCAGCTCAAAGTTGGGAACTAGAGTACCTCCCTTCGCCGCTGCACGGCGTCCCCCTGGGGGACTATGCCTTTGGGCCGGCGGAGCCGGACCTTTGGCACCTCCTGGAGGGGCTTCCGCTCTTTTGAACAAGGCCTCCTTCGGGAGGCCTTTTCTATTGGGCGTATGCCCCGGGCTGTCCTGGCCCGATGACTGGAAGCGCAACTCGGCGCGCCAGTGTATTGCCCAGAGGCGCCGAAGATCCGGCTTCGCCGGTCAAAGGGCGCCGTCCCCCTGGGGGGAAGCCGCGCAGCGGCGCAGGGGGGTTACTTCCTGAGCTTATCGATCAGCCCATTGAGCTCGTCCAGCGAGCCGAACTGGATCGCCAGCTCACCCAGCTCTTCCAGGCGGCCATGGCGCTTCACGCGCTTTTTCACCCGGACCTCGACCTCGGCGGTCAGCAGGTCCGACAGCTCTTCTTCGACGCGCTTGATGTCGCGCGACTTTTCTTTTTTCAGCTTCTGCGGTGCCAGCGCGAACTCCGCGGTCAGTTTTTTCACCAGGCTCTCGGCCTCGCGCACCGACATTTTTTTGGCCGCGATCTGGTTGCCGGCCGTGATCTGGGTCGCCTTGTCCAGCGTCAGCAGCGCACGCGCGTGGCCCATGTCCAGGTCGCCCGCCATCAGCATGGTCTGCACCGGCTCGGCCAGCTGCAGCAGGCGCAACAGGTTGCTGGCCGCGCTGCGCGAGCGGCCCACCGCCTGTGCCGCCTGTTCGTGAGTGAGCCCAAACTCCTTCACCAGACGTTGCAGGCCCTGGGCTTCTTCCAGCGGGTTCAGGTCTTCGCGCTGGATGTTTTCGATCAGCGCCATGGCCGCTGCAGCCTCGTTCGGCACATCGCGCACCAGCACCGGCACGCTGTCCAGACCCGCCAGCCGGGAAGCACGGAAGCGCCGCTCGCCGGCAATGATTTCGTACTTGCCGGCGTTCGGGCCGTCGGCGAGCTTGCGCACCAGGATCGGCTGCATGATGCCCTGCGCCTTGATCGACTCGGCCAGCTCGTAGAGCGCGCCCTCGTCCATGCGAGTGCGCGGCTGGTAGACGCCCGGCACCAGCTCGGTCAGCAGCAGACTGCTCGGCGTCTGGTTGCGCGCGTTGTCCTGCGCGTCGGGCGAAGCGGCTTCCGCCACTTTGGGGCCCAGCAGGGCTTCGAGTCCGCGGCCTAGGCCTTTGGGTTTTTTGGTGACCATGGATCAGATCTCGTTGTCGTTGTAGCCAGCTTCACGCTGGTGTCGAATGCCCAGCACGATCACGCGCTGGCGGTGGGAGTCAAACACGTAACGGGCCAGGTAGCCGCCGCGCCCGCGACTGATGATGAGTTCGCGATGCCCATGCAACAAAGGTCGGCCCACGCCGGGTTGGTGGGTCAGCACAAACAGGCCGTCGAGCAAAAAGGCCAGCAGCTCTGAAGCCAGCGGGTCCTGGCTCTGCCAGAGGAATTCTTCGAGGCGGACCAGATCGGCATGGGCTTGCGGTGTGAGGACGACATCGACCATCGGGCGTCAGAGCAGCTTGCGGGGTGCCAGCGGCGCTGGGCGCTCGGCCCGACCCGCGCGGAATTCGGCCATCTGGACAAAGTAGGCCCGCACGTCTTCCAGCGTATGGCCCATGCCGGTGGCCAGCATGTCCTGCTCGGCCGCCAGTGCGTCCTGCGTGAACTGCTCGCGCAGCCGAGCCCGCTCGGACGCATCGGCCAGGGTCCGCACCATGTAGGCGTGGCTGGAGATGCCTTGCTTGCGCGCGTCCTCGTCGATGGCCGCCTTGAGTTCGGCGGGCAATTTCAAACTGGTGGCGATGGTGGGGGGCATGGCGAATCTCCAACAAGTAGTCAGACTTGACTACTTGCACAGTCTAGCAGCAGCTGATGCCCTTCGGGCCAGTCGCCCAGACCCGATTCGGCGTTGATGTGGCCGCGTTCGCCGAGGTCGATGAAGCGCGAACCCCAGCTCTCGGCCAGGCCCTGCGCGCGCTCGAAGCTGCAATACGGGTCGTTGCGGCTGCCCACCAGCATGCAGGGGAACGGCAGGCTCTGGCGCACGATGGGCGCCCAGCTGGGCAAGACGCCGCGCAGTTCCTCGCGCTCCGGATCACCGGGCGCCACCAGCAGCGCGCCCTGCACGCGGTGCGTGCTGCGCGACACCTGGGCCCAAGCGGCGGTGAGGATACACCCCAGGCTGTGAGCCACCAGAACCACCGGGCCGTCGCAACCGAGCACGACGTCTTCCAGCCTCGCGATCCAGTCGCCGCGGCGCGGGGTCATCCAGTCGTGCTGGTCCACGCGACGGTAGCCGTAAAGGGCTTCCCAGCGGCTTTGCCAGTGGTCCGGCCCGCTGTTCTGCCAGCCGGGCAGGATGAGCACGTTGTGGGGTTTCACGTGAAACAGCCCGCCGCTCACATCTTGTCGATGCGCGCCACCATTTCGGTGGCGAAGGTCACAAAGGCCTGGCTGCCCTTGGCCCCCGGATCGAACACCACGCCCGGCAGGCCGTAGCTGGGTGCTTCGGCCAGACGCACGTTGCGCGGGATCACGGTGTCGAACACCTTGTCGCCAAAGTGGGCCTTGAGCTGGTCGCTCACCTGCATCTGCAGGGTGATGCGCGGGTCGAACATGACGCGCAGCAGACCAATGATCTGCAGGTCCTTGTTGAGGTTGGCGTGCACCTGCTTGATGGTGTTGACCAGATCGGTCAGGCCCTCCAGCGCGAAGTACTCGCACTGCATGGGCACGATCACACCGTGGGCGGAACACAGGCCGTTGAGCGTGAGCATGGACAGCGACGGCGGGCAATCGATGAGCACGAAATCGTAGTCGGCATCGACCGCAGCCAGCGCGGTCTTGAGGCGCTTTTCGCGCCGCTCCACGTCCACCAGCTCGACCTCGGCCCCGGCCAGCTCCCGGTTGGCACCGAGCACGTGGTAACCGCACTTTTCCGAAAAGAGGGCGGCCTCCTTGACGGTGGCCGACTCCAGCAACACGTCGTAGACCGAGAGCTCCATGCTGCGCTTGTCCACACCCGAGCCCATGGTCGCGTTGCCCTGCGGGTCGAGGTCGACCATGAGCACCCGCTGCCCCACCTTGGCCAGGCCGGCGGCGAGGTTGACGGTGGTGGTGGTCTTGCCGACACCGCCCTTCTGGTTGGCCACACAAAAGATCTTCGCCATCTGGTGTCCCGGTGCTTATTTGGAGATGGCCAGCTTGATGCCGAAGCCGATGAGGAAGACGCCCGCGAGCTTTTCCAGCGTGCGGGCAATGACCGGGTTGGCGCGCATGCGCTCGGCCAGAAAGTGCGTGAGCAACACGGCGGTCAGGCCATAGAAAAAGGTCAGCACCGCGACGGTGGCGGCCATGGCACCGAAGGTGATCAGGCCCTGGTGCTTCGCGGGGTCCACGAACAGCGGGAAGAAGGCCATGTAGAAGACGATGGCCTTGGGGTTGAGCAGGGTGATGGTGAGCGCCTGCTGGAAGTACTGGCGCGGTCGGATGTTGAGCACGGGCTTGCCGCCAGGCTTGGCGGTGAGCATCTTCCAGCCCAGCCAGGTGAGGTAGGCAGCGCCCAGCCATTGCACCGCGGCAAAGGCCGCCGGGTAGGCCGCGAGCAGCGCTGCCACCCCGGCCACGGCCATCCACATGAGCACCTGGTCACCCGCGATCACGCCGAAGGTGGCGGCCAGCCCGCCGCGTAGGCCCCCCTTGCTGGTCGAGGTGATCAGCGCGAGATTGCCCGGGCCTGGAATGGCCAGAAACAGGACGATGGCGGCGACGAACGCGCCGTAATCAGCGATGCCGAACATGTGAAAACCCCGGGAGTTGAGGGGCTGAGTTTACGTGACCCTCCCTCCTCGTTTGGTGTCGCTTTGGGTTGTGTTGCGTTTTGCGTTCGTGGCGTGTGGGCAGAGGCGGTTGGTCCGGGTGGGATTTCTCCGGCCCACCCAAACCAACCACCTCCAGTGACAGAAGGGTTATCCAAGAGGTGTCCACGTCGCCACTCAGAGGTCGGTGGTGGCGTGCGCGGGCGCAGGCACCCATTCGCGGTGGCCACAAAAGGATGAGCGCCAGCCCAGTGTTGACGCCAACCCAGTCGAGCGCCACAAGCAGCTCCCCGCGAGCGTGGGCCGGAGAACGCGCATGACGCCACCTGCCTGCGCGAGGTTTCTGCAAGAAATGGGGGGACGGAGGAGACTCAGACCGGGAAGGAAGGACGAAGCCAGACGATGCAACGCTCCGCATCCAGCCCCGGCACCACCAACTGTTCCACGTGAAACACCACCACCGAGGCGGGCAATGCAGCGATCTCGTCCGCCGGGTGTTTGCCCTTCATCGCCATCCACACCGCGCCCGGCTTCAAGGCCGACGAAGACCAGGCCGTGAAATCCACCAATGAGGCAAAGGCCCGCGAACAGACCACATCAAAGCCGACACCCTCTTCCGCCTTCAACGATTCCACCCGGGCGTGCACGCCCCGCAGGTTCGGCAGCTTCAGGGCAGCGGCCGCCTGCTGTATGAACGCAGCCTTCTTGCCCACCGTGTCCACGCACGTCACGTCGATGTGCGGACAAGTGATGGCGATCACCACCCCCGGCAGCCCGCCGCCTGAGCCCACGTCCAGCAACTTCACCGGCTGGCCACCGGTCTGGCGCAGCAACGGGCCGATGGCCGCCAGGCTGTCCAGCAGATGGTGTGTCATCATCTCAGCCGGATCGCGCACGGCGGTCAGGTTGTAGACCTTGTTCCACTTCTGCAGCAGCACTAGGTAATCCAGCAGAAGGCTCACCTGCTCGTCGCCCAGTTGCAAGCCCAAAGCTCGAAGACCAGAAGTCAGCACATCCCGGCTCATGCCTCGGCGCCTTCCACCGCCACGGTGGCAAAACCCTTGAAGCCGCCCTTCTTCAGGTGGATCAGCAGCAGCGAGATGCTGGCCGGCGTGATGCCCGAGATGCGCGAAGCCTGTCCCAGGGTTTCGGGCCGGTGCTTGGCCAGCTTCTGCCGCGCCTCGAACGAGAGGGCCGCCACCTGCAGGTAGTCCAGATCGGCGGGCAGCTTCAGCCCCTCGTAGTGCGACGCCCGCTCCACCTCATTCTTCTGGCGGTCGATGTAGCCCGAGTATTTCGCGGCGATCTCCACCTGCTCCACCACCGGCTCCAGCAAGTCACCCAGCGTTTCACGTGAAACATCGGGGTTCACGTACTTGCCAGCCTCCATGCCGACCAGATCGGCGTAACCCACGGCCGGGCGGCGCAGCAGGTCGAACAGGTTGTGCTCGTGTTCAATCGCCTTGCCCAGCACCCGCTCGCTCTCGGTCGCCGGCAGGTTGCGCGGGCTCACCCAGGTCGATTTCAGGCGCTCGGTTTCCCGCGCCACCGCGTCGCGTTTCCGGCTGAAGGCGTCCCAACGCGCGTCATCAACCAGGCCCAGCTGGCGTCCCGCTTCGGTCAGGCGCATGTCCGCGTTGTCCTCGCGCAGCTGCAGGCGGAACTCGGCGCGGCTGGTGAACATGCGGTAGGGCTCGGTCACGCCCTGCGTCACGAGGTCGTCCACCAGCACACCGAGGTAGGCCTCGTCGCGGCGCGGCAGCCAGGCGTCTTTGCCCTGGCACTGCAGCGCGGCGTTGAGCCCGGCGAACAGGCCCTGGGCGGCCGCCTCTTCGTAGCCGGTGGTGCCGTTGATCTGGCCAGCGAAGAACAGGCCGGCGATCTGCCGGGTTTCAAAACTGTTCTTGAGCGAGCGCGGGTCGAAGTAGTCGTATTCGATAGCGTAGCCCGGGCGCAGGATGTGGGCGTTTTCCAGCCCCGGCATGCTGCGCACCAGCGCGTACTGGATGTCGAACGGCAGGCTGGTACTGATGCCGTTGGGGTAGACCTCGTGCGTGGTCAGGCCCTCGGGCTCCAGGAAGATCTGGTGACTGTCCTTGTCGGCGAAGCGGTTGATCTTGTCTTCCACGCTCGGGCAGTAGCGCGGGCCCACGCCTTCGATCTTGCCGGTGAACATGGGGCTGCGGTCGAAGCCGCTGCGGATGATCTCGTGCGTGCGCAGGTTGGTGTGCGTGATCCAGCACGGCACCTGCTTCGGGTGCGGCACCGACTGCCCCATGAAGCTGAACACCGGCACCGGCTGGTCGGGGTTCATGCCACCGGGCACGCCGTCGCCGGGTTGTTCCTGGCACTTGGAATAGTCGATGCTGCGACCGTCCAGGCGCGGCGGGGTGCCGGTTTTCAGGCGCGCCTGCGGCAGTTTCAGCTCCTTGAGCCGGGCCGAGAGGCTGATCGCCGGCGGGTCGCCCGCGCGGCCGGCGGCGTAGTTGTTCAGCCCGACGTGGATCTTGCCGTCCAGAAAGGTGCCTGCGGTCAGCACCACGGTGCGGCTGCGGAATTGGATGCCCACCTGCGTGACGGCGCCCACCACCCGGTCACCCTCCACCATCAGATCGTCCACCGCCTGCTGGAACAGCCACAGGTTGGGCTGGTTCTCCAGCATGCGGCGGATGGCGGCCTTGTAGAGGATGCGGTCGGCCTGGGCGCGGGTCGCGCGCACCGCCGGACCTTTGCTGCTGTTGAGAATGCGGAACTGGATGCCGCCCTCGTCCGTGGCCAGCGCCATCGCCCCGCCCAGCGCGTCCACCTCTTTCACCAGGTGGCCCTTGCCGATGCCGCCGATGCTGGGGTTGCAGCTCATCTGCCCCAGCGTCTCGATGTTGTGCGTGAGCAGCAGCGTGGCGCAGCCCATGCGCGCGGCGGCCAGCGCGGCCTCGGTGCCGGCGTGGCCACCGCCGACGACGATGACATCAAATTCTTGTGGGTACAACATGGTGAAAGCTCCAGGGCACGGCGGCTGGCGCGCTGCCCGACAATGCGGATGCGGTGTGTTTCACGTGAAACACCCGCCGCCCGGCCGGCGTCTGGCTCGGGCAACCCGCAATTGTCCCATCAATGCCCATTCGCCGCCCACCCAAGCCCAGCACCACCCCACGCCCGGCCGGCGAACCGGCGCTGGCCGTCCTGCCCGGCCTGGGGCCGAGGTCGCAGGCCATGCTGACGGCGGCGGGCATTCCCGATCTGGCCACGCTGCGGCGGCTGGGTGCGGTGGTCGCCTACGCCCGGGTGAAACGCAACGACCCGCGCGCCAGCCTCAACCTGCTCTGGGGGATCGAAGCGGCGCTCACCGGCCTTCCCTGGCAGACCGTGGCACGCGAACACCGCACCAGCCTGCTGCTGGCGCTGGACGCGCTGGAAGATCCGAAGTCCCCACGCCAATGAGGTCGGAAGCGCCAGCCTCAAAATCAAAGGCCACCACACCAAGGCCCGCATGACCGCACCCATCCCCCTCCTCGTTTTCGCCGGCAGCAGCCGCGCCCAGTCCTGGAACCGCAAGCTGGCCCAGGTCGCAG
>Ga0209066_10005186_pt1 | contig 13857 bp, 20 predicted proteins | sample All_14_2_FD_187198 | JGI IMG/M metagenome (GOLD analysis project Ga0209066, IMG submission 187198) | Freshwater microbial communities in response to fracking from Pennsylvania, USA - Allegheny Zone_MetaG_DW_15 (SPAdes) (version 2) ...
GAGGCGGAGGCGGCCGCGCCCGCCCGCAAGCGCAACCTGCCCGATGGCGTAGTCCTCAACCAGGCGGCCCTGGCCAAAAAGATAGCGGTAAAAGGCGCGCGTCCGGTCTCCGTGGCCACGGCGAAGCGCTACTCCGGCATAGACCCGGAGTCCGACGCGCTGCGCTATTTCAAGGGGCGGCAGGCGGAGGCCCAGGCCGAAGCGTATAAACAATTGCGCCGCGAACAGCTGACGCTTTCAGGATTGATACTGCTGTTTATCGTAGTGCTGATGGTGGCCGGCTCGCGCGTGATACACGCCCTGAGGCTGATAGAAAAACCCGACGGCCCCCATTGGACCTTCAAGTAACCCCCGCCAGCTTCCCAAAACAAAACCGCCGGGCTGCCCCGGCGGTTTCGCGTTAAGCGCCCTTATATTTTACGGCTTGTTGGCGTTGAGCTGGGCGGTGAGGCAGTCCACGTAGGCCATCAGGTCGGCTATGCTGGCGCCGGGGCCCGGGTCTTTGCAGTTGCCGAGTATGGAGGGCAGGTTGGGGTTCACCGGTATCTCCACCGCCGGGCTCTCCTGGCCGGGCAGCGGTATGTACTTGAGCACCTGGGACACGCTGGTCACGTCCTCGCCGCGGCCGCCCGCGTCGCTCACCTTCACCGAGGAGCGGCACTTGGCGCCGAACAGCGGGTTCTTCACCTCGAAGTCCGTGCCGCCGCGCACCAGTATGCCCTCTATCAGGCCGGTGGCCTCGTTGAAGACCGCGCTGCCGGAGTTGCCGCCGTAGGTGTCCAGGTTGGCGTTGAAGTAGCCGGCGTAGTTGAAAATATTGCGCACCGAAGCGCCGCCGGCCACCTTGAGCGGCAGGCCCACCGGGTGGCCTATCACGAACAACTTGGTCCCCTCGGTGAGGCCGCCGTTGCGGTTCACCGGCAAGGGCTCGTGGTTGGGCACGGGGCGGTCGAGTTTGATGATGGCGTAGTCGGCGCCGCTGTCGTCCTGGTCGCGCGTCACTATGCCTTTGCAGGAATATACTTCGGAGGGAGCCACGCCGACGGGGTTCTTGCCCTTTTCCTTTATGGCGTAGCCGAAAACCATTTTGGTGCCGGCGCAGTCGAGGCTGGTCTTAACGCAATGCCCGGCGGTCATCACCAGGTCGGGGGCCACCAGCGAGCCGGAGCAGAAAGCGCCCACGGTCTGTTCACGGAAGGGCTCGTTCTTGCAGAGCTGCACTTTCTCGCCGAAATTCTCGAGCGTCAGCCGGCCGTCCTGCGCCACGTCGGCCGCTTTGAAGAAGGAAACCGTGGAGTCGGCCAGCTTGCGGCGGGCCTCGGAAACCTGGAAGTAGTCCTGCCTGTCGTCGCTGCCGTATATGCCTTTGTCCTCTTGGGCGAAAACGCCCGAAGCCGAGAACGCCACCGCCAGCAGGGCCGCACCGCTGATAAAATTCTTGATCAAGTTCCCTCCATACCGCTTGTCCATGCCTATAGTCTAGCGCGCCGCGGGCCGCGGCGTAAGGGTCTATGTGCCTATAAGCCCGGGACAAAGGCCCCAGGCCCCGAAAAAGCAAAACCGCCGGGAGGACCCGGCGGCTCGACCGAATAGTCAATTAGTCAACTACGTCCCCTACTCCTTTTCGGCTCGCAGCGACTCCAATAATTTCAGGACCAGCGCCACCGACCGCCGCGCGGCCTCCGGCATGGAGGCCTTGTACACCTTATGGCTCTTGTCCGCGGTGACCAGGTCGGAGATGGACCGGATGACCAGGAACGGAGTGCGGAACAGGTAGCAGGTCTGGGCTATGGCGGCGCCTTCCATCTCCACGGCCATCACCGACGGGAATTTTTTTAGGATATCTCTTATCTGCCGCGGGTTATGAATAAAAGAATCCCCGGACATTATCTGGCCGAGCAGCCCCCGCACTTCCTTTTCGCCTTTCAGCGCGCGCATGGCCAGCGCCGCCAGGCGCTTGTCGGGATAATAGGCCGCCGGCATCCTGGGTATCTGCCCGAACTCGTAATCGAAGATGGTGGCGTCCGCGTCGTGGTGGCGCACCTCGGCGGAGACTACGATATCCCCCACGCGCAACTTATCCGGAGGGAAGCCCCCGGCCACGCCGGTGTTTATCACCCGCTCGGGGGCAAATTCGTTTATAAGCAGCGCCGTCCCCACCGCGGCGTTGACCTTGCCGATGCCGCATTGCAGCAGCGTCAACCGGTGGCCCATCAGCCGCCCCGTGTAGAACACGAAAGAACCGCGGCGCGCCATGCGCGGCCGCTCCAGGAGTTTGCGCAACTCCCGCAGCTCCTCTTCCATAGCGGCGATTATGCCTATCTTCACGTTAACTCCATTTAAACATACGGTTATTGTCCCCGCGGCGCTACTTCTTTTTGGTCTTGGGCGCGGGCAGGCGGGCCAGGGTGTAGGCCACCACCTGGGCCAGCTTTTCGCGGTCCTCCAGCCAGGCGGCGTTGACCTGGCAGGTGTTCTTGCTGCCGGGATAGGCGCGGGTGAGTTTATCGTCGAACAAGTGCAGCGTCTCCGGCGTGGTCTTCAGGAACAGCGTGTCGTCGCAGACCAGGGCGAACACGCGCCCGGCGCTGTACACGCAGTACTCGCCCATCATCGGCCGGAAACTCACCTCCGGCACCAGCGCCAGCGCGTCCCTCAAAAATTCTATGGTCTCCCTAGTAGTGGCCATGCTCTGATTCTACCAAAACAAAACCGCCGGGACGGCCCGGCGGGTCTGCTCGGCGACCGCGGCTATTTAAAGCCGGCCAGCACCTCGAAACCGCCGTAGACCATGCGTTTCGGGTCGAAAGGCATCTCCGCAGGGTGGTCCATTTTCTCCATCGCCTTCATCACCGCGGCGTTCACGCGGTCGCGGTGGGCGCGGGACTTGAAGACGATGTACGAGAACACCACCGTCTCGCCGGGCTTGGTCTTCATCACGCGCGTGAACGGTATCCACGTCTTGGTCTTCAAGTCTTCGCCTATGCATTCCTTGTAGTCCAGCGCGCCGTGCTTGCGCCAGATCTTCTCGCCGTACTTGGCCATGGCCTTATAGTCTTTGAGCTTCTTTTTCGGTACCGCCAGCAAATAACCGTCTATGTAAGACATTAACCCTCCTTGCCGCTTTTATTTTCCGGATTTTATATCCGCTAATTTTCCGATAATACTTTCGAGCACGCCCGCCGCCGCGGCGACGGCCATGGAAACGAAGACGAGCAGGACGCCCGGGATTACGCCCCCGGCCTTGTCCTCCTGCACACCGGCGGCCACGATGATGTAGATCACGCCGCCGATGGCCAGCCCCACGGTGGCCAGCGCGCAGTATCTGATAGTCGCTAAAGCCTTAAGGGTAGGCGGCAGCAGCATTTCGTCCCGCCGGATGTACCCCAGCACCTTGAACGCCTGGTACAACCCCGTGAAGAACGGTATGGAACCTAGATACACATAAGACAGGAAAGGGTCTTTGAAGTAAGTAGCGAAGAGCGTGGCCTGCGCGTTGCGGCCCTCGTGCGGCGGCAGCCAGAGCAGGAAGCCCAGAACGCTCAGGCCGGCGAGCACGAGAACTGTCTGAAGAAATAGCGTAGATGTTTTTTTCACAATGGCTCTAATGATGCGCATGCGCCGCGGGCTTGTGGCCGGCGTGCAGCGCCTGCTCCACCGTTTTCACCACTTCCCTGGTGGAAAGCACTTTCGACATGGCGCCGCGGCAGTTGGGGATCTTCGCGAAAGAGCGCGCCAGCAGCGGGTCGGCGCCGTGGGCGGACAGGATGAGAAAAGGGATCTTGGACGTCTTATGCATGTTTTTTATGGCCACAGCCACGTCGTGCCCGTTCATGTCGCCCAAATTATAATCCAGCAGCACCAGGTCGGGCAGAAAAGACAGGGCGCTCTTTATTCCCTCGGCCCCGCTGCCGGCGGTCAGGGTTTTATACCCCGCCTTGTTCAGGCATTCGGCTATCACCCAGGACAGCTCCAGGTTATCGTCCACTATAAGCACTTTCTTCTTAGCTGTCATTTAGTCAGGCGCCTCTGCCCAGCCGGGCGGGAATTACCGCTGCCTCTATGCGACATTCTACCAAAACAAAAACCGCCGGGCTGTCCCGGCGGTTTCGCGCAGCCGCGGACTATCCGCTTATTCGCGGCTGAAAGGCACTTCCGTGTACCTGGGGCCGGAGTGGCAGACATCGTAGGTGTAGCCGGTGTTCGCCTCGAGCACCGGTTCGGTGAGCACCGCGCCGGAGGCGTCGGTGAGGAAAGAAATAAGGATCTCGGCCGAGGAGCCCTCGCTGCAGGCATAACCGGTTTCCGCCGAGAAGATGGCGGCCTCGGCTTTCTTCAGGCCGCCGGCGGCGGGGACAGAATTCACCTTGTACTTGCCGGCCACGGTGCCGGTCTCTATTACCAGCAGGCCGTTCTCGAAGTGCAGGCCGCGTATGGCCACCTTGGCGGGCATGCCCAGGGCGTCGGCCTCGGCGTTGAAACCCCTATTCCAGGAATAGGCGGCGGAGGCCAGGCCCGCGCGGGCGAAGATTATCTCGCTCACGTTGGGGGACGAATGGCAGTTATCGTAGGTCTCTTCGGAGGAAGCGCTTATCACGGGCGTGCCGGTGAGATAGCCCAGGGCGTCCACCTGGAAGGTCATCTCTATCGCCGCGCTCTTTTCCTCGCTGCAGACGCCGTTGTTCTCGCCGTTGGCGAAGAGCACGGTTTTCCAGGCATTGCCCTCGGCCTTGACCGCGCCGAAAGTACCCTTGAAAGGCTTGCCGGTGATCTCAGCGCCATAGCCGGCGCCGTTCCTGACCACATGCGCGTCTTCTATGCAGAAAGCGGCGGGCATGCCGAGCGAGAGCGCCAGGGCGTCGGGCTTGCCGGCCCAGCAGAAGCGCCCGTTAAGCTCGGAGGCGTCGACGGGAACGGAAACCGCGGGGATCTCCGGCATGGCCGCGCCTTTAGTAAGGTCGAACCGGGCGTCGCCGGCAGCCTGCCCGATGGCGGGGAACAAAGTAATGGCCACAATGGCCGCGCTTAACATTTTCATTTTATCTCCTTGGTCTTACCAGTCATGAACAAATTTTAGCTTTAGCGTTTTAACGGCTTGTAACGGGCGTATAAATTCCGTGTAAAGCCCGGAAAAGCTTAATCGGCACTATACAACAATGTTAGGATTTGTCCCGCCGCCAGCTCTAAGGCTTTAGACCTTGTATTTAATAGGCCTAAAGGCCCAGCAAATAAAAACCGCCGGGTTATCCCGGCGGCTTTGCGCTAGTTAGGAATTAGAAAGCAGCGTCTCCGATTCTTTAAGGTTCCAATTTGGAACCTTAAAGACTTGTCCCTTTTGCCTTGGCGGCGTCGCGTACCGTGCGGTCGGCCCTGAGGCTGACGGCCAGTATCAGCGCCATGCCGGCGGCCAGGCTGACGCACATGGCTATATCAACAGGCCGCCCCTGAAGCCAGGCTAACCCCGGGTAGGACAGCGGCAGCACGCCCAGCGCGGCCAGGCCGGAATAGTAGTACTTCCTCGTCACTCCGTACAGCAGCAGGAAAAGCAGGGCCGTGAAAACTAGCAGCGGCAGGTTCAACAGGTAAACGCCTGCCCCCACCAGGCTGGCTATGCCCTTGCCGCCCCTGAAGCGCAACTGGGCCGGGAAAATATGGCCCAGCAGCACGGCGGGCATGGTAAGAGCGGGGATCAGCGTGTTGCCGGGGAACAGCAGGGCGGCCACTTTCAGCGCGGCCAGCATCTTCACCGCGTCGAACAGCATTACCAGCAGGAAGCCGCGCTTGCCCATCAGCCGCCCGGCGTTAGTGGCGCCGGCGTTGCCGCTGCCCAGCACGCGTATGTCCTGGCCGGACTTGAACTTAACGGCGTAATAGCCGCCGTTAAGGCAGCCCACCAGGTACGCCGCTATCAGCCAAAGAAGTATAGCCATATTGCAATTTTACAAAACAAAAAAGCCGGCCTGCCGCAGGCTTTTTTGTTATTATATTTTAGAGGAACAATGAAAAAACGAACTGAAGTCTCCGTAATAGGCGCCGGCATGTGGGGCAGCACCCTGGCCGGCCTGCTGGCCGACAAGGGCTACAACGTGCGCGCCTGGGAGTACAACCACGCCATAGCCGCCCACCTGGCCAAGAACAGGACCCATTCCGCCCTGCCCGGCTTCAAGCTGCCGGCCGGCGTAAAGATATTTACCGAACTCGATCAGGCCGTGCAGGCCCCGGACCTTATCCTCATGGCGGTGGACTCCCGCCACGTGCGCGGCCTGGCGCGCGCCATCAAGCCCCTGCTTACTGGCAAAAAGCTGCCGTACATAATAGCCGTGACCAAGGGCATAGAAGCCGGCAAGTTCATGACCGTCTGCGAGATCATAGAGGAAGAGATACCTCAGGCCCGCAACCGGACCATGATAATGACCGGCCCGAGCTTCGCCGTGGAAGTGGCCGCCGGCGCGCCCACCAAGGTGGTGCTGGCCGGCCGCGACCTGAAGGAATTAAAGAAGGCCGCGCGTCTGATGGAAGGCGGCCCGCTTAAGCTGGAGATCTCCGAGGACAGGCTGGGCGCAGAGCTGGGCGGTTCGCTGAAGAACGTTTACGCCGTAGGCAGCGGCATCATAGACGGGCTGTCCAAGGCCTCCAAGAACAGCGAGGCGGCTTTCCTGATAGAGAGCGCCTCCGAGTTGCGCCGCATCGTCAAGTCGCTGGGCGGCAAGAACCGCACGGCCTGGGGCCTGAGCGGCATGGGCGACCTGCTGCTCACCGCCACGTCGGCCAAGTCCAGGAATTTCAGGTTCGGCAGGGAAATTGGCCACGGCGTCTCCGCGGCCGAGGCCCAGAAGCGCATAAAGACCGTGGTAGAAGGCTTCGAGGCGCTCAAGACCGCCCGCGGCCTCTGCGCCAGGCACGGCGTAAAGACGCCGGTGATAGACAGCATCTGGCGCATAGTTTACAAGGGCCACAAGCCCTCCTCCATCCTGCAGGCCGCCGGCTTCAGGACCCAGGACTGAGCGAACCACCCTTAACGCCGCAAACAAAACCGCCGGGCTGTCCCGGCGGTTTCGCTTTGTCAAAAGTAAAGACCTGACCCCAATTAAAGCACCGGCAGGCCGCGGGCGGCGCAGAAGGCGCGCAGGTCCGCCGGCAGCGGCACGGAGTAGACCCGCTGCAGCCCGGCGGGCCGCATGTCTATCTCGGCGCAATGCAGCGCCTGCCGCCGCAGCAGGAGCTTTTCTTCCAGGGCCGGCGTCCAGCCATGGTCCAGGAAATCCAGGTAACAGCGCGCGTCCGGCCCGTACATCTTATCCCCGGCCAGGCTATGGCCCAGCCATTGCGCGTGGGCCCGGATCTGGTGCATGCGGCCGGTTTCAGTGGTCACGCGCGCCAGCGTAAAGCCGCCGCCGCTTGATAAGGGATTAAAGTGCGTCACCGCGGCCTGCCCGTCGGGCCTTACCCCGGTTTTGCAGTACACCGGGCTGGCCTCGTCGGGGCCCAGCGGCTGGTCCACCGTTACCGGGGCTGAAAATTCTCCCGTCATTATGGCCAGGTAGGTTTTCCCCACCTGCCGCCGCTGTATGGCGCCCTGCAGGCGCGCCGCCGCCTCCGCTTGCTTGGCGAAAATCACCACGCCGCTGGTCTCGCGGTCCAGCCGGAACACCAGGTGTGCGGTCGCAAGGCCGAAGCGCTCGCGCACCGCGCCCGACAAACTGGACCAGGGGCCGTCCTTGGACGGGTGGCAGATCAGTTCCCCCGGCTTGTTTATGACAATGACCTCGTCGTCCTGGTGTATGATCCAGCTGTCGAGTTCCGCCGGCTTTATCTGCACGGCGTTCACCAGCCTCGGCCGGCGCGGCCAGGGGCAGGCCAGCCGCGGGTTGAAAGCGGGGCGTTCGTCCGCCACAGTGTTTTTCATCATTTCAAGTATAGCAAACGCCCCCGCCGGGCTGTCCCGGCGGCTCTGTGCGGGTGCTGGGGTCCGGCTAATTCCTCAAGCAGGTAAGCGCCAGGTAGGTGCAGGCAGGGAACTCGGCGCGGCACTTCTCCAGCGCTTTGTCGCCAGCCTCTACCTCGGTAGCGGCGACGGCGTCGAATTCCCGCCCCTGGAAGGTGGCCTTGCAGGAATAAGCGCCCACCAGCCCCAGCTTGCTGCCCTCGAATGTAACGTTCAGTTGAGCGCCGTCCTTTTCGGCGGCGGCCATGTAGCCTTCTTTATAGCCCTTTTCGGCCAGCGCCGCGGACTTTTTGCCGCAGATCACGGAGTAGTTCTGGATGCTCATCAGCCTGCCGGCCTTTGCGTCGATCAGGCCATTCTGGTAGCCGGCTTTCTCGCTGCAGTTCTGCGCCCTGAAAGCAGCGCAGCCGCTAAACACCACCACCACCAGCACGATTCCGAAAATTTTTTTAATCATAGTTTCCTCCGCAAGCAAGCCCCTATTTCCCCTTCTTGTTAAGCACCGCGTACACTACGTCGTCCGCCCATTCCTTGCCGGTCCAGAAACTCTTTTTGAAATGCGCTTCCTTGCGCAGGCCGAGCCGCCGCATTACCCCCAGCGAAGCCTTATTGCGCGGGTCGGCCGAACACGACACGCGGTGCAGGTTTAACTCGCCGAACAGCCAGGCCAGCACGGCCCTGGCAGCCTCGGTAGCGTAACCGCGTCCCTGATAGCGCGGCGCCACGGTATAGCCCAGCTCCGCCTGCCTGCCGTCCGTAAAATGTACGGCAATATCGCCTGCAAAAGCGCCGCCGGCCTTCTCTATGATAGCGAACTGGTACCAGGTGCGCGGCGTATTGGGCGCCAGCGCCGCGCAAGCGGCCAGCCGCCTGCGGGCCTCCGCCAGGCTCTTGGGACAGCCCTGGTAGCGCCGCACCGCCGGCAGCGACCGGCAGCCGTAGTAAGCCGCGGCATCCCCGGCCCGCACCGTGCGCAGCAGCAACCGCTCAGTATTTATCGCAACGACCTTCATCCCCCAATTCTACAAAACAAAACCGCCGGGATTACCCGGCGGCGCCGCAATTAGAAATTAGGAATCAGCGTCCCCCAGCCTACACCGCTCATTTAAATTCTACAATATGGACTGCATGGCTCAGATGACAGAGAAAAAGATTGGACAGAACGTACTCGTGCGCTCAGAGCCGGGACGCTTAACCGTCACCATAATCCAGAGGCTGAGTCTCCTGTGGAAAACAGTAATTGCTGCCGTCCTGGGACTGTCCCTGGTAGTGGTACTGATCCTCAGCGCTTTGCCTTCCGCTCCGGACCCCAGGCGGGAAACAAAAAAAACCAACCTGACCTACGTTTTCATCTTTTTCGCCTCCATTTCCGCGCTGAGGCTTATCCTCCCTGATAATGAGGAGACCATTTCCGTTTTCCAAGGCACCCTGACGATACGCTCCAAGGCAATGTTTGTCACGTTCAGGGAGGAGTTCCCGACACATGAGGTAACCCGCCTGGGACTGAACATTCCGGCCGGAAAGAATTATGCGCGTCGCAAGTCCGGACTGACGCAGAAGACGGAAAAGCGGTTCTCGGAAAGATACCAGCCCTACCACGGAGCTCTCTCCTTCTTTTATCGCGACGAACTGGTAGAGTTGGCGCATCGGGTCGACCGCGTCAGCGCAACCTACATTCTAAAAGAGCTTGAAAACTTCCTGAAGAAGTGAGTTTTAGCAGCCTTAACGCCATTTCCGCCTTCTCGCAACAATTTCACAAAACAAAACCGCCGGGCTTTCCCGGCGGTTTTAGTTCCGCTGCCGCAACCTAGATCCCGGCGCTTTTCGTAAAGCAGACCAACCGATTCCGCTCTTCAAGGTTCATGAACTCCAGATAGGTAAGTTTATTGTAAGCGGCTTCATCGGCGGCGATATTGCCGGCCGTGTAGCGGCATTCGCAAGACTTTTTATAGTCGAAGCTTTTTAAATAATCCTCAGGCACAAGGCCGGCATCGTCAGCCAGCGCGAACCCGTTCGTTTTTCTCACTCTTTCGGCGGTGTACAAGGCTGCTTTGGGGCTCTTTTTTATGGCCGCCAGCCCTTTGGCTTTCGCCACTTTCTCAATGGCGTCATACTTCAACAATATCGCTCGCGAAACGCCCTCCCGGTTAAGCGTAATGGTGGGGACATGCAATGACTTCAAAAGTCGTTTCTGTGTGTTTGATTCCGAAGCACAGTCTTTAAAAAACAGATCCCTCTTGGTTTTCCACTCCGAATAAGTCTGCACAGAATTCGCCTTGATCTCTTCGGCAAACGACAGCTGCGCGCTAAAAACCAGCAATAAGAGAGACATCCTCAATATCATTATAAACTCCTGTATGTCTTTAGCAGCGTCTCTGGCTCCCGCTTCTACACCGCATTATTCGCGAGGGCTGCCTCGTTCTTTCCAAGGAGCAGGACTATCAGCGCGGCCAGGAGCGGGCTGATAATGAGCCCCACCAGCAGCCAGATCCATCCGCGCTGCCCACGCTTATCCGCCCAATGCGCCACCAGCATGCTGGGCAGCAGCCAAACCAGCAAGGCAAGCAATATCAGCAATACGAAAGCCATACGTTCCCCTCCACACTAGCGTTCTCTGGCAATATTCTACAAAACAAAACCGCCGGGCTGTCCCGGCGGCTTTGCGGGAAGGGCGCTGGCCGTCAGATGCCGGCCACGCCTTTCTCGTCCACCTTGAAAGCGCACTGCTTGTCGGTGCAGGCGTACTTGAGTTCAACCCACGAGGCGCCGCCGGCGGAGGTCATGCCTACCTCGCTGGCGTCCACCCTGAAAGCTATGCCGAAGCCGGAAATGGGCATATTGGTATTCACGCCGGCGCTGTCCAGGATGAACTCGCAGGGAGTCGCCTTGCAGGCATAGGCCAGGTCCTCCCACTGCGTTCCCCTGGCGCCTTTAAAAGTCAGTTCCAGGCCCGTTTTCTGCACGGTAAACTCAAAGCCTTCAGCCTGGGCTTCCACAGCCGGGGCCGCCGCCTCTTTCTGCTGACAGGCCGCCGCGCCCAGCGCCAGCGCCACCGCAAGAATCGTGTGTTTCATGTCTGCCTCCTTTAGACTATCCCCTTTAGATTTTACCAAAACAAAACCGCCGGGCTGTCCCGGCGGCTCCTCATGCCTATCAAATAGTCATATACTCATCAGCGTCCCCTGGCCCAAGCGGCTATTTCCCGCCCAGGCTGCGGAATTTCGCTTCATCCTCCGCTTCTTTGGCCTTGTCGCCCATGCCTCCATATATTGCCGCGCGCTGGTAGTAAGGTTCCGGATTCTTAGGGTCCAGTTGTATAGCCTTGTTAAAGTCATCGAGAGCCATCTCTTTCTCGCCCATCTGGGAGAAGATTCCTCCCCGGGCGTAGTAGAACTGGGAATTGTCCGGCACGATGTTTATCGCTTCGGACAGCGGGTCAATGGCCTCTTCCAGCTTACCTTGCTCATAATAGGCGGTGCCCAGGCTGAAATAGGCTCGCGCATCCTTCGGGTTCAGTTTTATCATCGCGCCATAGTCCGCGATTGCCCCGGGATAGTCTTTCTTCTCCATAAAAGCGCCTGCGCGCAACAGGTACAGGCTGGACACGTTAGGGGCGAGCTGTATAGCTTTTGAAAAGTCTTCGATGGCCTTATCGTTCTGGTTCATCTTAAGCCAGACGGTCCCGCGGGCCGCGTAGGGCTTTGGGAGCTGCGGTGAAAGTTCTATACACTTGGAATAGGCGTCCACCGCTTTGGGTAGTTCATTGCTTTCGATATACCCTTTTGCGAGGTCAAAGAAATATTGCCCATCATGCTTCTTCTCCGTGCATGCCGCGGCCGTGAGACACATCAGTAAAACTAAGCCTAATTCCCTGATCTTCATTTTTTGATTTCCTCGCTAACAAAACCCAGGCTAGAGAAGCTCCCCCTGCAGGAGCAGCCGGCCTATACTAATTGTATCACTAAACCGCAGTATGCTTTAGTGCCTGTTACATTCCCCATTGCGCCAAAACAAAACCGCCGGGCTGTCCCGGCGGCTTCGTGTGCGGTCCCTAGCCCCTTCACTTCAACCGCGCGAGCCACTCTTTTACGGTAAGCACACTGGCAAAACGCATGGCCTGCGTAACCAGTATAGCGCGGTGCAGCTCTTCAGCGGTAACGGCGCCGGCGGCGTTGGCAACGGCCAGCGTGCCGGTACCGTCGGAGAGAAATTCCACGTTAAAACCAAGGTGCACGGCCTGCCGGGAGGTTGTGTCGCAGCACATCTGCGTCATGTAGCCCGCTATCGCCAGGGTGTCTATGCCGCGCTCGCGCAGCCAGGCTTCCAGCTGCGTCCCGGTAAAACTTCCGGGCAGGGTCTTTTCCAGCAGCAGGTTCCGGTCGCGCTTTTCTATCTCCGGGTGCAGCTGCCAGCCCTGGCTGCCCTTGGCGAACACCGGCGCCGCCGCGGGGTTGGAGTGCTGCACCACCACCACAGGCACGCCTGCCAGCGCCGCGCCGTCCATGGCGGTCAGGATATTGTTAAAGCTTCCCTCCGGGTGAGTCACCCTTATCTTGTCGGAGAAATACTCGTTCTGTACGTCTATCACGATCAGCGCGCGTTTCATGTGTTCCTTTTTAATGCGGCCCGGCGCCCCTAGTTATTCTACAAAAACAAAACCGCCGGGCTGGACCGGCGGCTTGAATCAGGAGGAAGCAGCGTCCCCTTACTGCTTTATATGCGGATACAGTTTCTTCATGCACTCCGGGCAGATGCCGTGAGAGAACTTGAATTCGGAATTCTTGGCAATATACACCTCGATGCTTTCATAAGCCTGGTCGTCGCGGCGCACGCGCCGGCAGCTGGAGCAGACCGGGACCAGCCTGCTCAAGTCCTTCATCTGCATGTCCAGCTTCAGTATCCTCTCCGCTACGCGCAGCCTGACCTTGAGCAGGTCCCTGTGCGCCGGCTTTTCCATGTAGTCGTCCGCCCCGGCGTCCATGGCCTCCATAAAGTTGATGGTGCCTATCCTCCTGCCGGTCAGCACGATGAAATAAACGTAAGGCCGCTGCCTGTCGGCGCGCAGGGCCCGCACCAGGTCGATGCCGGTCATGCCCGGCATCTCCCAGTCGCTAATGACCACCCGTATATCCATGTCGGCTATAAGGGTTAGCGCCTGTGCGCTGTCCGAAACAGTCACCGGCGTGTAGCCGCACTGCTTCACCATGGTGGCGGTCATGAAAAGGTTGTCCTTATCATCGTCCACAACAAGAATCATCATAGCTATCCCCCCAGATCCCGCTGACCGACACTCCCCGGGTTATTGTATAAAAATAAAGCCGCCGGGCATCCCCGGCGGCTGTGCGTCACCTGTCAGCGGCTCATTCCCGGAGCTTAGACACCACTAACACTACCAGGACCAGGCCGACAAATACCGTGCCGATCTTATCGCTTGACGAGAGCATGCCCCAGGTCGGACTGGAGGTGCCGTACTGCTCGCGCAATTCCCTTTGGCGGCGCGCCGTAGTGTATGAACTCGCGTCGGCCGGAGCGGGAAGAAAATAAAGGAGCGAGAACAATACCAGTATTTTCATGGCGATGGTCAGCGCAGCCCCGTCAGTATCCCGCCCAGAACGGCCGCGGCTATTATCATGCTGACGCCTATTATAGAGGCTGAAACGACCCTGCCGAAGTATTCGGCCACGGCCCTGTTCCCGCCGGCTATCTCCTTTTCCTCGTCGATATGCGGGGTGAGCGCATTGAACACTTTGGGGAGCTTTCCTGAAAGCGCTATAAGCAGAGCCACCCCCACCAGGCCGCCCGCCACCGAGAACATCAGCGCCCAAATGATCGCTATAAGCGTTGCAGACATCCAGCCTCCTATGACCCCTCGCCGTTCATCCCGCGGCCGGCCGCGGCCCCGGTCCCTATAG
>Ga0209066_10005187_pt1 | contig 13854 bp, 10 predicted proteins | sample All_14_2_FD_187198 | JGI IMG/M metagenome (GOLD analysis project Ga0209066, IMG submission 187198) | Freshwater microbial communities in response to fracking from Pennsylvania, USA - Allegheny Zone_MetaG_DW_15 (SPAdes) (version 2) ...
TCCGTTACCATCTCGAAAAAGCGTGGCATCTTGCTACAACCGGACGACCTGGGCCCGTCTGGGTTGACATCCCCCTCGATATTCAGGCTGCCGAGATAAGTGACCCCCACGCTTTGCACGCCTTTGAACCAGAACCTGTTGATGCTCCTACTGTAGTCGAAGAACATGCGCGAAAAGTTTACGACCTCCTTTCTAAGGCGAAGAGGCCTGTGATAATCGCGGGGTACGGTGTCCGCCTAGCTGGGGCCGTACCGCTGTTTCGCGATCTCGCCTCCAAGCTTAAAGTGCCCATCTTGACAACTATCTCCGGCATAGATCTGATCCCGAGCGCCCATCCGTATTTCTTTGGACGCCCCGGGATGCTGGGAGAACGCCCAGCCAATTTCATCATGCAGAACGCCGATCTCGTCCTTATCCTCGGGACACGCATGAGCCTACGTATTCTCAGCTATGCCTATGACACGTTTGCACGTTGCGCATATAAAGTCATGGTCGACGTAGATCCCGCCGAACTAGCAAAGCCCACCCTGAAGATTGACCTCCCCATCTGTTGCGATGCAGGTGATTTTCTGGCTGCCTTCGACGGCCAAGCCTGTTCCCCATGGGAGGAAAACGCGGAGTGGTTGAGTTACTGCAGGCAGATGAGAGATAAATACCCTGTCGTGACGCAGGAACACCGCGACAGAACTGACTTTGTCAGCAGTTATACGCTTGCAGAAATGCTGTCTGCTGAGTTGACTGGCGAAGAGATCATCGTAACAGGAAACGGGATCGCCTACACGAGCACATTTCAGGCCATCAAACTAAAGGCCAAGAACCGGATGTTCGGGAATGTGGGCTGTGCCTCAATGGGCTATGACCTCCCGGCTGCTATCGGCGCCGCTTTTGCCGGTGGGGGCCGCAAAGTCATCTGCATGGCCGGCGACGGAAGCATCCAGATGAACATCCAAGAACTGCAGACGCTCGTCAACTACAAACTGCCGGTTAAACTGTTCATGCTGAATAACGATGGGTACCTTTCAATTAAGCAGACCCAAACCGCATTTTTTGGAGGTCATTTTGTAGGTTCTAACCCAAAATCGGGGGTCGTACTCCCAGATATGCAGAAAATTGCCGCAGCCTATGGGATACCCTCATACCGTGTGGCAAACCATGCAGAACTTGCATGCGTGCTGCCTCAAATTCTTAAAGCGGAAGGTCCCGTGTTCTGCGAGATCATGTGTGACCCACTTGAAGTCGTCGGGCCGAAATCCGCGTCAAAAAAACTGGCGGATGGACGCATGGTGTCCAGTCCGCTCGAAGATTTGGCTCCTTTTCTTGACCGCAACGAATTCATGACAAACATGATTATTGAACCGGTTGCGGACGTTTTCTGACTTGAGGGGCATGGTAATTCCTGATGAAAGCTTTTGTATTAAAAACCCCTGGCATTGTGGGTTGGCATGATTCCCCTGATCCGGTCTTAACACCCTATGGAGCGATCCTACGGCCAATCGTTGTTTCGCCATGCACTTCTGATGTACATACGGTATTTGGCGGAGGTTCGCCCAAGGCGCCTAACCTCATCCTGGGGCATGAGTGTGTGGGACAGATCGTTAAAATCGGACAGTTAGTGAAGGATTTTCAAGAGGGGGATATTGTGGCCGTTCCGGCAATCACTCCTGATTGGCGCGCCCTGTCAATTCAAGAAAACAATTTTTGCCATGCGGGCCGGCCCTTTTCCGGCCACCAACTCGGCCGAACGATGCCGGGGGTCTTTGCTGAATACTTCTCGATTCCAGATGCGGACACGACATTGGCAAGAATTCCGACACAACTTTCGCTGGAACAGGCCCTGATGTGCGTCGACGTCGTAACAACCGGATTTACTGCGGCTGAAAGTGCTAACATCAAGTTTGGCGACACTGTCTGTGTCCTGGGTGTTGGGGCCATCGGGCTCATGGCGATTGTAGGCGCGAGGCTCCTGGGAGCAGCACAAATTGTCGCCGTTGGCACACGGCCATATTGTTTGACGCTGGCAAAGAAATATGGCGCCACTCACCTTGTGAACTACAAGAAGGATGATGTAACCAGTAAAGTTCTGGATCTAACAAACCATATCGGTGCCGATGCCGTGATTATTGCAGGCGGCGGAGACAACGTTCTGACTCAGGCTTATGACATGGTTCGCTATGGTGTCGGCACAATCTCGAATGTCAACTATTTTGGGGGTTCCGCCGACTTGCCGATACCGAAATTTTCAGGTGGACGCGGCATGTGCGGCAAGACGTTGCACATGGAACTGGCCAAAGGCGGGCGGATAAGGATTGAGCGCATCATGCAAATGTGCCGATTCAAAAGATTTGACCCACAGAATCTCGTGACCCACCGTTTGCAGGGGCTGGAGCAGATCGAGACCGCTCTCCATATGATGCGAGATAAGACCGATGGCCTTATTAAGGTGGCAGTGAAGATAAATGATGTTGAAAGGTAGTCAAAGAATGAATGCCCCCCGTTGTCTAATCTGCAAAGCCCCCTTGGGGAACCCATTAATGGTATGCCCGAACATGCCTCGGGCTGCACAAAATTTTCCTTCGACCTCCGCAGAGCTTTTGTCGGACACGGGCATAGATCTCAGGCTGCACCAATGCGACTTCTGCGGGCTTGTGCAATTCGGTTGTGAAACCGTCTCATATTACCGAGAAGTGATTCGTGCAGGTGGAGAGACGTCTACTATGCGAGAGTTACGACAACAGCAATATGGGGAGTTCATTGAGTCATGCGATCTGTATGGGAAAAAGATTCTTGAGGTGGGATGCGGCTGCGGAGAATTCTTGGAATTCCTTAAACCTTTCAACGTAGTCCCCTACGGCATCGAGCACAAGGTTGAGTCGGTAATGAAGGCGCAAGCCTTGGGCCTAAACGTTAGACAGGGTTACATAGACTCTGAAGCATGTACCGTTGATGATGCGCCCTTTGATGCTTTTCTATCGTTCAACTTTCTGGAACATCAGCCAGACCCCAACGGAATGTTGAAAGGAATCTTCAGGAATTTAACAGCAGAGGGCTGCGGTTTAATCACGGTGCCGAGCTTTGAGTACATTATAGAAAACCATGGTTTCTACGAACTGATTCGCGATCATTTGGCGTACTTCACTAAAGAGACATTTACTTTCGTGTTGAACCAAAACGGTTTTGAGATAGCTGAGCTTAAAATTGTTAACGGCGACACTTGGGCTGCGATTGTAAGAAAAAGAAGGCCGACCGACATCGGCCAAATGAAGGAAAACTTTGCCCGATTATCCACGACTCTGAACAGGTATGTTGACTCATACTGTGAATCTGGGAAAAAAGTTGCGGTCTGGGGGGCAAGCCATCAGGGACTTACGGCTATTGCGACTTCAGGGGTTGGCCCAAAGATTTCTTACATAATTGATTCAGCCGTATTCAAACAGAATAAATTCGCCCCGGCATCTCACGTCAAAATCTGTTCCCCGAAACATTTTTTCGTTGAGCCTGTTGATGCCATCATCATAATGGCTCCAGGATATACAAATGAAATCAGCAATCTTATCCGAAGGGAGTTCGGCACCGCAGTTGATATAGCTGTTCTAAAATCCAAAACCCTAGAAAAACTTGAGATATAGAATCACAGGACAACTCCGTTTTTCAAGCATGTTCGAGGACAAAGGCATATACCTTTCGCATTAAAGGGGGTGATTTGTGTTGTCAGAGTCAATTGTCGAGGCACTCAGAAATAAACATGTCTTCATTACCGGTGGCACAGGTTTTTTTGGGAAAAGCATTCTTGACGGGCTAGTGCAGAACCCCCTTTCTGAAACTCAATTCACCATCTTGTCGCGTAAGCCTGCTGATTTTTTGTTGGCGAACCCCAGTTTTGCGATTCTAAAAAATGTGACTTTTATTGGCGGAGACATGTGTGATTTCGAATTTCCGAATATTCACGTCGATTATTTGATCCATGCCGCAGTTCCCTCGCGAACGCTATGTTCCGAGGATAAATTATCGTCGGAGATTGTCGAGGGCACAAAACGTATTATTGATTTTTCAAAGAAACGTGGTGTTGAACGCCTGATGTTAACCAGTTCTGGAGCGATATATGGTATTCAACCACCCACGGTAAGTGAACTTTCGGAAGACTTTCCCCCACAACCGTCCTCTGCATACGGCAGGGCAAAACGGTTTGCAGAGGAACTTGCCCTTGATTCGGGAATTTTCACACTTTTGCCACGCTGTTTCACCTTTGTTGGGCCATACTTGAATTTAGGCGGGGAATACGCGGTTGGAAATTTTATCCGCGACTGCCTCGAGAACGTTCCAATCCAAATCCGTGGCGACGGCACGCCGCTGCGCTCTTATATGTATGCGACTGACTTAGTCGAGTGGCTCTGGACGATCTTGCTGAAAGGCGAACACGCTCGGCCCTACAATGTGGGGTCTAACGAAGCGATCTCTATCCGTGACCTCGCCTACAAGGTCCGTGAACGCGCAGGAACAGATAATCCGGTCCATCTCCAAGGGACACCTGATCCTGGCATTCCATACTCCCGCTATGTGCCCTCCATCGAGCGAGCCAAGAGGGAACTCGGGCTTAACCTGCTGACTCCGCTTGACGACGCCATCAGTCGGACGCTCGCTTGGCACAGGGGCGGAAGAACAACATCTGTAAGATAAGCCCCAAAAAGATCGCGAAAGTCGAGCACCACATCACCTTTACGATGAACTCCAAGCGTGATGGTCTAAGAGCCGCGATCCACTCAATCCATGAGGGGGGCAAATAGGGCACGAAAAAACCATAGCCTGTGAGCGAAACCAGCATGCCCGCCTCGAACAAAGCGATCGGGATATAATAAGCAATGTAACCGAAACGGCGACAGGCCATTTCATGATTCGAGAAACAGGCGAACGCGACGCGGAACACATTGGTCATCGCCATCCACACCATAAGACCGGCATACGGCTGATAATCGTGCCACTTGGGCACAACCCCAAACAGCCATTCGATGCCGAGTCCCAATGCGACCGCCACCAGCGCCCCTCCCCCCACCGTGAACAGCAACACCTGAACCAAAATCCGCCGTGTATCCTTGCCTTTCTCGAATGCTTCGGAAACGATCGGAAAAAAAACTACAGCGATCGCAGACCACGCAACATTGGGAATCTCCGCAAAGCGCGACAAGAAGTAAAAAGCCGCCGATTCAACATCTGGCAGCCTCTGACGAATGATCAGCAACTGAGCCGTTGACGAAATGTTGTTGGCCATCATGATCCCTGCGATCGGGACGGTGTATCGCACCATTTCGCGCCACTCCGACCGATAAGACTCCCGGCCGATCCCGCACGACATGATTTTGCGTAATCCCCAAAATGATATCACGAGTGCCACAACGTTCGACAGAACTTGTGAAGAAAAGAAACCTGCCAACCCATAGGCAGGAAGCAGTGCCAATAAAAAAAACAATCGGACAGGCGCTGAAGCAAGCCCCACAACACCCATACAGCGAAACAGCTTGAGTGCCGACAGCCCGCTGTTCAAGATTGGAATGAACGCCAATGTGACGGCGCTTCCACACAACAGCCAAATCAATCCGGTCCCGCTGATCCGCAAGCGCTCAAAAGCAAGGGGGGCCATAAACCACGTGTATGCCATGATCGCAAAAGCAGATATCCCGGAGAGCACCAGCGCATCATACAGCAGTGCTTTGACTTTACCGATTTCACCCTTGGCGCCAAATGCGTTCAGGAATTTCATAAATGGGGTCAACAGAACCGCCAAAGGCAATCCCAACATGCCGCCGAGTTGCCCCAACGGCAGCAACGCCCCCAACTCAGCCTGCGAAACCCATTTCGGAACCAGCCAAAGCCCTGTGTAAAGATTAATCAAGTCCCCGAAGCGCCCGACACAAAACATCACCGCGGAATACCACCAAAGAGGCCCCAGCCACGCCTTAATCTTCTCTTTCATCAGGGTCATGCGACAGCTCCAGCGCCGCGAGATCGAATTTTAAAGAGAGCGCCTGAAACACCCCACACAAGCACGGCCAGAGTCGTAAGCGCACCCAGCAAAAAAACCATCGGCTTTCTCTGTTGCCTAAAAATCACCTGATGCCCTCCAGCAGGCACAACTGCCGCCGGCCATATACCATCAACGGTATAAAGCGGAACCCTCCGTCCGTCCACGAGGATCTCCTGATTGCCTGCCACCCGCTCGTCAAACACGAGAAGCCCTGGTGATTTCGCCGTCACCTTGACGCGGGTTGCGAACACACCCGGCTCCCCACGGGTAGCAAACACGTTGACAGCCGCCGCGTCGGCCACCATCGCCACAGCGGGTGATGGCGCATCGGACACCGTTTGCTTTCCACTAACGGAGGACTCCACTTGCTTATCAACCGGCACAGAACCTTGCCAATCAACGATCCAGCGCGGCGCTTTCACAACACCCCGGACACGGGCCAAAGTCAATGTCTTCTCGCCGGGTTGCATTGTCCGTCTCACCACGCCCTGCCCCAACTCGAAATCCAAAACCGGCTGAAGAACTCCCAACCTCAACAATCCATCAATCGCCTTGCGCGGCACGATCACGAATTGCGCATTGAGCACTTGCCATAGGCGGACAGGATTACTCTGCAGGCCGGCAAACAACAACCCATACGGTAAACTCCGCTCAGCCTGCGAAGGCACCAAATTACGGATGCCGTTGAATGTCAGAGCCATGCTGAACCAATCCTGACCCGTGTTCGGCGACGCATAATTCACGACACTCGCGACCTGTCCTTCCGCCTGCTTCTTGATCTCCTTGACCACAGCATTCTCGGAATAGAGCGCACCAACGTTCATCACCTTCACATACCGACGGGCCACCAGCGCCTGGTCCAATACCAAAACACCCACCACGCCAAAACAGGCGCATATACGAATGCGCTCTCCCGCCTTGCTTGAAACCGCATACGCCAATCCCGCCACCAGTGCGGCGAGTCCCGCTGACCGAGCAACATTTTGCAGTGTGTATCCGCTCAAAACTTCTGCGACCTGCCCCATTCCTAGCTCTGTTATGTGCCGCACAACAGAGGGTCTCGCTACGACCGTCACCAATAAACCTGTCAGCAACAGGCACACCATACCGACACTTATCCACAGCAATCTGCGACGCACTCCTTGCCGTTCCGTACGCAGAAGGACATCCATCCCGAACCCAGCCAGAAAGGCCGTCGCAATCTCGACCAGATGCACGAACTTGACTGGGCAACGGATGTATCCCATGTAAGGAATTGCGTAGAACAACCTGTAGAGAGGCGTATAGCGCCCAAAAGCCAAGAGCAGACAGACGAGCCACACGGCACTCCAGAAGGGCACGTCTGAGTAGACGGAAGCCTGCGGAAGATAGCCTGCCGCCTGATACGAGGGCGATTCTTTTCTCGCCCTTTCGCCGAAAAGCCAAGTAACTACCGCAAACAGCGCGAGCAGGACCGAAACCATACCGAGACACACCGTGTGCTGCCGATAATTTGGCATCATTCGCCCCTTCTGAAACTGGCTATCCGGCGGCCGTCCAAGCCGACCCCAATAGGGATAGGCCCCCTGCACCGACTCGTTGCCAAACACGCCCGGAACAATGAACTCCAGAACATCCTCTGGCGGCAAACTCCAGCTTGTGGCAAAATTCCATCGCTCCTGATCTTCGGCCTCGGTTGTAGACTTTGAAGGCTCAGCCGCCTGCCCATTCTGCTTCATCACACGCGCAAAAAATTCCTCCCGGCCCTCAACTTGCGTCGTCAATGCCCCGCGAATGCCACCGAAACCAGCAAGCACCAACACCACGACCGACACCCCGAACCTTGGCCAAACACCAATGACCGTTTTGAGAATGCCGGAATGGACAGGATCCTCCGCAACGGCTTGCGCACGACAACACCCGGCGCACGACGATTGCCCGCCTTCATCCGGCCTCTGACTACTGACCCCTACGTTCTGTCTTCTATTTCGGGTCGTTAGCCAAAACACATAACCCGAAATTAACAGGCCAACGAGAAACAAAACATCCGGCTGATACGGGACGCCCCACGCGAGCACCAGCCCCAGCATGGCAAAATAGAAAAGCTTGCGCGTCTCGAAGCACCGGATCAATAGCCCAAACGACCAAACAGCGCAGGAGAACATATGGAAGTACCCGCGGTGCCCCGCACAGAAAAGCGTGAAGGTGTAGCCGCTTAACCCCAAAGCAAGGCCTCCACACCACGATGCGAACGGATGAAGTCTTCGCCCACGCAGATAGTAGACGCCCGCGAGAACCAATACGAGCGTATCGATGATATAGGTCAACTCGTGTGCGACAAGAGGGTCAAACACAAGCCAATACAGCGTGTGAGGCGTGAAACTCTGCCCCGACAATAGCCCCTCAACCGTCCCCGTCCGATAGGCATAGGCAAAATACGGCATCGAGTCCGGCGCAATGAGCGCCGCATAGCGCCACAGCACTTCGCCAAAAACGATGACCATACTTAATACAAAGAGTAGTCCACCCAAAAGATGAATGCGCCATTTATGTAGCAAATCCCATATTCTGCCCATTTTTTCTCCGTCTTTTTGATTTTTTATAATACCATTTCAGCCCCGTTCTGCCTATACTATTCAAATGTGCTAAATGACACAAACCGCGTGTGTTCTGAACAGTCCATACCGCGGGGCAGGGAGGTTAATGGTGAAGGTCGGAATTATTGGCGCAGGACCTGCCGGAATGACGGCTGCCTATGAGCTGACAAAAGCGGGCGTCAAAGTGGAGGTTTTCGAGGGTGGTCCTGCCATAGGAGGCATGTCCCGGTCGATTGACTTGTGGGAACAGAAAGTCGATTTGGGACCGCATAGGTTTTTCAGCAACGACTCACGCGTCAACCGCATTTGGCTGGAGATTGCCGGCCGAGATTACGACATGGTCGACCGGCTCACGCGCATTCTCTATAAAAACAAATTCTATTATTACCCGCTGAGGCCTTTTAACGCTCTGAAGAATCTCGGTCTGTTTGAAGCTGTCCGATGCTTGACAAGCTACGCGAGCGAATGGATCAGGCCGACCAAGTTGGGAGCCACGCCAACTTTCGAAGAGTGGGTCATAAGCCGTTTTGGCCGCAGGTTGTTCACGATTTTCTTTAAGACTTACAGCGAAAAGCTTTGGGGAATTAAATGCGCTGACTTGGATGCGGACTTCGCTGCCCAGCGGATTAAGAAATTCTCTCTTCTGGAAGCGATCAAAAGCGCTTTCGGCTTGGGGTCCTCCAAACACAAAACACTGGTCGACCAATTTGCCTATCCCCATGGCAGCACGGGGATCATCTATGAACGCATGGCCTTAAAATGCAAAGAAAACGGCGGCCAGGTTCATTTGAACACACCGGTCAAACGAGTCGTCGTCGAGAACGGCCGTGCTGTCAGCGTCGAACTGTCCGACGGCACGGCCAGAGCGTTTGACCATATTATTTCGAGTATGCCGATCACGCATCTGGTTGGGAGGATGGACCGTGTTCCCCAACAGACACGCGACGCCTTGACACAACTCAAGTTCAGGAACACCGTCATCGTATTCTTGCGGATCGGAGGGCATGACCTTTTTAAGGATAACTGGATCTACGTCCATTCTGCTGAACTGGAGACCGGACGCATCACAAACTTTCGTAACTGGACCCCGCGCATCTTCGGGAATAGTCCAGACACCGTCTTAGCTCTTGAGTATTGGTGTTATTCGAACGACGCGCTGTGGCAGAGGTCGGATTCGGACCTTGTGGCACAGGCAAAAAGCGAAATCAATAAATCCGGCCTGCTCCACGGACACACTGTATTGGATGGGCATGTGGTTAGGCTCGAAAACTCTTACCCGGTTTATGCGCGCGGCTACAAAGAGCCCTTGGCCCTTGTGACTGACTTTCTCAAAGGAATCGAAAACTTGTCCGTCATTGGCCGCTACGGCGCGTTCAAGTACAACAACCAAGACCACAGCATGCTTATGGGCTATCTAGCGGCTCAAAATATCTGCCACGGAGAGAACAATGACCTGTGGAATATAAACACGGACTACGACTATCAAGAAGCCTCGAAAATCACTGAAGTCGGGCTGGTTCCGTTGCATGAATGAGCGTTCCTTTTACTCATCAAACAATGTCCTTTGATCGTCGGAGAACGCGGAGAAGTCCGAATGTTGAAGACTCTCATCTTAAGAACTTTTGCCATTGACCTCTCTCAGGCTTCACTCTGGCAACGGATTTCTCTTTATATTTCACTCGTCGTTTTTGTGACAAGCTTTGCCGTTTCGCTGACGGATCTCGCCCATTATGAGGGCGGCGATTTCAATCTCCGATACATACAGGCCCGGTGCGGTTTTCTCAAGTTGGATCCTTATGTGACAACGGCCTCCTGGTGGTGGAATGGCATCGCACAGGATGTGCATGACAATTATTTCAAAAATGTTCCTCGCCCATGGGGGGTTGCTTGTCAAACACCCGCGCTTCTCCTCTTCTACATGCCATTGTCACTTTTGAGCTGGGAAACGGCAAGGTGGGCATGCGGCATACTCGAATGGGGGGCGTTCCTCGCTTCCGTCTTGCTATTGTCCAGGGTGATTGCTCAGCAGTCGGACCGACTCCTTGCTGTTGCCACCGCTCTCTTCTTTATGGCGGGTTCGCCATTTTGGCGCCTCCATGTTGAACGCGGACAATATTACATCTTTACCGTTTTATTCATTGCCGCCTTACTCTTTTTCCTGACCTATAAGAAAAACGATTTTTTATCCGGACTCATCCTGGGAGTCACCATCTCCATCCGGCCAACCACCCTGTTCCTTGCTGTGCCTTTCGTGCTGCACCGAAGATGGAAGATTGTGTCGGGGACCTTCTGTTCCGGTTTAGCCATCGGCCTTATTTCTCTGTGTGTTTTCGGTTTGGATGCATGGAAAAGTTTTCACTGGATTTCAAAGAAATATGAACTGGCTTCCATTGATTTTACCAAAAATCCATTCGAAGACTGCATGAAGACGTCTCAGGTGCCAGAGCTTCAAAACTATGAGGTCTCAGGGAAAGAGGGCGGAGCACCCTTTCCTTCCGTCAACAGTACAATGGCCGGTTTAATTCGCATCACGAAACCATTGATGGCCAAACATGAAATACCCGCAGACACGCTGCTTCTTGCAGCAAAACTTTTTTGGGTTGGCAGCGGTTTAGGGTTACTTATTTTCTTCTCCCGCAGACGATCGCGCTTCTTCCACACCCATCCCTCGGCAGACACTTATCTGTGTTATGTCGGGATCACGGCCGTCAATATAGTGGAGTATGCCATCCCGTACCGGGCAGCCTACGCGGACATCTACTATTTACTGCCCGTAATGTTGGGGATTCCGGTCATCACCCGGCAGAAAAGCGCTTGGCTCGGCGTCTTGTTGCTGACCGCATTGGCCTCTCAGCAGAATTTGCTTGGGCTGGTGAACGGCTGGTACTCAATCCCTGTGCGAGTCGTGGGCTTAACTCTCTTTTCTGTCGGAGTTCTTTATTGTTGGCGCTGTCAAGACGAAATGATTCCCGCCAACAATGAAACCTGTACGGCGACATAACATCTCGTATACACCGAGCGCATCCCAGCATAAGGAAACAGAGCACGGACACGCCCTTTGCCGCGGCCATGTCGTTTCGGAGTATCAGGGGGCAGCCCGTCAATATTCTGCTGCGCTTCTCCTTTGACATTCCACATTCTCGAACGTTTACCGTGCGCAACTCCACTTTAGGGTTGTCTTCTGCAACACGAATCGGTATAAAGATGGGGCTTTTTACGGAGAGGTGACCGAGTGGCCGAAGGTGCAGCACTGGAAATGCTGTGTGCTCTTACGGGTACCGGGGGTTCGAATCCCTCCCTCTCCGCCATTTAAAGCATCTTCCCCCCTTTTCAGCATCTGGAGGAATAAGGCACCCACGGTCCGACCGCCGAGTACGATGTGCCGAGGACGCCGTTCGGCGTGCGGCAATGAAGCACAGTGGGACGGCAATTTTTCCGTGGCGCCATTCTTGCCGGTTTTCCCGATTCCCTTCCGCCTTACGCTCGGGTATAGTGTGGCCATGCACCCGGTTTTCTACAATGCCATGGTCTTGCAAGAACCCTACTCTGGCGTAGAGGTGACGGTTCACCAACTGGCCTGCGCCTTGGCAGAATACGGGACATTGCCCGTATGCGCCTGCGTGCCCGGTCAACACCGGTCTATTCCAACCGCCGACCATCTTCAGCTACGCACCTCGAGAATATCTTCCCGCTCCCGTCTGCACCGCATCCTCTGGGAGCAGACCGTGTTGCCCCTGCTCCTTTTTAGAGCGGGCGCCCCTCTCTTGCACGCGCCGGCCTATGTGGCGCCCCTGTTAGCACCCTGCCCCGTCGTACTGACGATCCACGATCTTCACGTTCTCACTCACCCGCAGTTTTGCCGCAAAAGCAACCGACTCCACTACAGCCTCATGATTCCGCCCTCCATCCGGAAAGCCGCCGCCGTCATCGCTTTCTCGCCCTATACGCAACGCATCATCCTCGACCGTTTTCCAGAAGCAAAAGACAAGATCGTGGTCATCCCGCCCGGGCTTTCGCCCTCTCTCGTGCGCTGCACCGACTTCTCCCGCCTTCAGACGGTTCGCCAGCGCTACACCCTCCCGTCCTCTTTTCTTCTCTTCGTCGGGGATCTCACTTACCGCAAAAACATCCTCAATCTCATCAGCGCCTTCGCGATCGTCCAGGGCGAGCGCCCCGACCTTCATCTCGTGTTGGCTGGCGCAGCAGACGCCGCCACCGGCACAGCGCTCGACAGGGCTATCCGAAAGAACGGCGTGCGGCACCGCGTCAGCCGCATCGGCTATGTCCACGCCGACGACCTTCCTGTGCTCTACTCCCTTGCCCACGCCTTTGTCTTCCCTTCACACGACGAGGGCTTTGGGTTACCCCCTCTTGAGGCCATGTCGTGCGGCTGTCCCGTTGTGTGTTCCGGCGGTGCGGCGGTCGAGAACTGCGGCAACGCCGCCGTCACCTGCGACCCGCGTGACCGAGCCTCCATCGCCAGCGCCGTCAGTCTGCTTCTCGACCACCCCGACTTCCGCCGCGAGAAGATCGAAGCCGGTTACCTCAAAGCCGCCGAATTCACGTGGCAGAAAGCCGCGTGCAGGACGGAATCTGTCTACCGGTCCGTCCTGCAGAAAAACATGGTCCCCCGCTCCTAACCCCATGAAACCCATCCTCCCTTTTATCCTTCTCCTCCCCCTCTTGGCCACCGCTGACTGGCCGCATCTTGCAGGGCCGACGCTCGATTTTCACGCCGCCGCCACTTCCATCGGACGCGACTGGCGCGCGAGCCCGCCTGCCCTCGTGTGGAAGACCGAACTGACCGACAACGGCCACGCCTGTGCCTCATGCGCCAAAGGAATGATCTTTATTGTCGACCACCTCGGCACCAACGACATCGTCCGCGCTCTCGCGCTCGCGGATGGCAAAGAATCTTGGCGTTACGCGTATGCCGACACCCACAAATACTATCATGGTTTCGCGCGAGCAACGCCGACGGTCCATCAGGACAGGGTCTATACCGTCAGCCGCATGGGGCTGGCCCACTGTCTCGACGCCACAACCGGGCGCGTGCTCTGGAAGATCGACTTCATCAAAGACCTCGCAGGACAAGCTCCCAACCACGGATTTGCAGCACCCATCGGCGTGTGGGGCGACACGGCGTACCTCCAGCCCGGCGGCACGAACGGCAACGTCGTGGCGGTTAACAGGGAAACCGGCAAACTGCTCTGGCGCAGCGGCAACGCGGAGAAACCGGGGTACTCGCTCCCCGTGATTGCC
>Ga0209066_10005191_pt1 | contig 13850 bp, 10 predicted proteins | sample All_14_2_FD_187198 | JGI IMG/M metagenome (GOLD analysis project Ga0209066, IMG submission 187198) | Freshwater microbial communities in response to fracking from Pennsylvania, USA - Allegheny Zone_MetaG_DW_15 (SPAdes) (version 2) ...
GGAGAAGTTGCACTGGTGCTCACGTAGTGCAACTTCTCCAGCCCGCTGAGACGCTCGCCATAGCGCAACACGTTCTGTGTGCCGTCCACATTGATGCGCAGACCCAGCATGCGATCCACTCCCAGATCGTAGAGAGCGGCGAAGTGGAAGATCTCCGTGGGCGTCAACTCTTGCTCCAGGCCCAGTCCAGGACGGGTGATGTCGCCGGAAATCAGCTCGACCCTCCCGGCTAAGACGGGGTCGAAACTCGCCAGGCGCTGCTGAGCGGTTTGCAGAAAACGCGGCTCAACCAACGCTTGAATCCTACTCTCGGGGCGCTGTAGCAGGATGCGCGGCAGCAGGTTGCTGGCCAAAAATCCGGGGAATCCGGTGACAAATAAGGTGCTCATCGGCGCCCTTTCTCTCCCAGGGGAAGTACCCCTGGCGCGCGAACCAGCCCCGATGAGCGCACCTGAAAACAGCCCCAACCTCTACATTGAGAAAGTCAGTCTGACCACCGACGAGGTGCTGCCGGACGACGTAGTGCCTGAGGAGTTGCTGGTCACTCACTACCGCGACTATCACGTGGTGGATACCTACGCCCGCTCCCTGATGAGCTGGCTGGTCAAGAGCACCGGCGACGAAGAGAAAGCCCGCGGGATCATGAAAAAAGTCCGCGACTTCGGCCGTTCCACTTCCAACATGCTGGCCAAAGCCTTGGGCAAAGACCCGGACGCGCTTTCCAAGACACTTTTCGGCTTAAAAAAGCGCGACTTCTACTTCCGCTTCAAAAAACACCGTTTCAGCGCTGGGGAGATCGCCAGTCGCATCCACAAGCTCAAAGAGGAAGCTCTGGCCCAGGCCAAAGGCCGCAAGATGCGCGTCTTCTTGACGGGCGGCACCGGCTTTGTGGGCAAAGAAATTATGTTCCAGGCGGCCAGCATTCCCGACATCGAAGAAGTGGTGGTGCTGATTCGCCCGAAAACCGTGCGCCATCGCATCACCGGCGAGGTCATCTCCCATCAGACGGTGGAAGAACGCGGTGCCGAGCTGCTCAAAGAGCTGTGGCTGGAGGGGAACAAGAAATACCGCTTCATCGACGGCGACATCGAAAAACCCCAGATGGGCATCGCCCCCGCCCAACTGCACGAGATGAAGAAAACCATCACCCACGTCATCCACTGCGCCGCCAGCGTGGCCTTTGACGACCCTTATCCCGATTCGTTCAGCGCCAACGTGACCGGCAGCTGCAACGCGCTGGAGTTCTCGCTCAGCCTGCAATCGGCCAAAAACAGCCCCTTCGTAGCCCACGTGGCGGTGGAAACCTCCTACATTCACGGCAAGCAAGTGCGCCAACTGGCTCGCGAAGACGAGGTGGTCTTCCCGCGCAACTTCTACAACAACTACTACGAACTCACCAAAGCCCTGGCCTCCCTGGAAACCGAGCGCTTTATGCTGGAGCGCGGCCTGCGCGTGGTCCAGTTGTGCCCGGCCATCGTCATCGGCGACTCGCGCACCGGCAACAACCGCGGCGACCAGAAGGTTGTCAACGCGCCCGTCAATAGCTGGGGTAAGGCCCGCAAGTTCCTCAAGGAAAGTCAGGGCGACTGGGTACGCCGTTCCCAGGCGGAAGTGCTCTTTCGCATGGCCAAAATCTTCCCCGGCGATCCCTCGGCCGAGCTCAACCTCATTCCGGTCGACTGGGTGGCCCGTGGCATCGTGGGCGCCGTGATCCACCCCGAATGCATCGGTGAGCGCATCCATCTGGCCACCGACAACCGCATCACCGCCGACCGCATGATGAAGATCATCCGCCGTGAGCTGCGCGTCAGCGTCAAGCTCAGTGAGCCCAACATGAATCGCAATCTGCACACCCCGGTCATGACCAAAGTGCTGACCGGCCTCAAGCAGCAAAAAGTGGCTCATGCGCTCGGCAAACTGGGCAGCATCTTCAGCGGCTACAGCGAGTGGGGTCAGCCGGTGCACCAGGTGGGCAACGACGCCGAGTTGCTCCATCTGCCCCTGCCCCGTCCCAATACCGAGCACGCTTTTTGCATGCTGTGTCGTCACAACAAGCACGTACAGGACTTTGGCACCGTCCGCGATCCACTGGAATTGTCCCGACGCGAAAAACTGTGGACCGAATTCATCGAGGAAATCGAAGCGGAAACCGGCGAGCCGGCCGCGCTGATGCACTCGAAAAAGTTCTTCCAACGCTTTTGCGATACATTCGATCGGGATTCATTCACCCGAGTTAATCCTGAAGTTGAGCAAAAGGAACCGGAAACCAGCGGCCGAAAAGGTTAAGTTATGCCAAGCGCCCAAAGTTTTTTGGTGAGCCTGGCCATCCGTCGCCTCGTCAAAGACCGGAGTCGAGGGGACGTGGACGTTCGTTTCGTTCGATCCTGGGTCAACCGCCTGATGGTCCTGCCCATTCCCCACCTCTCGGTGAATTTCAAGCCATTCCACGAAGCCGGCTTGAAAGGCGAATGGGTTCGCTCGCGGGCTGCCCACAACGAGCGGGTTGTGCTGTATCTACACGGCGGCGGTTACTTCTTCTGCTCACCGCGTACCCACCGACCGGTCACCACCGCTCTGGCCCGCCATCTGGGCGGACGCACCCTGGCTTTGCAATACCGCCTGGCTCCCGAACACCCCTACCCGGCCGCTCTGGATGACGCCGTCACCGCCTACCGCTATTTGTTAGATCAGGGAATTTCGCCCCAGCACATCGCCATCGCCGGGGATTCGGCCGGCGGCGGACTGGCTCTGGCCACCCTGGTCACTCTGCGCGACCGCAAAATCCCGCTACCGGCCGCCGCCGTGCTCTTTTCCCCCTGGACCGATATGGCCGCAACCGGCGCCTCGCTCGACCAGAACGACCACGCCTGCGCCATGTTCTCTGCCGACGGCATCCGCCGGGCTCGCATGCTCTACGTGGGCGAGGACGACCCCTACAATCCGCTTTACGCGGACCTCTCGGGACTGCCGCCCATGTTACTGCACGTCAGCGACAACGAGGTACTGCTGGACGATTCCACTCGCCTGGCCGAGCGTGCTCGCAGCGCCGGCGTCAACGTGGAGTTCCGCGTCTGGAAAAATCAGCCCCACACCTGGCAACTCTTCCACCGACTCATCCCCGAAGGTCGCGAATCTCTGGATCAGGCCGTCCACTTCCTCAGTCAACATTTTGCGAAGTGCTGGGACGGCCTCGACCTCCCCTTCAACATCCCGTAGTGGCGGCCCGCATTCGCCGCAGTTTCACCATGAGCCGGGCCGACGCGGCCTGGCTGCACATGGAAGATCCCTCCAATCTGATGATGATTACGGCCTTGTTTACCTTCAAAGGCAAACTCGACCCGGATCGCATGAAAACGTTGTTGGAACAGCAACTCATCGCTTATGACCGCTTCAAAATGCGGGTGGGTTATCCCAAGATTGGCATCGGACGGCCTCTATGGAAGCAATACCGCCACTTTAACCTGGACGACCACATGGATGTGCGCACCCTGGAGGCACCCGGCGATGAACCCGCGCTCATGAGGCTGGTGAGCCAACTCATGAGCACCCCGCTGGACCGCGAATTGGCCCTCTGGCAATTCCACATCGTGCACGGCGTCAACGGCGAAGGTAGCGCGATGATCTGCCGCATTCACCACGCCATCGCCGACGGCATCGCGCTGCTGCGCGTGCTGCTGAGCATGACCGAGCAAGACCACTCGGTGCTGGAAGCCCCTAACCGGACGGGCGCCTTGATGGTCAGCGAAGCCAGCATCAAAGTCACCCCCAGCAAACTCATCGATGTGGCCCGCGGCTACGGGACAGTGGCCCAGGATCTAGGCAAACTGCTGCTGGAAAGTGAGCCTCCCAGTCCCTTCCGAGGATCCCTGGGAGTGACCAAAACCGCCGCCTGCACGCAAACCATCTGCCTCAACACCATCAAAGACGCCCGCCAGCGCGCCAACTGTACCGTCAATGACGTGCTCATGGCCGCCGTGGCCGGCGGCCTGCGCACACACTACGCCAGAATTCAAGGCAACCCGGCAGCCCACATTAACTTGCGCGCCATGATCCCGGTGGATCTGCGCAAACCCGGCAAGGACCAGCCGCTGGGCAACCGTTTCGGTCTGGTCTTCCTGGGATTGCCGGTGGGGCTGGAGTCCCCGTTGGAGCGCCTGCAGGAGGTGCAAAAGCGCATGACCGCCCTGAAGCGCTCGCCCCAGGCGGTGGTGGTGCTGGGACTGCTGGCCGCGGTGGGTTCCATTCCCTCCGACATGCAGCAGCACATCGTCGATCTCTTCGGATCCAAAGGCACGGCGGTCGTCAGCAACGTGCCCGGCCCGCGCGAACCTCTCAGCATGGCCGGCCAGACCATCGACAGCCTGATGTTCTGGGTGCCCCAATCGGGACGCCTGGGTTTAGGGATTTCCGTCCTCAGTTATGGCGGCAAGGTCCAGTTCGGCGTGGCCACTGACGCAAGCCTTAAAGTAGACGCGCAGGGATTGGCCCAGGATATCGAAGCGGCCTTGCAAGAACTGATACAGGCCCTGTAGTAGGAGGATCCACCCCATGGAGGCGATAACCGCCCCAGCCCTGGATGGCTGGCTAGACGACCTTTCCCGCAACTTATCCAGCTGGCAGGCCATGCCCCTGCCCCGCCGGCTCAGCTACATCGCTCAGTTGCGCAAAGACTGTCACCGTCTGGCGGCACGCTGGGCTGAGGTGTGCTGCCAGATCAAGGGCATCGATCCCAAGTCGCAACTGGCCGGGGAAGAATGGGCCATGGGGCCGCTGATCACCCTGCGCAACTTGCGCCTGCTGGAAAAGCAACTTCAGACCCCGCCCCGCCAGGGCAGTCGCCTGGTGCGCGCCTTGCCGGCCGATACCTGGGATATGGTGCAATGGCCCATCCTGCGCGGCGAGACCTGGTCCGATCCCAACCAGACCCGTCCCGAGTCGGTCAAAGGCAAAGTGGGCCTGGTGTTGGGAGCCGGTAACGTGTCCTCCATCGGCGCCACCGACGTGATCTACAAGATGTTCATCGAGGACCAGGTGGTTTTGCTGAAAATGAACCCGGTCCACGACGCGCTCGGTCCCGTGCTGGAAGAGGTCTTCGATTGCCTGATCAAAGATGGTTTTCTGCGCATCGTGCACGGCGGTCCCGCCGAAGGAGCGCTGGCCTGTCAGCATCCCAAGGTGGAAGCCCTCCACATCACGGGCTCGCACCACACCTACGATGCCATTCGCCGCAATTTACCAACACCCAAACCGATCACCTCGGAACTCGGCTGCGTGTCGCCGGTGATCGTGGCTCCCGCTCGCTGGTCTCCTCGTCAACTCACCTACCAGGCCCGCCACATCGCCGGCATGCTGACCACCAACGCGGGATTCAACTGCAACGCCTCCCAGGTACTGATCACCTGCCATCAGTGGCCTCAGCGCGAGGCCTTCCTCAACGAGTTGCGCCGCGTGCTGGCCAAAGTACCGGCCCGACGTTCCTTCTACCCGGGAGCCAAAGAACGCCATGAAAAGCTGGTGCGGCAAAACCCCGGCGCCGAGCAACTGGGTCCGCCGGCGGCGGACTCCACCTGCTGGACGCTGGTTCCCGGGGTGGACTGGGAGAAAGACCCCCGCCCCCTCCAGGAAGAAGCCTTTTGCGGCGTGCTTTTTGAAGTGTCCCTGGATCTGCCTTACAACGAGTTTCTTTTAAAAGCGGCCGATTTCGCCAATGAAAAGATCTGGGGAAACCTTTCCTGCTCGCTGATTCTGCACCCCGAGGCCCAGCGCAGCCAGCCCTGGCGTCGCGCCCTGGAAAACCTGAAATATGGCGCCGTAGGTGTGAACATCTGGCCGGGCCTGATCTTCGCTCTGGTCAACCTGCCCTGGGGCGCCTATCCCGGCAATCCCCCCGAGGACATTCAGTCCGGTAGCGGCTTCGTGCACAACACTGCCAACGTCGACACCGTGCAAAAGACGGTGCTCTACGCTCCCTTTTACACCCCCATCCGCATGCCGTGGCACGCCGGTTTTGGCCGCTTCGGCAGTGTGGCCAAGGCGCTCACCGATTTTGAATACCAACCGTCATGGAAAGGCGCCCTGCGTGCCCATTGGGAGGCTCTGCGCGGCGGCCTGGGCATGTAAGAAAACGAAGGAGTCCCATCGATGTTGAAGCCCCTACCGTGGCTGTTGGCCGCCAGTTTACTGATGAGCGCTGGCGCCCAAAGCCTCCGCTATAAAACCCATTCGAACGGAGTGTTCTCCGCTCAATTTCCGAAAAACCTGACCTACCGAGTAGAAAAAGACCCGGATGGAGGCGCGATTGCCTACAGCGCCGGCAAGCCCAACCTGAAAGTGAAGCCCTTTTTCGCGGTCATGCACTTTCCCGGCCAGGACGCCAGCCTGCAGAGCTTGATCGACCGCACCAAGGAAGGCGCACCCACTCTGGCTTTAACCCGACGGGTGCTGGTGGACGGAGTGAAGGGGGCGGAATTTACCGGTGCCATTGATGGGCTGCCCGTCACCATGCGGGTTTTCCCCGGCAAACGAGGAGCCTGGAATGTGATCGGGCGCAGCATCGATCCACCCTCCAATCAACGATTTGTGGAGTCGTTCCATTTCCGCAAAGCTCCTTAAAGAACCCGGCCTGGCTCTACTGCTGGTGGTGCTGGTGGTGGCGGGAGCCGAATGGCTCTCGCCTCAGTTCTTCTTTCGAGACGACCAGCAAGCCCAGTACATCCCGGCCTTCGACGAAATCGCGCGAGCCTGGCGCTCCGGCGAGATCCCGCTGCTCAGCCGCTATTCCTGGTGCGCCCGCGGGTTGGCCGGAGAGTATCAATTCGGTTTTTTCAACCCGATCCAACAGCTGGCCCTGATGGCTGTGTCCCTGTGCAGTAGCCTGGCCTGGCGTTCGGCCATGCTGGTGGCCTTCTTTGGCTGGATTATGGCCTGGGGAGCCCTGCGCTTGGGAGCTAGCTTCGGCCTGGGACTGCGCCTGAGTCTGGCCCTGGCCGCCATCTTCTGCTTCAACCGTTACACCATGTGTATGGGCTGGAAAGCCTGGATCCCCATGGCCATCAGCGCCGCCTGGCTTCCCTGGTTCTGGCAGTGCTGCCAGCAACGCAAGTTGCCGGTGGTCCGCCTGACCCTGTGGCTGGTGATGATTCTGACGTCGGGTTGGCCGTTTACGCTGGTGGCCACGGCCACTCTCGGCGCTTACTACACGCTCGGAGCCCTGGCCCGCAAACACTGGCAAAGGGCCGGACTGCTGGTGGGGGCGGCCTTTTGCGCACTGGCCATCGGTTCGGTAGCACTGCTGATCATGATTGAATACTCGCAGGCCGGCTTTCGCGACCGCAACCCCAGTATGGTGATGCAACTGGAGTTTTGGGATGGTCTGGCCTATTTTCTGCCCGGCCTGTGCGCCTATTCCCGCTACATCGCCCAACCCAACCTGTTCATGAACATCGGCTGGATTCCATGCCTGGGCCTGTTGGGCTGCCTGCGCGACTTTTTTCCAACCCAAGGCGGCGGGGCGAAGCCGTCCAAAGGTTTTGATCCGCTGTGGCTGCTGGCGCTGCTCTGGTTCCTCCTGGGAGCCAGCCCGTCTTACGGGGGCCTGCGCTTTTCCAGCCGCTGGCTGGTCTACCTCAATCCTCTGATGGGCCTCTTCGGCCTGCGCTGGTTGCAGCAGCGCCTGGATCGAAAAGATCACCACTTTGGACTCGAGGTCTGGGCCGCCGTAGCCGCTGGTCAAATACTGGGCTGGGGCCTGGATCTGTGGCACGGCTGTCCTCACCAGCAAACCCTGGCTCCCGCCCTGCTGGTGCTGGCCTTCAGCCTGAGTTGGAACGGCTGGCCGGCACAGCGCCGCAATCTGGTCCTCGGCGGCGTGCTGGTGGGACTGCTGGTGGTGGCCCCACCCACCCGGGTGTGCGAGCATCTTTACCCCTTCGACCAGGTCCTCCCGGCCACGGTGGTGCAACCGCAACGCAGCTACCTCTCTCTTTACGCCTATGAGGAAACCAGCGATGCCCCCCAGGACGTGCTGCTGCCCGCCCGCATCGGCAACCTGAGCATGGCCAATCAGCTCCAACTGGTAAACGGCTATTCCTCGCTCTTCCCCTCCCAACTGATTCGGGCCTGGACCTTCCACACCGTGGGTTCACTGGATATCAACGAGAAATCGCGCAACAACATCGGTCAGGGGGTTCTGCCCGGCGGGCTCAGCGACAAATTAGGCATTAACGGCATCCTGCTCAGTCCTCAGTGGCAATGGCTGGCTCCCCATCTGCAGCAATGCGGCTGGACCCATGCGGGCGACGAAGGCCAGGTGCAGGTCTGGCACCGAGAACTGGCGACTCGCCCGGGAGCCGAGGCTCTGAAGCAAGTGCTGTTCTGCCGTCTGGGCCGGGAAACCGCGGATCAAGCGCTGGTGCCCAATGGCCCCGAGGTCATTCGCGACGACGCCAATCCGGGACTGCGCTCCTTTGCCGAGGTGAGTTGCAGCCCGCCGATCGTATCGCGCAACCAGATTCAGCTGGAAGTCTCGGCCAATCCCGGCCCCAATCCGGCCATGGTGGCCGTGCGCCAGCCCTTTGTGGACGGCTACCGGGCCTTCCTCCGGGGCCAAGAACTCCCGGTGCATAACCTGAACCTCCAGCACATGGCGGTGGAAATTCCCCCCGGCAGCCCGGCCGGCACGCTCACGGTCCAGTATATTCCCCACGCCTTCCGCCGGGGCTTCTGGCTGGCAGTTTTAGGACTGCTTGGATCGGTGCTGCTAGCGGCTCAAAAAGTCCGCCCAACTGAGGGCGAACAGGAAGGTGATCCACAGCAACGCGGCCCCGGCAGCCAGCCGGATCAGGCCGGAACTGTGGCGCAAGTGCATGTAGAAGACGGCCACCAGCAGAGCCTTGATGCAGGCGATCAGCAGGGCTAGCAGCGTGCCCCACATTCCCAGCGAAAGAGAGCTGAGCCACACCGTCAGCCCCAGCAGCAGCATCAAAACCAACCAGACCATCCAATAGGTAAAAATCATGGCCTGGTTCCGATCAGGTAGAGTAACGGATACAGGAAAAACCACAGCAGATCCACCAGATGCCAGTAGAGTCCCAGCATCATGATCGGCGAGCCCTCGGCCGGGGGCCGGTAGCGGGCCAGCCCGGCGCAGGTCAGCACCGCCAACACGCCCAGGGACAGGTGGAACGCATGCAAGCCGGTCAGGGTGAAGTAGAAGAAGAAAAACAACTGCTCACCGGCATCGCCCTGAAAATGCGGCCCCGGCACCTTGAAGTGAAGGAACTCCTCATGCCACTCGTAGCCTTTGATGCCCAGGAAAACCAGCCCCAAAAAAGCCGTGATAAGCAATAAACGGGCCGCGCCCTTCCAGTTACCTTTCTCGCCCCGATCGACGGCAAAGGCCATCACGGTGGAGGAAGTCAGCAGCACGGCCGTGTTGAGCGCTCCCAGCATCCGTTTCATGTCCAGCGAAGCCTGAGCGAACTCGGTCTGATGGGTAAAGCGGCCCAGGCTGTAGGCCAGGAACAACCCGCCAAAGAGCATCAACTCGGAGGCCAGGAAAATCCACATGCCCAGACTGTAGGCCTGTTGTTGCTGCTCGAGGTCCTCAAACTGCTCCTCGATCATAGGCGCACCGAGGAGAGCAACGGAGCCGCTCCCCACTCCTGACCCTCGAGACGCGGAGGCTCCCGGAAATTGTGGGTGGGCGGCGGCGAGGCGGTGGCCCATTCCAGGCCCGAATGCGCGCCCCAAGGATTCTCCTCGGCCCGTTGCCCACGAAACAGCGACCAGGTCAGGTAGACCAGCGGCAGCAGGTAGCCGACCGCCAGGAAGGTGGCTCCGGCCGAGGAGAGCACATTGTAAATCTGAAACTCGGGCGGATAGCTGTGATAGCGGCGCGGCATGCCCAGATAGCCCAGCAGGAACTGGGGCATGAAGGTCAGGTTGAATCCCAGGAAGATCAGCAACGCCGAGACCTTCCCCAGCGACTCGTTGTAAAGGCGCCCGGTCATCTTAGGCCACCAGAAATGCAGTCCGCCCAGATAGGCCATCAGCATGCCGCCCACCATGATGAAGTGGAAGTGGGCCACCACGAAATAGGTGTCGTGGAGATGCACGTCTACCGCCAGCGTGGCCAGAAACAGCCCGGTCAGACCGCCGATGGTGAACAATCCCACGAAGCCGAGGGCATAAAGCATGGGTGTCTCCAGGCGAATCGAGGCCTTATACAGCGAAGCCGTCCAGTTAAAAACCTTAACGCCCGAGGGCACCGACACCAAGAAACTCAAAAAACTGAAGATCAGGCCGGCGTAAATGGATTGTCCTGAAACGAACATGTGGTGCCCCCAGACCAAAAAACCGAGGATGGCGATGGCCATGCTGCACACGGCCACATAGCTGTAGCCGAAGATGGGCCGGCCCGCGAAGCAGGGCACAATTTCGCTGATGACTCCCATTCCCGGCAAAATCATGATGTAGACGGCCGGATGCGAATAGAACCAGAAGAGATGCTGGAAGAGTAGCGGATCACCGCCCAGGGCCGGATCAAAGATACCGACTCCAAACAGTCTTTCCGCCGCAATCAGCACCAGCGTGCAGGCCAGCACCGGAGTGGCCAGCACCATGATCAGACTGGTGGCATACATGCTCCAGCAAAAGAGCGGCATGCGAAACCAGGTCATGCCGGGGGCGCGCATTTTATGAATGGTGACCATGAAATTGAGCCCGGTGAAAATCGAGGAGAAACCGGTCACAAAGATACCGGCCGCCATCAAGATGACGTGGCTGTTGGTGTAGGTGCTGCTATAGGGCGTATAAAATGTCCAGCCCGTATCCACGCCGCCGGCCAGCAGCGACCACAGCACCAAAAGCCCACCGGCCGAGAACACATACCAACTGAGCAAGTTGAGCCGCGGGAAGGCCACGTCGCGGGCCCCGATCATCATCGGCAGCAAAAAGTTGCCCAGGGTATTGGGGATGGCCGGAATCAGAAACAGCCAGACCATCACCGTACCGTGCAGCGTGAACAATCGGTTGTAAATATCGGCCTGAACCAGATCGCCAGCGGGAGTGGCCAGCTCGATGCGCATCAGCGTGGCCGCCAGGCCGCCGATGGCAAAGAAGACCGAGATCGTGATCAAATACAACCAGGCGATGCGCTTGTGATCGCGGGTGAAGAGCCAGGCCCTGAGGCTTGGTGGTCCAGTCAAGTAACTCACGGGGTCTTTCCCATGGTGCGCACATAGGCGGTCAGATCCAGGATTTGTTCCTCGTTCAGGCGGCCTTCGTAGCCGGGCATGAGGGCCTGAAAGCCGGCCACAATGTCGGCGTTGGGGTTGACGATGGAACGGCGGATGTAATCCTCGTCGGCCACCACCGTCCGGCCGCTCTCCAGCGTCACCGGACTGCCCAGCAGATTCTCCAGCCGCGGAGCGGCCAGCTGGCCTTGCTGATGGCAGCCCTGGCAGCCGTATTGCTGAAAGAGCAGCTTGCCGCGCTGAGCCGGATCACCGGGCTGCGGACCTTCCTGCCAGCGCCGGAAGTCCTCGGGTTTCATGACCTCCACCCAGCCGCCCATGGCGGCGTGGGACGTGCCGCAGAATTCAGCGCAAAAGAGATGGAACTGGCCCACCTGGGTGGGTTCGAACCACAGGTAGGTGTAGCGGCCCGGCAGCACATCGTGCTTGACCCGGAAATCGGGAACGTAGAAGCTGTGAATCACGTCCTCGGAGATCATGCGCAAGCTAACGCGCTGACCCAGCGGCACGTGCAGGCGATTGATCTCCTTAAAACCGTTGGGATAGTGGACAATCCACATCCACTGTTTGCCCACCACGTCCAACGCCAGATCGGTGGTCTCGGGCAACTGATAGAGCCGGGCATACTCGCGAGCTCCGGCCCAAAAGATGCCCAGCGAAAGCAAGGTGGGTAGCAGAATCCAGCTGATCTCCAGCTTGTGATTGGTGGTGGGCGGATCACTGCGATCGGCCGGGCTGCCCTGGCGATAGCGCACCAGGAAGAAGACCATGAAGCAGAGCACCCCCAGCGCGAAAAAAGAGCAGATGGCCAGCACCAGCAGGGTGACCAGATCCACTCCAGCCGCCTCGCGGGCGGCCAGCTCCGGCCAGATGGGAAAGGGTCCCAGTTTCACGCCTTTCGCTCCTGATGCAGCCAGTAGAGAATCGTGGAAAACAACAGCAGGCTGGTGCCGATGCCCAGCAGTTGCAGGGTGCGCCAGATCTGCAGACTGTAGCGGCCGGTGGCCGGATCATACTGGAAGCACAGATACAGCACCGGGTCGACCTTGCCGTCGATCTGGTTCTGTGCGGCCCGATCCAGGGCGCGCTGCAGGGCCGGCCCCGAGAAGCTGATACCGAATAAATAGGAGGCCACGCGCCCGTCGGCGCTCACAAAGATCAGCCCGGCCGGATGGGCGAACTGTTCGCTCTTGCGGTCGTAGCGAAACTGGAAGCCAACGGTGTCGCAGAGGCGCCCGATCTCCTCAGGGGTGCCGGTCAGATAGCGCCAGTCAGCCCCGCGACTCAAGGCCGCCTGTCGTTTGCGTCGGGCCAGCTCGGGTCGCTCGCGGGGGTCGATACTGACGCTCACCACTTGATGCTGTCCCGAGACCGTTTTGAGGCTGTCGAGCAAGCCGCTCTGCACCTGATTGCACAGCATGGGGCAGCCGAAATAGCCCATGACCAGCACGCTCGGTTGGCCCTGCACCAGTTCGCGCAGGTTGATGGTCTGACCGTTCTCATCGATCAACCTCAACTGAGCCGGGAGTGGGGCTCCCGGATGCTGGTCGAAGTTGGGTGGGTTTTGCGCGCCCGCCAGCCCCGTCACTAGAAATACCAGAATGAGAATCAGCCGCACGGACGCCTCCTTGGGAGACCACTTGCATGGCCTCCTCGATGGGTATTTTGACCAGACCGGCCGGGCGATCCACCCAGCCATAGTTGTGAAGTTCTTGAGGGTCAGGCTGGGTGACCGGAACGACGTCGTAGCCCGGCACCGGCGTCCCCGGTGGCGGGGTCAACGGCCCCGGGAACTGACGCCAATGGCCTTGGAGCGCGCCCATGGCCAGCATGGACAGCAGCACCAAGAGCAGCACGCCAGTACCGAACTGCAGCAGGCGGGCGATGTTTACGTCACTCTGCTCGACCTTCGCCAAGACGCCCCCTCCAGAACCAGAAGCTCAAAAACCACAGCCCGCCCACAGCCAGCCAGGCCAGCAGGGCCATCGGATCCAGCACCAGCGAGGGGGAAGCGACCGGCCACATCAGCCAATAGAGATGGAGAGCGCAGCCACACAGCAGCCAGGCGGCCATAGCTCGAACAAAAGCCGCCCGGCGTTTCAAAGGCCCGACCAGTAGCGAGAGAAATCCGGGCACCGAAAAAGCCAGGAAAAGAGTGGCCGCCAGCGGTTGCCAGGCCCCCCACACGCGCAGCTGCACCCAGGCGCTCTCTTCGGGCAGATTGCCCGCCCAGATGATCACCAGCTGCGAGAAGACCGTATAGTTTTGCAACATCAGGCAGGCCAGCATGAGTCCGCCCCAGTCGTGCAGCCGCTCTCGGGTGCGCAGCCGGGCCGGAGACACCAAAATCAGCACAGCCAGGGAGGAGAGTGCCCAGCCCATCAGCACAATCAAGCCCAGAATACTCGAGTAGAAATGGACGTCCAGGCTCATCACCAGGTCGAAGGCCAGCATGCTACCCAGCAAAAATAAGCTCAACAACCCGGCCGAGGCGACTCCCTGGCGCCGCCCGGGCGTGCTCAACCAGAAGCCAAAGAGACTCCAGATCAGCAGCGTCAGACCGGTGCGTCCCAGCACCAGAGCCGGGCTATAGAG
>Ga0209066_10005192_pt1 | contig 13848 bp, 9 predicted proteins | sample All_14_2_FD_187198 | JGI IMG/M metagenome (GOLD analysis project Ga0209066, IMG submission 187198) | Freshwater microbial communities in response to fracking from Pennsylvania, USA - Allegheny Zone_MetaG_DW_15 (SPAdes) (version 2) ...
TGCGCGCCAGCCGGATGAAGGAATTGCTGCGCATCCGCATGCCGTTTGCCGTGCCCTTCATCTTCTCCGGCCTGAAGATGGCGATCACCCTGTCGGTGATCGGGGCGGTGGTGGGCGAATTCGTCGCCGCCGACAGGGGGCTGGGCTATCTGATGACCTCCTCGCTCGCCTTCTTCAATACCCCGGTCGGGTTCGGCGCCATCGTCACCCTGTCCTTGATGGCGATGCTGCTGTTCCAGGTCGTGGCCCTGACCGAGCGGGTCTTCTTCCCCTGGAGCCTGCGTATGGTGCATTGAGGGGGACTTCACAGCCAGGAGAACTCGTCGTCCCAGGGCTTGAGCCTGGGACCTCCTCCCCATGGGGATAAAGGCCCTCGGATCACGTCCGAGGGCGACGAATTTCGTGGCTTACAGAAAAACCTACTTCCGCCGTCCTCTCGGAACCCCGCGCGGCGGGCCTTTACGGGGGGGCGGGCGGCGCGCGGCACCCCGTCTGGCCGGACCGGTTTTGCGTACCTCGCCACCTTCGACGATCTCGAAAATCATGCCGCCGGTCACGGGTTCGGCTTCGACCAGGCGGACGGTGACCGCCTCGCCCAGCGTGAAGGTCAGGCCCGAATTCTCGCCCACCAAAGCGTGCTGGACCTCGTCATGGAAATAGCGGTCCCAGGGCAGGGTGGAGACGGGGATGAGCCCGTCCGCCCCGGTTTCCTTCAAGGTCACGAACAGGCCGGCGCGGATCACCCCGCCGATGCGCCCTTCGAAAGTGGCGCCCACCTTGTCGACCAGGAAGGCCGCGGTATAGCGGTCCACCACTTCGCGTTCCGCCGTGGCGGCCCGGCGTTCGGTGATGGAAATCGCCTCGCCCAGGGCTTCGAAGCGTTCCTCGGCACCCGGCGGCAACCCGCCTTCGCCCAGCCCATAGGCCCGCACCAGGGCGCGATGCACCAGCACATCGGAATAGCGCCGGATGGGGGAGGTGAAATGGCAGTAGCGCGCCAGGGCCAGGCCGAAATGCCCGGCATTGTCCGGGCTGTAGCGAGCCTGGGATTGCGAGCGCAGCACCAGCGTCGAGACGATTTCCGACTTCGGCGTGTCCTTCGCCTTGGCCAGGATGCCGGTGAACAGGCCCGGCGTCGGTACATTGCCGCGTGCCAGCTTGTAGCCCAGCGCGTCGAGGCTTTCGCGCAGCGCCTCCAGCTTGTCGAGCGAGGGCGGCTCGTGAATGCGGTACATCGCGGGGGCCGAGCGCTTTTCCAGTGCTTCGGCGGCCGCCACATTGGCCGCGATCATGAATTCCTCGATCAGCTTGTGGCTGTCCAGCCTGGAGCGCGGCACGATGCCGGTGACCGAGCCATCGGGGGCGACCAGCACCCGGCGTTCGACGATTTCCAGCTCCAGCGTCTGGCGGTCGCGCCGCGCCTTGTCCAGCGCGTGATAGGCGGCATAAAGCGGCTTGATCACGGGGTCCAGCAGGGGGCCGGTCAGATCATCCGGATTGCCGTCCATGGCGCGCTGCACGCGCTCATAAGTCAGCCGGGCGGCCGAGCGCATCAGCCCGCGCATGAATTTCCAGCCGATGAGTTTGCCTTCCGCCGTGATGCGCATGCGCACCGCCATGCAGGCACGTTCCACGCCTGGCTTCAGCGAGCACAGCTCGTTCGACAGCGCCTCGGGCAGCATGGGCACGACCCGGTCGGGAAAGTAGACCGAATTGCCCCGCAGCTCCGCCTGCCGGTCCAGCGCCAGGCCGGGCAGCACGTAATGGGCGACATCGGCGATGGCGACCAGAATGCGGAAGCCGCCCGGATTGCCTTCCCCATCATCCGGTTCGGCGAAGACGGCATCGTCGAAATCGCGCGCGTCTTCCCCATCAATGGTGACCAGCGGAATGTCGCGCAGATCGGCGCGGCTGCCCAGTTCGGGCACCGTCATGCCGGCGCATTCATCGATCGCGGCTTCCGGAAACTCGTTGGGAATGCCGTGCTGGTGGATCGCGATCAGGCTGAAGGCCTTGGGCGCATCGGCCATGCCGATCCGTTCCACCACCTCGGCATCGCGTGCGCCGAAACGGCGGCCGGGCAGGGGGCGCGCCAGCACGATCTCGCCAGGCTGGGCGTCCTTCAGCCTGGCCGACGGGATGAAAAGCTGCTTGTTGTTGCGCTTGTCCACCGGCTGCAGCATGGCCCCGCCGCGCGCCTTTTCCAGCACGCCCAGCACCACGGTTTCGCCGCGCCCGATGATGCGGATGGGGCTGGCCAGATAGGTATTGCCGGTGGTGCGGGTCAGTTTCGCCAGCACCCGGTCGCCCTGCTTGGGCACGACGCCGCGCTTGGGTTCCATCAGGATGCGCGGGGGCGGGCCCTGTTCTTCCTCGTCCCAGGTGGCGGGGATGGCGATCAGCTCCCCATCCAGATCCTGGTCGATGATGTCGATCACGCCCACGGCAGGCAGCGCCCCGTCCGGGGCCAGGCGGCGGTCGCGACCACGCGCGACGGCGCCTTCCTCCTTCATCTCCTTCAGCACGCCCTTCAGCATCATCTTCTGCTCGGCATCGAGCGAGAAAGCGCGCGCGATCTCCCGTTTGCCGACAGGCGTCGGGCTGTCCTTGATAAACTCCAGGATCTGTTCCTTGCTCGGGAAAGGTGCTCTTGGCTTGTTGCCGGTCACCGCCCCTAACCCTTCTGTCCGTCGTCGGCCTTTTTGGCGGCAGCCTTCGGCTTGGCTGCTTTCGGCTTGGCCGCTGCCTTCGCCTTGGCCGGGGCCTTGGCTTTGGGCTTTGCTTCCCCGTCGGCTGCGGCCTTCGGTTTGGCCGTTTTTGCTTTGGCCGGGGCTTTCGCCTTGGCCGGGGCGGCATCGCCGGATTTGGCACGTTTGGCGGCCAGCAGTTCCACCGCTTCGGCCACCGTCACCGAGCCCGGATCGATATCCTTCGGAATGGTGGCATAGACCGAGCCATGCTTGACATAGGGGCCATAGCGGCCGGAGCCCACCGTGATAGGCTTGCCGTCCTGTGGATGGTCGCCCAGCGCCCGGCCGCCGCCGGCACCGGCGCGCCCGCCCTTTCTGTCGCCCGCCTGGGCGATCACCTCGACCGCGCGATTGATGCCGATTTCCAGCACATTATCCTCGGGCGTCAGGTTCACATAGCGGGGTCCAAGCTTCAGATAGGGACCGAAGCGCCCGACACCGGCCTGGATCAGCTCACCCGTTTCGGGATGCGCGCCGATATCGCGCGGCAGCGCCAGCAGCCGCAGCGCCACCGCCAGCGTTATATCGGCCGGTTCCTGGCCTTTCATCAGCGAGGCGCGCTTGGGCTTGGTGCCCTTCGCCCCTTCGCCAAGCTGCACATAAATGCCATAGGGACCCTTGCGCAGCGAGACCGGCAGGCCGGTTTCCGGATCGGTTCCCAGCTCCTTCGGATAGTCGCCGGCATCGGCCTCCGACCCGTTCTCCCCGCCTTCGCCACGCACTTCCAAAGGCCGCGTATAGCGGCATTCCGGATAGTTGGAACAGGCGATGAAGGCACCGAAGCGGCCGAAATTCAGCGACAGGCGGCCATTGCCGCAGGCGGTGCAGCGTCGCGCCCCTTCGGTGGACCCTTCTGCATCCGGCGGGAAGAAATGCGGACCCAGCGCCTCGTCGATCTTCTGGCGGACATCGACGCCGGAAAGCTGCTTGGCCTCTTCCGTCGCCGGGTGGAAGGCGGTCCAGAAATTGCGCAGGACCTGTTTCCAGTCGGCCCGGCCGCCGGAAACCTCGTCCAGCTCGTTTTCCATCTCGGCGGTGAAGTCGTATTCGACATAGCGCCGGAAGAAGGTTTCCAGGAAGGCGGTCACCAGACGGCCGCGATCCTCCGGCACGAAGCGGCGCTGGTCTAGGCGCACATATTCGCGGTCCTGCAACACTTTCAGGATGGAGGCATAGGTGGAAGGTCGGCCGATGCCCAGCTCTTCCATCTTCTTCACCAGGCTGGCTTCGGTATAGCGCGGCGGCGGCTGGGTGAAATGCTGGTCGGGTTTCACCTCGTCCAGCTTCGCCTCTTCCCCCTCGATCAGATGGGGCAGGCGGCGGTCGCCCTCCTCCCCTTCCTCATCGGCGGGGTCGTCGCGCGTCTCGAAATAGAGCTTCAGGAAGCCGTCGAAGCGGATCACCGAACCCGTGGCGCGGAAGGCAAGCTTCTTGTCCTGCGATTCCAGATCGACGCCCGCCTGATCAATCAGGGCAGAGGCCATCTGGCAGGCCACCGTGCGCTTCCAGATCAGCTCGTAGAGCCGCAGCAGGTCGGCATCCAGCGCATGGCGCAGGCTGTCGGGCGTGCGGGTAACGTCGGTCGGGCGAATGGCCTCATGCGCTTCCTGCGCGTTCTTGGCCTTGGTCTTGTAGAGCCGGGGCTTGTCCGGCACATAATTGCCGCCGAAACGTTCGTCGATCATGTCGCGCAGGGCGCCGATGGCTTCCTGCGACAGCGAGATCGAATCCGTTCGCATATAGGTGATCAGGCCGACCGTCTCGCCGCCCAGATCGATGCCTTCATACAGTTTCTGGGCAAGCTGCATGGTGCGGCTGGCGCCGAAGCGCAGCTTGCGTGAGGCTTCCTGCTGCAGGGTCGAGGTGGTGAAAGGCGGAGCCGGGTTCTGGGTCTTGGTCTTGCGCTCGATCTCGCCCACCGTGTAGCGGGCGGCCCTGGCCGCTTCCACCGCGCGCTGCGCGTCGTCTTGCTTGCCCAGGGTGAATTTGTCCAGCCGCTTGCCGTCCAGCCGCGTCAGCCGGGCGGAAAGCGTGTCGCCGCGCGGGGTCAGGAAGCGGCCATCGACCGTCCAGTATTCCTCGCTGCGGAAGGCTTCGATCTCCGCCTCGCGCTCGCAGACCAGCCGCAGGGCGACCGATTGCACGCGCCCGGCCGATTTCGCGCCGGGAAGCTTGCGCCACAGCACCGGCGACAGGGTGAAGCCCACCAGATAATCCAGCGCCCGGCGGGCCAGATAGGCATCCACCAGATCGGTATCGATCTGGCGCGGCGCCTTCATGGCCGAAGTCACGGCGGATTTGGTGATCTCGTTGAACACCACGCGTTCGGTCGCGATGTTCGCCGGCAGCTTGCGTCGCTTCAGCACCTCCCACAGATGCCAGGAAATCGCCTCCCCCTCGCGATCGGGATCGGTGGCGAGGATCAGCTTCTTGGCGCCCTTCAGCGCGTCGGCGATATCGTCGATGCGCTTTTTCGCCCGGGCATCAACCTCCCAGCGCATCGCGAAATCGTCATCGGGAAGGACCGCGCCGTCCTTGCTCTCCAGGTCACGGACATGGCCGAAGCTTGCCAGGACCCGATAATCGGATCCCAGATATTTGTTGATCGTCTTGGCCTTTGCCGGAGACTCGACGACGACGACGTTGCTGGCTGCCATACCGGTCCGTTCGATGGAACGAGGAGTTTGGTGGGTCCTTCGACAGCGGAACGGCCCGGATGGACCTTTCCGCCGCGATGAGGACCCGGCGCGCCGTCAGACATAGGCGGGGGGGATGGAAGGCGTCAACTGTCCCGGTGCCAAAGTTTGCCTTTAGACCCTTCAGAACGTCGCCGCATCTCCGATTGGGCATGCCAGCGCTTCAACACGGCGCCTGCCCCGCCCAGGTCGATGCGCTGGAAATAGGCGGTTATGCGGGCAAGTTTGCCGGATTCCTGAAATTGCAGCATTTCCTGCGGCGTCATCATCCCCAGCAGCAGCGTGACGAAGTCTTCCGCGCGCATGTCGATCGCCCGGCAGGCAATGGCGACCGTCTCCGGCGTGCGCACATCCAGGACCGTACGCGCCATGGAGGTGCTGAGGCCGGTCTGCTGGGAATAGATGTCGGCCATGGCGTCCATGCCGCCGCGCTCCATCGCCACCAGCAGCGGTTCGCGATCCGCCCAGTCCGGGGCGCGGCGCGACAATGGCTCGATCTCCGGCAGGGCGGCGGTATAGCCCAGTGTGGGCTCAACGGAAAAGGCATCCTCCACCGCGCGGTCCACCATCTCGTCCAGCGAATGCTGGTCGATCGGGTAGTGGGCGGCCAGATGCTGCTTCAGCGTATCGCCGACCCAGACATAGAGACGCCGCGCCAGGGTGGGCGACAGATCGGCGCGATGGACCAGGGGCTCCTGCAGGGCCGTCTCGTCCAGTGAACGATCAACGATCATCCCCAGCGCTTCCGGGCTGAATTGGGCGGCGAAATTGCGCACCGTTTCCAGGATCACCAGCGCATCATCGGTGGCGACCAGCCGGTCGGTCACGCTTTCGCTCAGCCTGTCGCGCTTGGCGATGGCGAGCCGGTGGGCGCGGTCATTCCCGTCGATGATGGCTACCAGATCATCGTCATTCAGCAGAACGGAATGGACCAGGACCGGATAGGCGACATTGATGCTGTCATTGGCCAGGAACAGGATCAGATCATGCGGCACATCATCCCGTTCCGCCAGGAAATCGGCGATATAGCGCCGCACGGACAGTTCGACCTGATCGATCAGGCGGCGCAGAATATCGAAGACCAGTGCCAACTCGCCCAGGGTGAGGTCGGCGTGGGAATCCAGACAGAGCTTGGCGATGGAGGCCGCAAGCCCCCCTTTGCCGTCAATCGCCCGCTGATTGGCCAGTTCCAGAAGGCGTCGATAGCTGGCTGGATGTACCGCACTCATAACCCTGATCTCCGTCCTGGGCGGCCAAACCTCCCCTGGCCTCTTCGGCCGGAAAGGCGTGCCGTCTGGTTGATCAGCGGTACGGAATGGACAGGGAATCCACCTGCCGGATAGTGTATCCGTACCCTGACCCCGAGGTCACTATATGCAAGCCGAGAGAGCTTGCAACTATTTGAAATAACGGTAAAAATATATAGAATTTTAGAAAATGACGCCTGAATTGTCAGGCAAAATCGATGCGCGCGATCTGGCCGCCGGGATGGCGGGCGACCAGCCCTGCCAGCTCCATTTCCAGCAGCGTGGCCTGGACCAGGGCAACCGGCAGCCCGGTTTCGCGCACCAGAAGGTCGAGCGGGGTAGGGGCATGGCCGAGTGCTTCCAGCAACATGGTCCGCGCCCGCGCCGTTTCCCGCGCGTCGAAATCGGCCGGCGGTGCGGACGGGCCTGAATCCGGTCGGCGTTCGAACAGGCTGGGCTCACGCCCCCGCTCCAGCGCGGCCAGGACATCCGCCGCGCTTTCGATCAGGGCCGCGCCGTTGCGGATCAACTCGTTGCAGCCCCGGGCGCGTGGGTCGAGGGGGGAGCCGGGAACGGCCATCACCTCGCGCCCCTGATCGGCGGCGAAGCGCGCCGTGATCAACGACCCGGATTTCAGCGCCGCCTCCACCACCAGCACGCCGCGCGACAGGCCCGCGATGATGCGGTTACGGCGGGGAAAGTGTCGGGCCTGGGGCACGGTTCCCGGCGGCAGCTCCGCCACGATGGCGCCCTGGGCTGCGATTTCCGCATGCAGCCGGTCATGCTCGGCCGGATAGACCACATCCGCCCCGCCGGCCACGACCGCCACCGTTCCCGATGGCATCGCGCCGCGATGGGCCGCGCCGTCAATCCCCTTGGCAAGGCCGGAGACGACCACGAAGCCGGCGGCACCCAGGCCGCGGGCGATATCTTCGGCGATCCGCCTGCCGTTCAGCGAGGCATTGCGCGCCCCGACAAGGGCCACGCAGGGCTTTTTCAGCAGATGCGGATGGCCGATCACCGACAGGAAGGGCGGCGCATCATCCGCAGCCGACAGGGGGGCGGGAAAGCCCGCCTCCCCATCGAACAGCATCTGACCGCCCATGGCCTCCACCGCGCGCCATTCCCGCTCGGCCTCGACCGGGCTTGCCAGGCGCAGCGGCTTTCCGCGCCCACCGCGTGCGGCAAGGTCGGGCAGGGCGGCAAGCGCCCGGGCTGCGCTGCCATAGCGCGCCAGCAGATGCCGGAAGGTCACCGGACCGACATTTTCGCTGCGATAGAGGCGAATGCGATCCAGCTTTTCCTGCTGCGACAGGGTGGAATGCGATGGGTTCATGACGCCTGAAAGTTGCGCAACGGGCGGGCCAGCGTCAAGCGGGCAATTGTGCCGGTAATCTTCTTTCCAACGAGACGAGACGTCTCGTACACCTTGGCGGCGGACAGCGAGGGTACTTGCGCCCGCGCGGCCGGCGCCTATATTCGCGCCCATGACCGAGATGACCGACACTATGGGCTTTTCAGGCCCCAAGGCCGATACCCGCATCGTGGTGGCGATGTCGGGCGGGGTGGATTCCTCCGTGGTGGCGGCCCTGCTGAAGGAGCAGGGCTATGACGTCGTCGGCATCACGCTGCAGCTGTATGATCATGGCGAGGTGATCCAGAAGAAGGGCGCCTGCTGCGCCGGGCAGGATATCTATGATGCCCGCCAGGTGGCAGACCGGATCGGCATTCCGCATTACGTGCTGGACTATGAAAGCCGCTTCAAGCAGCAGGTGATCGAGGATTTCGCGGATGCCTATGCGCGCGGCGAGACGCCGATCCCCTGCGTGCGCTGCAATCAGACGGTGAAGTTCCGCGATCTGTTGGATACGGCGCGCGAACTGGGGGCGGCGGCCCTGGCGACCGGCCATTACCTGCAGCGCAAGCCGGGGGCCGATGGCCGGGCGGAGCTGCACCGCGCGGCCGATGCCAGCCGCGATCAGAGCTATTTCCTGTTCACCACCACCCAGGATCAGGCCGATTTCCTGCGCTTTCCGCTGGGCGGCCTGCCCAAAAGCGAAACCCGGGTCCTGGCGGAGCGCTTCAGCCTGCCGGTGGCGGACAAGCCGGACAGCCAGGATATCTGCTTCGTGCCCACCGGCTCCTATGCCAGCATCGTGGAGCGGCTGCGCCCCGAGGCCGGCGAGCCCGGCGAGATCGTGCATGTCGACGGTACCGTGATGGGCCAACACAAGGGCATCGTTCACTACACCATCGGCCAGCGCAAGGGGCTGGGCCTTGGCGGGCGCAGTTCGGAGACGGAGCCGCTATTCGTCGTGCGGCTGGACCCGGCCCGGCGGCAGGTCGTGGTCGGCCCGCGCGCCGCACTCGGTCGCGATGTCATGCGCCTGGGCGAGGTGAACTGGCTGGGCAGCGATGCGCCGGGCGAGGCGGGGGTGCCGATCACGGTCAAGCTGCGTTCCACCATGGAACCGGTGCCGGCCCGGCTGTTCCGGGATGCGCAGGGCGGCTGGAGCGCGCGGCTGGATAGGCCGCAGTTTGGCATTTCTCCCGGCCAGGCCTGCGTCTTCTATGATGGCGGGCGGTTGCTGGGTGGCGGCTGGATCCAGCGCGACGCGGCCTGATTTTCCTCATGCCTGCAATTGCTTGAGCGGCCGATCCCCGGCAGGGACGGTCTGTTTCCAATATAAGGATATAAAATATCCGAAATAAGTTGACGCAAAGGACGGACAGAGGCATACATCCTATTACGGATAATAAATATCCGAATTGAACCATATGAAACCAAGGATGACCAGGATGACCGCCCGTATCGCTTTCGAAAGCCTGAACAAGGATGCGTTTCAGCGGCTCTATGCCTTCTCCGCGGTGCTGAAGAATTCCAGCATCGAACCCGCGCTGCACCATCTGGTGAATATCCGTGCCTCGCAGGTGAATGGCTGTGCCTTCTGCGTCGACATGCATATCAAGGAGGCCAAGATTGATGGGGAGCGTGAACTGCGCCTGTACCATGTCGGTATCTGGCGGGAATCCACCCTGTTCAGCGAGCGCGAACGCGCCGCGCTGGAATGGACGGAGCTGCTGACCAAACTGCCGGAGCATGGCGTATCCGACGAGGCCTTCGCCAAGGCCCGCGAACAGTTCAGCGAGGTGGAGCTGAACGACCTGACCTATTGCATCATCGCCATCAATGGCTGGAACCGGATCAGCATCGGCTTTAAGAATGTCCCAGGCTCCAGGGATGAAGCCTATGGGCTGACCAAGGCGGGACTGAGCTGATGCAGCTACGCAACCAGGTGGAATGGGCTCTGCATTGCTGCGCGATCCTCGCGGGGCTCCCATCGGGTCGCTATCTGCCCACCAAGGCCCTGGCGGAATTCCACGGCGTGCCCAAGGAATATCTGTCCAAGGCCTTGCAAGGCCTGTCGCAGGCGGGGATCGTGGATAGCACGCTGGGGCCTTCCGGCGGCTACCGGCTGGCGCGCCCCGCCTCCGAGATCACCTTCCTGGATATCGTCGAAGCGGTGGAAGGCAAATCCTCCACCTTCGTCTGTTCCAATATCCGCCTGAACAATCCCTGCCTGCCCGACGGGTTCTGCCCAAGCAGCCCCTGCGCCATCGCACGCGTGATGTGGCAGGCGGACCAGGCCTGGCGCGCCAAGCTGCGCAATGTGGATCTTGCGACGCTGGTCGGCATGGTGGCGCGCGATGTGCCGGCCGATATCCTGGGAAAAGTCGGCGACTGGGTCGGGGAGAGAAGCTGACGGGACAGATCCTAACCCTGTTGCAGCAACGCCTTGGATTCTCGCCTGATATCCTGGATCGATGCCGTCACCGGGTCGGCCAGCCGTTCGGCGAGCGCCCGGGCGAAATGCAGATCGGCTTGGGTGTCCACTGCCAGATGCAGCCCCGCAGGCCACGTCTCACCCGATGGCGGGACGGAGGCGATGCGCCAGCGCTGCGGCGCGTCATAGAAAGCTTTCGTCACATGTTCCCGATCCTGGGGATCGTCGGACAGGGCCAGCAGCCGGGCCAGCGCATCGACCGACACGGCTTCGGCGCTCAACCCCGGCGGATGGATGCGCGGAAAGACATTGCTGGCAAGGTCCGGCTTTTCGCCGCGGAACAGATCGGCCACCGTATCCACGGCCTCGGGCGCGATGAAGGGGCTGTCGCCGGAAATGCGCAGAAACCAGTCCCAACCGGCCAGCCGGGCGGCGTCCAGGCAGCGCTGCGCCACATCCTCTGCCGGGCCGCGATGCACCTCCAGCCCGAAGGCGCTGGCCCAGATGGCGATCGGATCGTCCACCGTCCGATCACTGGTGGCCAGCACGATATGCCCGCCCAGGCCCGACCGGGCAAGTCTTGCCGCCGCCAGCGCCAACAGGGGGCGGCCGGCGATATCCAGCAGCACCTTGCCGGGAAGCCTGCGGGAATCGAGACGGGCCATCAGCAGAATGCCCGCGCGCTCCGCCTGCGTGCCCATGGCCTGCCTCACATCATATAGGCGACATCGACCGTGCGTCTCTGCTCGATCGACTGCCAGCAGGCGAAGCAGACATCCATCACGCGGAAGACATCTTCCGCACCCACATTCGGCTCGCGATCATTGCGAATGGCATCGATGAAATCGGGCAGCAGGTCGCCCTTTTCCATCGACAGATAGGGGGTGTCGACGATATCGGGCGCGGCTGCCGGATCGTCGGAATGGTAAATCCTGCCGACCGGCCGGTCATTCTCGAAGGTCATGCGGCTGCCAAACACATTCAGCCGATGCATCTGCGGGCGCTGCGGGCCGAAAGTGGTGGTGGTCTTGGCCATCACGTCATTGTCGAATTTCAGCAGATGGGTCAGCGTATCGGGATGCGGGAAATGGCTGCCACGGGTCAGGATCTTGTTGCCCATGCCACAGACCTCCCGCACCTCCGCCCCCAGAATCCAGCGCATCAGGTCGATCAGATGGATGCCGCCGCCATAGGTGACGCAGTAGAAATCCATCTTGCCGCGCCAGCCTTCGGTGATTTTCCACAGGATCTGGTGCAGGTAATCGCCTTCGAGATAGAACAGGTCACCAAAGGCGCCTTCCTGCGCCAGGCGGCGGATTTCCTTGAAGCGCGGGCTTTCCCGCAGGATGACATTGGTGGTGATGCGCTTGCCCGAATCCTGCTGGGCGCGGAGCAGCCGCTCCGCTTCCTCGCGATAGAGCGCGATCGGCTTTTCCACCATCACATGCTTGCCGGCCCGGAAGGCCGCGACCGCCTGTTCCACATGGGTATCGTCATGCGAGCAGATCGAGATGACATCGATCTCGGGATCCTCGATCAGGTCGCGATAGTCGAGATAGGCGGCCGGAATGTCATGCCGGGCCGAAACTTCCTGCAGGCGTACCGGATCGATGTCGCAAATGGCCTTCACCGTCACGCCGGGGACGGCGTTATACGCGACGAGATGGCGTTCGCCGACACCAAGACCAATAACACCCGCACGAAGTTCCTGCATCAAATCACCCGTTCCAGAAGATCAAACAATGTCTGCGTTACGTCGATCACGCGGGCCGAAGCCGCGTAATTGTTCTGCAAGGTGATGAGCTTCGCCGTCTCTTCATCGATGGAGACGCCCACCTCGTTGCGATAGATCGAATAGAGGTTGTCGCGGATGGAGGAAGCCTGCTCCGTCGCCTCGTCGGCGAGCGAGGCACGCCTGGTGACGTCGGTCAGGATGCCCGATGCAACCCCGGTATAGTCCTGGTTCGGCACGGTCAGGCCGGCCGTGGAATAGGTCCGCACTTCCGCGTTCAGGGCTTCCACCACATCGGAACCCGACAGGCGCTTCAGGGACTGGGTCCCGTCCATCAGGCTGGAATTGACCTGGAAATTGAAGCGGCCGAGATCGTCGGGATAGGTTCCCGATTTCACGGTGAAGAAGCGTTCCGTGGCGCCACCATCCAGTTCGGCGGCATCATAAAGCGTCGCATCGGCATAGGCCCGTGCGAAAGTCGGCGGATCACGGGTATCCGCCGTCACCACGCTGAGCCCGGTGGATGCCAGAGCCGTGCCGCCGGTGATGGCAAGCGAGCCTGCCGTGGTCGCCAGTTCAAGCCGGCCATCGGCGGTCAGCCTGCCCGACAGGGTCGTGGTCGCGGGCGCGGCGCCGGCAATCGCGGTGGCGATGGCGGTTTCCACCTGTTCGCGATAGGTCGTGATCGTCGGCGGATTCAGCGCGGGCAGCGCGCCCAGCGTCACGGTCACGGCCGCGCCGCCATTCTCCGACAGGGTTATGGTGGTACCAGCCGTATAGACGCCGGTTTCCAGCAGATTGTCCGTTCCGCGCACCGCAGCCGTGGAATCATCGGTCCACATGCGCACGAACTCGTCCAACTGGTTCCGGTATTTCTCCAGTACGCCGGTGTTGGGATCGGAACTGTCCACCGCTTCGGGGCTCTTGTCCACGAAGTTCAGCAAGGCCTGCAACTTGCCACTGCCAATGGTGACCTCGCCGGTCACGCCGGTCTTGGTCAGTTCCTGGGTCGCCTGATTGTAGCTGAAAGTGGATGCGGTACTGGCTACCATGTCATAGCCCGAGGTCGAATAGACCGAAACCGAACCATCGTCATTGTTGATCACCCGGATATCGGTAATCTCCGCGATTTTCGCCAGTTCGGTATCGCGCAGATTCTGCAGGTTGGAAGTCGGCCGCCCGGCCGACAGCTCCCGCGCGATCAGCCCGTTCAGCCGGTCCACCTCCCCCAGGGAGGTGTTGAGCGTGTCGATGGTGGAGGTGATTTCCCGGTTGATCTCGGTGTTGATTTCCTCGATCCCGTTGGCAAGGCGGTTGATCTCGCGCGCCATCAGATCGGCGGCGATGGTCACCTCGCGCTGTGCCGCCTGGGATTCCGGGGCGGCTTCGAACCCCTTCCAGGCGGTCCGGAAGGATTCCACGTAATCGACCAGCGGCGTGTTGCCGTCGATCGTGCCGGCGAGTTCCTCCAGCCGGCGATAATAGGTGTCCTGCACCTCCGTCGCGCCGACGGATGAAATCTGGCGCAGCAGGTCGCGCATCAGCCCGTCATTGCTCAGCCGCTGGATATCGGCCAGCTTGACGCCGCCATAGCTGAGCGTCTGAAAGACGGCATTACGGCTGTTATAGGTCTCGTTG
>Ga0209066_10005193_pt1 | contig 13843 bp, 23 predicted proteins | sample All_14_2_FD_187198 | JGI IMG/M metagenome (GOLD analysis project Ga0209066, IMG submission 187198) | Freshwater microbial communities in response to fracking from Pennsylvania, USA - Allegheny Zone_MetaG_DW_15 (SPAdes) (version 2) ...
CCCGCATGTCCCCCGACGTGATCGTCGGCGTCGAGCCGAAGTTCGTACCGCGATCGAAATTGTCGTAGTCATCCGACACGCTGCCGACGATCACGTCGGGGGACATGCGGGTGCCGGCGTACCACAGGCGGCCGTCGTGGAACAGCACGGCGCGCGGGCCGTCCGTGTCGGAGAACAGGCCCAGCGCCCAGTCGAGCGTGGCGCCGGTCGCCGGATCGGTCTTGGCTTTGAGCAGCGTGGCCGAGGCCACCGTAGTCGAGGTGACGGACGTGATCTCGTATACGCCGTCGAACCAGCGCACCGAGCGGCCCACGTCGTCCGCCGACACCAGCCCGCCAACGCGCGGCACGGCCGACCAGGTTAGCGTGTACGGGCCGCTGCCGGTCACATTGAGGGTCGTGGCCGTGACATTCGACGGCTGCATCGGGGCGTTGCCGCCTTTGAAAGAGACCTCGGCCAGTGAAAAGGTTTCGAGCCCGGTGCGCGTCAGCTTACGCGGCCACTTGCCGGGGTGCGCGAGGTACATCACGTCGACCTGTTGCGCGGTCCGCACGGCACGCGGACCACCGAAGTCGTCGTCGGAATAGGGGGAGGCGATCTCGTAGGGCACGCCTGGCGACGCTTCGATCACACCATGGTTGGCGAAGAACCGGATGTAGCCGTCCGAAAACTCCATGACATATTGCTGGTCGACCGCCACGTCGAACGGGATCAGAGCGACCGGCGCAGTCGTCGACTTGACCTCGGCCACCATATAGGAGCCGGTGCGCCGCTGGAAGCCGCCGTGCGGCATGGGCAGGCCGTTCTGCGCCTGGCGCATCCCCTGGCCGTACTGTTCCAGGTCCTCGCGCGTGAGGAGGCGTCGGGAAAGCAGGCCCGACGCGAAGCTATTCTGCAAAGGATTAAATCTAGACATTTACAGGACTGGCCCGATACGGTAGCCGCTGTAGGGCGTGTCGGCGTAGCGGCTGTCGATCCACTCGCTGGCGACCATGACCTCGGGGGTGTTTTCGATCGCGTGGTTCATCTTGGCGTTGCGCAGCGCCATGGCCCTGTCCTGGCGGATGGCGGTGTACCGCTCCGTTCCCTTGGTCACGTCGTAGAAAATGTCGAGGGCGATGTCGAGGGCGAGCAGGTTGGCGAAGTCCGGCGGGTACTTGCCGGCCTCCTCGACCTTCTGCGTCAGGAAGATGTTGAGCGGTGCGGCGACATCGGTGTAAATGAATTCGTCTTCGTGCTTGAAGGCGTGCAGGGACGAGGTGTAGTTGCGCTGCGGCTCCGTGTCGTCGCCGAGCCCGAGGACGCGCAGCGTGCTGGCCGGCAGGCGGTAGCGGTACTGGAAGCCGAACAGCGGCGCGGCGGTGTCCGCGGCCAACTGGGTGCGAACCTTCGTGAAGTTCCAGATGTAGGACTGCATCAGCGTGTCGCGGACCTGGTCGTAGACGGTGCGGACCGACGTGGCGCTCTTGCTGTTCTCGTCGATGGAGCTGATACGGGCCTGCCCGACCTTCACGAGGGCACGGTTGATGATCTCGATCTTGGAACTCATGGCCGGAGAATAGCACAGGACGGCCGCAAAGAGAAACCCCCGGACCATCAGGGTCCGGGGGCGCCGGGGCGGAACGAAGGAGGGAAAACGCCCCGGCCGGGGTTACTCTTTGGTAGTGCCCGAGGTCGCGATGCCAGACACCTTAGACGCCTTGGACGCCTGCCGGCTATAGGACCGGACGAGCGCCTTGATCAGTTTGGCCGCGTCGAGGCTGCCGATCGTGTTGTCTATGAGCAGCGCGGCCTTGCCGGACAGCGACCCGCCCGTCCCGTAGGTAACGGTGACCTGGCGGGACGGCGTGATGCTCGCATTGAGGGTGAGCGTGGCCATCGGTTATTACTCGACCGAGTAGACGATGTACCCGCGGAGCGTGCCGCTGTCGGGGTTGGCGCCTTCGAACTTGGCCGTCAGCGTGATGCCGGCGGTCAGGCGCTCGCGGCCGAGGCCGTACAGCGCCCAGGTGTTGGCGAAGTCCGCGTTGCCGGCGGCCGTGGCCACGTCGACTGCCGAGGCGTACTTGTTCTCGGTCGTGCCGTCGCCGATGTCGAGCGTGACCGACGTGCCGAAGTCGGTGAAGTCGAGCCGGCCTGAGTAGATGCGGGCGCCTTCGGGGATGCGGGCCAGCTCGACGAAGTCGTTCTGAGCGGCGTCGCCGGTCCAGGAGAAACGAGAGACGCGCAGCTTGCCGCGGCTTTCGTCGGAAAGCGGCTTGGACTGCGGCGTCGCGCGCAGGTTCGTGATCTGATCGGAGTAGAGGGTAGCGTACAGGGCGCGCATTGCGGGGTTCCTATGTGAGAGAGGAGGTTGGCAGCGAAGCTATCACGCTTCGCTGCAAAGAACGGACACCACCATGGCGTCTTCGACGCGGAGCGCGCCCCAGGAGCCGCAGGTGTAAATCTGCTGCGAGTAGCGCTTGTCGGGACGCGGCGAGGCGACCGTGCTGGGCGCCATGGCCATGCCGAAGCGGATCGCCGGCTGGGCGTAGGCGAAGCAGTTGCGCTCCGTCGAGACCAGGCCGAGACGCTGCGAGCGGATGAACTTGAAGCCCATGTACTCGTCGACTTCGCCGCGGACCAGCGCCTTGACCGTGTTGAAGTCGGCCGACGTGACCTTGTCGTCCTCCAGCAGCTCGCGGATTTGGCGGGCGGTGGCCACGAAGAAGCGCGGGTAGAACTCGTCGACCTCGTTGGCGTCGAGGATTTCCTTGGCGCGGATCAGCTTGTCGATCGTCAGGCCCGTCGAGCCCGAGGCGAGCTGCTGGGTCGAGGTCGGGAAGGCGGTCGTGCCCGAGCCGGTGTGGCCGGTGACGGCGGTCGCGTAGAGCGCGCTGATGATCGCGTCGTCCATGCCGCGGCCCATCGTGCCGGCGTGCTTCTGGGTGTACATGCTGTCCACCTGGATCAGCATCTTGACACGGTCCTGCTTGTCGATCAGGTCGGCGACATCGAAGTCCTTGATGAAGCCCCACCGACGGGTCTGCGGCGTGTTGTTGAGCGGGGTGTCGCCGTGGCGCTCGTTGATCTCGTTCGGGGCGTCGACCTTGCCCATGATCTCGACAGTCCAGCTTTCGCCGGTCACGTCTTCGCGCATCACGGTGCCGAGCAGGCGGGAGAACTTCTGTTCCGCCAGGGAATGGACCATGGACGAGAACTGCGTGACATACGCGACGGGAATATCGACAGAATACAGCGCACGCATTTGCGTGTTTTACCTTTCGCCAGGTTGTGGGGGTTTTCGGTGAGCCGCCACGGGTGTCCTGCGAAGGGCCGTATTGAACTCGGTCGATTGTGCATTACCACAACCGACCGAGGGGTGTCAAGTCAGCGGAACATGAAGCCGAGCAGGCCGATGTAGATGAAGACGACCGTGGCCAGTGCCCCGAGGGCGAAGCCGAGGATGAACCACAGCACCCGTCTAGACCTTCTTGTTGCCGTCGAGGCGGGCGAACAGCTTGGCCGCCTTGGCCTCCAGTTCGCGGCGCTTGACGGGGTTCTTCTCGTCGATCGCCAGTTGGATCAGGTCATTGGCCTGGCCGCGGAGCGCGCTCGGGTTGAGCGGGCCGTCCCCGCCGCCGTCCTTGTCACCGCCGCCGCCGTCCTCGGCCAGCATCGCGCCGACCTTGGCGAACGCCTTGAGCAGGACGGGGTCGGTGCCCATCTGCGCGCCGTTGAGCGCGTCGACCAACTCCTGGCCGCCGATCCGCATGATGCCGAGGTTGGCGTCGGCGACGGTCTTGTCGAACGTCTCGCCCAGCTCGGTCTGGAGCGCCTTGATGTTGTTGGCGTGCTTCTCGTTGCCCGCAGCGACGGTCGCCTCGTAGCCCGCCTGGGTACTCTCGCCGATCACTTCGACAAGACCCTGAAGCTGGTCGGGCAGGATGCCGAGGCCATGGGCCGTCTCGCGCAGCTTGGCGAACGCCGGCTTGCTCACGTCGACGAAGTCACCGCCCTTCTTCGGGGCCGAGACCTTGTAGTCGTCCAGCTTCTCGGGCAGGCCCAGCTTGGACAGCACACCGCGGCGCGTCTCGGGATCGGCGTTCGGCGGGATTTCGACCAGTCGGTCGATCGGCTTGCCGATCAGCTTCTGAGCGTTCTCGGCGCCGGTTACAAGGTCCGCGAGGTTGGCGTACTTGGCGGCGACGCCGGTACGCAGGTTCTCGGGGAGGGCGGTTCGGTAGTCCCAGTTGTCGGGGAGCTTGAAATCTTCACTCCCCCCAGTACCAGCACCGCCAGCAGCACTCCCCCCAGTACCGGTCCCGCCCGAACCGCCAGCGCCAGCACCGCCAAGCAAACTATTGCCAGTGCCGCCAGCGCCAGCACCTGTTCCGCCATCGCCGCCTCCCTCGCCGTCGTAAAGGGCTCGCATCTTACCAGTCGTCATTGTTCACCTTCTCTTGCTGGGGTTCACGGACCGCTTCCTGGTCCTGCTCGTTCTCGGGCGACCACGCAAGCTGCTGGCCGATGTAGACCATGACCGACCGCTGGCCCTCGTAGACCGCACTGTGCATGGGGTCTCCGGGCACGAAGGTCGTCCGATTGATGAAGCCGAACTTCGCGACGAGGTGCGCCATGACGATTTGGCCGGCCGGCGAGGAGAACAGCTCCTTGTACGCCGCTGCGACCTCGTGCGGCTGGACCTGCCGACTAAGCTGCTGCATTGGCCTTCGTCACTTGCGCGCCTGCGGTCATCATCGCTGCGGCCCCCTTCAGAGCATCCGGGCCGATCGCGGCAGCGGCGGCCTGCGCCTCCTGCTCGGAACGAGCCTTGCGAACCTGATCTACCACAGTCTTGGACTTGATGAAAGAGGCGTCCATGCCATTGGCCATGGGGATGCGGACCGCGACCTTATCGGTGTCGATCCAGTCGAAGATGCCCTTGTCCGCCTGGAACCAGAAGGACATCTGCTCGAAGGTGCGCGCGATGGCCAGGCCCTCAAGCTGTTTCTGCGACGCGATGAGCGGCGAGACGTACTCCAGCTTGATCTGCCGGTTCTGCAACTCGACCGGCGGGAGAGGGAGCTGGCCGGCGGCGCGGAGCACGTCAAGCGCGCGCATGGCGATGCGAGAGAAGAGTTCCGACTGCATCCGCACGAGCATGGGCGACAGGGCGCGGTTGCGCTCGTCGACTTCCTGCATGACCTGCGTGGCGGTCTTCACCGGGCTGTCCGGGGTGACGAACAGCGGCGTGAAGAAGGCTTCCTTGATGGCCTGCTGGCGGGCGATGAGAAGCTGGTTGCCAGTCTCGATGCGGCTGGTGCCGGGAGGGATCAGGGACTTGATCTCGGCGCCGCCCTCGACGAAGGTCAGGCCGCCGGGGAACAGGCGGACCGGCGACACGATCGCCCCGTCCGGCACGACCAGCGGCGGGTCGACGATCTTCTCGGCGCCGCGCAGGATCGTGTCCGACATGCGGTTGACCATGCGGATGTCGGGCATGGCGGTCATGGCCGGCGAGCGGCCATAGATTTCTCCGCGCGCCTTGTACCAGCGCGGCACCATGTAGGGGAAGGTGTTGTAGGAGCCGTACTCCAGAACGCGCTTCTCCTCGCCGTCGAGCACCCACACCGAATGGTAAGCGCTGCCCCGCGCGATGCGCGCCTTGGGGAATTGCTGGACGAGCGGGTCGGTGGCCGGGATGACGGCATGCAGATAGCGATCGGTCGTCGACAGCTTCTTGTCGTCCAAGCGCTCGAAATTCTTACCCAGCTTGTCGGCCTTGAAGCGCTGTAGCGCGGCGCGCTTGGACTGCTTGCGCACGCGCGTCAGGCTGTCGATCGTCTCGTCCTCGCCCTCCTCGATCGTACAGTCGTCGAGGTGGTAGGTGCGGATGCGGAGCTGGCCGCCGACCGTGTCCATGTACATGACCGCGGTGCCGAACGCGCCGAGGCTGAGATACGTCTGGTGGAGCTGCGAATAGATGTCGGCCATTGGCGCCGAGAGCAAGGCCATCACCTTGCGGTCGAGCCCTTCGAGGTAGGCGCGCACGGCCGGCGACCAGGCCAGCTCTTCCTCGCCCTCGATCCCGAACTTGATCCACTGGGAGGTCGGCGAGTTGAGCAGGGTGTGCAGGAACGAGCCGAACATCTCCAGCGCGCGCGGCGCCGTGCTGTCGAGCACCCAGCGCATGCGGTCCTGGCCGGGCGTAATCTGCTCCATGAACGACGCTTCGTTCGGCAGGCAGTACCGGGCGATCGACTGCCACAGGACCTCCCACGTCGCGCGGGAGGCGCGGCGTTCGCCGTCGCGGCGGATGATCTCTTCAGCTACCTTGTCGCGGGCCAAAACGGCTTCTACTCCTCGGGCGGCGGAGAGGTACCGGGAAAATCCGGGTCGTTCCCGTCCATCTGTGGAAGTCCGCCCAAGAAGGCGGCATGAACCTCATGGTACGGGGCCTGCAGGACCTCGACACCGAGGATGAAGACGCCACCCGCCCGCTCGATCGGGTTGAGTGCGGCGTAAGGAGCGCTTTCAGAGGGACCGCGTACCTGATCGGCCTGTTCGGCTGTGAGAAGGATGAACATGGCCATCAGACGTTCGCTCCCACAGAGGTGGCCCACGCTTGAACATTGGTGTAGCGCGCGAGGCGTTGCGCGCCAGAAAGCGCCGCGCCAGCAGACGCATATCCATACGAACTAGCTCTAAAACCGATAGGCGTTCCTGCATTATTCAGTGCGCCAACAAAAATGGCGTGAGCGGATAGAGACGCGCCCACGGCCGCAGGAGTGACGGTGCGGGTCATGTCGACGCCATTCTTGGCGCCGTAGGCATTTGTCGTTAGAGCGCCGTTGCGCCCGATCTGGGTTAATCCGCGACTGTCCGCAGCCGGCAATGTGAAGGTGCCGTCTGCGCTATTGCCGCCGCCAACAGCATTACCGACAATGCGGGGGCCGAGATTGATCGAACGGTTAGAGCCAGATGATGCGCCCATGGCGCTTGCCGCAGCGGTAACGTTAGTGCGCTCGTAGATTTCTGCGTGAACAGAGTCTGTCGTCATCGACAGGGCGTTGGTCGAAGGCACGAAGACCAGATTAACGTAGCTTGTTGTGCCGTTGGTCGTGTAGTCACGATTTGCGGTAAAGGTCGGTAAGTTGACCGCCGTCGCAAGGCGACGCTGCTTCAGGCTCGTAAGCGCCTGGATCGCGTTCTCCGCCCAGAAGCCCCAATAGTCGTCGGTCAGGCCCCACAAGCCGGCATCCTTCTCGCTGAACACGAACTGGTCGACGATGATCAGACGATCCAAAGATACGGAGCCGCCATTGGCGACGACGGCATCGCGCCACAGCACCACGTCTTCATCGAAAGCGCGGATCGAGCCCCCGGCAACGCTCCCGAACACTGACCCCATCACGGGGCTCATAACGTTATTGTCGGGCACAGCTTGCTACCAGCTTATAGCGGCGATGCCGCTACCGGCCGTGTACCCGCCGGTCTTCACGCCCACGCGGAACTCCCACGTACCGGCGTACTGCGCCGTTTGCATGCCGCCGTTCGACGCGGCCGGGGACGTGTAGATGTCCATCGTATTGCCGGTCGTGCCGTCCGACTTGACGCGCCGCGCCTGGACGGTCCAAACCACATTGAGCGTCGTGTTGTCGTCCGACATGCTGGCCGTAAAGGCGCTGATGCGCCCCTTGGCCGGGAGGCGCACCCACTCTGTAAACTGGTTCGCTGCAGTGATGGCCGCTTCGCGCGTGCTCACCGGACCTCCTGTCGCGTACGTCATTACGCGCCTCCAAGCAGGGACTTCTTTGTCCCGATTTTCGAGAAGCTGTCACCGCCGTCAGCGGCCGTCAGCAGGGTGTTGGCCGCGCCTGCGCGGCTGGCGCGGTCTGCCAGGGACTTGCGCTTGGCCTCTTCCGCCGCGGCATCCGCCTGCGCCCGAAGGTCGGCCTGGCTCGGGCCGCTGTTGAAGTAGACCGGCTGCTGTTGCGGCTGCGAACCGATGCCGAACAGAGCGCCGATGGCCTTGAAGAAGTCGTAGTGTGCGCGCATGGTTCTATCGGTCTACCACAAGACGGGTCAGCCGTCCAGTTCGGCCACGTCGCGGCGCTTGAACTTCTTGTCGTGCTTGGCGAACCAGCGCGCCGCACCCATCGATCCGCGCTCCTCGGGCGCGAGGAAATTCGCGCTCAACGGGTTGTCCATGTCGTCGCGTGCGGAGACGGACCCGCTACGCTCGTCCAACTGGTAGCGAATACGACGAGGGCGGATAGCTTGAGGCTTCTCGGTCATTGGCGATCGCGTCCATCTGGTCCTTGAGGGCGAGGGTGCGGACGCTGTCGGCCCGCGCGTAGGCCGCAGCATACACCGGACTTTGCATGAACGCCATCTTGTGCCGAGCAAACGCCTCGTGTTCGTGGCTGTCGAGGGTCTTCCATCGTTCGGCGTTCACGTCGGCCAAGAGGGCGAACGCCTCGCACTTCTCGACGGGCCAGTGCTTGCTTGCCGGGTACTGCGCGGCGTGGAGTGCGTGGCCGAACTCATGCATGAGCACCGCCGGGCCGGCGTCCTCCGGACAGAACAGAAATGAAATGGGGGCGTTGTCGTCGACCAACGTCAGGCACGTCCCCTCAGTCGGCTCCTGGCCGGGCTCGGGCTGGCGGAACCCCCAGTGGTCGACCAGTTCGTCGATGAAGGCGTGCGAGAACCGTTCGCCGATGATGCGGGTCTTGCGCAGCGTCGGGTACAGCCCTGGCCCCCACAGGCAATGGGCGAGGAGCATTTCGGAGCCGGTCAGCATTCGTGTCTTCACAGTTGAGCCCTCGCCTGTTGATGTCCGTCTTCCTCGATCCCGAAGCGGCGCAGGCCCATCGCCAGCGACCGGAAAGCGTCGGCGCTGTGCGAGGTCCAGTCGTGCTTCGGCTTCTGCCGGAAAATCTGCTGCCGCTCGTCGTACTCCCGATGGTACAGGGCCATGGCGCTGACGCCCGTCAGGGTCATGCCGGCGTCGAAGGCGCAGCGCGGGAGGAGGGCGCGGACCGCCGCGATGCCGTCCTCGACGTTGGCGCGCGGAACCGTGACGCCGCGGACGCCGAGCGCGCGCAGCACCGACATGCGGCTCTTGCCCGTACCCAGCTCCGTCTGCTCGACGTCGTGCGGCAGGAAGTGTCGGCCGTAGCGGTAGCCCTTCTTCTCCAGCACGTCGGCGTAGTGGTCGAGCCCGGCGCCGGCCGCCTCGTAGTAGTCGATGACGAAGACTTCGTGGCCGACGATCTGCACGAACCAGATGGCGGTGCAGTCGTCGAAGCCCAAGTCCCATGCGGTGTGAACCGGTAGGCCGGGGTTGTAGGCGTAGCGCCCGAAGCGGCCACGGTCCTTCAGCTCGGCCAGTTGCTTCGCATAGATGGCGCCCTTCACCGCGGCGTCCCACGAGCACTCGTACTCCTGCTCGTAGGCGTCGTCGTCGTTCATGTCGAGCCGGGCAACGCGCAGCTCCTCGGGCATCAGCACGCCGGTCTGGCTTGCGCGCCACAGCTCGGCCGCCCAGTCGTCGCGGTAGACCAGCTCGCCCGTGTCGCCGGGGTCGTCGATCATGTTGTTTCCGCCCATCTTCGCGCCCAGGCCCTGCGACCACAGCTCCGCGCGGGTGTGCATGTGGTAGGCGTGGTTGCGACCGAACGGGGTCGTCATGAAGATGGCGAACTGGTTGGTCTCGAAGTTCTCGTCGTCCCCGCCGCGGTTCACGTCGGACAGCATGGGTCGGACCTGCTGGGTCCAGACGTGCGGCGGTATCTGCGCCCACTCGTCGAACACCACGCCGTCGAGGTACATGCCGCGCAGGCGTTGCTTGGGGGTGTCGGTGCCGTAGAGGCTGATCTGCGACCGGCCACCTAGGCGCGTGGGCAGCTCGACGGTCAGCTTGCTTTCACGGTGGACGACGGACGGTATCTTGGCCGTGAAGTCCTTCACGTAGGTCCAGGCGATCTGTTCGGCCATGTCGAAGGTCGGTGCCAGGTAGGCATAGCGGCCATTGGGGAACGGGCACTCGACCGCGCGCTCGATCAGGGTCTCGACGGCCAGCACCGACTTGCCGAAGCGGCGATGCACTACCCACGAGTTGAAGCGCTTCATGCGGCGGCGCATGGCGTTCTGGAGCGGGCGCGGGTTGAAGCCCGTCAGGTCGCGGATGTCAGCGGGGAGGTCGACCGGCCGGCCGTAGGCTGATGCCTTGGCCAGTGCCTGGATTTTGTTGATGAACGACAGGCGCTACTCGGGGTCTTTGTTGAACGGCAGGACCCGGATTTTCCCGGCCCAGAAATCCTGGGCGCGCGCAGCCGCGGCGCAGTCGGCCTTGGTCTTGCCGTAGGTGACGATGTGCGTGTTCTCACCGTCGAAGCCGATCAGGATGACCTGACGTAGATCGTGCTGACGAGCGACGGCGCGCGCGGTAGAAATGGGAAGTTTGCCCTTCGGGGCTTCGACTTCGGCCGGCTTCCAATCGTCCATGGACCCCTCAGAGCAATACGTGAAGCAGTCGTTCTATCACACGATGCTCCTCGCGCGCAACGTCGTCGCCGCAGTCCTCGGGTATCAGGTCGCCGAACAACAGGTGCAGAACTTCGTGCAGGGCCAGTCGTTCCGGTGGGTAGGTCTTCCCCGCGGCGGCGAAATAGGTGAACGTGGCGTGCCGGGTGTTCTTGTCGTACTCGACCTGCGCCTCTGCGTCGGTGGCCGTCTCATCCAACTTGAAGTCGACGTACCAGTCCTTCAGCCCAAATCTGTCAACCCAGGTGCGGACCTCGTTCTCGAAAACGTCGTGAGGGGCGAGCATGGCGACCAGTGTACCAGCTAGAAGCCGTCCGCGTCTACCTCTGCCTTCAACCAGCCCCAAAGCCTGCCGTGGCGTATGGCGTAGATCGAGCTGATGCTCACTTCGTATTCCTCGGCCAGTGGCCCGGCTTCTTCGTTTGGTCGGTACAAGATCGCTAGGACCTTTTCGCGGGTCAGCTTCGATCGCGGGTGCTTGGTCCCCCGTAGCCGGCTCGGTCCCATTATACGACCGCGCAACTTGTGCCCCCCGTGCCGGCCCTTGGCGTCTCGGTCCTGCATGTTGTCCGCAACAGTTCCCGCAAACAGGTGTGCAGGCTCGATGCAACTGGCGTTGTCGCAGCGGTGGCAGGCGCAGCGGTCTCCCAGCAGCTCGCCGTTGGCGATTTCCCAGGCGGCCCGGTGGACGTACACAAGCGCCTCGCCGTCTCTGGTCCGGCCGTAGCCGGCTTCGTTCTTCGAGCCCGTCCAATTCAGGCAGCCGGTGACGGGGTCACGCACGGAGCGGCGCGTGAGTTTTTCCAGCATTACTTCGTTCGGGTATTTCATTTCTCTATTATGCGATGCGTTCCATGTATTGTCAAATCTGATTTCGATTTCTTGTTGGAAATCCAAATTGAATTTTTAAAACAGCGATAAAGTATTCCGGGTCGATGGGGTCTGGGTCTGGGGACCCAAACGGTCGCGGGGGTAGGGGGTGGCCAACGCGCCTATTAAAAGAGGGGGTGGCATACAACACATGGTCGTCAAGGTGTTATAAGTACCCTTATGGAACATCGGCCGATTGTTCAATGATATCAATGGGTTAGCTAGCGCATGTGCCGACACACAGGGGCGCAGGCATGACCAGTCACCTTGAGTAACCATAGATGTAGACGATGCGTGAGAATGCGTTAGCTACAGGTTGTGTGTAGGCTAGAATCACGACCGGCTAGGGGGGTTAGGCTCAACAGGGAGAATAGTCCCGGAGCGAGATAGTTAACAAATGTGAACTATCGGAGATTATAGCATCGGGCAAAGAAAAGCCCCGCACAATGGCGGGGCGAGGGATTGTGGGCTGTCAGCCCTTGATCCAGATTAGGTACAAGGCTTGGATAGCCCCTCGTTGATGATAGCCGGACCGTTGGTAAACTGCCTGGCGATTACCTCGCGGATCATGTGAAGGACCACATGACCGCGAGGACGAACGAGACGACAGCGAATGCGGCCAACGTCTCGAACTGGCAGTAGCCATCAGGCATGGTCCAGCGGCTCGCGATCCATGGCCGGCAACTCCGCGCTGACTGCGAACTTGAGCACGCGGCGCCGTGCCCTGAAGTCATAGGATGCGGTCTCGCCGCGCGCCGGTTGCGGTGCGGGCTTGTCCTGCCGGTTGCCCGGCTGGCCGCGCTTGGACGGGTTGCGATTGAGGCGCTTGATGGTGGCGAGGTCATGCATGATGCTATTCCTTTTCCTGAATGAGGCCCTTGGCGGCGAGGTAGCCCAGCGCAAACGTGCGCTGGTCGGCCGGCGGGGCGCCAAACACCCGCCAATAGTCTAGCTGCCCGATATTCTCGCATGTGAGCAAGGCGAGCGCGCGGTCGCGGGCATGGCGATTTTGGCCAGAGCTACGCATGAAATCGAGCATGTCCATGTCCATCGCCATATGGACGTTGCGCTCGCCGACGTCGTCAAACTCCGCGTTTTCCGTGATATGGCGATAATCATGCCATGCCCGGAAGGCCATGTTCGCCGCCGGTCCACTAAATACCGTGCGCTCGCAATGCAGGTCCGACACGATAACGGAGTTGCCGAAGCGGGCGCAATTGTCCCACAGGGCTTTTAGGTCCCGAAGGTTGTCCGGGGCTTTGTCATGGCCACGCCAGCCTTGCGGCAACAGGCGATTGGCAATCGAGAGCGTGGCGCGCTCGAATAGAGCGTCGACGGGCTTCGCCATTATTCTGCTCCCAAGTCTTCCAAGGCCGCACGAACGCGCGGCGCATTGAACATGAAGCCATCGGGCGTCTTGCAGTCGCCGTAGACCGCGAGAAAGCGGTGCGTGGCGATCTTAGGCCATTTGGTCGCCCCTGCGTTCTTCGCCTTGGCGCCTTCAATGCACTCCAGAGCGAACTGATACGTTGGCTCGTCGTTGCCGATCCACAAGGCGACATTCCAATGCCCCTTGGATGCGTGGCCGTTGTACTCGCTCATTTGGTCGTCTCCTCTTTATCAGCGCGCGGTGAGAGAATGCGCGGGCGCTCCAGGTGGTTGCGGGACCGTGCCAGCTCCATATCCACAGGGAGCCGGCCGGCGGGAGAGTAGAGGGCGAGGAACCGCGCCAGCGGCTCCCCATCGAAGTCGTCGCGGATCGCGGCCATGCTAGCGCGCCCCCCGAACGATACGGCGGCCCCGGTAAGTTTTTGGGAATTCTTCGCGAGAGTACCAAAAAGCCGGGCCTTCCGATGTGTAGGAACCGGTTCGCGCGAAGTGCTGATACCCGGCCTCCAGCGCCACGGCTAGGAAAAGCGCGCTCATGACTGCACCTTATCGCGGCCATTGGAGGGCTTGCCGTTGGCCGCTGCGAGGAACCACGCACGGTCAAAACGCGGATTGTCGCTGGCGAACATGTCCGCGATTTCATCCACCGTATAGCTAATAAGCGGATTGGCGACGGACACAGAGCCGATGGTCTCGCGCGCTTTGGCGAGGGTGGCCGCAATCGCCTTGTAGTAGCGATATTGAAATACTGGTACCATGACTAGAAATCCTTCTCAAAGAGGAAAGACAAGATGCGGGAAGTCTCGGCGTGATGTTCGTGCGCCAGCCCCCAGTGCGCCCGTGCCTCGGCCTCATTGAAGTCGCGGCAACCAGCAAAGATACGTGCCTCGCCGTTGCGCGTCCCAACGGTGAAAACGTACCCATCGCTGCGAACCGCGTGCCGCCTAGCCCACTCGCCGATCGTGGCCCCCTTGCCGATCGTGGCCCACTCGCCGATCTTGGCCCACTCGCCAATCGTGGCCTCCTCGCCGATCTTGGCCCACTCGCCAAT
>Ga0209066_10005195_pt1 | contig 13838 bp, 11 predicted proteins | sample All_14_2_FD_187198 | JGI IMG/M metagenome (GOLD analysis project Ga0209066, IMG submission 187198) | Freshwater microbial communities in response to fracking from Pennsylvania, USA - Allegheny Zone_MetaG_DW_15 (SPAdes) (version 2) ...
ACAGGTTCTTGGCGTACATCTCGGACGCATGCACCGGCATGCGGCTGGGGATGTTGACCGGTCCGATCACGAGCACGTCGTTGATCCAGACCTTCTCTCCGGCCACCGTGCCTTCGACGTTGCCCCCGGTCTCGGCGGCCATGTCGACGACGACCGCACCCGGTTTCATCTTGGCGATCATCTCGGCGGTGACGATGCGCGGGGCGCGCTTGCCCGGGATGGCGGCGGTGGTGATGAGCGCATCGCACTGGGCGACGGCCTTGGCCAGGCGTTCGGCCTGCTTGGCTTTCTCTTCGTCGGTGAGCTCACGGGCGTAGCCGCCGGTGCCCGCGGCGGACACGCCGGTGTCGACGAACTTGGCGCCCAGCGACTCGACCTGTTCGCGCGTCTCGGGACGCACGTCGTAGGCTTCGACCATGGCGCCGATACGGCGCGCGGTGGCAATCGTCTGCAACCCCGCCACGCCACAGCCGATCACCAGCACCTTGGCCGGGCGAATGGTGCCGGCGGCGTAGGTGAGCATGGGGAAGAACTTGGGGCTGTGATCGGCAGCGATCAGCGCGCATTCATAGCCGGCCACGGCGCCCTGGGACGACAGGGCGTCCATGCTCTGGGCGCGCGAGATGCGCGGCAACAGTTCGAGCGCGAACGCGGTGATCTGGCCTGCGGCCAGCTGACGCGCGCGCTCGGCGCTCGCCCACGGCTGCAGCATGCCCAGCAGGATGCTGCCCGGCTTCAACTGCGCAATCACCTCTTCAGTCGGCGGCTGCACACAGAACACCACGTCCGACTGCGCGCACACCTCGGCCGCGCTGTCGGCGAACGTCACGTCCGCAAACACATTGTCGGGAAAGTGCGCCGGGACCCCCGCGCCTTTCTGCAACACCACCCGGGCCCCCAGGCCCTGGTACTTCTTCACCACATCCGGTACGACCGACAAGCGCCGTTCGCCCGATGCGGTCTCCGCTAGCACTCCGATGGTCAGAGGCATAGGCTGTTTCTCCCTATCGTTTGGCAACCAAAATCCATGTGCACCCGCTGCCGACGTCACCTGTCGTTATATCGATCTGTCCCGCAATCGCTGATTGCGGCGTCGGCGGTCTGCAGACATTAGACGGATTTGCTGCAGCACAGCAACAAGGGTGAACCCGAAGAAGATTCGACGCGGCGCCCCACTCAACGCGTCGTACTGGCCACCGCGGGGACGAGCTTGATGATGACGAGCGCGATGTTGTCACCCACGCCGCCGCCCCGCTCACGCGCCATCTGAATCAGCTGCTCGGCCGCCACACGCGGCGGATGCGCCTGGAGCGTCGATGCCAGCTCGAAATCAGTGAAATAAGCCCACAAACCATCGGAGCACAGCAGAAAGCTGTCCCCTTGCTCGGGACTCTCGCAATGGCCGTAATCGATACGGGGTGGGCGATCACTGCCCAGACAGGAAAGCAGCACGTTGCGTTGCGGGTGATCGAGCGCAGCCGACTCGTCGAGTCGCCCCTTCCGAACAAGCTCGCCGACCAGCGAATGGTCGCCACTGCGCGACACGGTGGTCGTGCCGCGGAAATAGTAAAACCGCGAATCGCCGCAATGCGCCCAATAGGCCTTCCCCTGCTGCAGCAAAAAGGTGACTGCGGTGCTGTGCGGATCTTTCTCGCTGGTGAAGCGCGTCAACTTGATGACGGTGTGCGCCTCTTCGATGACACTAGACAAGAGTTCCTGCGGCGTTTCGTGCAGAGGGGCATAAGCTTCGAGATTCTGCTTGGCCCGCAGGATGACCTGCTCGGCTGCCATGGCCCCGCCACTATGCCCGCCCATGCCATCAGCCAGCACCGCCATCATGATGCCGGGGCGCTTCGGATGCGCGAAAAGACCTGCACGATCCTGCTGTTCCGAGCGGTCGCCGATATGCATGGCAACACAGGTTTCAGCGGAAAAGGCCATGGGAACATACTCGTAATTGACGCATCGATCATAACAACCGGACAAGGATCACGGGTGGGGCATGCACCGTCTGGGACGCATGACCCCGCTCGACCCCTGTGACAAAAATCACAACCTGAACCTGATCGTATGCGGACCGAGCAAGCAAGTCTGGTTTGTTACCATTCGGGCCCGCGCCCGCCATTTATTGCTGCTCCTTGTCCGACAGGCCCGGCATGACCGATCGCTCCCGCCCCGAACGCCTGCTGCCCTTCCTTGCCTGGCCACGCCAATGGGCCGAGGGCGGCGTGCGCGGCGACGTGCTGGCCGGCATCACCGTTGCTTTGGTCATGATTCCGCAAGCACTCGCCTACGCCAAACTCGCGGGACTGCCACCCGAAGTGGGTCTATATGCGGCGCTGGTGCCCACGGTGATTGCCGCGCTGTTCGGGTCTTGCGGCCAACTATCGAGCGGACCGGTCGCACTGACGAGCTTGCTCGTCGGTGCCAGCATTGTGCCGCGGGCGGCCGGAGATCCCTCTCAACTCCTCATGCTGGCGCTTTTACTGGCCCTGCTCTCTGGCCTGATCCAGCTCGCCCTTGGCGTGCTGCGCCTGGGCTGGCTGCTGAACCTTTTGTCCGTGCCGGTGCTGATGGGCTTCGTTAACGCCGCGGCCCTCATCATCTGCCTGACGCAGATTCCGCCCCTGTTCGGCCTAAGCATGGCACAAACCGGGCCACTGCTCGTTGACTTCGCCCACGCGCTGAGTGCACAGCAAACGCTGCACCTTCCCTCGATGGTTTTCGGCTTGGGCGCTTTGGCGGGTTTGGTGCTGCTCAAGCAGTGCGCCCCGCGCGTGCCGGGCGTACCACTTATCGTCGTCGCCACAACTGCGCTTTCCGCCTTGCTGGGTTTCCAGGCAGGCGGTGGCGAGGTCGTCGGTCCGATTCCCCAATCCCTGCCGGTACCCAGCCTGCCCTCATTTCGACTCGAACGGGTGATTGCGCTGCTGCCGGCCGCCTTCGTCGTGGCCATGGTGAGCTTCATGGAAGCCGCCTCCAGCGCCAAACTCATCTCCGGCCGCACACGCCAAGCCTGGAATCAGGACCAGGAACTGATCGGCCAGGGACTGGGCAAGATCGCCGCCGCGTTCACCAGCGCCATGCCGGTCAGCGCGTCGTTTTCGCGCTCGGCCCTGAACTACGCCAGCGATGCCCGCACCGGCCTGTCGTCCCTGATCACCGCTGGTATCGTACTGTTTGCCCTGCTCTACCTGACGCCTCTGCTGTGGCACTTGCCCAAGCCGGTGCTGGCGGCCGTTATCCTGCATGCCGTGGCGGGCTTGCTCGACTTCAAGGTGCTGACCCGCGCCTGGCGCGCCAAACGCGACGACGGCGTCAGTGCGATCGTCACTTTCGGCGCCACACTGGCTTTTGCGCCCAACATACAGAGCGGGATCTTCACCGGACTCATCCTCACGCTCGCACTGATGGTGTACCGCAGCATGCGCCCCCGCATCGCGCTGCTCGGCCTGCATCCGGACGGCAGCTACCGCGACCTGCAGCGTTTCGGTCTGCCGCATCCCCATCCGCAACTCGTCATCCTGCGCGTCGACAGCCCACTCAGCTTCGTTACGGCCGCCCCCTTCGAAGACGGCATGCTGCGTGCCGCCCGGGCACAGGCAGATGTGCGCATCGTGCTGGTGTCCGCCGGTGGCATCAACGACATTGACGCCACCGGCCTGTACACGCTTGCCGGACTGATCGAACGCTTTCATGCACAAGGCCAGTCGATCGCGTTCTGTGGACTGAAGAAACAGGTCATCGACGCCATGGAACGCGACGGATTGTGGCCCCGGATCGCCGAGCGTGCGGGCTACCGCAGCGAACAGCAGGCGCTTGAGGCGCTGCTGCCCACGCTCGCCCCCGTTGGCACGCCTTGATCAAGGCGCGCAGCACTGCACACCGGCGCCGCCCGATCGCGTATGCTGCTGATTGCCATTGACTTTTGTAATTTCGCTGGTTAAAGTTCGCGATTCTTTGCAAACCCATCAACTGGAGCAGCACCATGTACGCGGTGATAAAAACCGGTGGCAAGCAGTATCGCGTTGCCGCTGGCGAAAAGATCAAGGTAGAACAGATGCCGGCCGACGTGGGTTCCGAAATCACCATCGACCAGGTTTTCATGGTCGGTGAAGGCGAGTCCGTGAAAATCGGCACGCCGGTGGTGGCAGGGGCTTCCGTCAAGGCGACCGTGATTTCGCACGGCCGTCACGACAAAATCAAGATTTTCAAGATGCGCCGTCGCAAGCACTACCAGAAGCACCAGGGGCATCGTCAGAACTACACCGAGCTTCGTATCGAAGCGATCTCGGCCTAAGGCGCAGGGGGTAATCCGACATGGCACACAAAAAAGCTGGCGGTAGTTCGCGTAACGGCCGCGACTCGGAATCGAAACGCCTCGGCGTCAAGCGTTATGGCGGCCAATTCGTGCTCGCCGGCAACATCATCGTTCGCCAGCGCGGTACCGAATACCACCCGGGCGATAACGTCGGCATCGGCAAGGACCACACCCTGTTCGCGCTGAAAGACGGCGTCGTGCAGTTTGCGGTCAAGGGCCCGTCGAAGCGCCGCACCGTGATCATCGTGCCCGAAGCGGCCTGATCACCCGCGCCACGCGCTTTTGCAGTACGAAAGCCCTACTATTCGGTAGGGCTTTTTCATTTTTGGATCAAGGTTGATCAGGCATGAAGTTTTTTGACGAAGCCCGTATCGAAGTCTTCGCCGGCGACGGCGGCAACGGCGCAGCCACCTTCCGCCGCGAGAAGTTCATTCCCAAGGGCGGCCCCAGTGGCGGCGACGGCGGGCGCGGCGGCAGCGTGTATGCAGTGGCCGACCGCAACCTCAATACCCTGATCGACTACCGCTACACTCGCAGCTTCCGTGCCGAGCGCGGTGAGAACGGCGGCAGCCGCGACTGCTATGGCAAAGGCGGCGATGACATCACGCTGCGCTTCCCGGTGGGCACCGTGATCCGCAACCTCGAAACCGAGGAGCTGATCGCCGACCTCGACGAGGACGGCAAAAAGGTGCTGCTCGCACGCGGCGGCCGCGGCGGCCTGGGCAACATCCACTTCAAGTCCAGCGTCAACCGCGCCCCGCGCAAGAAGACCATGGGCCAGGAAGGCGAGCGTTTCAGCCTGCACCTGGAGCTGAAGATCCTGGCCGACGTCGGCCTGCTGGGCATGCCCAACGCCGGCAAATCGACCTTCATCCGCAGCGTGTCGGCCGCCAAACCCAAGGTCGCGGACTACCCCTTCACCACCCTCGCGCCCAACCTGGGCGTGGTGCGTACCGCCGAAAACCGCAGCTTCGTCATCGCCGACATTCCCGGCCTGATCGAAGGCGCAGCCGAGGGCGCCGGCCTGGGCCACCAGTTCCTGCGCCACTTGCAGCGCACCCACGTGTTGCTGCATCTGGTCGACCTCGCCCCCTTCGACCCCGAAGCGGATCCGGTTGCCGACGCCAAGGCCATCGTCGAAGAACTGCGCAAGTACGACGATGAGCTTTACAACAAACCGCGCTGGTTGGCACTCAACAAACTGGACCTGATCCCCGAAGAAGAACGCGCCGAGCGTGTCGACGCCTTCCTCAACGCCTACGGCCCCGTCGAGCGCCACTTCGAGATCTCCGCCATCAACGGTGAAGGTACGCGTGAACTCATCTTCGCCCTGCAGGATTTCCTCGATGCCGAGCGCGCACGCATCGATGCGGAACGTGCTGAGCGTCATGCCGCAGAAGCCGCTCGCCTGGCTGCAATCGAAGCCGAACGCGCCGCAGCCGACGCCGCCTATGAGGCGGAGATGCTCAGCGAAGACGATCTGCCCGAAGAGGAAGACACCGACGGCGAGGCGTCCAGCGACGAGACTTCGAGCGACGACCGCAGCTGAAGTCACCCACGCAACATCCCGCCCATCCCTGTTGACCCAAGGTTTGCAGCACCGATGAGAACCAAGATCCGCAACGCCCGCCGCCTCGTCGTCAAGGTCGGCAGCGCACTCGTCACCAACAACGGCGCCGGTCTCGACAAGGACGCCCTCGACGACTGGGCGCGACAGATCGCCGCCCTGCGCGCCGAAGGGCGCGAGGTCGCACTGGTGTCTTCCGGTGCCATCGCCGCCGGTATCCAGCGCCTGGGCTGGACCAAGCGTCCGCACGAGATGAGCAAGCTGCAGGCCGCCGCCGCGGTCGGGCAGATGGGCTTGGTCGAAGCCTACGAAAAAGCCTTCTCGCGCCACGGCTTGCACACCGCGCAAATCCTGCTGACGCACGAAGACCTGGCCGACCGCACGCGCTACCTCAACGCCCGCAGCACACTGACGACCCTGCTCGAACTGGGCGTCGTGCCGATCATCAACGAGAACGACACCGTGGTGACGGATGAGATCAAGTTCGGCGACAACGACACCTTGGGCGCGCTGGTCGCCAACCTGATCGAAGCCGAGGCGCTGATCATTCTCACCGACCAGTCGGGTCTCTTTACCGCGGATCCGCGCAAGGACCCGAGCGCCACCCTGATCTCCGAAGGCCGTGCAGAAGACCGTCAGTACGAGACCATGGCAGGCGGCGCTGGCACCGGAATCAGCAAGGGCGGCATGATCACCAAGATCCGCGCGGCGCAGCGGGCGGCACGCAGCGGCGCGCACACCTGCATCGCCAACGGACGGGAACACAGTCCCCTGCTGCGCCTTGCGGCCGGCGAAGACGTTGGCACCCTGCTCTACGCCAGCAGCACCCCCCTGCAGGCACGCAAGCAGTGGCTGGCCGATCACCTGCAGCTGGCAGGGGATTTGATCATCGACGATGGCGCAGTCGCTGCACTGAAGAGCGGGCGCAGCTTGCTGCCGGTGGGCGTGATTCAGGTCAAAGGCGACTTCGAACGGGGTGCCGCGGTGGCGTGCCGTACATCAAGTGGAGAGGAAGTCGCCCGAGGGCTGGTCAATTACAGCGCGACCGAATGTCGGCGAATTGCACGCAAACCTACGGCAGAAATCGAGGTGCTGCTCGGCTATATCGATGAGCCTGAACTGATACATCGGGACAATATGGTCGTTCGGTAGCCTCACACGCTTTGCGCCAACCTTAACCACAGGCGGCGCAAGGCAGGCGCTAGAAAGCCCCATCGCCGTTGTATGCCCCACTCTTGGGTGCACAAAAAAGCCCCGCAGATGCGGGGCTTTTTCGTATCGAACCCAATCAGACCGCGTTCGTTAAGCACGCCGACCACGAAGGCGGGAAAGCCCCAACCCCATGAAACCCAGACCAAGCAGCGCAAGGATACCGGGCTCGGGAACCGTGGTGGTCGTACCAACGCGCCTGGTCAGATAAATTTCCTCATCTGCGGCACCCGTCGCCCCGATCTTGAAATTACCCCAGAACAGGTTGCCATTTGTCGCGTAGGGACTGAGATCCATACTCGGTGCATAAGCGATGAATTCCGGCGAACCACTTCCACGGCTGTTGGTGATGATGCACCAATCGGCTCCCCACCCTGCCGTTGTGCAACCGGAGCCCGGGATATAGACAGGAACGTTTTTCGGCGCGAGCACGGCGTACGGGTCGTTACTGGCCGTTTGTTGGGTACCGTCGTAGGCCCCATTGAAATTATTGTCCATTGCCCAGGTATCGAGCACCTGCGAACCATCGGCGTTCGTAATGTAGATCTGGCCAATGAAGAACATGTCTGCATTGGTCTGACTCTGAGGATCAGCCAGATCGAAGTAGAACACCGGAATCTTTTCTGGATTCAACCAAGCGACGACTTCCGAGACAGTCAGGATGGGATCATTGGGATCCACCCCAGGATCATTGGTATCGGTACCGGTATTACCGCCCCACGTCCGAACGTAGATCGGGTCGCTGGTATTGGAGTCCTGCGCATCAGGAAAGGGGTCGTCGTTGTTGAGCACGCCACCGCCGGACGCCTTGATCAGCACGCCAATGTCGAGTTGCCCTGAACCGGAAACCAGCTTGCTCCAGTCTCCATACTCCGAGATCAAGAGCATGCTCTCGTTCTCCTTCTGGATGGTTTCCAAGGCTTCGATCGAATACGACAGGAACTCATCGTGATAGCTGGCAATGTAGGTTCCGGAGGTCGTTGCAGTGTTACCCGTAACGGTTCCCTTGAGACACTGGAGATTGTTCAGCCCACCACTGAGCGCCGTCTGAATTGCTGTTCCACAGGCTTCGACCTCAGGCAAGACCAAAGCTGCGGATGCCGTCGTAGGAGCCCCTGAAAAGGCTGCGAGCACGCCAGTGAAAAGACTGGCTTTGAGCGATAGTTTTTTCATGATGGAAACTCCTGCAACTGTATCTAGGCCGACATGCTTGAATTAAACAAGCCCACGGCAGCACTAGTGCAAGACACATGCCTGAATTTTCGTCATAAAAATTATTAAAAAAAACAATGCGTTAAATATTTTTTACAGCTACGTGACTGAACTGACCATCTATCTGTAAATTTTTTCGACAACAGCCCCAGCCCCGACAAAACATCCATCAAGCTCCCAACACGCCGTACGATCCCTCTCGGTCAATCGCGTGCCGCCTGCGCCTTCGCCCAAGGCAGGCGGACTTTGCTCCACAACACCAACAGCGCCGGAAGCAACAACAGCTCCATCAATTGCCCTGACAACAGACCGATCGCCGTAAGCACACCGAAGTTGGAGGTCGGCACGAAATCCGATGTCGACAGCAACAGGAACTGAGAGACCAGCAACAAGGACACCGCCACCACGGCACGACCCGACGCCTCGAAGCTACGCGCCACCGCGAACACCGCGCTATATCCCTGGGCCCGGCGGTGCAGATAGCTGTGAAACAAGTGAATGGTGTCGTCGACAGTGATGCCCAGCACCACCCCGGCGATCAGCACCGTGGCCATGTCGAGGTAGATGCCGGCAGCGCCCATCAGGGCAAACACAAAATACAGTGGCGCCAGATTGGGCAGCATGCCGATTACAGCGAACGGGAACGAGCGCCACAACACCAAGAGCAACAGAAAGATCTGGCCGAAGGCGCCCATGAAACTGTGCAACTGGCCGACGACAAGCAAGTCTTCCTGATCGGCAAACAGGCGACCGTATCCACCGATCTGCCACTTCAAGTCAGGTGCATCGACCGTCTCGATGAGCCCCTCGACCTGGTCGATGACACGCTGGATCGCATTGGCTCCATGCACGTTCACATTCAGCAGGATGCGCATGCGCTGATACTCGCCATTCACGAGCTCCTGCAAATCGCGTCCGTCATAAATCAGCAGCAACTGACTGAGCAGTTTGTCGTCGTCAGGCAGACGACGGAACTGCGGGTCCTCCTCGTTGAACGCCCAATTCATTTCCTCGACGATGTCCATCATCGACAGCGTCCGGTCGACCTCGGGCAACGCCTCGACGCGCGCCTGCAGCGCCTTGATGGCCTGCAGGCGCTTTGCATCCTTGAAGGCATCACGGGCCGGCCCATCGATCACGATCTCGAGCGCCGTCACACCAACGAGTTCGGATTCGACCCTTGCGGTCGCCTGCGTCAGCGGATGAGTCTCGGAAAAAAACTTCAACAAATCCGACTCGGCCTCGACGCTCAGCACCATGGGCACGGCCGATACCACCAAGACCAGCGCACTGCCCGCCACCCACCCTGCACGGCGCATGCCGAAGCGCGCCAAGGCAAAAGAGATGCGCCGCGTCCATGCAAAGCCGGAACCGCGCTTGGGCCAGCGCTTGTTGTCGAACTTCATCAGCAACGCGGGCACGAGATAGAACACGGTGAAGTAGATCGTCACCACCCCCACCGCCGCAATCATGCCGAATACCTGGATGGGTGGGATCTGCACCAGCACCAGACTCAGCATGCCGGCCGCCGTGGTCAGCACGTTGAACATGGACGGTGCATGCACGCTCTGCAACGCGAAAACGATACGCTTAGGCCGGCGAAAGCCCGCATCCTGCATACGCTTTGCCGCCGCATACAGGTGCAACAGGTTCGAAACCGTATAGGCCGACAACAAGGTGGGCGTCATCGCCGTCACCAAGGTGTAATGCTGTCCGACAGCCGCAATCAGCCCCACACACACCACCACCACGGTACTCATCGCCACTGCGCCGATCACCACCGGCGCCAGCCTGCCCACCACCCAATACAACAACAGCAGACCCAGCCCCATCACCAGCGGAGTGAACAGCAGCGTATCGTGCAGCATCGATCGCAGCTCGGCGGCGTCGAGTGCCACGGTGCCTGCCACTGCCACAAGTTTGTCCTGCAACTGCTCATCGGCCGCCGCGGCATGAAACTCGCGCTCGATCGATTGCCGCTGGCGGCTCTCATCGAGTTGGCGGGTACGCACCACCACCGCCAGAGACTTGCCGTCCTTCGAGGCCAACCACCCAGGCACGAAACGATCGCCCAGTACGCGCGTCCTGCGCGCCTCCTCGGTCTGGGCCGCCAGCTTGTCCGGATCAATCAGCGACTCGACGACAAAGCCATCTTCAGTGCCGGAGATATGTTCGACACTCGTGACCGAGAACACCCGATCGACGTCGGGGTGACGCCCCATTCGCTCGACGACCCGATGAATCGCCGCCAGCGTGGGCGCCGCATAGATGTGCTCATCCGAGAACAACCCGATCAGGAACTCATCGCTGGGAAACTCCTCCCTCAGTTCCCGCTCCAGCACGGTCGCCGGCGCATCGGCCGGGAAATAGAGCCCAGGGGCGTTATTGATATCGAGCCGCAGCAGCAGGGCACCGAAAACCACATGTGCGAGCACGATGATCACCAGCGCAGGCCGCCAGTGAATGAGGTGCGGCTGCATCAGGGCCCGCTTGAAGGACTGAAACAACGGATTGCGCATACGGTGCCTGCTAAGCCTAAGCCGCCGGCCGCGTCAGAATTTCGCCTGCCAGCCCAACATCACGGAGTCGTTACGGTCGTAGTAGCCCCCCAACGTCTTCTCCGCGCCGTCGAATACATGAGCAGCCACAAAGATTTCGAGCTGGTCGATTCCGGTGTAGGTGAGCTTGGGATTCAGGTACAGGTCACGCTCGTCGAGTCCAACGACAAAACGTAGATCGGCGCGCCAGCGTCCATGCGCAAAGGGATGCTCGACTTCACCGTTGAAGGTGTAGATCTCCTTTCGCTCCAGAATGCGTTCGCTGACGAAAGTCTTGTGGCCCGCGAGTTGCAATGTCACGCGCGTTTCTGCGTCACCGGGAAAGAATTCGGTACCGATGACCACGTCGAAACCCGGCTTGGTCATGAACTGGAAGCCCTGCGTCGTCACTGGCACGTCGCTGCTCCACGCAGCCTCCATGCGCCAGGTCGCCCCCATCCGCTCGGCCTCGAATTCGCCGCCCACCACGGTGCTGAAAGGATGCACCGCCTGCAGCACACCGGGTGTGACACGGTAGTAAGGTTGCGACTGCCGCACCCGCTGGACGCTGAAACCGTAATCCAGTTCATCGCCACCGCGCGTCACACGCAGCCCACCACCGCCCGTATCGTGATTCGCCTCCTTGACGCGAAAACCCTTCATCAACGGCACGCTGCCAATTCCAAGCAGGCGGCCATTGCGGGTATCCACCGGGCTCCATACGCTGCGCCCGTCAGGCATCACCGCATCGTCAAATGTTGGCAGCCACACCGCGTCGACTTTGAAGTCGTCGGAGAAGCGCTCGAGCCGCAAGGCCGGCACGGCTCGGCGCCGCTCGGGCAGCTTGTCGAGGATTACGCGCGTTACGTCGACCCGACTCATGCGGTCGATGGGCGAAATCTCATCCACCCGACCCCACAGCACGTTCTGCGTACCCACGGTCAAACGGGTGGAATCGTCTCGCCAGCGCAGGTAGTTCTCACCGTAATCCGCCCGTGTCCGCGTAAAGTCGCGATCGCCAAACTGGGCATTGGCATCGAAGCGCGCACCGAGCGCATATTCGAGCGCTCCCAGACTGCCTTTCGCACTCACCGCGCCATGGATCAGGCCAGTTCCCGATGCGTCGGGGTGATCGACGATCGGTCCCGCCTCCATCCACAGCTTATCGATTCTCACCGCGAACGCGTCATTCGCGTCATCCGCCTGACTGCATAACGGCACCGCGGTCACCAGCGCCAATGCCAGCGCACGCACCAAGCTGTTCAATTCAAGCATTCAACGCTCCCGTGCCGCCCTGGCTGGCACAACAATCGGCTTCAAGGCCGGAATTCTTTCTCTGTCTTCTCTTCTTCGAGCGCCTTCGAGCTGAACAGGCTCGACGGGATTCCACGATCGAAGTCAATACGATTGACTGTCAACCGGGTCTGATGGCCGCTGCCGAGATCGGTCAGGGTGCTGTCCATCACCGTCCAGTAAGTCTTCACCTGCTCACGCTTCTCGACCGACAAGCGCTTGGTTGGCGTATCCATGTCCTTCTCGAAAAAATCCACCCGCATCGGCAGGAGACTCTCCGGGTCGATCCAGCTGACACGCCGCAGGTACACCGAATTGCTCGCTTCGACCGGAATGCTCTCGAGCACCTCGCATTCCACCTCGCCGACACGCTCGCGACCCATGATGCGGTGGGTGTCCATCGTCGGCTTGCGATCGCGCAAATCCTCGTAGTAATAGTCAGAATTCACGAAGCGGCCGCCCTTGCGATTGGCATCCACCCGGCGCACGCGCTGCATCGCCGGAAGGTAGATCCACTGGTTAGAAGTGCCATCCGCCGCATCCAGCGTCAACAGGCCCGTGCCCTCGATGTCGGCCGGCTCGGTGAAGCGGATCAGCGTCGATACGTCGCCCGAGGCCGCGCTGAGCCGGTAGAGAAACAGGCTGCGCACCCGCGGCGCACGCCCCTCCTCGGTCAGGGTCATGGTCACCGCAGACGCGGCATCGTTGCCGTCGGGGCGGTCATACACCCGCTGCGCCAACTTGGCACCGGCATCGTCAGCCAGCGCTGACACGGACAACAACACGCCCGCCAGCAATGCGACGACACCACGAGGCACACGAGTTGCCAGCCTACGCGGCCACGATGGTGTATTTGTCATCGTCAATCCTCTCGACTCTGCACGGCGCAAGGCTCGCCAATCGCCGGATTCTAACCCACGCACCGCCCCATGGACGCCCGCACCGCGGCGCACATCAGGCCGCGCCAAGCTTTTCCAGGCGCTTCTTGGCGATGTAACTCTTCAGGCGCTGCAGGGGATGACGGTTACCCATCCACAGCCGACGGTGGCGGAAGCGGCCGATCCGTGCATCAAGGTAGGTGTACCACGGCACACAGCGCAGCGCCTCCGGATGCAGCAGCGCGATCAGCGCCTGTGTGGTGATGAAGCCGGCGCACAGCTTGCAGCCCGCAATCGAACTCGGTCCTTTGCGCGCCTTGAGATTGATGAATTTCGGATCGAGATACTTCAGGTGGTACATCTCGGGCGCAAAACCCAGCATGAACTGCACGATCTTCTCGTCCTCGCTCATGTCGGGGCTGATCGCAAAGTAATCGGCATACGGCATCCCCTGCGGACCAAACGCCAGCACACCGGCCCCCAAACCCAGCGGCACCGCCGCGATCGTCGACAAACCGCGCGCACTCGCTGCATTCACCAGCAACGGATGCATGTCGACCGCAAAAGCATCGATCGCGTCGATCGCCAGATCGACACCGGACAGGTAGGCGTCGATGTTCGCGTCGTTGATGCCGTCCGGAAAGGTCTGGATGCGCAAGTCGGGGTTGATCTGCAGCGCGTACTCGACCATCACGTCCAACTTGCGCCGTCCGAGCGTCTGCATGTTGGCGCCGTACTGGCGGTTGAAGTTGACCAGTTCGAACTCGTCGAACTCAGCCAGATGAAAGCCCCCCACCCCGGCCCGCGTCAAACTAATGAGG
>Ga0209066_10005196_pt1 | contig 13836 bp, 12 predicted proteins | sample All_14_2_FD_187198 | JGI IMG/M metagenome (GOLD analysis project Ga0209066, IMG submission 187198) | Freshwater microbial communities in response to fracking from Pennsylvania, USA - Allegheny Zone_MetaG_DW_15 (SPAdes) (version 2) ...
ATTAAATTCTGCGCTGTACGGGCCGCTGTTGCGGCCCGGGAGCGGTTGTGCCAAGGCCCACGTTTATTGGGCCGGCCAACCGCGCATTAAGGAGGTGTCTGTAAGATGCAGTCTACCGGCGGAGCAAGAGCGAAGGCGCGTAGTGCCGAGCCTTGCGAACCCGCTTCTCGCGGCAAGGAGCAGAGCGGGGCCGCGCTGCGTGGCCACGCCTGCGACGACATCTCGCGGATAAGCTCGGCCTACCGCTTCCAAAGACGACAGGGGAGCCGCATAGTGGCCGGCGAGCGGCCACCCTGCGGCGAGCGAGCGGAGCGAAGGCGCGTAGTGCCGAGCCCGCGAGCGGCTTCTCGCGGATAAGATCAGCAATACAATGTTTTTAGGATCGGATGAACAGTACGATGTAGGCGGAGCCAAAGTTCAGCCGAATGTAATGATGTGGACTTTCTTTGGGCTCATACCGCCAGGTCGGTCTTGTCGTCGTCGAATATCAGTTCGGGTTTGACGTAAAGCGCCATGCCGAACGTCAGGGGGCCAACGCGGCCGATGTACATCAGGATAATCACCAGAAATTTTCCGAGCGCGGTCAGCGAAGCCGTCAGGCCCATGCTCAACCCGACGGTGCCCAGGGCGGAGGCCGCCTCGAAGAATATGTCAAGGAAGGGCTCCGCTTCCGTCAGTGACAGCAGGTATGTGCCGATGACTAGGGTCGAGACGTAAAAAGTGAAGGTGGCGACGGCCGTCCTTATTCGGTCATCCGGGACTTCCGCGCCGTAGATCTTTACGTCCTTCGAGCCGCTCGCCGCGCTTTTCATCAGCGCCCAGATGGCGGAAAAGGTTGTGGTCTTCAGGCCGCCGCCGGTGCCGGAGGGAGAGGCCCCAATCACCATGAGTATGGCTATCAGCATTAGCGCCGATTTGGACAGGGTCCCTATCGCCACGGTGTTGAAGCCGACGGTGGTGAACGCCGTCATGGCCTGGAAGAAGGAGAACATAAGCCTGCTCTCCGGCGGGACGGCCCCACCGTAAGTTTCGGTAAGGAACAGCAGCACGGTGCCCAGCACGAGAAGCCAGCCGGTCATGGAAAGGATCACCCGGGTGGTCAGGGTGACCCGCGGGACGTCGCCCTTGAATTTCCTCCACACGTCCACGCAGACGATGAACCCCATCGCGCCGATCAGGCTGAGCACGGATATGAGACCGTTCAGCCAGAAATTGTCCCTGAGGCCCTCGAAGCTGGCTGGGAACAGGCTGAACCCGGCCGTACAGAAGGCGGAGACGCTGTGAAAGACGGCGCTCCATAGCGGGGCTGGCGTGCCGGCACCCGAAAAAATAAAATAAAGCCCTATCGCGCCAAGCACCTCGGCAATCGTGGTGAAGATGATGACGCTTACGATGAACTTCTCTATCTTGAAGTCCTTGGGGGTGCTGAACACCGTGTGCGCCACGCTTTTGGATTTGTCGTCGAGTACCCTTTTGGTAGAAAGAATGATGAACGAGCTGAACGTCATGTAGCCCAGGCCGCCGAGTTGTATGAGTGCCAGGATAACGAGTTGTCCCCAGAAGTTATAATCGTCGACCACTGTTACCGTGGTGAGCCCGGTGGTGGAGACCGCCGAGACGACCGTGAAGAGATTGTCGAGCGGTTTTACGAAATGCGTGTGGAGCGCAGGCAGAGACAGGAGGATAAAACCGAAGAGGATGTACGAGAGGTAGCCTAATCCTACCATGCGTACGGAACTGATGGATCTGAGCCTGTTGAAAACAACGGCCGCAAGGTGTTTCATCGGGATATCTCCGGGAGGATGAGGGGCATGGAAAGGGTACTACACCTAAAAATAGCATTATTTTAACGCCGCTTCCAGTATTGCGCCATTCCTCGGTACTCTTTGGATGGGTACGCTTTCCCCCGCTCCGGGAAAGGGGGCCCAACTATTAACAAAAAAGCCCGCCAGGGCGAGCGAACAGCGAGCCTGGGCGGGTTTTTAATTAACTGCAGTGCGCAGCGCCACCGCAGTGCGGCCGTGCCCAAGGCCCACGTTTATTGGGCTGGCCGGCCGCGCGTTAGGAGGTGTTTATAAGGCGCAACAATACAATGCGCTCAGGTGTAACCGGGATACAGCTTCTTCGCGCATTCGGGACAGAGGCAGTGGCTGAAATCTATTTCGGCGTGTTCCTTGATGTATTTTTCCACTTCCCCCCAATAGCCCTTGCTGTCCCTGATCTTGTGGCAGCTGGCGCAGATAGGCAGCAGGCCGCGCAGGCTTTTGAGCTCGCGCTCCTTGGCCAGCTTCAGTTGATCCTGGGCGTTTTTCTTTTCGGTGATGTCTATGCAGCTCCCGATAAAGCCCAGGAATTCCCCGGCATCCGAATAGAAAGGCACGCCGCGGTCGAAGAGCCAGCGGTAGTTGCCGTCGTGCCGCTTGAGCCTGTACTCCATTTCGAAAGTCTTTCTCGCGTTGAAATGCTCCAGGTAATAGTCTACGCAGGCTTTAAAGTCATCCGGGTGCACTCCCTCCGCCCAGCCGTCGCCCGCTTCCTGCTCCATAGTGCGGCCGGTGAATTCCAGCCAGCGGTTGTTGAAATAGTTGCACTTGGCGTCGGTGCCGGCCCGCCATATAAGTATCGGGGCCTGCTCTACCAGGATCTGGTATTCGCCTGCTGACAGCTTGGGTTTGTTCATAGTGTGCTCCTCTCTGCCCGGTGGGGCTAGGGCTTTGCTTTTTCCGCCGGACCGTCCAGCACTTCGCGGATCTTTGCCGTAAGGTCCTCGACCGAGAAGGGCTTGTAGATGAAGGCTATCCCTTCCTCGAGAACGCCGTGTTTGACTATCGCGTCGTCAGTGTAGCCGGACATAAATAAGGTCCTGCGTGTCAATTTGCGGCGGTCCAGCTCTTTGGCAAGCTCGCGGCCGCTCATGCCCGGCATGACCACGTCCGTCATAAGCAGGTCCACGGGTTTGCCGTGGTTCTCGATCAGCTTAAGGGCTTCCTTGGCGTTGGAGGCGGCGATCACGGCGTAGCCCGATTCCCGCAGCACCCGCTCTCCAAAGCGCCGCAGGCTATCTTCGTCCTCGACCAGCAGTATGGTCTCGCTTCCCGCGGCGATACCCCGGGTCTCTCCCTGCCCATTTCCTTTCTCCGTCCCTTGAACCGGGCAGGGCAGGTATATGTTGAACGTAGTCCCCGAGCCTGGCTCGCTTTCCACTTCTATCTCGCCGCCGCTCTGCTTCACGATACCAAAGACCATCGCAAGCCCCAGGCCCGTCCCATGCCCTTTTTCTTTTGTGGTGAAGAATGGCTCGAAAACGTGCGCCTTTATATCGCCGCTCATGCCGCAGCCGTTATCCTTTATGCTCAAGCGTACGACGGGCCCGCGCTGGAAGTCCGGGTATTTTAAAAAAACGCTTTCCGCCCTGGTCAGCAGTTCGGTCTCCAGCAGCAGCCGGCCGCCTTGCGGCATGGCGTCGCGGGCGTTCACGGCCAGGTTCACCACTAATTGGTCCATTTGCCCCGGGTCTACCTTCACCGTGCAGGCCTGATGCTCCAGCCTTGTTTCAAGCTGTATGTCCTCTCCAATGAGCCGGGTCAGCATCTTTACCATACCGCCGACCGCGGCGTTCAGGTCCAGCACCCGGGGTGAAAGTATTTGTTTGCGGCTGAAGGCCAGCAGTTGACGTGTCAGGGCGGCGGCCCGGTCCGCGGCGGCTATTATTTCCTTCACATCGTCGCGCTTGGGGTCCGTTTCCGGCAGTCTCCTCAGCAGGAAGCCTGCGTAGCCGTTTATGGCCGTAAGCAGGTTGTTGAAGTCGTGCGCCACGCCGCCGGCCAGGCGCCCCACTGATTCCATTTTCTGCGCCTGCGAGAATTTTTCTTCCGCCTGCGCGTGCAGTATGTTTTCCGCCATGATGTCGGTCGCGGAGGCCAGGAACGAGCGCTGGTCATCGGAGAGGACAGTGCCTTCCTTAAGGTAAAGATTCAATACCCCGAGCGTTCTTCCGCTGGCCGTGATGGGGGCGCAGTAATGCCCGTGCGGCAGTATCCCCGGGTAAGTTACTGTATGCTCCGGCCCTATTCGGGCTGTTTCCACTACTTCCCCGGTCTGAAGGGCCTGGCCGCAGACGCAATTCCCTGGCTGAACCTTCGAGCAGCTTTGAATTACTTCGGGGGGCAGGCCCTTATGGCAGATCATCTCCATCTCTTTCCTGATTGAGTTCGCCACGAAGATAGCGCCCTTCGGCATTATGGCCAGCCACGGCAGGTCGAGCAGGCTCTCAAGGTGGCCCTGCAACTTTTCGGGAAGAGTGGTAGGCTCCACGGAGCGATGCAGCATTGCGTTGAGCACCCTTTGTTTATCGAGAGCTTCGAGTATTTTTGCCTCTGACTTTTTGTGCTCGGTTATATCCTGGGTAGTGCCGTACAGGCGCATCACTTTGCCTGAAGCGTCTTTTTCGGCTTTACCGATGCTGACCGCCCATAAAGGTTCCGTTGCGGGGATGACGGTGCGGAAAGCCACTTCGTAAGGCTCGCCTTCGTTTATGGCCTTCTTCACCGCGGCGTCTATCGCGGGCCAGTCCTCGGGATATATCAGTTTGCGGTGCGCTTCCCAGTCTGGTTCTCCGGCGGCTGGATCGACGCCGAAGATCCTGAACATCTCGGCGGACCACGTTGATCTGTCCGACGCTACGTCGTAACTCCAGCTTCCTAGCCGGGCTACGCGCTGGGCTTCTTCCAGCGCCAGTTTTGCTTCCCGCACGGAATTTTCGGCCATTGTGCGGTCGGTCAGGTCCAGCACCATGCCCACGTAACGCTCAGGTTTCCCGTCCTCTCCCGCTATTGGGCGTCCGAAAGAATGCAGCGTGCGGCTGCCGGTGTCGCTGGTGCGGAACTCGAAATCCAGCTCCCTGCCGGCTTTTGCCGCTTCCTGCACCGTGCGCTCGGCGGCCGCCCTGTCTTCGGGATGGACTATTTCAAGCCAGGAGGCGTAGGAGGGTTTGACCTTGGCCGGATCCACCCCGTAAACCTTGTACAATTCAGGCGACCATAAATTCTCGCCCGTGCGCAGGTCCCATTCCCAGCTGCCGGCCTTGGCCGCTTCGGAGGCTATCTTAAGGCGTTCCAGGGTGGAACGCATCTCCCTGTCCGCCCTCTTTCTGTCCGTGATATCGCGCGAGATATCCAGCTGCAGGACCTTGCCCCCGACATCTACCGGCTGCACCGAGACCTCGAGGTCCAGGGGCCGGCCGTCCTTGCGGCGGTGGCGCGCCTCGAAAATGGCCCCGCTGGCGGAGAGGATGCGCTCGGACCGGCCGTGGAGCAAAGGCTCCGGCGCGTCTTTGTCGTCGAGGAAGGCCAGGGGTTGCCCGATGAGTTCGTCTCTGGAAAAACCGTGCATGCTCAAGGCCGACTCATTGGCGTCCACTATGACAGGGGTCCCGTCGGGGCGGACCTCGAGCAGCAGGAAGGCGTCGAAAGCCCGGTCGAAAAGGGCGCGGTATTTGGCTTCGCTGTTCTTCAGTTCGGCGGCCGCTTTTTTCTGGGCCGTCAGGTCGGTTATTATTATGCCGATAGCGTCGACTTTCGGCTTAAGGGGAGAGCAGGAGATCAGGACCGGCAGTTCTTTCCCGTCGTTGGCTCGCAAAGTGAATTCTTCGTGTTCCCCGGTGCCGTCCATACGGGTCATAAGGACGGCCAGCCGTTTTTCTTCCTCCGGGGAAAAGAACTTGAAGATCGTAAGCCCCGGTATCTCCGCTTCAGGCAGCCCCAGCATCCGCGCCAGGCGCCCGTTACAGGAGATGATGGCGCCGGAGGGAGTAAGCGTGGCCGCGCCGTCGCCCATGGTTTCCACCAGCACCATGTAGGCATAGCCGACGCCCTCGGAGGAAAGGACCCGGCTGTCTTCGGTAACCACGGCGTCCACCGCGCCGGATTTAATGGCGGCAATCAGCTCCTCCGCCTCGGCCAGGCGGGCCTTCAGCTCTTCGTTCTCCCTGGAAAGAGACTCGGGATCCTTCACACTACACCTTGCTTCGTGCTTATAAGGTTGAGCCCCACCAATACCTTTTCCCTGTCGGCCAGGTCGCCTATCATGCGCTTGAGCGGCGGCGGCAATTTGCGCACAAGGGTAGGGATGGCCACTATCTGGTCGCCTTTGGCAAGCTTGGGGTTCTTGACCAGGTCTATGACGGTGATGGTGTATTCACCTTTGAGATGTTCCTCGCAGATGCTTTTGAGGTTCTCCAGCGCGGCGACGGCCCGCGGGGTGGCCCCGGCCACGTAAAGCACTAAATTGTACTTGGCGGTTTTCATTTCCCCTCCCCGTTGCCGCGTATATCGCCTATCGCCATGCCCTTGCCGGTCATCAGCAGTTCCTTGGTGGCGTAATCATGCGCCATGCCGCGGGATTTAACTATGGTTATCCGTCGCTGCCGCTCGTGGCCCTGACGCTCCATGGAAAGTCTTATCCACGTGTCGCAGATGGAGGAGATCCCCACCTCCGTAGATTCCATGTTCTCGTCCATCACGGTAAGGTCGGTGGCCAGTACTGTAATGCCGCTGGTCTTCATGCTTTCGAGCAGGCGGGCCAGCATCTCCTTGGCGCCGTAGGCGTCGCCGTGCGCGCTCAGCGTGCTGATGGGGTCTATGATCACCAGCTCCGGCTTGAACTCTTTTACGGCTTTGTGAGCCAGAACAAGGTGCATTTCAAGGTTGCAGAGGCTTGCCCTGTTGGAGACCACCTTCAGCAGCCCTTTATCCAGCCACTTCTGCAGGTCCAGGCCTATGCTCTTCATGTTCCTCGCCAGCTGCGGCTCTGACTCCTCGAAGGCCAGGTAGAGGGCGCGGCGGCCGGCTCGGCAGACGGAATCCGCCAGATGGGCGCCGAAGCTGGTCTTGCCGCTGCCGGCGGACCCGGACACCAGTATGGTGCTGCCCTGGTAGTAACCCTTGCCGGCCAGCATCTTATCCAGCCCCGGTATGCCCGAAGACAGGCGCCGCGGACTGACCCCGGCCGTCAAGCCCATCGAAGTCATGGGGAAAATGGATATCCCTTCGGCGGTCACAAGGAACGGGAATTCGTTTGTGCCGTGCATCGAGCCGCGGTATTTGATCACCTTCAGCCGGCGGGTGGCCACCTGTTCTACCGTCCGGTGGTCCAGGTAGATGACGCAGTCGGCCACGTATTCCTCCAGCCCGTTGCGCGTGAGCAGTTTTTCGCCCTTCTCCCCCGTCACTATCGCGGTAAGGCCGCGGTCCTTGAGCCAGTTGAACAGGCGCCGCAGCTCTGCGCGCAGCATGGCCTCGTCCTTGAAGCCGGAGAACAGCGCCTCTATGGTGTCCAGCACTACCCGCTTTGCGCCGACGGCGTCCACGGCCGCGCCCAGGCGCACGAACAGCCCTTCCAGGTCGTACGCGCCTACCTCCTGATGCTCGCCCGGCTCGATACGTACAAAATCTACGAAGAGCTTATCGCGCTTTATTAGGGAGTCGAGGTCGAACCCGAGGGACGCGAAGTTCTCGGCAAGGTCCTTCTCCCGCTCCTCGAAAGACATGAAAACCCCGGGCTCGCCGAACTCGGTAGCGCCCCGGTAGAGGAATTCCATGGCGAGCAGGGTTTTGCCGCAGCCGGTCGCGCCGCAGACCAGGGAGGTGCGCCCCCTGGGCAGGCCGCCTAAAGTTATCTCGTCCAGGCCGTGTATGCCGGTAGGACATTTTGCCAACTGGGGATTCGGCTTTCCTGAATTAATGCGGGGCTTGGGCACGGTAGCTCCTTATGACGCTGAACGTTCGCTGCAAACTGAACTCGCGGCAAGAGCGGGTCGGTTGTTGACTTATCCGGAACTATTCCCAAATGTGGAATGGGCGGATACGCTATTGTAATAAATATAACGGCAAATTAGCGTTGTTTCTGTAGTCGTGTTTTCTCCCCCGCCCCAAAGGGGCGACATAAACTTAACAGAAAAGCCCGCCAGGGCGAGCGAATGCGGTGGTGTGTTTAAAAGCGGCAGGGCCTACTTAAAACCATTTACCGGGTAGAAATCTGAAATCACAACTTTGAGGAGCGCGTTTGCGGGAGAGCGCGCGAATTCGGCAAGCTCGGGATGCCTGGCCTTGTAGAGCTCAAGGGCGGCCTCGCGCTCCTCTCCCGACAACTCCCGGGCCGTGCCCGTCAGGGTGACGGCCGCCGAGCGGCTGAAATCGGCCTGCCCGCCGGGCCGGTCGTCGAGCAGCAGGGCCACGCGGCTTTCTTCGCCGAGGTTGGCCCATTTGCGGGTATTGCGGGGGGTGGCAAAATAAAATGAGCGCCGGTCCGCGCTGGCCGCGAAGGCGACCAGGCTTAAGTACGGGCCGGCGGCGCCGCCGGTGGCCAGCACTGCCAGGCGCTGGCCGGAAACCAGCCGCTCCAGCGTCTCGCGGTTCTCAATGTCTTTGTTCATACTGTTTTATTCCAGCTCTATCAGCACTTCGTTGCGCCGCATGAACGGCGCGGTGAACGGCGGGTTATAAAAAGCCGTTACCGGCGGCGCGGCCGCGCGCAGGCCGTCGCGCTCCAGGGCCGCGGACAGTTGGCGGACTTTCTTCTGCACCCTGGACTTGTAGCCCCAGCCGGAGAAGCGCAGCGCCGCGGCTTTCAGGCCTGGCACCGCCCGCAGCGTGACCGCTGGGCTAGCGGGCCGCGGCAGGTCTTCCAGTTTCACTCCGGGCGGCATTACAAAAGCCATGATCCCCCCGCCGGCGCTTTCGGTCTGCAGCACCGGCGTGGTCATGGCGAGCTTCTGCCCCCCCGCCCCGCCTGACTGCAGCACCGGGGCGGTCATGGCCAGCTTGGAACTGCCGCTGTTGGCGCCGGAAATATAGGCGAAGAGTTCGCGGAAGCCGCTGTTGCCGGATTCGTCCTTCATCGGGGTTTCGGCCAGCACGTACGGCTCGTACTGGCGGATCTCGTAGCCGTCCTTCTGGGCGACTACTGAGTACCTGCTCATGGGCACGTTCCTGACCGCCAGGTAACCGCCGGCCACCCAAACGCCCAGCAGCGCGGCCGGTATCCAGATAAATGCGGAGTTCATAGTTTCCCCCTGTGATATAAACCGATAGGCAAATTGAAAAGTATGCGGTGCATGGTCATTGCCTGGTCTTTATGAGCGCTATGTGCGCGGTAACCGCCGCGCCTATCAGCCCGAGGGCTCCCGCCAGCCACGGGCGCTGCGGCCAGGCCCAGGCGGCTGAAAAGCCCAAAGTAAGCCAGAGCAGCGATATGGTAGTGACCTTCACCTGCAGGGGCAGGCCCTCGCCGTTGCGGTAGCGCCTCAGGTATTCGCCGAACAGGCGGTTCTCGTGCAGCCAGTCGTAGAGCCGCGGGGAGCTGCGCGCGAAGCACCACGCCGCCAGCAGCAGGAAAGGCGTGGTCGGCAATACCGGCAGCATTATCCCCAGCAGCGCCAGGGCTGTGAAGAAAAGGCCCGCCGCCGCCAGCAGGGGGCGGAAGCGGCGCAGTTTCGGTTCCTTACCGGGCATGGCTTTTAAAGCGTTCCTTGCGGCTGCCCCGGGCCCGGCGCCATAGGCTATCCCGGTCTTCAGTGCGTTTCCAGCTTGAAGCCCAGTTTATACCAGACCGGACAGAGCGCCAGGCCCAGCGCCAGGTTGCCCGTGATCCAGACCGCGGGCCAGGGGCAGAAGGCCGGCGGCGGGCTGCCCACCAGCGCCGAGCCGACGCCTACGAGCAGGCAGAACACCGAGACGCCGGCCGCGGCCATGGCCCCGGCCGACAGCAGCAGGCGGCGTGGGCCGTTGTGCGCGTGGTCCTGGCACTCCACGGCTATCCTGTGCCAGAAGCCTTTGGGGCGCACCAGCTTGTAGAAGCCGTGCAGGTGCTTCCTGTCCTCGGGACCGAAGTAGAAGATGGCGGCCAGGGAGGCGGCCAGGGACAGGCCGGCCATTATCAGCAGGCGCAGGGCCTGGTCGTCCACGTAGAGCAGCAGCGGCACCGCGGCCAGCGCGGAAATAAGGATGGCCGCGATCTCCGACCAGGCGTTGACGCGCCACCAGAGCCAGCGCAGTATAAGGATGGGCCCCATGCCCGCGCCCAGGAGCAGGCTGGCCTGCCAGGCCTGGTTTATCGAAGAAAGTTTGGTCATTATCACCAGCGCGATGCCGATGAGCATCACGTTGGACCCGCGGGCCACCCAGACCAGCGCCTTGCCGGAGGGTTCTTTCTTCAGCCAGGCCTGGCAGATTATGCGCTTGAAGATGTCGTTGGCCCAGTACGACGAGCCCCAGTTGATGTGCGTGTCCACCGTGGAGGCCAGCGCCGCCAGCATGCCGGTTATCATCAGGCCCTTCACGCCGGCGGGCAGCAGCTCCGCCATGCCGCGCACGTAGGCGCCTTCGCGGTCGGCCTGCAGCAGGTCTCCGGCCAGGCCCGCTATCGGCGGGAACAGCACCAGCAGCCCCAGGCCCAGCGGCAGCCACAGCAGGCTGCGCAGCACCACCTGCGTGCCGGTGAAAACTATGGCGGCCACTTTGGCCTGCTTCTCGTCCCTGCAGGCCATGGAGCGCTGGGCCAGGTAGCCGGTGCCGTCGGAGTTGAGCTGTATGACCCACTGCAGGGCGAACAGCGCCAGCAGCGGGAAGGTGGCGTTGTAGGCGCGGTCCGGCGTGAAGGCCAGGATCTGGGAGGAGTTTATCCCCCCCAGCGTTCCCGCCGCGGAGATGCTTTGCAGCCCGGCGTGTATCCCGGCCACGCCGCCCGCCTTGAAGAAGACTATGCCGGCGAAGAGCAGTGTGGCGCCGAGCATGATGAAGACCTGCACCACGTCGGTGTCCACCACGCTGCGCAGACCGCCGGTGGCGGAGTAGAAGGTGGTGACCAGCAGTATGGACAGTACCGAGATGAGGTTGTTGGCCGAAAGCGTCACGGCCAGGTCCGTGCCGGCGGCGGCCGAAGAGAGGTTGACGCCGACGGCCTGCACCAGGGCGGTGAACGGGCCGAACAGCCAGGCTGGCAGCCACTCGTGCCAGGGCAGGAAGGGCTCGGCTATGCGCGAGGCCGCGAAGAAAACCCAGGCCAGGACCACGCAGTTGAAGATGGTTCCGAAATAGACGGCCTTGAAGCCGCGCAGCGCCAGCGCGCGGCCGCCGCCGTAGCGCAGCTCGGTCAGTTCGGCGTCGGTTATCACGCCGGCGCGCCGCCAGTGCGAGGCCAGCACGAAGCCCATCATCAGGAAAGCCAGCGCGTAGATCCACATCTGCCAGAGTGCGAAGATGCCGGAGACCGCGATGATGCCGGTGACCAGCAGCGGCGTGTCGGCCGCGAACTGCGTGGCGGCCATGCTCAGGCCCGCCTTCCACCCCGGCAGCGAGCGCCCTGCGAGGAAGTATTCCTCCAGGTTCCTGGAGGCGGCGTCCTTGTTGCGTAAACCGGAATATATGGAATACGCTATGAAAGCCAAAATTATCGCTATATCTATTCCCGCCATCCGTCCCTCCTTGCCGTACCTTGGATTAAGAATTTATTATGCCGCACTAACGGTGCCGTAATCAAGGAAAATCCCCCGGCAGGGGCCGGGGGATATAACCTGCGGAGGTCACGGAAGCGGTACGCGGCGTGCCGGCCGCGGTGCCGCCGGGGATGTTATCTCTTCTCTTCCGGCCAGGGGCCGGTGCGGGTTTTGGGGCCGCCCGGGTCCGCCCAGGCCCTGCGGCCGCCTGCGGTTACGGTCGGAAAGAGGTCCACGGTGATCTCGTCGGGCTGGAACCAGAGCTTTATCTCCCGCTCGCCCTCGATGGGATCCGAGGAGACGTGCACCACGTTCTCGAAGACGCCCTTGGTGGTGACGCGGCCGAAGCTGCCGCGGATGGAGCGGTAATCGGCTTGCTCGGGGTTGGTGGCGCCGGCTATGTCGCGGGCTTTCTTCACGGCGTCCTCGCCAATGTAGGCGAAAGCCAGCACATTGTCGCGGTTGTCGTAGAACTCCCCCCTGATGAAGCGGATCAGTTCGTCGAAAAAGGGCTTGTCCCTGAGGTGGTGGTAATGCGTCACGGCCAGTTCTCGGGTTACTTTGGCCAGGCGCGCGCCCACCAGTCGCAGGTCGGTCTCTTCGAACCGCCTGAGCACGTGGCCCGCGAGCCCCTTTACCATCCCGTCGGGCTTTACCAGTATCAGTATGCATTCGGTCATAGTGCTTGTTAATTTTGTGGTTTACTTTTTACTTCAGGTCCGAGGCGCAGTGGGCGCACTTTACGGCCTTCAGGGGTATTACCGACAGGCACAAGGGGCATTCCTTGGTGCCGGGCGCGGCCGCGGGAGCCGGCTTGTCGAACTTGGCCTTCAGCTTGTTCATCTGGCTGATCATCAGGAAGATGGCCGCCGCGACTATCAGGAAGTTGATGACGGTGTTGAGGAACAGGCCGTAGTTGATGGTGGCGGCCCCGGCCGCCTGCGCCTCGGCGAGGCTGGCGTAGGCGGTCCCGGAGAGGTTGATGTAGAGGCTGGAGAAGTCCACGCCGCCGGTCAGCCGGCCGATGGGCGGCATGATGACGTCGGAGACCAGCGAGGTGACTATCTTGCCGAAGGCGCCGCCGATGATGACGCCGACCGCCATGTCCACCACGTTGCCCCGCATTACGAATTCTTTGAAGTCTTTAAGCATTACTGGCTCCTTGTTCTGGCCGCAACTATCAGTAGTTGACGATGAGCGACAGCATGTTCATAGTGTCGGTCTTCCTGAAGCCCGCCGACGGGGAATTGACGAATTTCCAGACGTGGGAGGCCTTCAGCGAGAAGTGGGTGCTGATGGAGGCCACCAGGGCGGTCTCGGCGTTCATGCGGTAGCCGTCCGATTCCTTGAGGTTGCCCAGGTACTCGAAGTCCTGGCTGGCGTTGGCCGTGGCCGACAGCGTGCGGATATACTTGGCGTAGGCGCGGTAGGTGCCGAAGGACGTGTTGTCGGAGCCGGGCATCCGGTCCTCGAAGATGTAGCCGCCGCCGACTTCGGCGAACAGCTGGTTGTCGGCGGATTCCAGTATGTGCCGGCCGACGCCGACTCCGAAGTCCCAGCGGTCCTTGATGCCGGCGAAGCGGTTCTTGTCCCAGGCGGCTTTCTCGAAGGTGTAATTCTTGCCGGTCAGCTTCCAGCTCACTTTCTCGGAGGCGTTGAACTGCTCGGCCGTGACGGAGGTGCCGCTCTTGGTGCCCAGGCCGCCGGCGGTCAGTTCCAGCGCGGCCTTCTGCCAGTCGTAGTTGAAGAGGTTCTTGGCCGAGATGGTGGAGGTCTTGGAGTTGCCGGAGGTCTGCACGTAGGACAGTTCGGCGGCGTCTTTCCAGGGCTTGGCCTCCTGGGCGTAGGCCCCTGCGGTCAGCGCCAGCAGAGGCAGGCAGAATATGACTTTTTTCATCGGTAGTTCTCCTTAATTGAATATTAACTTTTAAATTCGCCGGCAAAAGGACTTTCCCGGTGGGGCTTACCGCAGGAACAGGCCTATTAATAATTTATTCCTCCCCCTCACCTGCCTGTATATGATTCCAAAATTGCCTTGTCCCGTCAACCGCGTTCTAAAGGCCCAGGGCGGCCTAGGCCCTCTTTTAGGGCCTTGGTGGGTCCTTTGCCGCATGTGGAAGCGCCCGCGCAATGTTAGACTATAGGCAGAAGAGTTCGTTAATTTTAACCAAGGAACACAAATGAAAAAAATCCTGAACCTGGTAACCGCAGCGGTGTTCGGCCTGGCCTGGGCCGGCGCGCTGAACGCGGCTGACGCCGTTTCCCCCTTCGAGGGCGCCGGTCTTTCCCTCTCCGCGGCTTCCGCCGAGGTGCCCGCGGCCCCGGCCCCCGCGGCCGTTGAAAAC
>Ga0209066_10005197_pt1 | contig 13836 bp, 10 predicted proteins | sample All_14_2_FD_187198 | JGI IMG/M metagenome (GOLD analysis project Ga0209066, IMG submission 187198) | Freshwater microbial communities in response to fracking from Pennsylvania, USA - Allegheny Zone_MetaG_DW_15 (SPAdes) (version 2) ...
CGTCAGCACGAAGGCGGTGATGATAAAGTCATCGCCGAGGTGGTAAAGGTTGCCGAACAGAAGACCGGCTGGCGCCTGCGTGAACTGGGCGAGATTAATCGCTCTACGGATCCACTGGTCATCCAGCAGATCGTCATGGCAGGTATGGTGACCAAGATTCGATCTGAGCTTGGTACGAAGTTTTACGATCGTCGTGCGTTTGAGTTTGCCGCTGACCAGTTCGTTGCCCGTTTCGGTGGCGCCCGTTACAACGTTGAGAGCCTCGACATCATCTATCGAGCGTTCCCAGGTGCTTCCCACTACCGCAGTGATCTGTCGAACATCATGCTGTCAATTCAGAGCTACTCTGCGGCCATCATCAAATCACTCTGGTACGGTGTTATTGCCTTCCCGGCGGCGGCCACCGTGGCTACAGCGGCTAAGACAACTTCGTTGATTATGGCGGGTGTGTCAGCCGCTACGTTTGGTCTACCTTTAGCTGCAGCTGTAGCAATCAGCCTAGGGGTCGCAGGAGCGTCGTTGCTCTTCACCATGTTCTCTAACTCTGATGATGGCGTCTACGACAAGATCCCTCTCAGATACGAGGCTATGCGTCGAGAACTCATCGCTTACTCCAAGAAGACAGACCTTGTCCCAGAGCAGCGCCAAGCTATCGTTGATGACATCAAGGTCATCGATGACATCTTAGCCGGCCTGTCAAAAGGACTGTGGTCTCATCCATCTTATCTCGGCAACTATCTGATCGATATCTTCTCCGGGATGAAAGGTCAGCACAAGTTCCAGCTTCAACTTGAACGACTTGTCAATAACAAGATGTTCGAACTATCCAACCAACTCCAGTCCAAGACGGTGTAAACATGAAAATCGCACGCCTTATCCAACTGCTCGACACCGTCGAGAAATCCGAGCTGCGCAAACCAGCACTCGAGACCGCTCTGGCTATCGAGCTGGGTTACGCTTTTGCCCTTCCGTCCGCCAAGGTGGATAGCGTAGTTGCTCACTTTGAGCAGTTCCATGCAGAGGCTGCCCAGCGTGTCATCGGTGAAGTGAACGAGATGTATCCGTTCTCCGTGACTGTCACCTACAACATGGTGGTGGATGTCTACAAGAACCGCTACGTCGTGTGCCATGAGCCGAGACTACTGTCGATTCAAGACCTCTGTGCCCAACTGTCTCGCCCTGCCTTTGCTGCGTCCGTAGACGCTGCACATGCCAGTGTCCTGAACGAAGGCATGGCCGGCCTGCTCCGCTCCGAACTGGCCGACTACATCCGTCGATTCGTCGTCTGATTCAATATCGCGAGGGGGCGACCCCTCACCCTATGAGGAAACATCATGACCATGATCAATGAATCTGGCGCCGTTATCGACATGAACGAAATCGCTGCTGCACTGGATACCACTGTAGCAGACTTGAAGGCTGAAGAAGATCAGATCCTGACTGCCTCTCTGGAAGATCTCCTTGAAGACCTGGCGGGTTCGGATGACCCACTTCCTGAAGACGACGTCCTCGTTGAGAACCTGAATCCAGCTATGGAATCGGTCTTGAACGTAGCTAAACACATCCAGGAGTCGGGTTCGATCTCTCGTTCCGATGCAGCGACACTTCAAGGAATGACTGCCTCTCTGGAAGAATTCAAGGATGCGTTCAACAACCTTCCTCTGAACTCCTACACTGAGATGCCTTCGAAGGTCAACTACGAAGCCTCGATGGAATCCGTCCTGGGTAACATCGCTCGGAAGATCATCGACGCCATCAAAGCGATGATCAAGTGGATCAGGGAAAAGGCTTCCAATTTCATCCAGTTCCTTCGCGGTAATCGCGGTAAAGCCGTCAAGACGGATAAGGCTGCTGATGAAGTCGGCAATGCCCTGAAGAAATCAGAAGAAATTATCAAGAATCAGACTGGCGAGACCAAGAAGACCCGTGAACGGGGCACTAAGGTCGATCTCCACATCCCTCAACTGGTAGCCAGAACAACAGTGAATCATCATTCTCTGACTGCTGTTGTAGTGGGTCTGGAAGGTGCCGCAACAGGTCTCGTTCGAGCTGTCGATGGAGGCATCGGAATTATCTACGGTTCGGTGCAATCCCTTGACATCAATCTGTTCGATAAGAAGACCGAGTTTGCCAAAAATGGTGATTCTGAAAGTGCTGAAAATGGCATGGCCTATCTGGCCGCCATCGTCAAACGTCTTTCCGAAGAAAGTCAGGATGTGGAAGTGATTAGCACTGACCAACCTGAGGCCCACCTCGTCTACTGTCTCGAGATCTATAAGAAAGCCAAGATGGTCAAGGTGTCTGACAAACTCACCACCACCATGGCCGACATGCTAAAGCGTACTCAGGCTTCCTTGAAAGAAGCTGAAGCCAAGATCGCCGAGTACACGAAGCAGAACATCCGCCTGACCAGTGAAGATCCGCTTTACAAGAAAGTATCGGATCTTAAAGCGGTCATCAAGGCAGCAGAAGACATCCAGAAAGTCTATTCTTCTGTGATGTCTGCCTGGTCGAAACTGATCGTCGTAGGTGGTAAGGTTGCCACCGACCCGATGCATGGTGCGAAAGCAGCATAACGACATAGAGAGGAGCCCTAGGGCTCCTCTCTATGCTGTCACGACGTGTGTTTCGAGAAGACGATGTCGATACTGTCTTCCACCGCGTACGTGCCGTTAGGCAGCGCTACGAGCTTCTTACCGATGCATAGACGAGAAGACTCATCGGACATGGTAATGACGCTGTAGTTATTGACTCCGCCCAGATTGGACAGCGAGACGCTCATCACGTCATCGCCCATCACCTCTTTCAAGGTGCTCTGGATACCATCACGACTGACCTGAAGACCTTTGAAAGCTTCGGTGATCGTCTTACGGGTACTCTTACGGATCTCATCCTTGAGGGTCTCGTTACGGTAGACGTTAGCATCAACGAAGTACTCCACCACCAGATGCTGCGCCGCCTGCATGGTCATCACAATGCTCTCATCAACGATAGCATTGATCATACCGACAGTCGCTTTCGGATGGAACCACAGGACGGTATTCTCCAGCAGTTTGTTACGCACCGGCTCCAGGGTGATGTTCACCCATTCGACGATCTGCTGAGGAACGGTCTCGCGATAATCCATGTCCGTGTCATTGGTGACGAAGTAGTACGCGCCATCAATCATGCAGAGTTCGACCTGACGCAGAACCTTACGGGGACTGAGGACAATCGGCTCACCGTTCTGGAGAATGATTTCGCCTTGACGATGGAGGTAGACAACACCTTCCTCGTCTTCAACGATATCACCAGCACGATGTTCATAGACGATCGTTGGCTTGTCGTTCACATATTCGATCATGATGGCACCAGTCTCGGCATTACGGGCCGGGACATCTGTGGTGTAACGCTGAGGAATGTCTTCCTCGTAACGCATGTACAGTTCTTCGCTAGCACTAGAGCGAGCACGGGCCCACAGACCGCTGAGTTCCTCACCCAGAGTCAGAGTGACCTGCTCATGATACAGTCCTGTAACACCCTGACTGTACTTGAACATCCCCATGTCGTCGTCGATGCTGGTGCGCTCACCATCTTGTACCTGATCACTCTCCACACCGTAGAAGATGTCGAAGACAGTACTCAGTTCAGCTGGATATGGGTGGGGAGAAATACCCTCGCCCTCGAAGCCATCCAGATAGACCTGGTTGTTAGCGTTCACATCCCACGTCGAATCAAAGGAGAACTCGAAGATCCACTCTTTCGATTCAGGGTCACGCCCAACCAGAGTACCGTTCAGATAGACACGAGTGACCTCACCCGGAGGGATAAAGGCCAGCTGAGCGACCAGCACATCGTCTTCCAGTTCTTTCAGGCTTTCAGTGCTGTTGGTCATGACACGGATCACCCAGCCGGTATCGGTGCGTTCGAACGCATGACTGTTCGAGGTCACGCCAACACCTAAGGTACCGTTGTCAATCACGAAGAACCGACGAGTCACCTGAGGATTGCCGAAGTAGTACGGACGAATCGTAAAGACTCCGTCGGTGGTGTCATAGACGTAATGGAAAGGCGTGTAGAAGTAACCACCCCTTGTCACTTCGTCCACCAGCAAGTCACTGTTTGTGGTCAGCAACGCATCACGGATATCGCGCTCAACAATGGAGAGATACCCACCCTCATCCTTGTACAACGTCGACGGCAAGACCGTGATACGTTGACCGTTATCCATGACATCCGCTTCATTCAAGATCTGCTCGATCGTTTTGTTAAGCGTCACCACGTTCGCGCCAGCACCTGTAGAAACCTCTTTGATGGCAGGTGTCGGGAGTTCACGACTCGCCTGGTAAAGACGATGAGTGGTGTTGTCAATCACCAGTACGCAACTGAATCCAGCATCAGTCAGTTTATCCAACTGAGTCTGGATCTGCACGTTGGTGATCGGGACATCGATCGGCCCCAGTGCGTTATTGATAGCGCGTTCCTTGAGCTTCTCAAAGGAGATAGCATTGGAGCCACCCGTAGCAGGTTTAGATGCCATTAGGTACAACGCAGTCAAGCGACTTGCTGGCGCTGTGTAGAGGCCGTTATCGTCATTATCGTAGTCGGCAAAGGTTGCAGTGAACATGTCAGCACTGTAACCTTGGATTGCCAGCTCTAATGCACCACGCGTGGTGTAGATGTCGACACGGATATTCTTGGTGACCAAATTGGTGCTGTAATACACCTGAGGAATGGAGACACCAAGACCATTTTCGGTCAGACGCAGCAACGCTGTCGGCACCAATGGATCGAAGATCTGGTCACTATGTGTGGTGTTGATCTCATCCCAGCCGCCTGAGCTATTGGATGCATAGACACGAGCGTAATGGAATTGATCAGCTACCGGATAGACCTTATTGAAGACCTTGGCGGCTGTCAGTTGAGCGGTGTAGCTCTTAACTGCCACCTGCTGGGCAGGGACTTCCAGCTGGATGTACTCTTCGTGGTCGATGTTGTAGTTCTGGATCGACCATTCAACTTGGTTGGATTCCAGAGGCATGAGAGGCGAAGGTCGATCGTTATCGTACACGATCTGCAAGCCGCCATGCGCCAGCACACGAATCTCAATCGGGTACTGGAGAGTAAACGGTACATCCCCTGCCCTGATCTCAGTGTGACGAGGAATAACGAGCTTGCGAATCCCGTTAACACCCGTGTCGATAGAGCGTTCGATCACTTCACTCTTACTGATCGCCATCAGGAGAGTTGTGATCGAAGGAGAACCAAACACATTGAGGTAATCCACGTTGCTCATGTGACGGTACAGATCGGTACGGTCCATGGCCTGCTCGGGATACTGAATGCGGTTCAGGAACTCACTCTTACGTCGTCCGTTACTGAACAGTGTGGAGGCAAACTCCATCAGGTACACGAACGCGTTACTGGCATCTGTTACTTCCACTTCGCCATTGGTGACGGTTCGGAGGTATTCAAGACCGGCACGCTGCACCGCCATTGGATTGAGCTTAGCCAACTCAATCATGTTGTTCAAATCGGATCGTGACATTATGAAACTCCAAAGCAATAGTGATTAAACTACCTGACCATTATCATCTCGTAAGTTGGCGAGGCGTTCTTGCTCACTATCCCTGATTGAATTGCCGGTCGGGTCAGATGTTTTAGTTTCTGGTAGGGGTTGAGTCCCGTACAAACTACCTTTGGTAACCTTGAGGTACTCGTCGCGGTCAACCCACCACTGCATCTCAGGATCGCCTTTAAGGTTGATCCAGGGGAAACCTTTGTAGTTGAAGAGCTTCCGCTCCTCAGGGGAAATCTGCACCATGAGTTGTTGACGAACTCCATCACCCATTTGAGGGTTGAAGATCACCACCAGCTTGTTGAACTCCCACAATGTAATGGGGTCATTGTATTCTGCAACCACGCATTCAAACGAAGCCTGTACTTGCTTGTTGGATTCGTTGTAAGGCGTTTCGCGAGAGTAGTTGAACGATGTACCCATCGACAGCCCTACCGGGAATGCAGCACCACAGGTAGCCCATTTCTGGATGTAACGGCCCGACCAGTCGAACACGAAACGGTAGATCCGAGTCATGTAATCGATCTCACGTTGGATGATCGAATAGCCCGCTGGTTGAATCTTAGTACCCATGTAAACACCACCGATGTACAGCAGCCACGCAAACAGCGTGAATGATATAGGATCGCCTAGGGTGTTTTCAAATGTGCAGTCCAGCGTGAATCGACCGTTAATCTCCGCAATCGAGTCGTTCATCATCCAGACTTCTTTGGCCATGCCTTCAGAACTACTGTAGGCATGGAGCATCAAGTCAGGCCAACCTGACATGTTGGTCAGGCAGTTACTCAATAGCGGCATAAAGGCTTGACGGTTGTCGAAGATGACATTGTCGTCTTTCTGGTCTTTATAAATGCTATCGGGCCACAGCATTCTTCGGATGATTCGGTTGTAAGATGACGGCTGATTGCTCGCCATCACCGACAGTTGACGCACCGCCATGATGTTATCGTATGACAGGTTCAAATTCGGGCGTGAGAAAAACGTCATCCCCTGCATGTCGGTATTCGCCGGCACTGCAGATCCCTGTTGTGTGCGGTTGTAACCCGAAAGCAAGTCATGGAACCGAGCCCCAAGTGCACCATTGCCTTGTTCTCGGGACAGTCGTTGCATCAGGGCGTCATCACTGTCAAAGCCCCCGTTCTTGGCGATGGTGTCAAGAACTTGCAACATGGCACTATTAGGAGTTTGAAGCTCCTTAGTGACTGGCTGCACTTTGTAATAATCGCTCATTTCTTACCATGCCTCTGAAGGGAAATGTTCATGAAAACTCAAGTTTCACAAGAAGGTCTTGTCAGCCTCGCCGTTATCGGCGCGGGCGGACTGCTGGCCAAATATGCGCCGCAGGTGATCGAAAGCATCACCAAGAAAATGGCAGCGAAAGGTGGCGAGAAAGTCATGCAGGAGGTCAAGACCGCTTTGGCCAATGCATCGAGCGGAGACCTGGTACGCTTCACACAATCTGCGCGAGTTGAGCCTATTCTTCTGATGGACAAGCGTTCTCTGAACACTCCGTTCATCCAAGATGTCGTCCACAGCATGTACAACATGTTCACCGGCTACTGGCTCCTCGCTGTGTCCCTGGACACCAAGATCAACGGTGTATCCGTAGGTCGTCGTCTGGACAAGTTCGCCACTGACCGTGACCTGAACGATGCCACCCTCAACCTGCTGACCTCTCCGTCCATGGCTTCCATGGAATCCTTCGGTCTGCCGTTCATCGACGACATCGTCAAAGAACAACAAATGCAGGCTGCGGTGTCCATGGAAGCTGCTCCGGACATGAGCGCTGAAGAACTGGCCGCGATCATCAATGAAGCTCTCGCTGCACGTGAGAAGAAAGATGAAAGCGAAGTGCAGAAGACTCTCAACCGGATCTCTGACCAGAAGCTGCGTGAGAAGCTCGAGCGCGAAATGGCCAACGTTAAAGCTGGTGTGGGTGCTCAGGCGACCACTCTCGCCAAGCAAGCACTCGACAGCTGGAAGAAAGACAACGCCGATAACTCCGGCTATGGCATCAGCAATGCTGCCAAGTACGTCGAGAAGGTCAACAACCTGGCCGTTGGTAACGTCATTGACGTAACCATCTCCGAAGACGGTAAGACTGCGGTTGTACCGGTCACAATTCGTCTGCGAGTTGCAGGTATGCCGTCCGACACCATGGTGGAAACCCTGGCTGTAGGTGGTAAAGATGTCACCTTCGGTAGTCGCTACCGTGCTTGGCGCGCCGGCGAAATCGGTTTCTGGTCTGACTTCGTTCTCCAGATGGACCGTGTCGATGCGCACCGTGCTGCCATGATGAACGACGAATCCGGCTACTACAAAGCCGTGTATTCCCGCGCTCGTCGCAATGGCGTAGCTGAAGTACTGACCAACGGTCCTTCTCTGGCGACCGCCAGTGCTCTGATCGTGATCGATCAGCGTACTGCCGATGACCTGGAACGCCGCATCAATGGTCGTCTGAGTGACTTCAAGACCCGTCAAGGTATCTTCGGTCACACCTACTCCATGTTGATGGCTGTCGTGGATCCTGACTGGGAATCCGTGACCATCTACACCCGTGGCATCGAAATGCCGACCAAGCTGACTGCCAGGGACATCAAGTCCGCTGGGAAGTCCGACAGCAAAGAGCTGATGGACATCCTCAAGAGCTATCAGTTGGGCCGGGCTCCGGGCCGTATCTGATCACCACTCTCCTTCAAGGAACCTGAACATGCGTATCCTCGACTTCGTCCGTCGTCTGACTTCGTCCTTCACCAAGGATGAACTCAAAGAGCGCCTGCGGATCTTCTCTCAAGGTCTGCAAAAGGCACTCGAAACCTTCATGAACGCCGAGACCACGGTCAAAGCGTTCAAGTCCAAAGCTGGTAAGGAATTCGAAACCGACCTGGCTCGTGGTGTCCGTCTTCCTCCGCGCATGACTGCATTCGGTTACGTACGTCAGGTACTGGCCAACATGTCGGTCACTGCGGAGCTGCTCGGCGTCATCGTCGAGAAGTCCTACGGCAAGGACATCGTGATCGAAGGCATCACCTATCGTCGCGCTGAACTGCTGCGTACCTTGGGGTACATGGACTTCCTGGTCAATTACTCCATGCAGTTGCTGCACTACATCCTCGTGGCTGAAGCCTCCATCGTGTCGAAAGAACACAATGAAGGTCAGGAACGTCCGAAGCCGGAATTGCTCTGGCTGAAGAACAACCGTGCTGCGTTCGTACAGCTGCTGAATACCTTCTCCAAGCCGAGTCGTGAAATCGCCACCCTGATCGAATCCATTCCGGAAATCACGATCGGTGAAGATGACATGAACATCATCGTGCCTCAGGTCGGTCTGGCCAAGCTCGATCCGCTGAAGAACAACTACGTTCCAGGTGTGTCGGGTCTCGCCCTGGCCGCTGGTATGTGGTGGGCCCAGATTCAAGTGGCCAAGTACGAGCGCCTGAAGGAAGATGCCCGTTCGATCCAATTGCGTCTGGAACAACTGCGTCTTCAAGCCGAAGGTAAGAACGACGCTCAACTGGAGAACACCATCTCCAAGTACGAGCGCTTCCTGAACCAGACCGCTGAGAAGATCGCCAAGATGGAGGCTAAAACCGCATGAGTATCGTCAAAACTCATCGCGGCTTCATCCTGGACTCCAAGTCCCCGCATCCGGCAGGTTACATCGACCTGCCGTTGGTGGATGAACTCTATCATCGTATGGAGACCACCGATAACTTCGAGCATGACTTCGGTTATATCGAAGATGTGGTGAAAGCTGCGAAACAAGTACTGTTCACCAGTAAGGGTGAATTCGTTCTACTGAAGCAGTTGGTTGAGAAGCCCAGTCATTGGGTCATGAACTTCTCGATCTCGACTCTGAAGTACATCAATGGCGATGCCCGTGCTCTTTCGCTGGAGAACTACCGTGATCTCATGGTGTTCCATCCGAAAGACCAGGTCAGCGTCGATGCGCCAAAGACCACTCGTGAAAATGGGTTCGGTTGGTTGTACAAAGCCAAACCTCACGAGATCATTGCTGCTTGGTTGCGTCATGAAGATGGCCTGACCGATTTGGTAATGTCCATGTATCTTGTGGCTGGAAAGCTGCCGGATAAGTGGCACGACCGCAGTGATGCGGCCTGAGAAAGGGTCGCATTAAAGAACACCTATGGTGTGCGAGATACCAGAAGCTATCCTAGGTAACCGGTATCTCATTCCTTTGTTTGCAAACACGGAGAAATCCCAACATGCGTACCAACTCCATTCTGGCTTCGGCACTGTCCGTTTCCATGGAAAGCGAAGAACTGATGTCCGGTGAAGAGCTGAACCCTGTCACCGAAGAAACCACCGTCGCCGTCGACGAAATCCTGGAAGAAGTGCGTGACCAGGCCGACGTCGTTGAAGAGCACGAAGACGCTGTTGAAGAAATGGAAGGCGCTGCCGAATCCCTGGAAAGCCTGATCTGCTCCCTGGAAAGCGCCATCGCCGACGGCGGCATGAACCCGCAAGCTGCCGACATCCATGGTCGTGCTGTTGCCAACGCCGTTCGCCGCCTGCCGATCGACGGCCAGCAGTTCACCGTTTCCGTCGAATCCTTCGGTGGCACTGGTGACAAACTGCAAGCTTCCATGGAAGCCCTTGATCAGGCCAAAGACCTGCTGAAGAAGATCTGGGAAGGCATCAAGAACGCCGTGGTCGGCGCCTGGAAAGCCATGGTCAACTTCGTCAAGACCATCGGTACCTCCGCTGCCGCTCTGAAGCGCGCTGCTGCCGTTCTGAAAGCCCGTGCTGCCAAGATGTCCGGCAAGCCCAAGAACGAGAAGATCGACGGCAAGGCCGTTTCGTCCGCTCTGAACGTGAAAGGCTCCGTTGAGACCGCTGGTGAAGTGGTCGCTGCTCTGGACGCTCTGGTAGCCGGTGGCTCCAAAGTGATCATGGCTGCCAACAAGGCCTCCAACGAACTGAAGTCCATCGTTTCCTACGTTGCTACCGGCAACGGCTCGGCCGAACCCGACTACGTCGAACTGAACAAAGATCTGCCACGCGACCAACTGCCGGGCGCTCAGATCAAGATCGGCGAAAGTGGCATCCCGAGCCTGGAAAAGACCAAGGGCGACTTCAGCGGTGCCGAGATCACCGTGGCCGACGCCAACGGTGTTCGCAACATCGCCGGCGGTATCGAGAAAGTGGCCAAGATGATCGAGTCGTTCTCGGCTCGTGACTTCAAGAAGCTGGAATCCGAGATGAACAAGCACATCAAGGACCAGGACGCTGCTGTCAAGAAGCTGGAAGCCGAGAAAGATGTCAAGAAAGACATCCAGAAAGACCTCAAGGCTTTCCGCAAAGTCTCCAACATCGTTCGCGCCGTCGGCCCTCAGTACATGGCGCACGCTGCGCAAGGTGCTAAGGCTGCCTACGCCTACGCTTCGAAGTCGGCTGCTCAGTACGCCTGAGTAGACTGATTTCAGTCGATACATCAGCCGGGCTCATCCCCGGCTGATGTTTATTTTTGCTGTTTCTCCGAATTCTATGGTGAATACACATCCCACTTTCTAACACGAGCATTTGCCCATGTCCGATGAACAACAACCTGTGCATACAGGCCTCGTAGATGAGGGGTTCGTTGATGTACTGGAAGCTCACCGTGAACTGTCTGAGGCGAAAGTCCAACTGGAATCCTTGCTCGATGCAACTGATTCGTTGGAGCGACTGATCGGTCATTTGGATCAGCATGAAATGGTTGACGCAACCCACAAGCACAGTGTGCAGGTGAGTTTCGAGAACCTGCTCACAAGTACAGCTTTTTCGGTCAGTGATGTCTTCCCTGCATTGGAAGCTCACGAGCAAGGTATCATCAGTACCGAGTCTCTCAAGGATAACCTGCGTGAACTCTGGAAACGTATTGTTTCTATGGTGCTGAACGTCTTGGCATGGATCAAGAGGTTCTGGAACTCCATTGCCACTTACCGTGGTCAATTGCGCCTCGCAGCACAACACATCATCAAGCACGGCCAGACGAGTCGTTACAACTCGGTCAAAGAGCCTAACATCCAGTTGGGTCTCGAGATCAAATCGTTTGTTGTAGGCGGTGATCTGGTCGACGATCCAGATGCTGTCATTCGTGCCATTTCGGCTGCGCTCGATCAGTACAAGATCGTGACGAACAACTACACGTCGGGTATGCTGGCGGTCGGTAAGAAGTTTGAGAGAGCTTTGGCTGATCCCAAGTCTGGGAAGGAGCTGCTCGAAGAAGTCTGTGAGATTTTCGACGGTATGCCTATCCAGTCGATTGCATCGAAGATGAGGGCCATGGTCTACCGTGATCCGCGTTTCGGCAGACGTCTGGTTAAGGTCGCTCCTCCGGTCATCGGTGGATGGTCTTTGTTCTTCATGACCCTGGAAGATGAGCTGAATCGCAGCGATGTGATCAATTACGCTCAAGCGCTGCGTACCACCGGCATCAAGTTTGCCCACACTAACGTCAACAGCAGTAACATTACCTCAGGTAGTGTGAAAGTGGCGAGTGGTCAGCAGGTAGAAGTAATCGGTAAACAGGTCATCAGTGTCCTGGATACGATCGACGCTCAAGAAAAGATCGTTGCTGTCTCCAAGATCGAAGCTCAAGTCAAGAACGTCCTGCGTGCAGGTGAGCGGTTTACCGGTCACGCGGCAGATGACTCTTTTGATAAGAGCACCATGCGCTTTGTTCGCAATTATGCAAACTGGGCAGTTGGACCGATGGATCAGATGACCACGAACCTTCTGACAGTTTCCAGAAACCTTCTGACTTACGCCCGTAAGTCTCTCAAGAACCATTAAGGGTGAATCCGATGCGCACTAGCCTCGAATCCCTGCTCGACAGTTCGCTGAACGGTCTGCGGGAACTCTCCAGCCAAGTGGCTGACAACATCGATCACCTCGGTCCTGTAGAGGGACTGAGTGTGGTCACTGGCGAACAGATTCATGACGAGGTCCTGGAGCATGTCAAGGACGAGCGCTACAACAGCACTGACAACTGTCAGGAAGCTTGCGCTGACTTGATCGAGAAGAACGAAGAAGAACACGCTAAGTTCCGTCGTGATCTGGCCGATCTCTCTGAAGTCGTCACCTCCATGACCGTAGGTATGGAAGCCATGAAGTGTATTACTTCGATGGAATCCATTACCGATGCTGATCTGGGTGTGGCTAATGCTGCACTCGGTAACATCCAGACCTTCGATGGTTTGGTGCCTCCGATGCTGGTCGCCGAAGGTGGTGAACTCACCCAGGCTTCGATGGAAGGCATGGGTCAGTACATCAAAGACCTGTACACCAAGTTCAAGAAGATCCTGAAGAGCATGATGGCCAACATGGCCGCTTCGCAACGTCGTGCTCTGGTGAACTACACCACCATGGACAAGCGCATCGAAGCAGTGGTCAAACGTCTGAATGCCTTGGGCGATGACTACGGCGTTCCTCAGAAGAGTCTTCGTTATGATCCTCGACTGATCACCGGCATTGTTTTCGACGGTAAGCCTCTGGCGCTCGAACCGGCAGCTATCAGGGCAGCTGGAGCACGCGTCAAAGCTGTTACCGACTTTGGTAATAACAAGGTCTGCGATGACTCGATCAAGCGTTCTGAGGACATCGCTGATAAGCTGTCAGCCTCGATGGTAGCTCGTGATCCGATCAAGATCGAGCAATCCTTCAAGGAGATGTTCAAGAACGCAATCCATCCTCTGCCGGCCCGTGAGTACTCCAAAGATCTGGGACAGTTGGCGGGTCTGACGTTCTTGGATTCCAAGCTCCATTGGCGTACCAACTACCGTGATGTCCCATGGATCATGGACCTCTACGAGTGTGCCGAATCTCCGGCGGTGATCTATAGTCGTCTGAAGAGCGCCATCGTTGATAGCCGCTACTTCAACGCTGAAGAACTGGGTCAGATCGTTTCCGAGGTTGGTGACCTGCTGGCTGATCGTAATCTGCGTGACTACGCATTCTACGATTCCCTGCATCTGGCCACTGTGGAGATCGACAAGGCGGCCACCACTGCCATCAACGTTTTCCTCAGCATCGATTCAGATGCACTCCCTAATGAAATCTGGCGTGCCATCAACGTTGCGTACGATGCCATGTTCAGCTTCATCACCAAGGCCTACTACAGCGTCTGCATGCTGAAGGAGCCTCAGGCCATGCTCATCCACTCCCTGCTATACGTTCTCGAAGAGCAAGTGAAAGGGATCGAGAAGGTCAACCGCTAAACATATCGGGAGGGGCACTGCCCCTCCCTTTATGCCGTTTGAAAAATTCGATTCGAA
>Ga0209066_10005200_pt1 | contig 13824 bp, 9 predicted proteins | sample All_14_2_FD_187198 | JGI IMG/M metagenome (GOLD analysis project Ga0209066, IMG submission 187198) | Freshwater microbial communities in response to fracking from Pennsylvania, USA - Allegheny Zone_MetaG_DW_15 (SPAdes) (version 2) ...
TGTCCGACACCGCCAGCAGGACGTACTGGCCGGGCGTGATGTCGGCGTCGCGGGCGGCGTAGCGGTCGTCCAGGGCGGCGTTGGCGAGCTCGACGGTCAGGCGCCCGCCCTCGGGCATCGCGTCGCGGGCGTTGATCGCAAGGTTGAGCAGCGCGCTTTCGATCTGGGCCGGGTCGGCGACGGTGTTCCACAGGCCGCCGGCCAACACGGTCTCGACCTCGACCCCCTCGCCCAGTGTGCGGCGCAGGAGCTCGGCCATGTTGCTGACCAGCCGGCCGGGGTTGACCACGACCGGCTCCAGCGGCTGGCGCCGCGCGAACGCGAGCAGCTGGCGGGTCAGGTCGGCGGCGCGGTCGGCGGCGTGGATGGCGTTCTGAAGCCGGGTGCGGGTGCGGGCGTCCTTGATCCCGCGCTCGATCATCTCGAGGTTTGCCCGGATCACCTGTAGCAGGTTGTTGAAGTCGTGGGCGACGCCGCCGGTCAGCTGGCCGACGGCTTCCATGCGCTGGGACCGCCGGGCCTGCTCCTCGGCCCGTTCGCGCTCGGTGATATCGCGGGAGGAGCCGACGATGCGCACCGGCCGGCCGGCCGCGTCGAACACCGGCGCCAGCGTGGACTCCCAGGTGATCGTCCCAACGCCGGGGACGTCAGCGGTGTCGCGCACGGTGATCGCCTTCCCGGCGGCGACCGCCTGATCGTAGAGCGCCTTGAAGCGGCCGCCCATGACCGGGAAGGCCTCCATGATGTCCCGACCGCGGTAGGGCGTCATGTCGCCGCCCAGCAACCGCGCCAGCGCCGGATTGAAATCGCCGATCAGGTAGCGGCCGTCGGGGGTGACATCGAAGGTGTAGAGGTAATCCGGCACGTTCTCGAAGACCGCCCGAACCAGCTTGCCCGCGTCGCGTCGCGCTTCCTCGGCGGCGTCCCGCCTGGCCAGGGCCTCCCGAAGCTCGCGGTTCGCCCGTCCCATGGCCAGCACGGTGAAGGCGAGGACGAGGAGGCCGGCGCCGCCCAGGCCCATCGACAGGTAGAGGCTGCGCCGCTCGTTACGGTCGGCCCTCGCCTGCCGCTCGGCGAGCAGGCGCTGTTCCTGGTCGATGATCTCGGCGGTCAGCGCCCTGACCCGGTCCATCTGCGCCTTGCCCACGTCGGTCGTCATGCGCCGGCGGGCGCCCTCGAGGTCGCCGCGCTGTCCGAGCTCAAGGTTCTCCCTCAGGGTATCCAGCCGCAGGCGGGCCGCTTCCTGGAGCTGGCCGACCCGTTCAATCTGTTCGGGGTTGTCGGCGACCATCTTGCGAAGCAGCGAAATCCGGGCCGGGATCAGCTGCTGCCCCGCCCGCCAGGGATCGAGGTGGCTCTCCTCGCCGGTGATCAGGTATCCGCGCTGGCTGGTCTCGGCGTCCTGGAGGCTGGAGAACAGCCCCCGGGCGGTCTCGAGCACCTGGTGGGTATGCTCGACCTCCCGCTGGCCCTGGCGCAGGTCCACCAGATGATTGAACGCCGTGTAGGCGGTCAGGCCCGCGATCGCGATGATCAGAAGGATCGGAACGAGAAGAAAACGCTTCGAGCCCGACACATTGCACCCTCGACCGTCCGCCGACGCGAACACAGGACCCTACCCGTTTTGAGGGGCGCGGGGCAATTGGCGGAGCCGGGCGCGGCGATGCGCGAAGAGCGCGCCGGGATCATCAAGGGAAGACTGGCTGGGGAACTAGGAGCCGAAGCCCCAGGCTATTTCCGCAGCGAAATCAACAAGCCTGAGATGCAAGGCATCTGGCTGGAAGCGGTTTCATTAGCAGTTCGCATTAGCTGCGTGCCGAGGCGTGTCGTCAAGTCGGCGCCCGCAGAGCAGGGCGGAAACCTGGGCCAGGAACAGGTGGCGGTAGGCGAGATTTCGGAGCGGGGAAAACATCGGTCTTTACCGCCAAACCATGGGACCAGAGGTCGTTGCGCCCGACCAGCAAGCAGCAACGTCAGACGTGACGCGCATAGATTCGCGACTTGCCGCCCTTCAGCAGGAGCAGGGTCTGGAAAGGCTCCCTCACGCCGTCCGGCGCCTCCATTCCCGGCGATCCTAACGGCATTCCGGGGACCGACAGGCCGACAGCATCCGGCGACTCCTTCAGCAGGCGTTCGACATCGGCGGGTGGCACATGGCCGACCGTGATGTAGGCGCCGATGGTCGCCACGTGACAGGACGACAGTTCGTCGGAGACGCCCCGTGTGCGCCAGAGCGGACTGATGTCCTCCATGTTGACGACCTTAGGACGAAAGCCCGCCCTGGCCATGGCCGTGACCCATCCACCGCAGCAGGGACAGGAAGCGGTTTTGTAGACCACGATGTCGCGGGTCGGCGCGGCCTCGGCGCAGGACGCGGAAGCCAAACCAACAAAGCCCGCGAGAACCGTTCGACGAGCAAGCATGGGATTTTCTCCCTCCTATCCAGCCAGGACCCAGCGCGGCGTTTGTCGCCGGTAGTCCTCGTATTCCGTCCCGAGCATACGCCCGAGGTGGTCCTCTTCCAGTCGCACCTGCACCTGCATGAGCACCTCGCCCAGCAGGAAGGCGGCGAGGGTCGCGGCGTTGGGCCAGACCAGCAGCAGCCCGAAGAGATTGATCCGCATGGAGAGGAAGATCGGGTTCCGGCTGCGGGCGAACACGCCGGTCTGGACAAGAGCGGTGCGGCGCCCGGTGTCGATGCCGATCCGCCAGGACCGACCCATCTGAGCCTGGGCGACGACGATCAGCACTAGCGACACCAAGAGCAGTCCCGCGCCCGCGATCCGGACGGCGGCGTGGTCCAGCCACGGCAGATAACCGAACAGGTCCCCCGGTAGCCAGACGGCGGAGATGAGGACCGCGAACAGCCCAAGGATCAGCAAGCGAAACCCTTTGGACACCACGCCATAAGCGGTGTCGTCGAAGGGCAGGACCAGGGCATTGATCCGTTCGGCCCGCCACAGACGCCACGTCGGCCACACGAACGCGATGGCGAAGAAGGCGAGATAGTAGCTCAACAGGGCGACTTGCATGGTTCCGACCTCATAGGTGAAGCCGATGGTGTAGTTCCTCTAGTGACTAGAGGATCAAGCGGTTCTGTCAGGCGGCTTTGTCCCGGTAGGCCAGCAGTCTTAGGGCGTTGGCCACGACCAGCAGGGTCGAGCCTTCGTGGAAGATCACCGCCGCGCCGATCTTCAGGCCGAACAGCGTCGCCGGGATCAGAACCGCGACCATCCCGAGACTGACCCAAAGGTTCTGCTTGATGATGCTGCTGGTCTTCCGGCTCAGGCCGACCGCGAACGGCAGGTGATTGAGGTCGTCGGCCATCAGCGCCACATCGGCGGTTTCCAGGGCCACGTCCGAGCCCGCCGCGCCCATAGCGATCCCGACCGTGGCGTTGGCCAGGGCGGGCGCGTCGTTCACGCCATCGCCGATCATGGCGACCCTTCCCTCGCTGGCCTTCATCTCCTTGATGATCCTCACCTTGTCCTCGGGCATCAGTCCGCCCATCGCCTCATCGAGGCCGAGCTTGGCGGCGATGGCGTCGGCGACGGACTGGTTGTCGCCCGACAGCATGACGATGCGGGTGATCCCCATGGCGCGGAGCCGGGCGACGACCCCCTCGGCGGCGGGCCGGGCGGTGTCCATCACGCCGATGGCGCCGAGATACCGGTCACCGGATTTGACCACCATCACCGTCCGACCGCTTGTTTCGAGCCGCTGGATTTCGCTCCACAGCGCGTCGGAGGGTTCGGCGCCGGAGCCGCCTTCGAACAGTTTGGGCTTGCCGATCACCACTGTCTGGCCCGCCACCTTGGCCTGCACGCCCTGGCCGGTCAGGCTCTGAACGTCGTCGGCCACCGGAACGGGCTGGTCCTCCAGCCGCTCGCCGCCATCACGGACGACAGCCGCCGCCAACGGGTGATCGCTCAAACGTTCCACCGCGACAGCGACGGCGAGGAGTTCGCGCTCATCGACGCCTTCGGCGGTCACCACGTCAGTGATCCTCGGCTTGCCCTCGGTGAGGGTTCCGGTCTTGTCGAAGGCGATGGCGGTCAGCGTGCCGAGATTTTCCAGCGGACCTCCGCCCTTCACAAGGACGCCGCCCCTGGCCGCCCGCGCCACTGCGCTGAGGACGGCACTGGGCACCGAGATCGCCAAGGCGCACGGGCTGGCGGCCACCAGAACCGCCATGGCGCGATAGAAGCTGACGCTGAAGGGCTCGTCGATCACGACCCAGGCCAGCATCAGCAGGCCTACGCCCGCCAGCACGGACGGCACAAAGATGCGCTCGAAGCGGTTGGTGAACTGCTGGGTTGGAGATTGCTGGGCCTCGGCCTCGGCGACCATCTTCACAACGCGGGCAAGCGTGGTCTCGGACGCCTTCCTGGCGACGCGCACGTCCAGGGCGCCGGGACCGTTGATCGTCCCGGCGAAGACGCGATGCTCGGGGCTCGCCTTGTCGAAATCCAGAGCAGTGTCTGGAGCCGCCCGCTTATCGACGGGCACGCTTTCGCCGGTGATCGGCGCCTGATCGACGCTGCTCTCCCCGAGCACGACCACGCCATCAGATGGCATGCGCTCATTGGGCCGGACCACCACGATGTCGCCGACCACAAGCTCCTGGACCGGGATTTCCGCTGTCGTCTCGCCCCGCCGGACCGTCGCCGTTTCAGGGGCGAGCTTGGCGAGGGCTTCGATGGCCCGCCGCGCCCGACCCATGGCGTAGTGTTCCAGCGCATGGCCGGTGCTGAACAGGAACAGCAGCAGGGCGCCTTCCGCCCACTGGCCCAGGGCGGCGGCGCCAGCGGCGGCGACCAGCATCAAGGTGTCGATCTCGAACCGACGCTTGATGATGTTGCCGACCGCCTCCCGGAGCGTGAAATAGCCGCCGAACCCGTAGGCCGCGAGGTAGAAGGCCAGCGGGATAAAGCCCTCCACACGCTGGCCGACAAGCCAGCCGCCAAGCAGCATCGCGCCGGACAAGCCCGCGAAGATCAGTTCGGTGCGTTCACCGAAGATGCCGCCATGATCATGGCCGTGGTCGCCGCCCTCCGCGTGATCGTGACCTTTGTGGTCATTCTGTGCGACGGCAGGCGTCGCGGTCTGTTGATTCTCATCAGCCATTTTGAGGTCTCGACGATCCAGAAAGCAGAACGTGTGAGCGGCTTGTGCTTCCTCTAGTGACTAGAGGAGCAAGAGGTATCGGGAGACCGGGCGAACCCGGCCTCCCGTCCCGCATCAGGGCGCCCCTTCCAACGTCAGGTGGCCTGGAACGATCCGCTTCGGCTCCCGCAGCATCACCCGACAGATGGCGGGCAGCACGAACAGGGTTAGGGCCGTGGCGGTGATCAGGCCGCCGATGACCACGATGGCCAACGGCTTCTGGACCTCGGCGCCCGTGCCGTGGGCGAGGGCCATCGGCACAAACCCCAGGGATGGGACGATGGCGGTCATCAGCACGGACCGGAACCGTTCCATCGCGCCGTCGATGATGGCGTCATCCAGCCCAAGCCCATCGCCGAGCCGCTTCTGGATGCTGCTCATCATGACCAGCCCGTTCAACACCGCGACGCCGGACAGGGCGATGAAGCCGACCGCCGCCGAGATGGAGAAGGTCTGACCTGTCAGAGCCAGAGCGAACACGCCCCCCGCCAGGGCCAGCGGCACGGCTGAGAACACCGCGATGGCGGCGCGCAGTTGCCCCAAGGCCATGAACAACAGCAGGAAGATGGCCAGCCCAGCCGCCGGAACAACGAGGCCGATCCGCTGAGAGGCGGCCTTGAGGTTCTCGAACTGGCCGCTCCAGACGATCCAGCTTCCGGGCGGCAACTTCACTTCCCGGTCTACGCGGGCCTGGGCCTCAGTGACGAACGAGCCGAGGTCGCTGCCGCGCACATTGGCCTGGACCACTACCCTCCGCTTGCCCGACTCCCGGCTGACCTGATTGAGGCCCTCCGAAAAGCTGAACCGCGCCAGTTCGCGGAGCGGCACCGAGGCGCGGGGCCTGCCCTCGCCTGCCGGGAGCATGATCGGCAGGGCGCCCAAGGCGTCCAGGTCGTTGCGCGCGGCCTGGGGCAGCCGGACCACCACGTCGAACCGCCGGTCGCCCTCAAACACGAGACCGGCCTCACGCCCACCCATGGCGGCGGCCATGCTGTCGGTCACCTCCTGGATGGTCAGGCCAAACCGGGCGATGACCTCGCGGTCGAACGTCACGTCCAGGGTCGGGAAGCCACCGGTCTGTTCAACCTTCACGTCCGCTGCGCCTTTGATGGACTGGAGGATCGTGGCGATCTCGGTGGCCGTTGCGGTCATGGTGTCGAGATCGTCGCCATAGACCTTGATCGCCACGTCGCCCCGCACCCCGGCGATCAGTTCGTTGAACCGCATCTGGATCGGCTGGCTGAACTCGTAGTTATTGCCGACCAGGGTGTTGAGCTTGTCCTCCATCTGATCGACCAGTTCGGCCTTGGTGATCCTGGGTTTGGGCCACTCCTTCTCGGGTTTGAGGATGATGAAGGTGTCCGAGGCGTTGGGCGGCATCGGGTCGGAGGCGACCTCGGCGGTGCCCGTCTTGCTGTAGACGAACTTCACCTGCGGGAACGAGGCGATCACCTGCTCGACTTGCCGCTGCATGCCCGCCGACTGGTCGAGAGCCGTCGATGGGATGCGGAGGGCCTGGACGGCGAGGTCCTTCTCGTCGAGTTGCGGGATGAACTCCCGCCCCAGGAAGGTGAAGGTCAGCATGGCGACGGCGAAGATCGCCGCGCCTCCGGCGATCACCGGCATCGGGCGGGCTACCGCTTTGCGCAGCCAAGGCTCGTATCGCCGTTTCGGGATCGCGATGATCGCGACCTCCTTCTCGGCCACCTTGCCTCGGATCAACAGGGCGACGGCGGCGGGAACGAAGGTCAGGGACGCCACAAACGCACCGGCCAGGGCAAGCATGACGGTGATGGCCATCGGGGTGAACATCTTCCCCTCGACCCCCTGGAAGGTCAGCAGCGGGGCGAAGACCAGCAGGATGATGGCCTGTCCGTAGAGGGTGGGCCGGACCATCTCCCTGGACGAGGCCACCACCTCGTCGAGCCGTTCGGCCAAAGTCAGCACCCTGCCCTCATGGTGCTGTCGTTCGGCGAGCCGTCGTAGGCAGTTCTCAATGATGATCACCGTGCCATCGACGATCAGGCCGAAGTCGAGGGCGCCCAGGCTCATCAGGTTTCCCGACACCCCCAGCGCGTTCATGCCGATGGCCGTGAACAGCATGGAAATCGGGATGACGAGGGCGGTGATGATCGCGGCCCGGATGTTCCCCAACAGGAGGAACAGCGAGATGATGACCAAGAGTGCGCCCTCGGTGAGGTTTTTCTCAACCGTGGAAATGGTCGCGTTCACCAGCTTGGAGCGGTCGTAGACGATCTCCAGGCGCACGCCCGGCGGCATCGACCTGATGACCGCCTCCAGCTTTTCCGCGACGGCCTTGGCCACCGTGCGGCTGTTCTCGCCGGTCAGCATCAGGGCCGTGCCGATGACGGCTTCCTGACCGTTTTCGCTGGCCGCCCCCGTTCTCAGGGCGCCGCCCAGTTTGACGGAGGCCACGTCACGGACCGTTACCGCCACGCCCTCGCGGGTGGCGACCACGGCGCGCTCGATTTCGTCGAGGCTACGGATACGGGCGTCGGCGCGGACCAGGAACGCTTCCCCGCCCCGCTCCACGAAGCCCGCGCCGACCGACAGGTTCGCGTGCTCCAGGGCCTCGGCCAGTTCGGTGAACGACACGCCGTAAGCCGCCAGCTTGGCCGTGTCCGGCTCGACGACATATTGTTTTTCGTAGCCACCGATCCCGTCCACGCCCGCGACGCCCTGCACAGTCCTGATCTGTGGCCGGACGATCCAGTCCTCGATGGTGCGCAGATAGGCGCCCTGCGATACGGCGTCTGTCAGCAGTTCTCCTTCGGCGGTCAGGAACGAACCGTTCCGCTGCCAGCCCGGCTTGCCGTCCGCGACCACCTGGGTCTTCGGGCTGAACCGGATCGACCACATAACGACTTCGCCCAGGCCCGTGGACACCGGCCCCATCTGGGGTTCGATATCGGCGGGTAGGCTCTCCTTTGCGGAGCCGAGCCGTTCGGCCACCTGCTGGCGGGCGAAATAAAGGTCCGTCCCCTCGGTGAAGACAGCGGTGACCTGACTGAACCCGTTGCGGGAGATCGAGCGCGTCGACTCTAGGCCGGGGATGCCCGCCAGGGCCGTCTCAATGGGGAAGGTGACCCGCTTTTCGATCTCCAGCGGGTTGAACGCCGGTGCGACCGTGTTGATCTGCACCTGCTTGTTGGTGATGTCCGGCACCGCGTCGATGGGCAGCCGGATGAGGTTGAAGGCTCCGACCGCCATGACGATGACGGTGAAGAAAATGATCGCGATGCGGTGCTTCACCGACAGCGCGAGAATGCGAGCGATCATGGCTCTATCTCCCGATCTGGTTGCTGTCAGTGGCCATGTTCAGCCGAGCCCTTGCCGATCTCGGCCTTGAGCATGAAGGCGCCTTTGGTCGCGATCATCTCGCCGGGCTTGAGGCCCGCCAGGATTACGATCCGTCCGCTGCTCCTCGCGCCCGTTGAGACGGGACGGGCCTGGAATCCCTTGGCCGTCCGGACGAAGACGACCTCGCGGCCTTCGACCGTCTGGACCGCCTCGTCGGGAACCGCGATCTCGCCACTGGCGGCGGCGGCGCGTGGGGTGATCCTCGCCCGAACCGACTGGCCGGGAGCCAAGCTGTCGAGGCCGCCGGTCAGGGTCAGGACCACGGTCGCCGAGCGGCTTTCCGCATCCAGACCCGGCGTCACCGACCGGACCACTGCCGTCAGGGTTTCCCCGCTGGGGGTTTCGACGACGGCGAGATCGCCCGGCGAGACGCGCTTTACGTCCGTGCTGGGAAGGGCCGCGTGGACCTCGATGCGCGCCGGATTGGCGACGCGGAAGAGTTCCGTTCCCGCAGGGACGAAGGAACCGAGGACGGCTGGCGCCCCGGTGATACGGCCCGAAATCGGACTGGTGACGGTGATATAGCGACCGTTGGCGGTCACACCCGCCGCCGTGCCCGCCGACGAGGCTCGTCGTTGTTCCGCCTCCGCGACCGACAGTTCGGACTGGGCGGCTTCCAGGTCCTGCCGTGCACTGATCCCGGCGTCGAAGAGACGCTTCTCCCGCTGGTAAGCCTGCCGGGCGGCGATGACCTTGGCAGACGCGGTGGCCCGGTCAGACGCTATGGCGGCTGCGTCGCGGCTCTCCAGGAGCGCGATGGTCTCCCCTGCCGACACGGGATCACCAAGCCGCTTGAGAATGCGGACCACGGCGCCATCGGCTCTGGCCGCCAAAACGGCTTGTCCGTCCGGCGAGCCGGTAACCGTGGCCTGGACGGTGATCTCGGCTCCCAGCCCTCCGGCGGTGACCTGTGAAAGCTGGATGCCAGCGGCCTTGATGCGGGCCGCTTCCATCTCGATCTGGTCACCCTCGGCGTGGCCTTCCTCTTCGGCGTGTTCCGCCTCGGCGGGCGCGTCGGCTTTTGGAGCCAACACACCTCGTCCGATCAGAACGCCGCCTCCACCCGCCACCAGGACGATGGCGGCAGCGGAGATCAGCAGGGTTCGTCTGGAATTGAAGTCGATCATGTCTGTCTGTCCTTTCAGCGGGCGGCGGCGCGTTCGAGCGCGGCTATGGCCCTGGCGCGGTCGAGCCGTGCGGCGATGAGGTCTTCCTTGGCGATGGCGAGGGCGTCCTGGGCGTCGAGGACTTCGAGCAGCGGAAACTTTCCCGCCTCGTAGCCAAGGCGGGTCAGGCGCAGGGCTTCCTCGGCCTGCGGCACGGTTCGAGTTTCCAGGACGGCGACGCGAGCCTCGGCGGTCTTCAAGGCCGCCTCGGCATCGCGATTGCGTCGGATGGCCTCGGCCAAGGCCAAACGACGGCGAGCGTCAGCGGCGTCGGCATCGGCGCGTGCGGCGGCGACATTCCCTTGGTTACGGTCGATGACCGGGATCGGCGCCGAGAAGCCGATGATCACCGCCTGATCGCCCGTATCCTCGAACCGGCGGATACCGGCCTGAAGGGTCACGTCCGGCGCGCTCGCAGACCGCTCACGCACGATGGTGGCATTGGCGACCGCGAACTCCAGATCGGCCAGCTTTACATCGAGCGAGGTCGTCGGGTCGAGCGGACCGGCGAGTGCGAAACGCACCGCCGGTTCGGCAACGAGAGTCAGGCCCTCGCCATCAACGCCGATCAGGGTTGCCAGTGCACGACGCGCCGATGCGGCCTCGGCCTCCGCAGCCTGCGCCTTGGCTCTCGCTTCCTCGACGGCTGAACGGGCGCGCAGAGCGCGCAGCGGCGGCTCCCGACCAGCATCGACGAGGATGCCGACCACTCGGGAAAGGTCTTCGGCCCGTTGGAAAGCCTCTCGCGCCAGGATGACTCGGTCCTCAGCGGCGGCGGCCTCCGCGAACGCAGAGCGGACATCCTTGGCTACGTCAGCGCGCGCAACAGCGAGCCGCAGGCGGGCTGCCTCGATCTCTGCGCGGGCGACCGCAAGGCGTGACCCCCGCTTGCCGCCTAACTCAAGGCGTTGCTCCAGGGCGAAGGTGGTCTCGGCGGAGCCGAACCCGTCATAGGGGCCGGAGCCGGAGAAGTTCTCGGCTTCGACGCTGATCTCGGGATTGGGCGGCAGACCGGCTTGCCGAGCGCGTCCTTCGGCAGCCCGGATGCCCGCTTCGGCGGCGGTGATCAGGGGAGACCCAGTCTGCGCGCGGTCAAGCGACTGGGTGAGGGTGACGGGTTCGGCGAATGCGCTGCTGGCGAAACTCGCCAACAGCATCGCGGCGCCGAAAGCGGCGCAGCGCGACAGGTATGGAGAAGACATGGAAGGTCCTGCTTCGGTTCTGACAAGGGCGGACGCGCACGGATGCGCGGATCGCGGTCAGACTCGGGGCGGACGTTTCAGGGTTGGCTGGTTGGCCGATGGGGGTTGCGGGGCCGCAATGCGGTCCAGGGCCGCTGCCGTGTAGAGGGCAGTCGCGACCTGAACTTCCTCGCCGCCGGTCAGAGCAGACGCGTGGTGGCAGTGTCCGTGCGCGCAGACCGCATGATCCGGATCGGCGGAACCGCTGTCGCCATCGTCATGCCCTAGGTCGAGCAAACTGGCTTCCGCTGTCGCGGGCTCAGTTCCGCAAATCAGGCCGTCACCGATGGGGCCGAAGGCGAGCATCAGGGCGCAGACGACCATCAGCGGTCTGGCGAGCCGTCCGATCAGTCGAGAAAGTTGCGCCGAGAGTGCCATGATGTCCTGAACTAGCTGTGTCGGCCCTTGGGATCAATGCGCTGCCGTGATGGCGTCGCGGCGTTCGTCCAGGGCCTGAACAGTGATCGACCATGCCGATTGCAGGAAGACTGCCGCCAGGACGCCGCCCGCGATCAGATCGGGCCAACGGGAATGGGTCAGCCAGACCACGGCGCCGACGACGACCACAGCGAGGCACTGGATCAGGTCGTTGCGGGTGCAGAGCCAGACCGAGCGGACATTGGCGTCGCCGTCGCGATACTTCGACAACAGGATCGCCGCGACCAGATTGGCCGCCGCGCCGAACAGGCCCAGGCCCGAGATCGCGAAGCCTTCCGGCGGCACGCCGTTGACCGCACGCCAGATCGCGAAGCCGAGGACCGACACGGCTAACAGGCTGAGGCTCGCGCCCTTTACCAGGGCCGCGCCGCTGCGGATCGAGATGCTCTTGCCGATGACCCAGAGACTAAGGGCATAGGTCGCGGCGTCGGCTAGGAAATCGAGGGCGTTCGCGGCGAGGGACGCCGATCCGGCCAGCAAGCCGCCCGAAGCCACGACGACGAACCCGACGAAGTTGATCGCGATTACCCAGCCGAGGACCCGGCGGTATTCCGGCGTCGCCCCGTCGAACGGAGCGGCTTGGCCGCAGCAGCCGGACACGGCGGGTTTGGCGAGAGGAGCATCATGGGCCATGAACTGCTCCTACAAGCTCTAGCCACTAGAGGATCAAGCCCTATCTTGTGGCCACGCGATCAGGAGTTCGACCATGACCGGCCTCACCATCGGACGGCTCGCCCAGGCCACGGACGTAAAGGTCCCGACCATCCGTTTCTATGAGCAGATCGGCCTGATGCCAGTGCCGGATCGGACCGACAGCGACCGCCGCACCTATGGCGATGACGCCATTCGCCGTCTGCGGTTCATCCGTCACGCCCGGCAGTTGGGGTTTGAGATTAAGGACATCGAAGCCCTGCTCGGCCTTGCGGACCGGCCCGACACGCCGTGCGACGACGCCGATCTTATTGCGCGAACCCACCTGGAAGTCGTCGAGCAGAAGATCGCTCAGCTTGAGCGGCTCCGCGACGAACTCGCCCGCATGGTGGGCTGCTGCGGCGCCGGGAAGGTCCTGGATTGCCGAGTAATCGAGGGCCTGAACGACCACGCCCTGTGCGAACACGAAGCGCATTGACACCCCTTATAATTAACTGAGGGATAGAATTTCACACGACAACAGTATTAATATATTGGATTCAAAGCTATACTATTGTATAAATAGAATACAAGCTTTCGCTTTAGGGATACACATATCGTTCAGGGGTGAGATCGCGGCGACCCCACCGCACGACAGGAAAAGGCTGGGACATTTAGGCTCGCATGGGCCGCTCGACCAGCACTGGGGCAGGACGGCCAACGAGACGGACATCGACTGCCGACTATGCGGACCGAGAGGCACGCGGGCAGGTCGAGTAACGGCTGCTCGGCGACCTATGGGTCGCAAAAAGGCTACGAAAAAGAGGAGGGCAATGTCTACGGCTGATATCCCTCCATGCGCGCCGGGTGCACCTTACTGCTCGGCGTGCACGCTGCGGACTTCGGTCCGCTAACCGTTTTGACCTTCTAATGACGACCAGGGCACAAGGACCTGGGGTGAAAAGCCTCAACTAGGACACCCCAGACCATCCCCTACCCCACCTTCGGGCTGCGTCAGGTCAGGGATGGGGCTGCAACATGCTGGTATCGGGAAACCACCAGCCACCGCTGTAACGGCGGTCGCGCGGCCTGTGGGCGACCAAGGGCTCAGGATAGCCATGTCGATCATCCCCCCTTCTGTTGGTCACTACGTGATTTTCAGAAGGGGGGGGGAAAGCCGACACTGGGTCTAGGATATTGAACAGACCATCCGAACAAAGACCCAGTCAAAATCAACGGAAAAGCTGGCCGATGGATTTGGGAGGCCGCAGCGAAGCGAGGACCGACGCAAATCCGGCGAGACAGCAGGGCGGGTGAGAGCGAAGCGATCAATCGGCCATCAAATCTACCAACACGGACTCGCGGATTGAAGGCTAAAGCCGGACTCCTTGTCCCGACAGAAACCTTGGAATCTGGCTTGTCGGAATCAGCGAGTGCCAAGTCACCCATTCTCGTTGAATCAGGACCGGTATTTGATCCGGACGTATATCCACCTGAACGCAAAGATTGGCATCGCGACCACTACGCCAAGTGCGATGAAATTGAAGATGAGTTGTCCGATCCCGTTCCGGTTTCGGGAGATGAAAACCAAGTGAGCGCGATGAGCGCGAGCGTCAGGCCGAGATGCAGCAGCCACGGCCAGTCGACTACAACATCGCAGGCTTTCTGGCCGTGGGAGCCTAGGCGGTTTTAGCGCACATTTGCAGGATGCATTACCGCCCCCGCCCCTCGCCTGCGCGCGTCGCCCGGCGGAACCGCGCCGCCGTCTTGACTCCCCGCCATCAATGAGAACAAATTGGGAA
>Ga0209066_10005201_pt1 | contig 13824 bp, 6 predicted proteins | sample All_14_2_FD_187198 | JGI IMG/M metagenome (GOLD analysis project Ga0209066, IMG submission 187198) | Freshwater microbial communities in response to fracking from Pennsylvania, USA - Allegheny Zone_MetaG_DW_15 (SPAdes) (version 2) ...
GTGTTGTCTACATCGGAAACAATCCGACGCCCTATCGAATCCCCGTGTTCAACGAGGTCGCCAGACAAACCGATTTTGAGTTTTTGACGCTGTTCTCGACGCCACGAGAGCCCATGAGGGAGTGGGATCTGCCCACCATCGAATTCGCCCATGAGTACATGGAAGTTCGGTACGTGAACATGAGGTCCGAGCCGGTCCATCTGAACTGGGATGTTTTCAAGCATCTGCGCGCCTATCGCCCCGATCTCATCATCATCTCCGGCTTCAATCCAACCTGTCTGCTGGCCTATGCCTATGCGCTGCTCTCAGGAACCAAGCTGGGTCTGGCCATCGACGGCACGCTGCAGAGTGAATCGCACCTAGGGACGCTTCACCAATTGATGCGGAGCATTGTCTGCCCGAAGCTTTCCCTGTATCTGGGTCCCAGCGATCAGACCCTGGCATTGTTTGACACCTTTGGCGCGCAGCCGCAGGAGAAGTTCAAGACGCACCTGTGCGCCAACAACGCCATTTTCAGCCCCTTGCCGCCAGGCGAAACACCTGAATACGACCTGATTTTTTGCGGCCGTTTTGCCGATCGCAAGAACCCGTTGTTCGCGGTGGAACTTGCCGCTCGGGTCAGTGAAAAACTGGGGCGTGAGGTCTCGCTCCTGATGGTGGGCAGCGGTCCCATGGAGCAAGAAGCCCGGGCCCATGCAGCCAGGCACCGTGGCATCCGTTGTACTTTTCCCGGCTTTGCCAGTCAGGCTCAATTGCCTGCGATGTATCGCCAGGCGAAGGTCTTCATCTTTCCGACCTCTGACGATCCGTGGGGCGTGGTGGCCAACGAAGCCTGCGCCACCGGATTGCCAGTGGTGGTGACGCCCCATGCAGGGGTGGTGGGTGAGTTGGTGATTGATGGCGTCAATGGCCGTGTGCTACCCCTGGACCTGGAGCTCTGGGCGGAGGCTGTCGCGGAGCTGCTGACCCAACCCGACCTCTACCAACGCATGTCGACCCGAAGCACCGAACTGGTGAAGGCGTACACCTATGCGCACGCTGCCGAAGGGCTGATCGCCGGCATCCGGTATGCCCTGAAGACCCTTCGGGACTGAGCCCTCAGCAAGGATCTGTCGATGCAGCCCAAACGCACCCTGGTGGTTGGCATTGGTCTGGGCGCCTTGGCCCTGACCCTGGCCACGCTGTCCACGTACCAGTCGATGACAGGCAATCCATCTCTGTGGCCCACCGCCTCGGCTGCGGGAGCAGGCCTGGATGCACAGCCCTACATCGGGCTCGAAGTGAACTACAGCGACGGGGTCAAACGTGCAGCGGGTACCGGACAAGCCATGCAGGTTCAATACCAGACCCGCAGGATCAGCCACGACGAAGGAGAGGTCGCAGGCACAGTGGAGAACCGATCCACTGCCACGGGCTTTGTGGTGATGTATCTCAACCGCAGTGCGCTCAGCCTCTCACGCGGCGAACAAGTGGCGCTGCAGGCCACCGCCAGGATTCAGGCCTCCCACCGGGATGTTCAACTGGCTGTGGGCTATCACCTGATGAGTGAGCGTGGTCAGTACCTGACTGAATCCGTGCCGGCTTCCGCACAAGCCATCACCGGCATGGATGGCGAGCAAGTCCTCAGGGCCGACTTTGCGCCGGCCACCGATCAAGCCGCCCCGGGCAAGGACGAAGTCCGACTGGTGCTGCCTCGCATCAACATTTACAACATCCCACCCGGTGCCCGGGTTCAGTTTTCCGTGCGCTGGACACCTGCCAGAGTCATGCGGCAACCGGCCCAGGCATCGGGCTCAGTGGCCGCTTGGGGGGATGCCCCCAAGGTGGCACGGCCAGGCAGCACCTTTCGATTTGGGATCGAGGGAACGGGCGCGAGCAAAGCAGGGGCTGACAGGCGAAGCACCTTGACCTTGGTACGCCACGCTCAGGTCATTCGGCAATGGCGACAGCCAGCGTCTGCATGGTCAAAAAATGGCCCCGTCCGAGAGGGATGGGCATTGCCCCTCGATCAGGACCTCGCCCCAGGCGACTATGACGTGGTCTGGGAACTCGATGGCCATCCAAAGTCGCGGCTGGGCACCCTCAAAGTCACCAACGACGCCAGGATGCAGATCGGCAATGCCTTCCATCGGTATCCCGGCCCCAATGAAACGCTGATTGGGCCACTCTTGGTCGACTATCAGTTTGCCCGCAGCCTGGCCTCGGACCTCATGTACGCGACGCAATGGTGGCAAGGCCCGGACCAATATGACTGGAAAGGTGTGGATCGATGGGCCAGGTTTCATGCCCCAAAAGGACAGCGGCGCCTGCTGGTTGTCTTTTCGGGTTCACCCACCTGGGCCAGCAGCGCACCACGGGAACCCAGCGGCATGGGCATTCCCGGCAACGCCGCGCCACCGGAGAAGTCGCTGTGGCCTGCTTACGGCCGGATGGTCCAGTCCACGGTGAAGCGACTCCAAGGTCAGCTCATGGGCGTCGAGTGCTGGAACGAACCTGACCTGGGCAAGTTTTTCACGGGAACCAGCACAGAGCTGGCGGATCTTTGCGCCTTGGTGCACCACCACACCAAGATGGTCGACCCAAGCATCCCTGTGATCTGCCCACAGCCGTCGAATGTGAATGCGCTCAAACTGATCTACAGCGCACGAACCTCACAAGGGCGCCCCCTGCACGAGTTCTGCGATTACGTCGGCGCCCACGTGTATGGCGCCTTGGGCGACGACGCACAGGGCCTGCCCTACGATCAATTGGGGATCACGGCGATGGTGGCGGAGATGCGCAGAGCTGCGGCGGTGCATGGGATCACCAAGCCGATGGCGGTGACCGAGTTTGGTCTGTCGGTCTGCCAGCCACGCCCCACGGACCATCATCCGACCCCGTTCAACCGAATGAGTGAGCAGGCCGCAGGGGAAGCGCTGTATCAATCCCTCGTCAGCCTGCACGCAGAAGGCGTGGCGCTTGTGGGGCTTTACTCATACGACGAAGGCAACGACGATCCCCATTGCCGACCAGGTGGCAGCTATGTCCGCACCATGAATGTCGATGACCTCGGCCGTCAACGCCCCGCCAAACCGGTGATCGACCGGATCAATCAAGCCATCAAGGAACTCGGGGCCCGCTGACTTCCGTCAACGGGCCCCGAATGACGGGCGCAGTCCGTGGGCTCAGTACTCGTTCAAGACGGAACCGACCAGTTCAACCTTGCCCATCCGAACCGCACGGGCCAGGTCTTTCATCGACTCGTGGTTGCTCTTGTCCTGGCGCGCGACAACCAAACCGGCGCCGCAACGTGCAGCGATCACGGCGGCATCGGCGCCCATCGACAAGGCAGGCGTGTCCACGATGACGCGATCGAACTTGCTTTTCAGTTCTCGGATCATCATGCCAAAGGCTGGACGCTCCAGCAGCTCCAGCGGATTGGGCGGAACCACACCCACCGGCAGGACAAACAAGCTGGGCAAGCCCTGAACCGACTGAATCACGCGAGATGCAGCACGACCGGACAGAATACCCGACAGACCAGGTCCCTCGTTCTTGAGCTTGAACAGCTCATGCAGGCGAGGCGTTCGCATGTCACCGTCGATCAGCAGCGTCCGCCCGGGCAGCTGAGAAAACGCCACGGCCAGATTGGCCGCGAAATAGGTCTTGCCGTCACCTGAGTCTGTGCTCAACACAGCCAAGGCGTGGCGGGGCTTCTCGTCAGAGAACAACCGCATGATCAGGCGACTGCGAATGGCCCGGAAAACCTCAGCCTGAGCCGTGAATGGCTTGGAGGAGACCACCAGTTCCGGATCCTGGCTGCGATCACTCTCTGCCGCATAAGGGTAATGGAACTGCTGCGCCAAGGCCCACATCACATCGTCCGTGTTGGCCAGCCCCAGGGCCACCGCGGCCTCGCCAAACCGAACACTGTGAGTCCGCTGGTATTGAACGATCTGCTCGATCTGCTCGGGGGTCAGGTTGTTGGCCTTGGCAATGATTTCGCCAATAGACAGGTCACCTGCAGGATCCGGACGCATCTCGTCCATCGGCGCAAAAGCCGAGGTCGCAGCAAATTGGGGGGATGTTTGATTGTTCATGCCGTTTGGAAATCAGACCAGCGCAGGCCGGTCATTGCTGCGACTCAAGCTCTTGGGCAAGGCCAGCTTGCGAGATTTTTTGGCGTCAGGACCCGGCAATTGTCCTAGCACTGGTGTTTCGAGCAGCTCGGTGAGGTCGTCCGAACTGCGGACACGACGGTCAAACAATTCGAGCAGCAGCGCAACGATCAGGGCCACCAGCGCGCCCAACACCACAGAAACAATGGTGTTCAGAACCAGGCGGGGCGAAGATGGCTCGACGGGCTCGACCGCCACACTCAGGATGGAGACGGGTGATTGGACGCTGGCACTCTCCAGGGTGGTTTGCCCCATGCGAGCCATGATGGCTTCGTACATCCGCTGGGCGTTTTCAACCTCACGCTCCAGCACTGCCAGTTCGCTGCGCGACTCCTTCATCTTCATGAGCTTTTCGCGCTGAGCCAGGTAGGCCTGATCGGCCACGGCCTCGCGAGAGCTGGACATGGACGAACTCATGCCCAGGCTGGTGGACACCCGGGCCGTTTCGCGACGCAACTGAGCCTTGGCCGTGTCAATGTTGGCGCGCAGCTCAAGCACCGTGGGGTGGCGATCACCGTAGCGGGACAACAGTTGCTGCAATTGGGCCTCGGTGCGCCCAATGTCAGCCTTGAGTGCTGCGATATTGGTGTTGGTCATGACCTCGATGGAGCCATCGAGGTCGCGACGCGACTCCCGAGTCCGCACATCGGCTTCGCTCTTGAGGGCGCGCAGGGCGATCACCTGGGAGGACAGATCCGCCAGACGAGACATCTCGATGTCCATGCGCTCATCCGTGGCCAGGATGCCGCGCTCGCGCTGTGCGGCTGCCAGCTTCTGCTGAGCAGCATCCAGTTTTTCACGCGCCACACGAGAACGCTCTTCAAAAAAGTCGTTGTACTGCCGGGCAGGGTTGACTTTGACCTGAACCGTGGTGTCGATGTAAGCCTGCGCAAATGCGTTGGCCAGCGCTGCGGAGAAGGCAGGATCAGTCCCCTCGTACATGATTTCGATCACGTTGGATTCGCGTGAACTGAGGCTGACTTTCAGACCTTTGGAAATGACATCGGCCACCCAGGCCGTGTAATCGCCGCGCTCCTTGGTGTCCCTGACCCAGTCTTCGTGCAGCGATGCGTTATCACCCACCTTGAGCGTGGTCACCACCTGCCGAGCGACGCGCTCGCTCTGAATGATGTCAATCTGCGTCGCGAGCATCGTCATGTTGCTCAGGTTCGCAGGGGTGCTGTTCCCGGAGATGGGATCGGGTCGACCATCGATCAGGACCTTGGAGACCGCAGCATACTTTTTGGGAAAGATGAGACTGCCAACGACAGTGGCCACCACGGAGAACAGGAAGATGCTCAGGGCGAGCTTCCACCTTGCGCGGATGATTCTCAGGAACTGATCGAAGGTCATGGCCGTGTGTTGGTAACTACTTTGGAAGGCGCCCGGGCCGGATCACAGGTGATTCGGCCCGGTTTGGCTTTACTTGAGGCCGGACAAGCCCTTGCTCAGCGCATTGGCATCGATTCCGGAGGCAGCCGATGCGGCGGGTGCGACGGACTCAGGCTCTGCGGCCGATGCGGCGGCGGCACCACTGGCTGGCTTCTCGGCGAACTTGCCGATGTACTCAACCTTGGCTGCCGTGCGCAGGTCCTTGACGTGCTTTTGCAGCCATTCCTGACGGCGGGTCTCGGACAGGAAACGCTCGATCAGAGGCTTGGCCTGATCAAACGTCAGCGGCTGAGGGCGGCTGGCCACGACCAGGATGGCCTTCATGCCGCCATTGCCCTGTTGGTACAGCGCCTGACCATCCTTGAGGGAGGCAATGCGATCCACCAGGTTCAGAGGCAGGTTCTCGGCAGGCTGGGTCACTTGGCTGACATTGAACTTCAGGCCGGCCGCCTTGAGGGTCTCGCCAAACTGCTGAGGGGTCGAACTGGCTTCCAGTTGGGCCTGCAGCGCCTTGGTCTGCTCGGCCTCACCCTGAATGGTGAACTCCTGGAGCATGTACAGGCGACGTTCGCTGAACAGCGCTGGCTTGGAGTCAAAGTACTTGCGGATGTCATCGTTGGACGGCGCACCCACGGCAGCACCAGCCGCTTTTTGCAGGTACGCCTGGGCCAGGGTGGCCCGGCGCTGGGCATCCAGCAACTGAACGATCTTGGGGTCACGATCGAGCTTGCCTTCGATGGCCTTTTCGACAGCGATCTGCTGGTCAATCAGGCCTTCCAGGACCTGACGGCTGGCAGGTTCGGCTTGCTCGGGGCGCAGGCCTGGCTGACGCTCCAGCACCAGGTTGATCTGATGGACGGTGAGTTCTTCACCATTGACACGGGCAGCCGCCTGGCTGGCTGTCTTGGTGTCAGCCTTGTCGTCGCCGCAGCCGGCCAACAGAGCCGCTGCGACCACCACCGGCACGAGGGCCAGGCGGGGCAAGGAGAAATTGCGTTGCTTGATGAGCTTGTCGGTGTGCATAGAGCGGAAGGCAAGTGGGTTGATGGGTAAGCCTGAAATCCATGGATAGATCAGGCAGAACGCATCTGGTTCCTGCGGAAGTTCCCTGGATTGAACAGAATTTGAAAGTGTAAGTGGGTTCCACCCCGCCAGATCAGGGGGTGTGGCGTCTTGACGCCCCGTGTATTCCCGCAATGAACAAACCCGAAAGCGCCCCCGAAACATGGGCCAGCCAAGCCACGGGGACATCGACACCGCCTCGAACCAGGGTCGCGCCACCGGGCCAACCCAACCAGGCTTCATGGCCAAGCTTGAGGGCCAATGCGAGCAACAGGGCGCCCGCCAGTCGGCGTTGACCCGTTTGCCAGATGCCAACTCCCAGCACCGCCACGCCGGCGTGCAACACGCCGGAAGCCCCCATGTAGAAGGTCAGGCGCGGATCCAGCATCAGGCAAGCATGCCCCAGAGGCCAACTGAGGGCCCAGGCCACCGCCAAGGATGTTGGCATGCGCAACCAGGCCCCACCCCCCGAGATCAACAGGGCGCCCAAGGCGTTGAACAACCAGTGTTGGGCGCTGCCGTGCACCCAGGCGGCCGACCACCAGACCCAGGGGAGCTGCTGCCAACCCTGCGGGGGCCGCAGGACCAGGGCTGCAGCGGTGGATGGCCATTGCTCTGGGTGATCCATCGGCAACCAGCCGACCCAAAGGATCGGCCCCAGAACGGCCAGCCCGACCAGCAACCACGCCACGCCGGGTGCCAGCCAGGTGGCCCGAGGCCCGCGCATCAGGCCTGGAACACGTGCTGCCACAGGGCCAGCACAGCCTGACGATGTGGCTCAACGGGCGAATGCTCGTCCAGCGGTACGCGGATCGGTGCTTCGTCCAGACGCGCCCGGTGCTGAAGACGGCGCAGTTCGCGGTAGGCACTGCCCGCAGCAGCCCCCTGTCCCCGCGGCAACAGCCCGGCATCCTCGGCCATCTGCAGCACAGCAATGTTGCCCAGGTTGCGCATGAGTTCCGGGAACCGGTGACTGTGGGCCAGCACCAGGTACTGAACCGCAAATTCGACGTCGATCATGCCGCCTGGGCTGTGTTTGAGGTCGAATGCCTCGGCCGGACAGGGGTGGGCCGCCCGCAGCTTCTCGCGCATGGCCACCACCTCGTCACGCAAGGCGACCGGATCCCTCACCGTGGACAGCACCGCCTCACGGGTGGCGTCGAAGCGAACGGCCAGGGCCGGCTCGCCCGCGCACCAACGAGCCCGGGTCAAGGCCTGATGCTCCCAGGTCCAGGCGGTGTTGCTTCCACGCTGACGCTGGTAATCATCAAACGAGTGATAGGAGGTCACCAGCAGGCCCGAGCTGCCATTGGGGCGCAGGGCCGTGTCGATGTCGAACAAATCACCGGTGGAGGTGCGCAGCGTGAGCCAGTTGATCAGTTTGCGCGCAAACACCATGTAAGCATCGATGGGACTGGGCATGTCTGGACCGGCCTGGGGATCGGGCTGATCATCCAGTGCGTCGTCATACACAAAGACCAGATCCAGGTCACTGCCATAGCCCAACTCCTTGCCACCAAGCTTGCCGTAGGCAATCACGGCGAAGTGCGGCTGACGCCCCACCGACCAGGCCGCCTGCTTGCCAGGGCGCAGTTGCAGGTGTGACCAGGCCCAGCGCAAAGCAACTTCCAGCGTGGCATCGGCCAGGGCCGAGAGGTCATCGGCCACCTGCTCGACCGTGATCAGCCCCTCGACATCTCGCACCAGGGTGCGAAAAACCTCGGCATGGTGTGCACGTCGCAGGGTGTCGAGCAAAGATTCTTCGTCGGCCTGACCGGCACGGGACCAGGCCTTGTGGCGCTCTTGCAGGTCACGCAGGTAGGCCTCCCGGTCAAAACGACCGTCCATCAGACGTGGGTCGGCCAACTCGTCGATCACCCCCGGGTGTTGCATCAGGTAGCGCATGGACCAGCGGGCCAGTGCCAGCAGGCGCAGCAGACGGCGCAAAACCTCTGTGCGCTCTGCCAGCATGGAGATGTAACTGTCCCGCCGCAGCAGCGGTGTGAGCCAGTCGACAAAGCGGATCACGGCGACATCGCCCAGCGGTTGCTCGTGGGGATTGTCTGGCTGGGCCTGCGCGATCTGGGTGGCACGTCCAATCAGTTTGGCCAGACGCAGTTTGGCCACGTCGGGCAGCAGAGCCACACGCGGCTGAGAAGCAAACTCATGCACCTTCGAGCCAATCATGGGCGGCAGGTAGGCAATGAACTCCTCGCTGTCGACCGGCCGGGGCACGGCGCCGCAGCCCCCGCCTTTGCAAGCGCCCTGCTCGGCGCTGCGCCCATCGTGCAACAAGGCATCAAATTCGGTGGCCACAAACTCGCGAATCTGGCACAAGGCCGACATCAACTGACAGGACCCGCCATCACAGTCGTCACTGACCTGCCCCAGCATGGCCTTGGCCTCATCCAGCCCCAGGCTGGCAGCGATCCAGGTCAGGTCGGCCACATTGGTGGGCAAGAGGTGGGTCTGCTGATCGTCCAGATACTGAATACGGTGCTCGATGCGGCGCAACAGCACATAGCAGTTGGCCAGCCGCTGGGCGGTCTCGGGCAGGATCAGACCTCGGGCGGCCAGTCGCTTGAGCGCCTTGAGCGTCGAGCGCGTGCGAATTTCGGGGAACTGACCGCCACGCACCACCTGCAGCAATTGCACCGTGAACTCGATCTCACGAATGCCGCCCCGTGAGAGCTTGACGTCGTTGGCACGCTCGGGCCGACCCGCCGCGCGGCGGTTGGCCTCGTCCCGGACTTTGCGGTGCAACTGCCGCAGGGCTTCAAAGACCCCATAGTCCAGGTAGCGCCGGAACACAAAGGGCATGACCATGTCGCGCAGGGCCAGGGCCCGATGGTGGTTCTCGCCACCGGGCATGGCATGGGCCGGCGCCACGATGCGGCTCTTGAGCCACGCAAAACGCTCCCACTCACGCCCCTGGGTCAGGAAGTACTCTTCCAGCATGGACATGCTGACCACCGGCGGGCCGGAATTGCCATTGGGGCGCAAGGCCAAGTCCACACGGAACACAAAGCCGTCTTCGGTCACGTCACCAATCAGGCCGTAGATGCGCTTGACCACGTGGGTGAAGTACTCGTGGACCGTGGTCTGCCCCTTGAGGCCGCCTCGCCCATCGTCCACTCCGGCGGTCAGGCCATCGTCTTCATAGACATAGATCAGGTCGATGTCGGAAGAGACGTTGAGCTCGCGCCCCCCGAGCTTGCCCATGCCGATCACCCACAGGTCAATGCGTTGCCCTTGCTCGTTCAGCGGCGTGCCATGGCGCTCGTCAAACTCATCCTGGGCGGCCTGCATGGCCATCTGCAGGGTGACTTCAGCCAGTTGGGTCATCGCGCCGGTGACGTCGCACAGGGCGGCGTGCTGCTCCACGTCCAGCGTGGCCAGCCGCTCCAGCACCAACTGCCGAGCCACCCGCAAGGCCGAGGCCAGAGACCTGCCACCGTCCAGCAAGTGCTGAATCAGGCGCTTGAGCGGGGCGGCCAGCGGCACGCCAGGCTCATGGTCCAGAAACCATTGGCGCTCGACCTCGTAGCGGCGGCGAATGCGCTGGACATACCGGGCATGATCGGCCTGGGCAGGCGCCGCGTCCGGCAACGAGGGCGAAGCCCCTTCGTTCACAAGATCGTTACGTTCAGCCATGAGCGGGCAACGGGTCTGTGCTAGGGTTAGAGGCTGTCGTCCTGACAGGAGAAGTCGACTTCAGGTACGACCGTTGACTGCGCTGTTTCATGCCAAAAATCACTCCCGCGCCCGCCCGAGATACCTCAGAGGTCACCGACGTCGATCCGATCAAGACCCGGGGATCGGGACTGACCTGGCGTCTGATGCGCTGGGCTTTGGGCCTGACCATGGTACTGGCTGCGTTGGCTGCCGGTGCATGGTGGGTGCTGCTGACCCAAATTGTGCCCAAAATCGACCAGTGGCGTGAGCCCCTGGCGCAACAAGCCACGTCCGCGTTGGGGGTGCCCGTCAAAATTGGGCAGGTTCAAGGTCGAGCCGTCGGCTGGGTGCCCGAGTTAACCCTCACGGACATCGTGCTGCTGGACCGTTCGGGACGCGTGAGCCTGCGCCTGCCGGAGGTCACCGCCCGCCTTTCTGCGGCATCCTTGTGGCCCACCGCCTTGTGGCGCCGAGAAGTCCATGTGGAATCCCTGACCCTGGTCCGCCCACAACTGGAGGTCCGCCGAGACGCTCAGGGCAAGATCCATGTGGCCGGCCTGGTGATCGACCCTCAACAGACCCAGGGCGATGCCAGTCCGGCCCTGGACTGGGTGCTTGATCAGTCCCTCATCCGGATCACGCAAGGCTCCGTGACGTGGATCGACGAATGGCGACGGGCCCCGGCCCTCCAGTTGACCGCCCTGGACCTGTCGTTGATCAACCGGCCTGGCCTGGCGCGCCGGGTGCATGAATGGCAGTTGACGGCCACGCCTCCCGACCATTTTGGCCAACGCTTCACGGCCAGTGCCCTGATGACCCAACCCCTCTGGGCTCGCGGCACCACCGATCAGGACACGGCAACTCTCTGGACCCGCTGGGTGGGCCAACCCACCCGGGCCAGCGATTGGCACAGTTGGTCTGGCAGCGCCAACATCAACCTGCCCAAGGTGGACGTGCAGGCCCTCAAACACCACGCCAGCCTGCCGTTTGACGTGCAGGGGGGGCATGGTCGCGTGGCCATGACACTGGCGCTCAAACGTGGCCAGCCCAGCCACCTGAGTCTGGATGTGGACGTCCAACAAGTGGCCGTGAAGCTGGCCAGCGACCTGGCGCCCCTGGCCTTCAAGTCCGTCAAGGGCCGACTGGAAGCCGATCACCAGCCCACCGCCACTGCGCTGGGGTGGCAAGGCCTGGCCTTCACCACCGATGACGGTTTGAGCTGGCCCGCCAGTCAGGCGCGCTTGAGCTGGACCCACCCGCCGGCCCGCCTCGCACCGGCCCACGCAACGCCCACTTTGTTGCCCGAACTGCAGGGCGAAGCCTGGAAACGCACCCAATCGGGTCAACTGAACATCGACCGACTGGACCTGGCCTTGCTGGCGCGCCTGGCCGACCGATTGCCCATTGGCGCGAACCTTCGCACCCAGTTGGCGCAACTGAGCCCCACCGGCATCGCCCAAGACCTCCAGCTGACCTGGCAGGGCCCGGCCGTCGCACCGGCCAGTTACCAGGCCCAGGGCAAGCTGCGCGCTGTGGGTTGGGCGGCCTCGGCCGAACACCCCGGCGCCTCAGGTGCCGAATTGACGTTCAAGGCCACCGAGCAAGGCGGCGAAGCAGCTGCAACCATGCGAGACGGCTGGCTGGAGTTCCCCGGAGTGTTCGATGAGGCCCGCATTCCGGTGCAGCAACTGACCACCCAACTGACTTGGAAGATCACCCCTCGACCCCAGGCCCTGCCCGCCATCACACTGGAGGTCAAGGATGCACGCTTTGCCAACGCCGATGCCGAAGGCACCCTGAGCGCGACCTGGCGCACCGGTCCAGGCCAGGGCGTGGGCGACGGTGGACGCTACCCAGGCACCCTCCAACTGACCGGAGAACTCAGCCGCGGGCAAGGCGACCGGGTCTGGCGCTACCTGCCCTCGTCCATCCTGGTTGATGCACGCCATTACGTGCGGGACGCTGTGCGCAGCGGCAGTGCTGCCAACGTGAGTTTTGAGGTCTCGGGCGACCTCTGGCAGTTCCCGTTCAAAGACGATCAAGGCGGACGATTCAGGGTGGCCGTGCCCATGAAGGACGTCACCCTGGACTACGTGCCTTTTGTCAAACCAGCGCCCGCCGGCTCGCCAGCCACACCGTACTGGCCGGTGTTTTCGCAGTTGTCCGGGCTGTTGGTCTTTGAAGGCCAGCGCATGCGCATCGAGGGCGCCACCGCCGTGATTGGCGGCATCGGTTCGGGCCAGTTTGGCTTGAGCAAGGTCAATGGCGTCATTGACGATCTGGCCGCAGACGACCCCGCCCTGAAGATCGAAGGCCAAGGACGGGGGCCGCTGGAAGACCTGCTTCGCTACCTGGAGGCCTCGCCCATTGCCCCCTGGACCGACCACATGCTCAGCCAGGCACAAGGCAAGGGCCAAGCAAACGTGAGCCTGAGCCTGGACATCCCGCTCAACCGGACGCATGAGTCGTCGGTCCAAGGGCAGGTCAACCTGAGCGACAAGGACGCGGCCAGCCTCAAGCTGGGCCCCCAGGTGCCTACCCTGAATCAAGCGAGGGGGGTGGTCCAGTTCACCCAGAACACCTTGAAGGTTCAGGCCAACGCCAAGGTCTGGGGACAGGATTTCCGGATCACCGGCGACCGAGATGCCCAAGGCATGCCTCGTTTTGTGGCACAGGGACTGATCTCGGGCGACGGGCTCAAAGGCGCCACCGAATGGCCTGGCCTGGCGCAGGTGGGGCAACACATCACCGGGCAGACCCCAGTGACGGTCACCGTCGCCCTGAACCGAGCCAAGGGATCCACACGCCCGGAGCTTCAGGTCAACAGCACACTGCAGGGACTGGGCATCAACCTGCCGGCCCCTTTGCAGAAGCACGCGGCGGAGGCATGGCCCCTCAAGCTGGTGCATCGCCAGGAAGGCAGCGACACCCGAACCGACCGCCTGCAACTGGAACTGGGTGGGCCTGTGCCATGGCTGGCCACCTACCTGCGAGACCTGAGCGGCCCGCAAGCCCGCATCAAGCAAGGCCAGATCCACATCGGCCCCGGCACCCCGGCGGTTGTGGCAGGCAAGGTGGTGGGGCGCATGACCGTCGCCCAACTGGACCTCGATGCCTGGCAAACCTTGATGTCTGAAGTGACCAAGGTCATGGGCGATGGTGGAAGCGGCACCCACCAGAGCAACACCCTGGACGGCTACCTGCCGGACAGCTTCAACCTCAAGACGGGCAGCCTGACCTGGCGCCAGCGCACCTTCAAGGACATGAACCTGACCTTGAGCCGCCCCGCGCCCCAGGCCTGGCGGGCTCAGATTGAAGCGCCGCTGATGGCCGGCACCGTGGACATCCGGCCTGAGGGAACATCCAGCAAGGTTCTGGCCCGCCTGAGCCGACTGGCCGTGCCCGCCGCAGAGGCCGAAGCGCTGGCCGACCAGGCCGCGCAGCAACTGCTGTCGACCGAAGTTCTCAGCGTCCCGGCCCTGGACATCGTCATCGATCAGTTCGACTGGCGCGGCCTGCCCCTGGGCAAGCTGGAGGT
>Ga0209066_10005202_pt1 | contig 13823 bp, 14 predicted proteins | sample All_14_2_FD_187198 | JGI IMG/M metagenome (GOLD analysis project Ga0209066, IMG submission 187198) | Freshwater microbial communities in response to fracking from Pennsylvania, USA - Allegheny Zone_MetaG_DW_15 (SPAdes) (version 2) ...
GCCCCGCGGAATGGCTGCTGGTACCCTATCTTGGCTGGATCGCCTTCGCGACGGTCCTGAACATCGCTGTCTGGCGCTTGAACTAGCAGGCCGCTCCCGAACCGGACACCTGGCGAATAAACGAAACAAACGAAATAAACGAAACAGCTGAAATGAATGCCGCACCCGCCAGAATCGTGTGCCACGGGTGACCGTCGACGGAGCGGTGTGGCTCGCTGGTCCTTCTGAAGAACCTGTCTGGAGACCCTAATGCTCGTGCGGATGGTCGGCGGACTTGTCGTGCTTGCTGATGTCGCCGCCATCGTCGGACTTCAGCTCCATGAACACGACGGATGATGCGATCGTCATGACGCCCAGGATCAGGAACGCCCGCTGGACGCCATAGATCATCGCGCCGGCATGGGAGTGCATTTCGGCCGGCACGAACATCGCGGCGATCAGGGAGGCGCCGGCCACGCCGAAACTGATCGAGAGCTGCTGGCCGGTGGAGGCGATCGTACTGGCGCCGCTGGTCTGCGGTCCGGAAACGTCGGCATAAACCAGCGTGTTCATGCTGGTGTACTGCATCGAGGTGAACAGGCCGAGCACGAAGGCCTGCACCACGATGCGCCAGATCGGGGTCTCGGCGCCCACGGTGGCGAAGGACATGATGAGCAGTCCGACCACGATCGTGTTGAAGACCAGCACGTTGCGATAGCCGAAGCGGGCCAGGATCGCCGGCATGAAACTCTTGAGCCCGATCGAGGCGATGGCCTGCGGCAGCACCAGCAGGCCGGACTGGATCGGCGAGAAACCGAGTCCGATCTGGTACAGCAACGGGAACAGGAACGGGATGCCGCCCAGGCCGAGCCGGGTGAAGAAGCCGCCGTTCACGGCCGCCCGGAAGGTGCGGATCCTGAACAGGCCGAGATTGAGGAGCGGGAAGTCCGTCAGCATGGCGCGGATGCCGTAGCCCGCGAGCAGTGCGGCCGAAACCGCCAGAAGAACGATCATCTCCTGGCCCGAGAGGGTGTTGTCGCCGAACACCTCGAGGACATAGGACAGCAGGGCGATGCCGCCGCCGAACAGGACCAGCCCCAGCATGTCGAGCGGATGGGTCTTCGGCTCGCGATAGTCGGGCAGGTAGCGGCCGACGAAGTAGAGGCCGACGATTCCAACCGGAATGTTGACGAAGAAGACCACGCTCCAATGGAGCCAGTGGACGATCGCGCCGCCCGCCACCGGACCGATCATCGGGCCGATCAGGCTGGGAATGGCGACGAAGCTCATGGCTCTCACCAGATCGGCCTTGCCGTAGGTGCGGGCGAGCGTCATGCGGCCGACCGGCATCATCATGGCACCGCCCACGCCCTGCAGGACACGGCAGGCCACCAGCATCTCGATGCTGGTCGAGACGCCGCACAGCAGCGATCCGAGGCAGAAGACGGCGATTGCCGCCACGAAGACCCGCCGCGTACCGAAGCGGTCGGCCATCCAGCCGCTCACCGGAATGAAGACCGCGAGGCTCAACGTGTAGCTCGCCAGGACCGACTTCACATTGAGCGGGGTCACGTCCATCGCCTGGGCAATGGCCGGCACGGCGGTGTTCAGGATGGTCGTGTCGAGCGACTGCATGAAGAACGCCACGGCGACCAGCCACGGTAGCAGCCGCTTGATTCTGTCGTCGGGCAAAGGGGAGGGAGCGCTCATGTTCCGTTCTTTCCGCAGTCTGGCCCCGGACCGGCTGCGGACGCAATGCACCGATTCGTATAGGGTTGGCCAGGAGGCCTGCATGTACCGGATGTTCGTTTCAGTAATCGTTCTTCTGTGGGCGGCGGGCGCCGGAGCGCAGCCGCAGCTGGCGAATCCCGCATCGGTGAACTGTGCGCAGCAGGGCGGCACGCTGACGATCGAGCGCCGGCCCGACGGCGGCGAGTTCGGAGTCTGCGTCTTCGCGGACAACTACCAGTGCGAGGAATGGGCGCTGCTCCGAGGCGAATGTCCGAAGGCGGGTCTGCGGGTCACCGGCTTCGCCACCCCGGCGGGGCGTTACTGCGCCATCACCGGCGGGCGCTATTCAGTCACGACCCCTCCCGGCGTGGTGCCGGAACTCGGAAATTGTGCCCTTCCAGACGGCAAGGTCTGCGAGGCCGACGCCTATTACGCCGGAACCTGCTCCAGGCGTTAGGGCAGCCGCTGGGGGCGCAACGCGGCCGCCGCCGAGAGCGTTGGGGTCCGTCATGCGCATCCAGGTCATTCACTGCCATCCACTCGAAGACAGCTTCAACCACGCGCTTTTCCGGGCGACCGTGGAGACACTGGAGAAGAACGGTCACGAGGTAGTCGCAACGGACCTCTATCGCGAGGGCTTCCAGCCAGCGATGACGGAGACCGAACGCCGGACCTACATGGGCAACGGGTACGACAATTCCGCCGTCGCCCCCTACGTCGAAATCCTGACCAGCGTCGAAGGGGTCGTCTTCTGCTTTCCGCACTGGTGGTACTCGATGCCCGCCATGCTCAAGGGCTATGTCGATCGCGTCTGGGGGCCGGGCACCGCGTTTGTCTACGATGCCAGGGACAACCACCTCGAGCCGAATCTCCGAAACATCACGATGCTGGGGGTTGTCACGACCTTCGGCTCGCCCTGGTGGATTGTCCGGCTGTTCGCCGGCGATCCGGGACGCAAGGTGTTCATGCGCGGGCTGAAGCAGATGTGCGCCAAGGGCGTGTCGACTTTCTGGCTTGCCCATTACGACATGGATCATTCCACCCAGAGGTCGCGCGAAATCTATCTGGACAAGGTAAAGGCGCGGCTCTCCCGGATCCGGTGAAGCCGCGCCTTCTTACGCCTCTCGGAGAAACTAGCGGGTCGGGGTCGAGTAGGTGGTGGTGGTCGTCGTCGGGGTATAGGGATCGGAAGAGACAGTCGTGGTGCGCTGGGTGGTGGTCTGGGCCGGAACCTCCACGACGCGTTCGCTGCGGACCGAGCAGCCCGCGACGACCGTGCCGACCAGCGCGACGAGAGCGATTGACTTGATCATGGGTGTTTCCTTTGCCTGCAATTGATCCAGCGCAACGGGAGCCATCCGCATGGGTTGCGTCCGGGGACAGGGGATCGCTATGCGGTGGTGATGCGTTGCAGACGGGCCACGCGGGCCGCTAGGGTGGCGCATGTCTTCCGCCCAAAGTCCCGAGTTCGACGCAATCATCGTCGGTGCCGGCATGTCCGGCCTCTTCCAGCTCTACCGCCTGCGCGAACTCGGCCTGAAAGTCCGAGTGTTCGAGTCTGGTACGGGCGTCGGCGGGACCTGGTACTGGAACCGCTATCCCGGGGCGCGGTTCGACTCGGAGAGCTACTCCTACGGCTACTCCTTCTCCCCGGAACTCCTTGAGGAGTGGGACTGGACCGAGCATTTCGCGCCCCAGCCCGAGACCTTGCGCTACCTCAACCACGTCGCCGACAAGTTCGACCTGCGCCGCGACATCCAGTTCCGCAGCAAGGTGATGGCGGCCCACTGGCAGGAGGAAACGCGGTGCTGGGAGGTGACGCTGGAGGATGGAAGCCGCAGCACCGCCCGCTTCCTGATCACGGCCATCGGCCCTTTGTCGGCCTTCACGATGCCGCGCATCGAGGGCATCGACAGTTTCGCGGGCCAGAGCTGCCATACCGCCCGGTGGCCGCACGAGCCGGTGAGTTTCGAGGGCAAGAGGGTCGCGGTGATCGGCACCGGCGCGACCGGCGTGCAGACCATCCAGGAAGTGGCGAAGACGGCCACGACCCTCACCGTATTCCAGCGCACGCCCAACTGGTGCGCGCCGCTGCACAACCGCAGGATCGATGCCGCCGAGATGGCGCGCATCCGGTCCGACTATCCGGACATTTTCCGGCGTTGCCAGGAGACCTTCGCCTGCTTCCTGCATACCGCCGAACCGCGCGGCACCTTCGACGTGACGCCGGAGGAGCGCGAAGCCTTCTTCGAGAAGCTCTATGGCGAACCCGGCTTCGGGATCTGGGTCGGCAATTTCAACGACATCCTGACCAACAAGGACGCCAACGCCCTGATCTCAGACTTCGTCGCCCGCAAGATCAGGAGCCGGGTGAGGGATCCCAAGGTCGCCGAGAAGTTGATTCCCAAGAACCACGGCTTCGGCACCCGCCGCGTGCCGCTCGAGACCCGCTACTACGAGGTCTACAATCAGCCGAACGTCGAGCTGGTCGATCTCACCGAGACGCCGATCGAACGCGTGACGCCGACCGGCATCCGCACCACCGCGCGCGATTACGACTTCGACATGATCATCTACGCCACGGGGTTCGACGCCCTGACCGGCGCCTTCGACCGCATCGACATCCGCGGCGTCGGCGGCCGGAAGCTCAAGGACAAGTGGGCTGAGGGCGCGGAGACCTTCGTCGGCATGTCGGTCGAGGGCTTCCCCAACATGCTCATGCTGCTCGGACCGCACACGGCGCTGGGCAATATTCCGCGCAGCATCGAATACAACGTCGAATGGGTGACCGACCTGCTGCGCTTCATGCGCGATCGTGGCCTGACCAGGATCGATGCGCGGCCGGAAGGGGTGAAGGCCTGGATGAAGACGGTGCAAGAGGTGTCGGCCGGCCTTCTGTCGAACGACGTCAATTCGTGGTTCACCGGCGTGAATACCAATGTCGAGGGCAAGCAGACCCGGCGCATCTCGCGCTACAGCGGCAGCGCCCCGGCCTATCGTGCCCGATGCGACGAGGTCGCCGCCACCGGCTACCGCGAGATGGAGCTGGGATAGTCAGCGCCCGAACCAGCGCGCAACCTTGTCCCTAACCCTCGGCGAGGTGAAGGGCAGCGCCAGCCACGCCAGAAGCAGAAACTCCATGTGCATGTCCGGCCGCAGAAGTGGGATCATGCCGAGACCGATCAGCGCCATCACCAGATGACGGTGTATCCGGCGCGCCGGCATCCAGGGAGCAAGCGCCCGGTTCGCCCGTTCGAGCTGTTCTTTGTCCATGGTCGCGCGCGGAGCCCGTTCCTCGATCGAATGGAATCTGACCCGCGGCTCGCCTGATGACAAGGCCGACCAGGCTGTTGCGCGCGGAACAAGGTTACCGACCTGCCGGCGCTGCCTGCCCCCGTGCCTCCCAATCGTGAACAGGGTTCGAAAACATGCGGAAGTAGTGTAAAAGTCGGTAACTACTGCCTGCACGGCACCCGGCTTACGGAAGGATCTGGATCGTGAACGCTCTTCGCACGCTCGCATTGGCGTTGACGCTTGCCCTGGGGTGGGGCGTGTCGGCACTGGCTCAGGCGCCGGCCTCTCCGCCCGCCGGGCTCTCGCAGGACCAGTTCGACTCGTTGGTCGATGCGATCAGCAATTCAGTGTCGGAGAAGCTGAAGGCCGAAGGTGCGCAGGCACCTGTCGCCGCGCCCGCTCCGGCGCCCGCCGCCTCCGACTCCAAGGCGAAGTCGAAGGCGCCGCCGCCGCCCAAGATCGTAAGGGGCGAGCCCAAGGCGGGGCCCGATCCGTTCGCGGCCCTGATCGACGGCACGGTCAAGGTGGTCAACGCGCTGCCCATGCTCGGCACCGAGCTCGCCCGAATTCCTCACCTTCTCGACCAGCAGACGGCGGGTGGACGGGGGGCTTCGGCCTTCCTGCTGCTTCTCTGCGCTGTGGGTGTGGTCGCCGTCGCGGCCGAGGCCCTTCTGCGTCTCCTGCTTCACCGGTTCAGGGCGCGGCTGGCGGAGAGCGCCGGAGCCGAATATGGCGGGCGTTCGATCGCCCACCTGGTGGGGCTCGCCATACTGGACGGGTTGGGCGTGCTGGCCGTCTGGCTGATCTGCAATGCAGCCACCGGGGCCTGGTTCACGGGTACGACGGGCCAGGACAGGCTGGCTGCCGCCGTGCTGGCGGGCATCTTCTCCTGGCGACTGTATATCCTGCTGTTCCGCGTCATCCTCCAGCCCGAGTTGCCGACCGCGCGCCTCTGTGCGGTCGACGATCGGGAGGCGAAGGCCATGTACCTGCGCATCGCCGTGGTGATGCTGGTCATCGTCCTCATGCGTATCCTGGGCCAGGTCCTCGTCGCCATTCGCACGCCGGCGGATGCCCTTGCGGCCTTCCAGGTCCTCGGTGGCTTCCTGTATCTCGCGGCGTTCCTCTGGCTGGCCTTCCGGTCGCGTGTCGCCGCGCAGCAGTGGTTCGGCGGCCTGCGAGAGCTCGCGCCGGTGATCGGCGGGCTGGGCCGCAGGTGGATTCCCATCGCTCCGCTGTTCTTCATCGCGCTGGGCGTGACGCTCATCTACGGAGCCGTCTCCGGGTCCATGCATGTCGGCTCGGCAATGGTTCTGACGCTCAACCTGGTCGTCGGCGTCCTGATCTTCGAGACGCTGATGCAGGCCTTCGTGCGCCGTCTCGACTCCCAACTCGCCGGGCGGACACCGGCCAGCTCGACTCCGAAGCTGCCGGATGTGGTGGCGCGCTGCATCCGCGTGGCGGTGCTGATCGGTGTGACCGTGCTGATCGCCGAGAGCTGGGTCGTCAAGGTCCTGCATCTCGTCAGCGGGAATGAGTGGGAGCAGCTCACCAGTTCCTCCCGGACCGCCGGCGCCACCCTGTTCGTGGCTTTCGTCGCCTGGGAACTCTTCAAGTACATGACCGAGCCCTATATGGGGCCTAAAACGAAAGATGCCGCCCAGGCGATTGCCGACGGCGACGCGGCGGCTGGACCGGCTTCGCGGCTCAGCACCATGATGCCGCTGATCCGGCGCACCGCGGCCGTTCTGATCATCCTGGTCGCGGTGATGATCGCTTTGCAGGATTTCGGCATCAACATCACGCCGCTGATCGCCGGCGCCTCGGTGTTCGGCATCGCCATCTCCTTTGGCAGCCAGACGCTGGTGAAGGATATCGTGTCGGGCCTTTTCTACCTGTCCGACGATGCGTTCCGGGTCGGCGAATACATCGACTGCGGCAAGGCCAAGGGCACGGTCGAGGGCTTCACCCTGCGATCGATCAAGCTGCGGCACCAGAACGGCCAGGTCCATACGATCCCGTTCGGTCAGCTTGGCCAGATCACCAACTTCAGCCGCGACTGGATCACCACGAAGTTCAACCTGCGCTTCGCCCGCGACACGGACATCGAGAAGCTGCGCAAGGCCTCGAAGAAGATCGGTGCCGATATGATGGAGATGCCGGCCCTCGCCGATCAGATCCTGGCGCCCTTCAAGATGCAGGGTGTCGCCGACATCACCGGCAATGCCATCCTCGTGCGGTTCAAGTTCACGGCCCGGCCGGGCAATCCGGCGGCGATCCAGCGCGAGGCCATGAAGCGCATGTTCAGCACCTTCCCGGCGCTCGGTTTCGAGTTCGCGAAGGATGGCGCCAATGTCGTGGTGCACACCAGCTCGGCGTCCAACGACTCGGGAACCGAGGGGCTGCCCCCGGTACCGACGCCCGCGAATGTGCCTGCTGCGGCAGCTGGCTGACACGGTCGATTAATCGGCCGCCGCTCCTGACAATCCCGAGCCGTCGCCCCATATGAGAAGGGGCGGCTGCGCAGCGTCCCGCGAAGTCTTGCGCCTGGGGGGATCATGTCCACGCGCACGACGCTCACGTCCGTAACGTTCACCCGTCCGTTCACGCTCTCGGCGGTGGAGGGGGTGCAGCCCGCCGGCACCTATCGCGTCGTGACCGAGGAGGAGCCCCTGGAGGGTCTGAGCTTCGGGGCCTATCTGCGGACGGCGACAATGCTTTACCTCCCGGCGGCCCCGGCGCCCGGCCAGACCCGCCAGGTCGTGCCTGTCGACCCCGACGAACTCTCCGCCTTGCTGGCTGCCGACAAGGATCGGGCTGCGTTGGGAATGTAATCGCAGGCCGGTTGCGGCGCCCGATGAGATCGGGCAAATGCGCCTCCCGAAACTCTGGAGAGTGCATATATGGCGACCGAAGAAGCGCGTCCCGAACCCTTGCGTGACCCCCGCAGCCTGCGGCCGATCCCCCGATTCATCTTCGCGTCACGATGGCTTCAGCTTCCCCTCTATCTGGGTCTGATCGTGGCGCAGGTCGTCTACGTCTTCCTGTTCCTGAAGGAACTCCTGCACCTCGTCGTCGAAAGCCCCAGCGTGACCGAGTTGCAGGCCATGCTGATCGTGCTGGGCCTGATCGACGTGGTCATGATCTCCAACCTGCTGATCATGGTGATCGTGGGCGGCTACGAGACTTTCGTGTCGCGCATGGAGTTGAACCGCCATCCGGACCAGCCGGAATGGCTGAGCCACGTCAATGCGAGCGTCCTCAAGATCAAGCTGGCGATGGCGATCATCGGCATCTCGTCGATCCATCTGCTCAGGACTTTCATCGAGGCCGGCAGCCTCGGAAAGCCGAACGCCACCTATACCGAGGCGGCCATCATGTGGCAGGCGATCATCCACGCCCTATTCATCCTGTCGGCCGTGGGCATTGCCATCGTCGACCGCATCTCCCAGCCGCCCGCCCGCCATCACTGACGGCCGGCAGTGGTCTGCCGGATATCCTCCCGCCGGCGCCCTGTCGGCGGGAGGATATCCGCAATTACTGCGCCGCGCCGCCGGCCCAGGGTGACATGACCTCGTTCATGCCGGTGAGCTCACCCGTCTTGGGATCGCGAACGATGCAGGAGGGATTGGCAAATCCCAGCGGCGAAACCGGATTATCGACCTCGACCATCGGTAGCCTGGCGGCGATCGCCTTCTTCACGTCGTCGGGCAGGTCGCGGTTCACCCGGATCGGGCCGACGCCGGAAATGTCGACCCGCGGCTGATGGAAGGCCGCTTCCACGTCCATGCCGCGGTCGATCATCATCAGCGAAAGCTGGGAGACGGCCGGCACGATGCGCCGTCCGCCCGAGGCGCCGATGCAGAACCACGGCTGGCCGTCCTTGACCACGACCACCGGGCAGATGTTGCAAAGCGGCTTCTTGCCCGGGGCGATCGAGTTCGGGCGGTTGGGCTCGGGGTCGAACCACAGCATGCCGTTGTTCATCGTGATGCCGGTCTTCGGCAGCATTACGCAGGAGCCGAACAGGCTCATCAGGGTCTGGGTCAGCGCCACCATGTTGCCTTCGGAGTCGGCGGCGCAGAAATGGGTGGTGCAGGTGTCGGTCGGCTTGTCGCCCAGCGTCTTGAGCCGCTCGTCATAGGCCTTGTGCATGCCCTCGGCGATGGCGGCGAAGAAGTCTGCGCCGGGCGCCCCTGTGCCTTGGGTCGCGGCGCCCGCGAGTTCGATGGCGCGGCGCAGGGTCGGACCGGCCGTGAGGCCGCCCGCGACGTTGATGGTGACGCCGTTGTGCTCGAAGGCGAGGGGATCGACGATCTTCGCTTCGTAGCTGGCGAGATCGTCGTAGGAGATGGCCGAGCCGCCGGCCTGCAGATCGGCGGCGATGTCGCGGGCCAGGCTGCCTTCGTAGAATTCCCGCGGGCCGGCCTCGGCCAGCCGGCGCATCGTGTCGCCGAGGTTGCCGAGCTTGATGTAGCGGCGCGTGCCGGCCCAGTCGCTGGCCGGCACGCGGCCGTCGTCGCACAGGTAGCTGGCCTTGGAGGCGGGGAACTTCTCGAGATGCCGGGCGCCGTTGGCGATCATCACCTGCATGTACCAGTCGAGTTCCATGCCGCGCTGGGCAATCTCCACGCCGGGTTGCAGCACGTCCTTCCAGGCGACCGTTCCGAACCGCTCCAGTGCCTTGGCGAGACCCGCGACCATGCCGGGCACGGCGATCGAGTGATAGCCGACTTCGTTGCGCTGTTCCTTGATGTCGGGCCAGGCAAACGGATTGGCTGGACCGGGGCCGACGATCTCGTAGACTGATGGATCGAGCTTCTTGGCCGAAACGGGACCGTAGTCGACCGTCCAGGCGCGGCGCTCCTTGGCGCTCCAGATCGTCAGGAAGCCAACGCCGCCGATGCCGCTCATCCAGGGCTCGAGGGCGCCGATGGCCATGCCGGTGGCAACCGCCGCGTCGATTGCATTGCCGCCCTTGCGCAGGATCGAGGCGCCGACTTCGGCAGCCTTGGCATTTTGGGCGACGACGACGCCCTTGCCGCGAACCGCATGCTTTGTGAATTTCAGTTGCCGTGTCAGCGACTCGCTCATCGATACTCCTCAAGTGGGGGAGGGACTGTAGCGGGACCCTTTTTCGCCACAAAGCCTGTTAAACTGCAGGGCGGACAGGCAGAAAGATCGTGGCGTGGCTGAACTGAACCAGATCGATCTGCAGGCGCTCACCAGAGGCGAAAAGCGCACATGGGATGCGTTCGTCCTTGCGGCCGCCCCGTTGATCAATGCCGTCGTTCGCCGGACCCTCACTTCCTACCGCGTGGGTGAGGACGACGTAATGGACGCCGCCCAGGACGTGTTTGTGCGCCTGTGCGCACAGGATTTCAGATTGTTGAAAACCTACGATCCGGCCCGGGCCGGCCTCCCGACCTGGCTGTCGGTGGTGGCCCGCTCGTGCGCCATTGATCATATGCGAAGGCGTCGGCAGGCGACCGAACCGATCGACGACGTCCCGGAGGCATTCCTGGGCGTCGAGGACCGGCATGTCGAAAAGCTGAAGATCCCGGAGGGGCTTCTTACGGCCCGACAGGTCTTGATCCTGAAGTACCTGTACGACGAGGAGCGGGACGTGGTGGAAGTCGCACGATTGCTGTCGGTGGATGCCCAGACCATTCGCAGCACCCATCACAAGGCCCTGCTGCGGCTGCGGGCGCATTTTCGCGAGGATGATCCCGGTGACGGGGGATGAAGCGCGATGTTTTGGCGTAGTATGAGCAGGAGCGACCCATGAGCACCGAGCGGCGGACCCCGAGGAGCGACAAGGAGCTGTGGCGAAGCCTCGCCAGCCGGCCCGAAGGCGTGCCTGCCGCCGTGAGCGAGATGGACCTCGCCGCCTGGCTCGATGGCCGGCTCTCGGAAGAGGCGGCGGCCCCGATCGAGGCGGCGGTGGCCGCGGACCCGGTGTTGCGCCGGGCCGCGCTCGACCTCGCCGATATTCTGGGCAAACAACTGCCGGCTGCGCCGGGGCGGATGGTCGTGCGCGCGCGCGCGCTGGTGGATTTCGAGGTGGCGCGTGAGGCGTCCGGCGGCGGCCCGTTTGGCAAGTGGTTGTCCGGGCTGAGACTCTTCGCCGGTCCACGTCCTGCGCTCCGGCAGGGCGTGATGGCGGTGGCGGCCGTCGTCGTCGCGACGGGCGGCTTCATGGTGGGCGGCGGCCTGGGCAAATCGCTGGCGCAGCAGCGCGATGACCATTCGGCAACTGAGTCGGCCTATGTGAAGACGATAGCCTCGAACGAAGTCAGCGCGTTCTTCGCGGGCGACGGCATCTGACATGAATTCGCGTCTGCTTCAGACCCTGCTGGCGCTGTCGCTGCTTCTGAACACCTTCGTGCTGGTCGGCTTCGTCTACCGGAGCTGGATCGAGCCGCCGTTCGGGATGTACCCGCCGGCACCGCCCCGCGGCGGACCAGGTCAGCCCGGACAGCCGGGCGGGCCACGTTTCAATCCGGTCGAAATGGTCGTCCGCGATCTTGGCCTCGACAGTGAACAGCGCCAGAGGATGAAAAACCTGTTCGATCGCTACGCCAACGAGCGCCGCGAGCGGCTGCAGGAAATCCAGCGCGTCCGCGAGCAGACGGGCGTCGAGTTGGGACGTACACCCATGGACATGTCCAGGATCGACGGTCTCATCGATCAGGTGAGCCGCCTGCGCGCCGAGCAGCAGAAGGAAACGCTGCGCACCCTGTTGGAGCTCCAGCCGTCCCTGCGGCCCGATCAGCGCGAACGCCTGCAGGAGCTGGTGGTCGACCGCGTGGCTCCGCCTCCACCGCCGCCTCGTCCGCCGGCGGGCGGGCCGCCGCGACCGCCGCAATAGGAGGGCCGTCATGAGCGCACGCCTGCGTCGTCGCGGCTTCGTCGGGGGTGGCGTGGCGCTGTCGGCCGGGCTGGCCTCCGGCCTGTGGTCTGCCGGTCCGGCATGGGCGGCACCGGCGATGGGGTTCGACGAAGCGCGGCACCTGCTGTCGCGGACGTCATTCGGCGTAACGCCGGCCGAAATCCGCGCAGTCGAAGCGCTCTCCTACATGGAAGCGGTCGATCGGCTGCTTGCCGCCTCCCGGCGCGAGGCGGTGACGCCTGCGCCCGAGTGGATTGGCATGGGTCCGGCGGAGCTGAAGGGTCGTCAACGGGCGGCCGAGGCCGAGCGCAAAAAGGGCATCGACGGCAAGAAACTGGAGGTCGTGCTGCCGGTTCGGGAACAGGGCCGCGAGTTGAAGAACTGGTGGGTCGAGGAGATGATCGCGACCGATCAGCCGCTCGTCGAGCGCATGACGCTGTTCTGGCACGGCCACTTCACCTCCTCCCTGGCGAAGGTGCGCTATCCGCCATCCCTGTTTCGCCAGAACGCGCTGTTCCGGCGGGAAGCGCTCGGCAACTATGCGACCCTGCTCAGGGCCGTGGCGCGCGATCCGGCTATGCTGATCTATCTCGATGGGCGGGAATCGATGGTCCGCCAACCCAACGAGAATTTTGCCCGCGAGCTGCTCGAGCTCTTCACGCTGGGCGAGGGCAATTATGGCGAGGCCGACATCAAGGCTGCGGCGCGCGCTTTCACCGGTTGGAGCGTCGATCGCGAGTCGGGGCGGTTCGTGGAGCGTCCTGGCCGGCACGACGACGGCCAGAAGACCTTCCTCGGCAAGTCCGGCCGCTTTGGCGGCGACGATATCCTGGCGATCCTGCTGGCCCATCCGCGCACCGCCGAGATGATCGTCGAGAAGCTGTGGCGTGAGTTCGTGTCGCTGCGCCCCGACGCGGGCGAAGTGAAGCGTCTCGCCGCAGGATTCCGCCACGGAGGATACGAGATCAGGCCGCTGGTGCGTGAGCTCTTCCTGTCGGCGGCGTTCCGTGACCGCGCCAACCGGGGCGCCCTCATCAAGTCGCCGGTCGACCTCATCGTCGGATCGGTTCATGTGCTCGGCCTGCCGGTGCCTGAGAAGACAGGGCTGGTGCGTATGCTGCAGGGCCTGGGGCAGGTGCCGTTCGATCCGCCGAACGTGAAGGGATGGGCCGGCGGAGAGAGCTGGATCTCGACCTACACGCTGCTGCTGCGCCAGCAATTCCTGCGCCGCATGATCGAGGCGACCACCGTGGCGCCGATGGAGGGGGCCATGCGGATGGCCGGACGCCCCAACCGCCGTGCCGACCGCCGCGAGCAGCTTCCTGACGTCGACACCAAGATGGTGATGCAACCGTCGCGCCCGGTCGAAGGCCGCAGCCTGCGCAATGCGGGGAACGAGGTGCGCCTCGGCCCGTCCTTGGTCGGTATCGACAGCGCAACGCTGCTGCGCACGCTGCTGCCGGTCGAACCGGTCGACAGCGTGGCTACGAACGGGTCGGCCGGCGCGGTCGTGGCGTCGGCGCTGCTCGACACGTCCTATCAGCTGAAGTGAGGAGGGGACGATGACTCGTACTCTCCTGCTGATCGAGCTGAAGGGTGGCAATGACGGGCTGAACACGCTCGTGCCCTATGCGGACGCGAAGTACCGCGAACTGCGCGGCGGGATCGGCGTGCCCCGCGAGCGGGTCCTGCAGCTCGACGAAAAAGTCGGCGTGCATGAGAAGCTCTTGCCCCTGATGGAGGCGTGGAAGGCGGGCGATCTCGCGATCGTGCAGGGCGTCGGCTATCCCTATCCGAACCGCTCGCACTTTCGCTCGATCGAGATCTGGGACACGGCCTCGGCGTCCTCCCAGACGCTGAGCGAGGGCTGGGTTGCCCAGGCCTTCAACCGTGCCAGCCTGGCCAAAGGTGTCGGCGTCGACTGCAT
>Ga0209066_10005203_pt1 | contig 13822 bp, 12 predicted proteins | sample All_14_2_FD_187198 | JGI IMG/M metagenome (GOLD analysis project Ga0209066, IMG submission 187198) | Freshwater microbial communities in response to fracking from Pennsylvania, USA - Allegheny Zone_MetaG_DW_15 (SPAdes) (version 2) ...
GGACACGGCCATCTTCAGCCTAGCCAGGGGTGAACGCAATTCGTGGCTGGCATTGGCCAGCAGGCTGCGGTTGGAGTTGACCAGGTCTTCGATGCGCTGCGCGGCCTCGTTGAAGCTTTGCGCCAGTTCGGCCACCTCGTCCCGCCCCTCGACGGCCACGCGGTGTTGCAACTGGCCTGAGCCAAACACCTCCACCCCGTTGCGCAAGGCCTTGAGGCGGCGGGTGAGGCGATTGGCCACGGGCCAGGCACCCAGGGCCACCGCCACAAACAGCAGGATCAGCGACAGGATCAAGGCGGGCGCGCCGTGCACCAGCCATGGGGGCATCATCCAGGCCACAGGCTGCAACCAGGGCTGAGCCCTTGGCGGGGGCGGCATATCGGGCGGCCCGTCACCATCACCCCGCACCGGCGGCGGCCCCATGAAGCCGGGGCCCACGCGCGAGCGTGGCAGGCCCGGCCGCATCACCCACAGCACCCGGCCATCCGACAGCGTGGTCTGCTGCAAACGCTCGCGCGATTCAGGTCGACGCTGCAAGCGCTCTTGCAAGATCTCGGAGGTGGCAATCCGGCGGCCTTGCGCGTCGTCCAAGGCCATGGGCAAACGCAAGCGCTCGGCCCAGTCCAGGAAAACGCGGGCCTGTTCGTCCTGCGCGGCCGTGACCGGCGGCAGGCTGTTTTCGATCAACTCACCCCAGGCCGCTGCGCGCTCCTGCCAGGCTGCCATCGACTGCACCTGGCTGCGCTCGTGCTCCATGTTGTGCTGCGCCAACCAGCCTGAGACCAGGGCAAACACGAGCAGGACCGTCACCACGGTCAGGTAAATGCGCAGCGCCAGGGTCTTCATGGGGTATCGGTATCGACGTCCTGCTTCTTGGCAAACACATAGCCCACGCCCCGCACGGTCAGGATGCGGCGGGGCTCTTTCGGATCTTCTTCAATGGCGGCGCGGATGCGCGAAATGTGCACGTCGATCGACCGGTCAAACGCCTCCAGGGGATGCCCCTTGAGCGAGTCCATGATCTGGTCGCGGCTGAGCACCCGGCCCGGATGCTGGGCCAGCACGCTGAGCAGGTCAAACTGGTAGGACGTGAGGTCGCAAGCCTTGCCATCCAGACGCACCTGCCGCAGGCCCGCATCAACCTCCAAACGGCCGAAACGCCAGACGTCGTCGTCCTCGATGGTGGCGCCGGTACGCCGCAGCAGCGCCCGCAGCCGGGCCAGCAGTTCGCGCGGCTCGAAGGGCTTGGGCAGGTAGTCATCGGCCCCGACTTCCAGGCCGACGATCCGGTCGGTGGGCTCACCCCGGGCACTGAGCATCAGCAGCGGCAGGCTGCGGGTACGCGGCGCAGCACGCAATTCCTTGCACAGGTCCAGTCCGTCGCCATCGGGCAACATCAGGTCCAGCACCAGGGCGTCGCAGGCCTGGCGCGCCAGCAGATCGCGCCCGGCGGCCAGCGTGGGGGCGCTGGAGACCTGGTAGCCGTGGCTGCGCAGGTAGTCGCCCACCATGGCGCTCAGCCGCAGGTCGTCGTCAATCAACAGGATGTGCTCGCTCATGTCTGGCATTGTCGCGCGCTCCATGGTCATTCTCCACGGTGTGAGTGGCCCATCTTCTCGTGACGCTGCTTCATCTTGGCAGCCACCTGCGCACGCTGCTCTGGCGTCAGCACCTGGGCGATGTCCAGCGTCACCTTCAGCATCTGCTTGCTTCGGGCGTCATGGGCGGCCACCATCTGCTGGCGAAGCTTCTCTGCGGCAGCCGTATCAATCGTGGGTTGTGCCAGCAGGGCCAAGGTTTGCGCATGCAAGGCTTGGGGGGCCTCGTGCTGCGCTGCCTGATCCTTCTCTGCAGCCTGCGTGATGGCCTTGATCTGCTGGCGCTGGGCGTCCGTGGCTTTGACATCGTCCAGCATGCGCGCCAGGTGACGCCCGCCGAAAGGCATCATCCCCATGTGGGATGAGGGCATGTGGCACTTCATGCCGTGGTGCCCCGGCGCCCCACCCTGCGGGCCCTCGGCCCAGGCGTTGACGCTGATCACCGAAGCGGCCGCCACCAGCAGCAATGAGCCGGCAACAGCCCAACGCCGCCAGATCGAGTGAGATGTGAGGGTAGTACCGGTTTGTCTGGACATGAGATTGACTCCTTGACGGGATGGCGGCCCATGCCGTCGATCCATGCACTCATGGTGCAAGCGGGGGGTAAACCGTGTGTGGCCCTGGCGTAAAGAACTGTGAAACAAGGCGGGGATGCGCCTTCTTATCGCCACGCATAAATGAGGCACCCCTCTCAGAATCGGACAGGCAGGGACTCCGGGCAGTCCTTGATCCATCACTCGGCTGTATGCAGCCAAACCAGAGGTCCCGGCATGACTTTTGAAAACACGCAAATTTCAGGGCGCTCGCTACCACGCCACGCCAACCCTGCCAACCATCGGGCCAGGGGGATTCCGGAGTTCTTCCGCTACCACGGTATCTGGGCACCCGGTGTGCGGCTGTTTCGCAGCATCGATTTCAAAGCCAAAGCGCTCACCATCTCCCTGATTTTCAGCATCCCGCTGGCCTGGGTGTCGTGGCAGTACTTCGGAGACAAGGCTGCAGCCATCGCCTTTTCGTCCAAAGAGCGCGAAGGGGTGGCCTACGCCCGGCAGGTGATGCCGCTGCTGTCCGCCCTGCAACACCACCGAACCCAAGCCCTGGCTGACGTGCGCAAGCAGTCTGCAGGTACGACCACGGCCCAAGCGCATGAGGCAGTTGAGGCCTTGGCAGCTCAGTTGGCCCAGCGCCAGCAAGCGCTGGGCACCGATCTGTCCACAGGCAAGCCCTATCAGGCCTTCATTGATACCCGGCGCCAACTGGCCAGTGCGGCAGCCGGTTTCGACACGGTGATGGCCTCCCACGGCGAGCAGATCGACAAGCTGATCACCCTGCTGGCCGCATCGACAGACGGCTCCAACCTGACGCTGGACCCGGACATCGACACCTACTACCTGATGGACGCCTCGATGTTCCGCCTGCCCCTGGTGATCGAGTACGTGTCACAACTCGGCGAGCTGGGTGCAGGCATGCTCGGGTCACAGGCCGCCAACCCGGCCCAACTGCGCAAAGCTACCGAACTCATCGTGCTGGCCAACGGGCAGATTCAAGCGATACGGGATGGCCTGGACAAGGTCTACGCCTACAACAATGAGGTCAAGGCTGCCATTCAGGCTGATGAGACCTTGCGTCTGGCCAGCGTGTTCGTCAAACAGGCTGAAGGCGCCTTGCTGCGCCCCGAAGGCCCCCAGGGCGCCGCCGACACCCACCTGGCGCAAGCTCGGCAAAGTGCCGAGGCACTCACGCTGCTGACATCACGTGCCACCACGCGCATGGACGAGCTGATCGGCACGCGCGTGCATGGCATGGTCACGGCCCGCACCGGGACGGCCATGGTGATGCTGCTGTGCGTGCTGGGCGCCGGCTACCTGTTCCTGTCCTTCAAGAAGGTGCTGGACGGGGGCTTGCGCGAGATCGCCTTTCACCTGGACGCCATGCGCGACGGCAACCTCACCACCCAGCCGAAAGCCTGGGGAGGTGACGAAGTGGCCAGGCTCATCAGCGCGCTGGTGCAGATGCAGGGCTCGCTCGCCGAGATCGTCAACCAGGTGCGGGCGTCGTCGAACGCACTGCTGATGGGGGCCAGCGAAATCAGCTCGGGCTCGATGGACCTGTCGGCCCGCACGGAGGCCAACGCGGCCAGCCTGGAGCAAACCTCAGCGGCCATGGGCAACATGGCACACAGCGTCAACGTGAGCGCCGACAGCAGCCGCTCGGCCGCCACGATCGCACACAACAATGCCGATGCCGCCAGCCATGGCAAGGGCGTTATTCAACAGGTGATCAACAGCATGAGCGCGGTCAAGGCCAGCTCCGGCAAGATTGGCGACATCATCGGCGTGATCGATGGCATCGCCTTTCAGACCAATATCCTGGCCCTCAATGCGGCGGTGGAAGCGGCCCGCGCCGGCGAGCAGGGCAAGGGCTTTGCGGTGGTCGCCAGCGAAGTGCGGGCACTGGCCTTGCGCTCGGCCACGGCCGCGCGCGAGATCAAGGCCCTCATCACCGACAGCATGGGGCGCGTGGACGAAAGCACCCAGGTCATACAGACAGCGGGCAAGACCATGGAAGACCTGGTTGCCAACGCGGACCACATTCACGCCTTGCTGCAAGAGATCTCGCGTACGGCGGCAGAGCAGAGTGTCGGGATCACGGAGATCGGCGTGGCCTTGCAGACCCTGGATCAGTCCACCCAGCAAAACGCCGCCCTGGTGGAAGAAACCGCCGCGGCGTCCAGTTCCGTGAAAGACCTGGCGCAGCAGCTGACAGACCGGGTCAGCATGTTCAAGGTGGAGGCCACTTGAGGCTGGCGTGAGGGCGACAGTTCTGGCTTGTTCTCGCCCGTCTCATCTGGCGGTCACGCGCTCAAACGTCATCTCGCCAATCAATTGGGCATGCTGCGGGAACCTCTCCAGCAACATGGTGCGGTCGTCCAGCGTGAAGTCTGCGAAGTCAAAACCAGGTGCCACGGTGCAGCCGATCAGGCTGAAGCCCGCAACCACCTCGCAGCGCAAGGCGAACCAGTGCCCCCCGCGGATCACCAGGGCCAATTGCTCGCCACGCTCGAGATCACGACCCAGGGTGTGGACATGCATGGATCCTGCCGGGTCAATTTCATAGACATGCAGGGGCTGGCCGTCGTAGAAGTGCAGCACCTCGTCTGACGCCAGCAGGTGAAAGGCACTGAACTCGCCATGCCGCAACAGGAAGTAGATGGCCGTGCTGACGTTGCGCTCACCCCGGTGCGCGGGGCTCAAAACCGCTTGTGGCAGCAACATGGGCGCCCGGTAGTGCTCTTTGAACGCCCCACCTTCGACGTGTTGCTGCAGGCCCAGTTTGGCGATGTAGTAGTCGGCGTTGCGCATGTGGCTCCTTGCCAGTGGGCGTCGAGATCAGTCTCAGCCGTTCTGGCTCAATAAAAGTTGACCCAGCATCAGCTGTTGGCTGACGTGCGCCAGATCACTCAATCGGTCCGCCTGCCCGTCCTCGATCTTGAACAGGATCAACTCGTTGATGCCGGCCACGATCGCCAGTACCAGCTCGGGGTCCAAGGGCGGCAACGCGGGCAGCAGCGCACGCTCTGCGTCATAGGCGGCCAGCAGCACATCCGCAAACTGTTGCAGCACCTCGCGCTTGGCCTGCATGCCCTCGGTGCCCAGGTACAGGATGTCGATGTAGAGCCGCTTCATCAGCGCAGACTGGCTCTGCATGAACGTCAGGTAAGCCTTGGCGCCCAGCTGGATGCGCTCCAGCGCCGAGAGGCCGACGGCGCCCGAGGCCTCCTGGAGCACGCCCAGCACCCGAGCACTGTTCTCGCGATACAGCGCCAGGAAGCAGTCTTCCTTGTTGGCAAAGTGCTGATAGAAGGTCCGCTTGGACACCCCTGCCTCTCTCACCACATCGTCGGCGTAAAGGTCAGACAGCGCCCTTTGCTCCAACACCTTGGCCATGCCAGCAATCAGGCGACTGCGCGGTGAAATGCCATCTTTCGTCAAGGCCATGGATTCGAGGGGGAAAACGCCGAAGCAGTCTCAGGATTATTGCGGTACACTTTTGTACCACCTTTCCTGTGTCGTCGCGCCATGGCTTTGAAAAACGTTTGCCCCACATCAACCGGTCGTGTTTCGACACAGGTCGCCATCGTCGGTTCAGGTTTCGGCGGCTTGGCCACAGCCCATTACCTCAAGCAGGCGGGTGTCCATGACTTCCTCATCCTGGAGCGTGCAGGTGACGTCGGTGGGGTGTGGCGCGACAACAGCTACCCGGGGTGCGCCTGCGATGTGCAGTCGCATCTGTATTCGTTCTCCTTTGCGCCCAACCCGGACTGGAGCCGGGCTTTTTCGCCGCAAAGCGAAATCCTGAGCTACTTGAAGCGCTGCGTACAGGCGTTGGGCCTGACACCCCACGTGCGACTGAACCACGAGGTGCGTCAAGCCACATGGGACGAGGCCCGTGCCACCTGGTGTATTCAGACCAATCACGGTGAAGTGCGCGCCCAACACCTGGTGGGCGCTTTCGGCTCACTGAGCGACCCTTTGACGCCAAAACTGCCGGGCGTCGAAGCGTTCAAGGGGGACGTCTTCCATTCGGCCAACTGGCCCAAGGGCTTCAACCCCCAGGGCAAGCGCATTGCGGTCGTGGGCACTGGCGCATCGGCCTTGCAGTTCATTCCGGCCATCCAGCCGGACGTGGCGCAGATGCACGTGTTCCAACGCACGCCGCCATGGGTTTTGCCACGCCACGACGGGCCGATTTCAGCCACCGCCCGAAGCCTGTTTCGCAAGCTGCCCTGGCTGCAAATGCTGGCGCGAGCTCGGGTCTATGTCCACCGTGAGGCCTTGGCCCTGGGCTTTCTGCACCCCCGGCTCATGGCACGCACCCAAGCCAAGGCGCTCAGGCACATGCATGCGGCCGTGAAAGACCCGGCTTTGCGCCAGAAGCTGACGCCTGACTACACCTTGGGCTGCAAGCGGATCCTGATCTCTAACACCTACTACCCGGCGCTCGCGCAAGCCAATGTCGAAGTCGTCACTGAAGGCGTGAAACAGGTCATGCCAGATGGCGTCATCGGGCAGGACGGTGTCTTCAGATCGGTGGACGCCATCATTTACGGCACCGGCTTTCAGACCAAGGACCTGCCCTTCACCCACCTCATCCACGACGGCCAGGGCCGCACGCTGGCATCGGCCTGGCAGGCCAGCCCCAAAGCCTACATGGGCACCACGGTACACGGCTTTCCCAACCTGTACCTGCTGCACGGCCCTAACATCGGGCTGGGGCACACCTCCGTGGTCTACATGCTGGAAGCACAGGCCCGGCACATCGTGGGTGTGATCAAGCTGGCGCAGTCCAAAGGCTGCAACGCAGTGGAGCCCACGGCGCAAGCGCAACAGCGCTTCCTGGACCGCATCGAGAACATGATGCGGGGCACTGTGTGGGTGGCGGGCGGCTGCGAGAGCTGGTACCTGGACGAAACCGGTCGCAACTCCAGCATCTGGCCGGGGTTCACCTTCAGCTATGCCAGTGCGGCGAGCAAAGTCGCGGAGAAGGACTATGCGTGGCGGCGCCTTGCGCCAACGACGCCTGCATCCCGCACCGCCGAGGTCGCCACATGAGTGCGTCCCCGATCAAAGGGCGCTTCCTTCGGGGCCTGGACCGCTTGCTGGATGCCGGCGCCCACCCGGCCAAGCCGCATGCGCAGGTCGTCGATCAACTCTCGCCTCTCCTGCAGGTGCTGCGCAGGCTCAGACGCCTGGGCCATCGTGATGGTTCTGCCGTGGCCACGCGCCAGCGGTTTCGTGCGGACATGGCGAGCTTTCGAGTGGGCTTTGCCATCGGCTCCACGCAAGACCTGCCCATCCCCACAGACCACGGCACGCTGGCCGCCCGGCTTTATCGCCCCAGTTCACCCGCCAGCGAGGCGCCGCTGACCGTGTTCTTCCACGGCGGAGGATTCATCATGGGTGACCTGGACACCCACGACGATGCCTGTCGCTTGTTGTGCGAGGGCAGCGGCATGCCCTTGCTCGCGGTGGCCTACCGGCTCGCACCGGAGGCGCCCTTTCCTGCAGCGGTTGACGACGCGATGGCCAGCGCACGTTGGGCGCTCACGCAACTTGATGCCTTCGGGGTGAACGGCCTGGCCTTGGGCGGAGACAGCGCTGGCGCCAACCTGGCTGCCGTCACGGCGGCACGCCTCGCCCAGGAAGGTCAGCCCGTCACCGCGCAGTTGCTGATCTACCCGGGAGTCGACCTGTCGGAAACACGGCCATCGCACGCACAGTTTGGGGCGGGCTACTTCCTTGACCGCACTGAAAGAGAAACGTTCTACGGTGCTTACCTGGGAGATGTGCGGGGGCGCGCGACAGACCCACGAGTGTCCCCCCTGCAGGCCAGCGTGCCACCGGGGATGGCGCCGGCGCTGGTCATCACCGCCGGCTACGACATGCTGAAGGACGAAGGGCAGGCCTATGCACACCACCTCCGGCGCGCAGACACCCCCGTTCAGCACCTGCACTTCCCCCGCCTGGGCCATGCCTTCATCAACCTGGCCAGCGTCCACCAGGAGTCACGCGCAGCGGTAGCGCAAATCGCACGCGCATGGCGCGCAATGGCAATGAGATCACAAAGGAATTGACCATGAAGTCACCAGCACCGCGCGTGCTGATCACGGGCGCAGCCCGTGGCATCGGCGCAGAGACCGCACGACAACTCGCCGCGCAGGGTGCCAGCTTGGCCCTGGTGGGCCTGGAGCCTGATCGGCTCGCCGCCCTCGCAAAAGAACTCGGCCCCCGTCATTGCTGGGCCGAATGCGACGTGACCGATCAGGGCTCGGTGCAGCGCGCCGTGACCGCGGCCCTGACCCACCTGGGCGGGCTCGATGTGGTGATCGCCAACGCAGGCATTGCCAGCAATGGCACGGTGGCCATCAGCCCGGTTGAAGCCCTCGTCAAGACGGTGGAGGTCAACCTGATCGGCGTCATCCGAACGGTGAGCGCGACCTTGCCCGCCATCACCAGCAGCCAAGGCTATTTCCTGCTGGTGTCGTCTGCGGCCGCACTGAAGTCCATGCCGGGCACATCGGCCTATGCCGCATCCAAGAGCGGGGTGGACCACTTCGCCAACGCCTTGCGGCTGGAAGTGGCCCACAAGGGCGTGGATGTCGGCGTGGTCTACCCCGCGTGGATCGACACCGACCTGGTGCGCGACCAGCGGCGCGAACTGGCCTCGTTCAACGATGCCATCAAACAACTGCCCTGGCCATTCAATGTGGTCACCTCGGTTGAGGACTGCTCGAAGTCGATGGTCGACGCCGTGAACCGCAGGCAACGCAAGACCTATGTGCCCGCAGCGCTGGCCCCCATCGGTGCGATACGCCAGTTGTTCATGAGCCCCTTGTGGGAGTTCTTCGTCAAACGCAAGGCCCGCGTGGCCGTGCCCAAGGTCGAGGCCGAAGTCGTGGCGATGGGCCGCTCCTTTGGTGCCAGCAGCATGGGCCACGCCCTGACCGCCAAGCGCAAGGAGGACTGACATGGCCCACACCCCATTTGCAAACCAGGTCGTCTGGATCACCGGGGCCTCTCGCGGCATCGGGGCCGAATTGGCCAAAGCCTTTGCGGCACAAGGCGCTCGACTCATTCTGTCCGCACCCGAGTCCGAGCGCCTCGGTCTGGACAAGACAGCGGCCATGTGCCAGAGCCTGAACAAAGGTGGCACATACCGCATCGAGACCTTCGACCTCACCTCCAGCGAGGACGTTGAATTGGCTTGTGGCCGGGTCAAATCAAGCGGATGGCAGGTGGATGTCCTGGTGCACAACGCCGGTATCACACACCGCTCCATGGCCCTTGAAACGAGCCTGGACGTTGATCGCAAGATCATGGCTGTGAACTACTTTGGCCCGCTGCAACTGACCAAACTCGTGGCCCCGGACATGGTCCGACGCGGGCGCGGCAGCATCGTGGCGGTGGCCAGCGTGCTGGGCCTGATCGCCACGCCGCATCGCTCGGCCTACATCGCCGCCAAACATGCCATGCACGGCTTTTTCGAGGCCCTGCGCACCGAGACCATGGACCAAGGCCTGCATGTGATGCTGGCCTACCCCGGCTTTGTGAACACGGACATCTCCGTGCACGCCCTCACGGCACAGGGCGGCACGCATGGCAAGCAGGACCCTGGACAGTGCAAGGCCATGCCGCCACAGCGCGTGGCCCAGGCGATTGTGGACGGGCTCGCCCAAGGCCAGCCCCGCCTGTTGATCGCAGGCAAGGAAGGCTGGCTGGTGCGCCTGCAAGGCCTGGCCCCCAGCCTGGTCACACGCATCGTTCGACGCGTGGCAACCACCTGATCACCCATGAACCGCAAGACGTTGCTGACATCTGCAGCCCTGGCCATCGTGGCCCTGGCGAGCTACCTGCTCTTCTGGCCAACCGGCGTCCATCCGGTGGCCTGGCAGCCTGAGCCTTCGCCCGGCTACAGTGGCCCTTACGCGCGCAATGAGCGTCTTGGCGGCTTGCGCCTGTTGCCACTGGCCTCAGGGGCTGGCCCCGAACATGTGGCCCAGGGCCCCGACGGCTTGATGTACACCGCGCTGAACAATGGCCACATCGTGCGTCTGCAGCGCGATGGCAGCCACCTTGAGGTCGTGGCGGACACCGGAGGTCGCGTATTGGGCTTCGACTTCGACCGCGAAGGCAACATCATCGCCGCCGACGCCTACAAGGGCCTGCTGCGCGTGACGCCCAAGGGCGATGTCAGCCTGATCACCGATCGGGTGTCAGACACCGATGCCATCGTCTTTGCCGATGCGGTGGCCGTCGCACCGGATGGGCGCATCTATTTCACCGAGGCCAGCCACCGCTTTCAACCCGGCCCGTGGGGCGACCCGATGGCCGTCAGCCTGGCCGAGATCCTGGAGCAGCGGGGCAACGGCCGGGTGCTGGTGCATGACCCGGCCACGCACACCACGGAAGTCATCGCCACCGGGCTGGTGTTCGCCAACGGCATCGTCCTGGCCGGGGACGGCCAATCGCTTCTCGTGGCAGAAACGGGGCGCTACCGCATCTGGCGCATTCCGATGTCAGCCAGGCAGCTTGACGTGCGTGTGCCGGGCGGCTCGGCCCGCGTGATCCTGGACAACCTCCCCGCCTTTCCCGACAACCTGACCAAGGGCGAATCGGGCCGCTATTGGGTGGGCCTGCCCAAAGCCCGCAGCGTGCTTGCAGATGCCCTGGCGCCCTGGCCCTTCTTGCGTGCCGCGTCATTCCGCTTGCCACACTTCCTGTTGCCGGTGCCCAAGCCCTATGGCCACGCACTGGCCTTCAACGAACAAGGCCAGGTCCTTGCAGACCTGCAAGACCCCAGTGGTCGCTACCCGGAGGTGACAGGCATCACCGAAGTGAAAGGCACCTTGTACGTTCACAGCCTGGTGGCACCCGCGTTCGGCATGCTCACAGCCGCAGCAGGCGCACCGGCCCGCTGAGCGGATCATTGCCTCAACGGCACATCAGCCTCGTTCTGGTACCGCTTCATGGCGGCCTTGCAACCAGGCCTCAAGCAGCTTGAAATGGTCACGCCCGGCGTCCGGGTGCGTCACGATGGTGGCATGGTCGTAGTCATGCATCGCGCCACCCCGCTTTGACAGCACATGCACCCGGGACAAGTGCGGTCCGGACTCCGCACGAAATCGCTTCACGTCCTCAGGATGCCCCCGACACGCGTCATCGATGGCAGCCAGGTAGAGGGTAGGCGGCAGCTTGACGTGCTTCGCCGCGCGCCCATAGTCAAAGCCGTCGTCGTCATCCACCCAACGGTCCGCCTTGACCCATGCCTGAATCTGTCGGTGCGTCTTGCGGGTCTCGTTGTCTGAGCCAATTCGCAGTTGCCTGGCGGGCAGGTAGCCCATCCACCGCGTCACCCGCTTCAAAACCTCGTTCCACATCAGGTCGATCTCGATCCGCTTGTGCATATTGCGAACCCTCACGCTGCGCTTGGCAGCGAGGTGCACCACACAGGCCACCTCGGCAATGAGCGCGGGATGACGCAGCAGGCAGCTGTTCATCACCACACCGCCCCATGAGTGCGACACCCAGTGCACCTGACCGGCCTGGGCATGGTGCAAAACGGCGGCGTGCAGGGCTGGCAGGTCAACGCCAATCATCTCGCTTTGGCCATGCCGCGCATGCCGGTTGATGAGTGGCTGGCTGCCACCTTTACCGCGCAGGTCTGCCACAAACACATCGTAGCCACGCTCGGCCAGCCATGGCGCCAGGCCCTTGCCTGAATGGCTGTAGAAGACCCGTCCGTTGGACATCATGCCGTGCAGCATCAACACCGCCGGGCCGTGCGCATCAGCTCGCTTGAATCGATGCAGGCACAGGCTGGCGTCGTCCACGGGGACGGCAATGCGCGTTTGTTGAATCGTCATGGAACTGCTTGGGGCCAAAACAGGCTCGCTGTTGAACTTGAGCCATGTCAAAGCCATGTGGTGCTGTGGTCGGTACATTTTTGTACCACAGATTTGAATTGCAAGTCCGGGCACACCCACAGGAGTCAAAAAAGTGCAGACCTACACGGCCATCATCATCGGCAGCGGCTTTGGCGGCATGACCGCCGCCCTCAAACTCAAACAAATGGGCATCGACGATTTCCTGATCCTGGAGCGGCGCCCCTTCGCAGGGGGAACATGGTGCCAGAACACCTACCCGGGCGCCGCTGTCGACGTGCCCTCCACCCTGTACTCCTTGTCCACGGCGCACTTCCCCTGGAAACAGAAACTGGCCGACCAATCGGAGTTGCACACCTACACGGAGCAGGTGATGGCCAAGCACGACTTGCACGCCAAGACCCAACTGGGGGCGACGGTGGTCAAGGTGCAATGGCAGGAGCAAGACCAGTGCTGGCAGGTGGAAACCGAAGCTCGCGGCAGCTTCCGTGCGCGCTTTCTGATCAACGCGTCGGGCCCCTTGAGCCACGCCAAGATCCCCGACTTTCCTGGCCGGGACACCTTCAAAGGCAAGGCCTTTCACACGAACGAATGGGACCACAGCTACGACCTGCGCAACAAACGTGTGGCCGTGATCGGCAGTGGGGCCAGCGCCGCGCAGGTGATCCCTGCCATCGTCGACCAGGTCAAGCAACTGCATGTGTTCCAGCGCACGCCGCATTGGGTGATGCCTCGCCATGACAAGACCTACTCGTCGTTCGAGCGCTGGCTGATGGGCTTCCCTTCAATCTACAAGCTGGTGCGTGCCTCCGTGTACTGGAAGCTGGAGACGCGCGTGATCGGCTTCAAGTACTCCAAGACGCTGCTGAACCTGGTGGCCCGCCGCAAGGCCTTGGCGCACTTGCACACGCAGGTGCAAGACCCGGCCTTGCGCCAGCAACTGACGCCGGATTTCGACATTGGCTGCAAACGCATCATCCTGTCTGACACCTTTTACCCGGCGCTGACACACTCCCACACCACGCTGCATCCCCAGGCCGACGGCATCGCCGAGATCACGCCGACAGGCATTCGCACCAAGCAGGGCAAGCAGGTCGATCTGGACCTCATCGTCTACGGCACCGGCTATGACGCCACCGACGGGGTCGTGTCCTACCCCATCATCGGCAAGGGCGGGCGCACTGTGGGCGAGCTCTGGCGCGACTTCCCGCGCGCCTACCTGGGCACCACATTGCCAGGCTTCCCCAATCTGTTTGTCATGACGGGCCCGAACACGGGCATCGGCCACACCTCGGCCATCTTTGTCATCGAGGCGCAAATGGAATACGCCGCACGCTGCATCCAGCGCGTGTTGAAGCAAGGCAAACGCAGCATCGAGGTGCTGCCCGAGGCTGAGAACAGCTACACCACCATGATCCACCGCGAGATGGAAAAGACCGTGTGGAAGTCAGGCGGCTGCCACAGTTGGTACCAGAGCAAGAGTGGCCACGTCATTGCCATGTTTCCTGGCTTCAGCTTCACCTACTGGCGGATGGCGACGTCGTTCAAGCCAGCGCATCATCGGCTGACGTAAAGGCTGTTTTTTGGGCTGCTGCGGCCCGGATCACCCGATGCAATCAATGGTGGGTATCTTGGTGGGGACTGAATTTTTCAGCCCCCCGAAAACCAAAAAACCCCAAGCGAATCAATCACTTGGGGTTTTGTCTTGGCGAGGGTGACATACGAACCTCCTTGCTATACCCTGCTTAGCGGGCGATTCCGTGAATTCGTACCCCCATACGAG
>Ga0209066_10005204_pt1 | contig 13821 bp, 9 predicted proteins | sample All_14_2_FD_187198 | JGI IMG/M metagenome (GOLD analysis project Ga0209066, IMG submission 187198) | Freshwater microbial communities in response to fracking from Pennsylvania, USA - Allegheny Zone_MetaG_DW_15 (SPAdes) (version 2) ...
GGCGTTGCGGAGGAGCCCGAGGCGGAGGCCGTCGCGACCGATACGGGTACGGGAACGGGAACCGGCGCGCCGGGCGGCGGGGTTATGCTTGCCGCCGCACTGCCGGAAGCGGCGCTCTGCGTGCGCGGGCTGGCTTGGGGAATGCTGGCCGGGCTGGGCGGGGCGGCGCTTAGGGCGGCCGCCTGCTGGGCTGCCTGCTGTTCGCGCATCGCCGGTTCCGTCTGGGCGCGCAGCACCTGATCGGTGTAGCGTGCATTGCCCTTGTCGGCGATCAGGGAGGAGCGCAGTTCTGCTGCTTCATCGGCGATGGCGGGTTTGGGCGGCACGGGTTCCACCGGCCCGATGCGCGGATATTGCGCGTTCGGATCGGAAGGCGGCGGCGCGGTTTCGGCCGTCTGGCCGGATTCGGCCGAGAACCAGTTTGTTGGATTGACGGTATCGACGATCTGGTCCGTTGTTTCGCAGGCGCCGAGCAGAAGCAGCCCGGCCAGACCGATCGCAATCCGGGAGGAGAGGACGATGCCATTGCGGGCTTGGATTCGGTTTGCCATGTTTCCCGTGCCTTAGTAAAACCGCGGTAATAGGAGGGCGCTAGACATGTCGCGCCCGCGAGACCATGTCGGAGAGAATGGAGTCCATTCGGCCCGACTGTGCTAGGGATACTCAAATCCGTTCTGCACGACAAGGAAACAGCATGACACAGGAAGAGCAGGACAAGGTGAATTGGCCCGACCCGGTCACCCTTTCTCGTAACATGCAGGATATCGCCGAGCGCAGCCAGCGCCTGGTGAAGAACTTCCTGGCCCGCCAGACGGAACAGATGGGCGAGGCGCCGCTGGGTAATGCCGACCCGCTGAATCTGGGACAGGCCTTCCTGGAAATGACCCAGAAGATGATGGCCAACCCCATGGTCATGATGCAGGCGCAGATCGATCTATGGCAGGATTACCTGAACCTCTGGGCCTCCACAACGCGCCGCTTCCTGGGCGAATCGTCCGATCCGGTGATAGAGCCGTCGCGTGATGATCGCCGCTTCAAGGACCCCAGCTGGTCGGAAAACACCGTCTTCGACTTCATCAAGCAATCCTATCTGCTGACCGCGCGCTGGATGCAGAACACGGTGCATCAGGTTGACGGGCTGGACGGCCCGACCGCGCGCAAGGTCGATTTCTATACCAAGCAGTTCGTGGATGCGATGGCGCCCACCAATTTCGTGCTGACCAATCCGGAGGTGCTGCGCGAGACGTTGGAAAGCGGTGGCGAGAATCTGGTTCGCGGGCTTGAACATCTGCTGGACGATCTGGAACGCGGCAAGGGCAAGCTGCGCATTTCCATGACCGACCAGGAAGCGTTCAAGGTCGGCGAAAATCTGGCAACCTCGCCGGGTCAGGTGGTTTTCCAGAATGACCTGATGCAGCTGATCCAGTATTCGCCGTCCACCGAAACCGTCGCGAAGACACCGCTGCTGATCATCCCGCCCTGGATCAACAAATTCTACATCCTCGACCTGCGCGAGAAGAACTCCTTCATCCGCTGGGCCGTGTCGCAGGGGCTGACGGTTTTCGTCGTCTCCTGGGTCAATCCCGACACGAATCTCGCCTCCAAGCGGTTCGAGGACTACATGAATGAGGGGCCGCTGGCCGCGCTGGACGCCATCGAACAGGCGACCGGCGAGCGTCAGGCCAATGTGATCGGCTATTGCCTGGGCGGCACGCTGTTGGCCTCCGCCCTTGCGGTGATGACCGCCAAAGGGGACGACCGGGTCAAATCGGCCACCTATTTCACCACCATGATCGATTTCCAGGAGGCGGGCGATCTGTCGGTATTCATCGACGAAGAGCAGCTGGCCATGCTGGAAGAGCGCATGAATGAGCGCGGCTATCTCGAAGGCAGTGAGATGGCAACGACCTTCAACATGTTGCGGGCGAATGATCTGATCTGGTCCTTCGTGGTCAACAACTATCTGATGGGCAAGGACCCGTTCCCCTTCGATCTGCTGTACTGGAATTCCGATTCCACGCGCATGCCCGCCGCCATGCACAGCTTCTATCTGCGCAAGATGTATCTGGAGAACAAGCTGATCCAGCCGGGCGGGATTGAGCTGTCCGGCGTGCCGATCGATCTGCGAACCATCAAGACGCCGAGCTTCGTGCTGTCGACCAAGGAGGATCACATCGCCCCCTGGAAGTCGACCTATGCGGCGGTCGGCACCTATTCCGGGCCGGTGAAATTCGTGCTGGCGGGCTCCGGCCATATCGCCGGCGTGGTCAACCCGCCCGACCCGGCCAAGCCGAAATATGGCTATTGGACCTATTCCCGCAAGGTGAAGAACCCGGATGCCTGGTTTGAAAAGGCCGAGCAGCATGAAGGTTCCTGGTGGCCGGAATGGCGGCGCTGGCTGGACAAATTCTCCGGTCCGCAGGTGCCGGCCCGCCAGCCCGGCGACGGCAAGCTGAAGGCGATCGAACCCGCGCCCGGCCGCTATGTGAAGGAAAAGATTTCCTGAGTTCGCAAGAGCCGGGCGGATGGCCTGCCATCCGTCCGGGTAATGCGGATAAACGCGACGGGCGGGCGCATCCCCGCTCGACATTCGCAAGCCGGCGCGGCTACATTCCGCGCCCGCGCAGCAGCGGCTTTTTTTATCGATCAGACATAGCAGGACCCATGATCCGCCTAGACGCCATCGGCAAGCAGAACGGCCACCAGATTCTATTCATCGATGCGTCCATGGGCATCCAAAAGGGAGAAAAGGTCGGCCTCGTCGGCCCGAACGGGGCCGGCAAGACGACGCTGTTCCGCATGATCGCCGGGCTGGAACCGCCCGATGACGGTCAGGTGGTGATCGATCCGGGCATGACCATCGGCTATTACAGCCAGGATGTCGGCGAGATGTCGGGCCAGAGCGCGGTTGCCGCCGTGATGGACGGCGTCGGCCCCCTCAGTGCGCTGGCCGCCGAAATGACCGCGCTGGAAGCTGCGATGGTCGATCCCGGTCAGGCCGATGATCTGGAAAGCCTTGTCGAACGCTATGGCGAGGTGCAGGGCCGTTTCGAGGAGCTGGACGGCTATGCGCTGGAGGGGCGCGCGCGCGAAGTGCTGGCGGGGCTGAGCTTCAGCCAGGAACGTATGGATGGTGATGTCGGCCTGCTGTCCGGCGGCTGGAAAATGCGCGTGGCGCTGGCGCGCATCCTGTTGATGCGCCCCGACGGGCTGCTGCTGGACGAGCCCAGCAACCATCTGGACCTCGAAAGCCTGATCTGGCTGGAAGCTTTCCTGAAATCCTATGACGGCGCGCTGTTGATGACCTCGCATGATCGCGAATTCATGAACCGCATCGTCGGCAAGGTGATCGAGATCGATGGCGGCGCACTGATAACCTATTCCGGCAATTATGATTTTTACGAGCAGCAGCGCGCGCTGGGCGAGAAACAGCGCCAGGCGCAGTTCGAGCGTCAGCAGGCGATGCTGGCCAAGGAAATCAAATTCATCGAGCGGTTCAAGGCGCGCGCCTCCCATGCCGCCCAGGTGCAGAGCCGGGTCAAGAAGCTGGACAAGATCGAACGGGTGGAACCGCCCCGTCGGCGCCAATCCGTGCAGTTCGAATTTCGCCCCGCGCCGCGTTCGGGCGATGATGTGGTGGGCTTCCGCAATGTGCATAAGGGCTATGGCGGACGGCCGATCTATGCGGGGCTGGATCTGCAACTGCGCCGCAAGGAACGCTGGTGCGTGCTGGGCGCCAATGGCGCGGGCAAATCCACGTTGTTGAAGCTGGTCGCCGGTGCGACCGAGCCGGATCAGGGCAATGTGGTGCTGGGCGCCAGCGTCAAGATGGGCTATTTCGCCCAGCATTCCATGGATTTGCTGGATGGCGACGCCACCGTCTTCGAATGGCTGGACGAAGCCTTTCCGCAGGCAGGGCAGGGCAGTCTGCGCACGCTGGCCGGTTGCTTCGGCTTTTCCGGTGATGATGTCGACAAGCCCTGCCGCGTGCTGTCGGGCGGCGAAAAGGCGCGTCTGGTCATGGCGCGGATGCTGTTCGACCCGCCCAACTTTCTGGTGCTGGACGAGCCGACCAACCATCTGGACATGGCAACCAAGGATATGCTGGTCGAAGCCCTGAAGGATTTCGAGGGCACCATGCTGTTCGTCTCGCATGATCGCCATTTCCTGGCCGCCCTGTCCAACCGGGTGCTGGAACTGACCCCCGACGGGGTGCATCCCTTCGCCGGGGGCTATAGCGAATATGTGGCACAGACCGGCCAGGAAGCACCGGGATTACATCCGGGCTGAGGTCAGGCCCGGCGCGCCGCCAGGATCAGATCGGCACCCTTTTCCGCGATCATGATGGTGGGGGAATTGGTATTGCCCGAGGTGATGGACGGCATGACGGAGGCATCGACCACCCGCAAGCCCTGAATTCCGCGCAGCCGCAGTTCCGGATCGACCACGCTGGCGGGATCGGCCCCCATCCGGCAGGTCGTCGTCGGGTGGAAAATCGTGGTGCCGATCTCTCCGGCGGCCTTTGCCAGTTCCTCCTCGCTCTCATAACGCGGGCCGGGCAGAAACTCTTCCGGGCTGTAGCGTTGCAGGGGCTGTTGGGCCACGATGCGCCGGGTCAGGCGCAGGGAATCGGCCGCCACTTTGCGGTCTCCCGGCGTGGACAGATAGTTCGGACGGATGGAGGGATGATCCTTCGCCTCGGCGCTGGTCAGATGCACGCTGCCCCGCGATTCAGGGCGCAGATTGCAGACGCTGGCGGTGAAGGCCGGGAAGGGGTGCAGCGGGTCGCCGAATTTGTCGAGCGAGAGCGGCTGCACATGATATTCCAGATTGGGCGTGGCGATGCTGGAATCGGAGCGGGTGAAGGCGCCGAGCTGGCTGGGCGCCATCGACATCGGGCCGGAGCGGGTCAACAGATATTCCAGCCCGATCCCCGCCTTGCCCAGCAGTGAACCCGCCCGCTGGTTCAGCGTACGCACCCCCTGCACCTTGAAGGCCATACGTAGCTGCAGATGGTCCTGCAGGTTTTCGCCGATCTGCGGCTGGGCATGCACTACGGCAATGCCGTGTTGCGCCAGAATCTGCGGATTGCCGATGCCCGACAGTTCCAAGAGATGCGGCGAGCCGATGGCCCCGGCCGACAGGATCACCTCGCCCGCGGCCTTCGCCAGAAGGCGGCGCCCTTTGCGGTCGATTTCAACCGCCGTCGCGCGGCCGTTCTCCACCACGATGCGCCGGGCCTGGGCATGGGTCAGCACGCGAAGATTGGGCCGATTGCGCGCAGGTCGCAGGAAGCCCTTGGCTGTGTTCCAGCGCCAGCCTGCCCGCTGGTTCACCTTGAAATAGGCACAGCCGTCATTGTCGCCACGGTTAAAATCCTCGGTCTTGGGAATGCCGGCCTGGGCGGCCGCCTCGCGGAAGGCATCCAGGATTTCCCAGCTCAGGCGCATATTCTCCACCCGCCATTCGCCGCCCGCGCCATGCATCTCGTCCGGCCCGGCGAAGTAATCCTCCGAGCGCTTGAAATAGGGCAGGACGTCGTCCCAGCCCCAGCCAATGCAGCCCGCCTGGCGCCATTGGTCATAGTCGGCGGCCTGACCGCGCAGATAAAGCATGCCGTTGATCGAGGAACAGCCGCCCAGCACGCGTCCGCGCGGGTAAAGCAGCGAACGCCCGTTCAGGCCCGGCTCTGCCTCGGTCCGGAAGCCCCAATCCGTGCGCGGATTGCCGATGCAGTACAGATAGCCGACCGGGATATGCACCCAGATGTAATTGTCTTCGCCGCCCGCTTCCAGCAGCAGCACCTTGACCGATGGATCGGCGCTCAACCGGTTGGCCAGCACGCAACCGGCCGAACCCGCGCCTATGATCACATAGTCGAAACCATCGATAATCTCGTCCGCCTGCAACGCCAGATCTCCCCCCATGTCTTCTTGCTTGGCGCGCACACTAGCGCCCAGCCCCGGCGTGGTCGAGGGGGATGCTGTCATGGCACTGTCCCGTAAAGAATGGTATGGCTATGCTGCATTGCAGCAAGAGAAAGGGTGCCAGAGCATGAGCGACACCATGATGGATTTGACACTGCCGCAGCGCCTGCCTTTGCAGGGCAAGCGCGGGCTGGTGGTCGGTATCGCCAATGCCGAATCCATCGCCCATGGCTGTGGACAGGCCTTCCGTGCCATGGGGGCGGAGCTGGCGATCACCTATCTGAGTGAGAAGGCCAAACCCTATGTCGAGCCGATCGCGACGGAGCTGGGGGCCGATCTGTTCCTGCCGTGCGATGTGCGCGAGGAGGGGCAGCTGGAAGCCGTGTTCGCCGAGATCGAGCGGAAATGGGGCAGGCTGGATTTCCTGCTACATTCCATCGCCTTTGCCCCGCGCCTGGATCTGCATGGGCGTGTGACGGATTGTTCGCGGGAAGGCTTTGCCATCGCCATGGATGTGTCCTGCCACAGCTTCATCCGCATGGCGCGGCTGGCCGAGCCGCTGATGACGGAAGGCGGCACGCTCTTGACCATGAGCTTCTATGGCGCGGAAAAGGTGATCGAGCATTACAATCTGATGGGGCCGGTCAAGGCGGCGCTGGAAGCAACCGTGCGCGCGCTGGCGGTGGAGTTGGGGCCGAAGGGCATCCGCGTGCATGCCGTTTCGCCCGGACCCATCGCCACCCGGGCTGCCAGCGGCATCGACCGCTTCGATGCGCTGATGAATCGGGCGGCGGAACGTGCCCCCGCCCATAAGCTGGTCACCATCGCCGATGTTGGCTGGGCCACCGCCTGCCTGTGTACCGATTATGCCCGCATGGTGACGGGCGAGACGATCCATATCGATGGCGGTTATCACATCCTGGGGTGAGACCAGCCCGCAAGCGGCCGCGTCAGCGGCCCGGATTTGCGGGCAACGTAAAGCATCCGCAAGCGGCCGCGTCAGCGGCCCGGATTTGCGGGCAGCGCGAAAGAACGATGACCGGCGGGGAATCGCTCATCCGGCCCGAAAGGTCAGAACCGGTGGTGGGGTAGGCCAGCCGGTAGACATCACTTTCACAACCATTACGCCATGGCCTTGCCCCATTCCCCTGCGCTACTGTGGCGGGAAGATCGGGGATGCGGAAGGTGCTTGCGATGACGACAAGGCGGTTGGGCGCGCTCTGCGTGGTGGTGGTGATGCTGGCCGCCTGGACGGGTTTCCAGCCCCCTGCGGGGGCGCAGGACGCGATATCCTATGTCCGCGACGGCATGGCGCTGCCGCTTCCGGCCGAGGATTTGCTGTCGGCCTATGGTTCCGTGCATGGTGCCAATATTCGCGCGGCCATGGCTGGAGATTGCGGCCCGCTGATGCAGCAGATCGCGCGCCGGCGAGACCGGCATTTCCCGGATCAACTGCTGGAAATTGAATTGTCCGAACGGAATCTCTGCCTTCCGTTCAACCCCACCCAGGCTGCCCGACAATGGCTGTCCTCCCTGGAGGCGGATCAAATGAGCGATGGTCGTCTTATTCTGGCCTGGAAGTACCAGGTCGGCCATGGGGTGGAGGTTGACCAGCTGGCAGCAAGGGAACACTTCCTGAACTACGTCATGGGGTTGTACCCCTGGTTTGATCTGCCGCGTTTCAGACAAAGGGCTTCCTTTCATGAGGATTCCCTGTCGGAATTCGTCCTGAAGCGGCTGGTCGGCCGGCCCGTGCCCCAGGCTTTCCTGGATGGTTTGGCCTGGACCGAACGGCAGACTTCTACGAATGAGGGCGCCACCGATTTGGGTAAAACCCTGATTTGGGGCGGTTCGTTGCGCTATGTTGATGGCGGCCGTCTGCCGCGTCTGCCCAAACAGGGCGCGGCCATCCTGACCAATGTCGACAGTGTCGAGGCTCAGTATCTCTCTGGCAAGGCTGGGCTGGACGGATTTTTGTCTAGAAATGGGGAATATATTCTCAGCAGCCTGCGTTCGGCAGGCCATTGCCGACATGCGGGCGCGGCGGTGGAACTGGCCAATCTCTATCATCACGGCAATGACTGGCTGGAACCCGATCTGGGCGAGGCGGAAAAATGGCGCCGCCTCGCCCTTCTGTTCGGCGCAGGGGAGGATGAGATGTTTCCACCAATCTTCCTGCATCGCGTGTTCGGCTTGCATGGCCCGGCCAGAAGCAGCATGGAGCATGTCCTGACCGGCCGCCGCTGTCTTTATAAATGACTTGGATCGGGTATTTCTATCTTACAACCCAGCTCCGTTGCTTTTTCTGCTGCTTTAACAATATCACCAATGTACCATTTAATTTTTTGTTCCAGGATATCAATCTTTTCTTCCGTATATTTTATCTTCTGCTCGATGTCCTCCAGGCTGTCCGTGACTTCGGCCGTCTCCACGGCATCCGACAGGACATCAACAATTTCCTGCCCGTCTCCTCGATCACCGGGGCGTTTGTCGCGTGGCGGAATTTTGATCTCGCGAGGCGGCTTGGGCGGTGTCGGTCCACCTGCCGCGCCACCTTTGCCGCGTCGCCGCCGGCGACCAAAGGCTTCAGCGATCTCTGACGCGGCTTCACCAACAAGTTCCACCGTGCCCATGGCTTGTGTAAAAAGTAGATGCGCGCGCACATATTCCAGCTTTCGGAGCGCTCTCTCCTGGGCCAGAAGCACTTCCCTGGTCTGCGCCAACCTCTGCTTCAGATGCGCGATGTCATTGCGATAGTACTGACACTGCTCATTCTCTTCTTGCTTCTCCTCTTCCTTTGGGTCGTCCTCCGGCGGTTTCGGCGGCTGCGGGTCCTTGGGTTCGGGCTTCTCGTCCGGCCGGGGCTTTGGTTCCTCCGGCTTGTCTTCCTCCTCCGCCGGGGCGCTGGCCTTGAGGATGCCCGGCATGCCGGTGCCTGCGCCCATGCCCTGCGGACTGCGCGGTTTGGCCTCGCCCCAGGGTTTGAAGGGAATCGCAACGGGTGGGGAATCGCTCATCCGGCCTGAGATGTCATAGCTGGTGGTGGGATAGGCCAGCCGATAGGCATCGCGGACATGGTTGAAGAACTCGATATCCTCCCGTTTATCGAACTGGTCGGCGGAGAGGGACTTCAGATAGCGGTCCACCGATCCCGCCGGGATGATGTCGCCTTCCCTGGGTGGGCGGCCGAAGATGCTGGTTAGGGTGCCCGTCGCCCGTTTGATGGCGGGGAAGTCGAATTCCTGCTCCGGCTCCGGCGGCAGCACGCCCCGGCGGCGGCCTGCGGCCTGGACCGCTTCCAGAAGGTTGCGCGGCTCGCGCTGCTGCCGGGCCTGAGCTGGTTCACCGCCGCCGATCAGGCTTTGCGGCAGGCGATCCTGCATGGTCTGGCCCTGGCCCGGCTGGCGCGCGGCTTGGGTCGGCTTGCGGGCTTCGTCGTCCTGCCCCCAGCGCAGGGCGGCTTCCGGCTGCTGGGGTGCGGGCTTGGTCGCCTCCTCCCACGGATTGAGGCGGGTGGAAAAACTGGACGGCAGATTGCGTTTCAGAACCATCGGGTCTGATCTCCTGGATTGGCAAGGTGGGTGGAAAAAACGGCGAGCCCTCGCCCGCAGGCAGGAGAGGGTTACGGTCTGTCGTGGTCCCGGGCGGGCATCCGGGATGCGAGAGCCGGGATTCCTATCGGGTGAAAGATCCCGGCTCTACGCTTTCGCTCCGGCCGGGATGACCGCACTGAAAACGTTGTCGCCCCGGGCTGAGCCGCTGCGGCGAAGACCCGGGGCCTCATGCCCAAGGGGCGGAAGATCCCGGCTCCTCGCCCTCGGGGCTCGGTCCGGGATGACGGTCTTCTGTGTAGTCCGTTGTGGTTGGACGTTATCCGACCATCTTTCTCCGCCTGGACAGAGGTCCTCGGGTCGGGGCCCGAGGACGACGGCTTTACCTCAACACGAAAAACCCGGCGGAGGGTTCCGCCGGGTTTCGGACATGGCTGTAGCCTTTGATGAAAGCAGCATGCCGAAAATCATTAATAATGTCAACTGATTTATGAAATAGGAAAATATGCCGATATGATGAGAAGGGTGAGGTTGGGCGGAAGATCCCGGCTCCTCGCCCTCGGGGCTCGGTCCGGGATGCCCGTGTTCAGACGTGAGCCGACCATCTTTCTCCGCCTGGACAGAGGTCCCAGGGGCTCGAAGCCCGAGGACGACGGTAACCTATAAGCTACGTCGTGGTCGCTCCAGTGCGAGCTCAATCCGCCCAGGGAATCGGCCGGCCGGACATTTCCAGATAGATGCTCTTCTGATGCATATAGGCTTTCAGCCCGGCCAGGGCCTTTTCGCGGCCGGTGCCGCTCAGCTTGTCGCCACCGAAGGGCGTGGCGATGGAAAACATCTTGTAGGTGTTGATCCAGACATTGCCGGCCTCGATCGCATGGCCGACGCGCAGGGCCTTGCGATAGTCCGACGTGAAGACGCCACAGGCCAGGCCATAGGGGTTGTCATTGGCCTGGGCGATCAGGTCGGCTTCGTTATCAAAGGGCAGGATCACGCCGACGGGTCCGAAAATTTCTTCCTGCGCCGTGCGGCAGGAATTCGTCAGCCCGTCGATCAGGGCGGGTGCGAAATAATTGCCCCGGGCCAACGCCGGATCGTCGGGGCGCGTTCCGCCGCAGAGCAGACGACCGCCTTCTTCCTGCGCCAGGCGGATATAGCTTTCCACCTTGTCGCGGTGTTCCGGCGAGATCAGCGGGCCGATCTGGGTCTTGGGATCGCGCGGATTGCCGATGCGCAGCGCCTTGGTGCGGGCCACCAGCTCGGCGGTAAAATCCTCCAGGATCGAGCGTTCCACGAAGATGCGCGAGCCCGCGATGCAGGATTGGCCCTGGCTGGAGAAGATGCCGAACAGCACGCCATTGATCGCCTGGGCGCGGTCGGCATCGGCAAAGACGATGTTGGGCGATTTCCCGCCAAGCTCCAGGGAGACGGGCATCACCTTGTCCGCCGCGACCTTGCCGATGGCGCGACCCGTGGCGGTGCCGCCGGTGAAGGTCACTTTGCGCACCAAAGGATGGGCGACGATGGCCGCCCCCGTCACCGCGCCCGTGCCGGGCAGGACGGAGAGCAGGCCGGGCGGCAGGCCTGCCTGCTCGGCAATGCGCGCCAGCTCCAGCGCCATCAAGGGCGCAAGCTCGGACGGTTTCAGCAGCACGGCATTGCCCGCGGCCAAGGCGGGGGCGACCTTCTGCGCCTCGCTGGCCACCGGGGAATTCCAGGGGCCGATGGCGCCGATCGGCCCCAGCGGCTCATAGACCGATAGCGACAGATAGGGGCCGCGCGAGGGTGTGACTTCGCCTTCCAGCACTTCGCAGGCCGCCGCGAAATAGCGGAAGGTGCCGATGGCGCTGGCGACCAGCGCGCGTGTTTCGTGGATCGGCTTGGCATTGTCCTGCAACTGGCGCTGGGCCAGGGCTTCCGCCTCCGCCTCCAGCCCGTCCGCGATGCGCGCCAGGAAGCGTGCGCGCTGATGCGGCATCAGATCGCGCCAGGACGGCGCATCCATCGCGGCGCGGGCGGCCCTGGCAGCCGCGTCCACATCCTCGGCACTGGCGGTCGACAGGATGGCGGTCAGGCTGTTGTCATGCGGATCATAGACGTTCAGCGGCTGGCCGCCCCCCTGTTTCCATTCACCGGCCAGGAACAGGGGGCGGGGGCTTGTCGTCATATCCACACTCATTTCGGATTCATCAGGCTTTTGAAGGGGATGGTGCTGTCGGCCAAATCCGCGCGCTCCACAGGAACGCCGCGTTCCATGATGCGCTGGGCGATCTTGATATCCATCGGCTGGTCGACGGCGACGGCGCCCTTCAGACGGCCTTCCCCCTCCCACAGCCAGGTGAAGCCGCCATTGGCAGCCTCGCGCCGGATGGGTTCGCCCGGCGCGCGGTCGATCAACCCCAGGATCTGGATATTGCGGCCATATTGGTCCGACCAGAACCAGGGAATGGCGGTGTATTCGGCGTCCTTGCCCAGAATGGCCTTGGCCACCAGCGCGCCCTGGTCGCTGGCATTCTTCCAGCTTTCCAGGCGCAGCGGCCTGGCTTCGCCGGGCAGGGTGAACAGGGCGACATCACCGCAGGCGAAGATGGCCGGGTCGGCCGTGCGTCCGCAAGGATCGGTGGCGATGCCGCCGGGGCAGTCCAGCCCGGCATCCCGCGCCAGATCGTCTTCCGGGATCAGCCCGATCCCTTCCACCACCAGATCGGCGGTGATCGCGCTGCCATCCGACAGGTTCAGGGTCACACCATCCGCGCCGGGTTCATAGGCGCTCAGGCCCAGACCCAGCTTCAGCGTCACACCCTGTTGGCGATGCAGATCGGCCAGCCAGTCGGACAGGATGGGATGCGCGCCGCGCCCGGCCAGCCGGTCGGCCATTTCCACCACCGTCACCGCCAGCCCCAGCGAGCGGGCCGTGGCCGCGATTTCCAGCCCGATCCAGCCGCCGCCGACCACGGCAACGCGCTTTGCCGTTTCCAGCGCGGATTTGATCGCCAGCGCGTCGTCCAGGCTGCGCAGGGCATGGATGCGGGCATCGCCCACGCCTGGCACCTGCATGCGCCGTGCCCGGCCGCCGGTGGCAAAGACCAGCGCGTCATAGGGCAGCGTCTCGCCGCCTTCCAGCGTGACGGTCCGCGCGGCACGATCCACCCGGATGGCCCGGCTATTGGGCCGGAAATCAAGGTCGAGGGCCGCGAAGGCGTCTTCCTTGATATAGCGGGTGCTTTCCGGCGTTTCGCTGCCCTTCAGCACCCCTTTGGACAGGGGCGGGCGCTCATAGGGCGCATAGGGTTCGGCACCCACCAGGGTGATCGGCCCGATATGGCCTTCGCTGCGCAGCGCGCGCGCGACGCTGCCGCCGGCCTGACCGGCCCCCAGGATCACGACGCGCATCATCCTCAGGCCCCCTTGGCGCGGGGGCGGCGGGTCTGCCCGTCAATACCGCCGGCCACGGCCCATTCGGCATAGTTTTCCGGCAGCCGGTCCCAGGATTTCGCTTCCCAGGCTTCGGTGCAGTAATCCTCATCCGCGTAATATTCGGCCAGCGCACCGGCCGGGCAGGCGACATACCAGAAATAGGCGGACGAGATCGGATGGCGCCCCGGCCCGATCTGGGTCGACCAGCCCTTGCGGTCGATATTCATGCCACCGCCGAATACTTCGTGGATGTCGCGCACGGTGAAGGAGACATGGTTCAGGCCGCGCTTGCCGCCCGGAACCTTCAGCAGGAACAGATCGTGATGTCCGCCTTCCTTGCGGCAGCGCAGGAAGTAGCCTTCGTCGGGATAGAAATCGGAGACGACGAAGCCCAGCCGCTCCTCATAGAACTTCACCGTCTCGGCGATGTTCGGGCAGAAGAAGACGACATGGCCGATCTTGAACGGTTCGGCATGGTCATAGATCGGCGCGCGTTCATCGATGCGGCTCAGGTGCCCGGCCGAATTGATCTGCGCCCCATCCAGGGCCAGCGGGCGACGCTTCGTCATCCGGAAGGCCAGCGTCATGCCGTTCGGATCGGTGATTTCCTTCCCATCCGGACCGTCCGCCATGCCCTGGGTCAGGGCTTCCAGCTCCGCGGCATCGGACAGGCCCCAGACCGCCCGGCGCAGGGTCGATCCGGGCTCCAGCGCGGGCGGCAGGTCCGGATCGGTGGCAAGGCGCAATTCGATTTCGCAGCCGTCCAGCGTTTCGAACCGGCTGGCGAACGCGTCCCCGCCCATCGGCTTCAGGCCCCAATCGGTGAAGAAGCGCGTGCAGGTGGGAAGGTCTTCGACGCCATAGACGATCTTGTCGATACCATTGATGGGCATGGCTGTTCTCTCAATCCCTCAGGCGGGTTTGCG